>Ga0207984_1000438_pt1 | contig 25580 bp, 23 predicted proteins | sample ETNtaG_30_FD_185760 | JGI IMG/M metagenome (GOLD analysis project Ga0207984, IMG submission 185760) | Marine microbial and viral communities from oxygen minimum zone, Eastern Pacific Ocean - ETNP201306PF43B (SPAdes) (version 2) | ecosystem: Environmental > Aquatic > Marine > Oceanic ...
GTCATTTTATCCATACTCCTTGTACTTAATTTTAATTTAAGTACGATCTAACTCCCTCAAGATTTTGTCAGAAATATGGCGGATAGGTTTGCTAATTGACAATCGTTTCAGAACTAGCTACTGATATCCATGAAATACTCGAACCGTTAGCTAACAGGTGACTCGGCTTTCAGCTATTTGCAGCAATTCTTCCATGTTGGTTGCAAGATCACGACAGCCCTCTTTCAAGTAGGCTACGCCGTAACTGCGATGGCAACTCAACACCGAATTTCTCTGCTAATAGTTCCATGTCGCAAAAATCATTCTCTCCTGGTATGTAACCATGTGCATGACACAGCACCTGCGCTATCGGTGATAGGCATTTAACGCTCATTCCTCTGATGGTCCCACGCCCACTAAATCCCTCCGCTGGGTAGATCCAATCCTCTCCGTTTTGCATCTGATACACTCCATTCCCATCGTCGTCGAATTTAACAGCGTGTACATCGACCTCGAGCCCTACGCCATTCGCAAGAACAAAAGAGTTTGGCGGTTCTCCCTCTTGGACTGAGAATCCCTTCATCCCCAAGATTTCTTGGAGCTTCGGAACATCCGAGACAGATACGATAATATCAACGTCCTTGTGTGCACGGGTCTGTGTCTGGAGAAGCGCATCGACACCCCACCCACCATCAAGCCATACTAGTATCGTGTTACTTTCGAACAACCGTAGCAATTCGACAAGCGACGAGGATGTCATCTCGGGTTTCGTTTCTTTTAAGTTCATTCTGTTATGACTTTCGTCAGCCATTTGTGTGTACTCATTCTTCCATCGCCTTACTCAAGTCGAATTCTCGTGCGTTTAGCATTTTTGCGTATTCGCAACCCAGCAGTTGTACTTAATTTTAACTTAAGTACAAGTTGACACCTATACTTTAATTAGGGTTCAGAAACTTCTTTTCTGGCTTCTAATTAAAGTATAGGGTCGAAAACCAACCGTGTATCCTAAAATAAGTCCATATAAAACAGTAAGTAAGGCAAGGCAAAAGACGCAGCAGGACCGATGCCTGTAAGATCGTCGTTACTCATCTCACTAAGCATCAAGACTATGCCTATTACAGTTCCAATAAAACCGCAAGCTATAGCATACTTTTTAGCCGCTTTCCAAAATTGGATACCCTAAAGCTTGGTTATCCACATCCTTTTTCCAACTTGAGGTGATGGATGATATGAAGTATTCCTAAAAACCTATTAGTAGAGTTCCAACAGTAAGAACAATAATGAAAGCAAAGGATGTCGGATTAACAAAGATCATTATATTGTTGTAGTCTTGCAACCTCCTTTAAGACTTTGTCAAAATATGGCGGGTGGGTTTGCTAATTGACTGTCTTCCCAGAACTAACTACATGATACCCGTGCAATATCCGACGTGTGTATCGCCGTGGCGTATCGTGACCGGTGGGGTAAAGAGTTGACAGTAATTGGTTCAATCAAATCAGGCGCATAGCACCCAAGGTGGAGGCTCGCTGTGCCAGCCAGATTCTTAGTGGTAGGCTCTATCTCAAGAACGACAGGATATTCTGTGTTAAGGCACTGGCTTGAGCCAAGCTAGGCATATCTACTAACAGGACAAAAAGGTCCTGAGCCATCATCTTTCCTCACAAACAACGAAACATACTGAATGCTGGCATTGGAACCTTTAAATTTTCTCAACACCATTTTTTTTCGGAAACTAAAACACTTGTGCCCGCATCACCATGCTCGACTTTGCCCTGAATTCGGCTAGTTTTTTGGTTCATAACAATTTCCCAGCCATCCTAGCCTACAATATCACCATTCTTAAACTTGTCAAAGTTTTCGATATACCAAGTTGCACCAAAAACTTGGAAATTAAAAACCAAAACAGCTAAACTAATTATTAAAGTGTACCTTGCCATTATTTTCCTTTGACTGATTTACAACTCGATAAAAATATAACAATGATGCTAATCATTACGGTGGAAATTGTCAAGGTTCATTTAAAACAACTTCTTGCATAGTGCAGTAAATAACCCAAACTGGATCAACCGAAATTTATCCTTCTATCACTCGCTCTACCCTTCCTGAATGGTGCTTTCTCTTTAGAGTGAGATTTCTGTCAATGGAATGAAGGGAGAATCAATTTATGGAAGATATGTTGCAATGAGGACGGGCATTCTCTGTATGGTTACCACCACAGTTCTCTGGAGCATCATCCCTATCTTAGTCAAGATCGTCTTGAAGACGATTGATCCATTTAGCCTTTCCTTTCTCCGATTATTTCAAGGTGCAGTCGTTCTCCTGCTCCTGTACCGGATTCGTGGAGGCCAATGGAGAGCCTTGTTTCAAAAGAACAGATGGCTCCTCATAGGTGGAATCGGAACAAGCATCAACTATGCCTTGTTCACCGTAGGCCTGAACTTTACAACGGCGGGTGCTGGTGTCCTTGTTGTTCAGATTCAAGTGGTGACGCTTTCAGTTCTCGCCGCGCTGTTTCTCGATGAACGTCTGACTGCTTTCAAAATCGCCGGAATGGTTGCTGTGATCTGCGGGGTGATTTTCGTTGTGTTGCCCCAAAATACCCTGGGGGGGATGTTCGGCTCACAATACACTTTGGGGAACGCGATGATGCTCGTATCAGGCATGGGATGGGGAGTATATGCGTTGGCAAATAAGACTCTCAGCAGACAGATGGGAAGCTTGCACATTCTCATCCCTATCCTCGGAATTGGCACACTGGTGACCGGCGCGGTTGCAGCCGCACAGTTCGAACTCAAAGCCGCGATTTCGGTCAAAGCACTTGTCGCCATCGTCGTTCTTGGGGGCCCTTGCACGGGAGTAGCATTCTACCTGTTGTCGGAAGGCCTGAAGCGTCTCAGCGCTGCCCTTGCTGGTACGATAACAACGTTGTCTCCCCTTTTGAGTCTGTGGCTTGCGCATTTGATTCTTGGCGAGGATATTTCCACCGCGATGTTTGTAGCTACAGCATTGATCATTGGAGGTATTCTCGTCATGGTATACTCTGAGCGTAACCATGGAAATCCTGTTATGGGCTGTGGAGAAAAGCCTTAATTGGCACCCTTTGGAATTCTTTACCCACCTAACTCCATCTAGGAATATTCCTAGTTTGTCTCGGCCGAATGTCTGTTGCTGGGCCATCCATTCAACCAGTTGACCAGCCACGTTATAGACCTTGATGATGACACGGACCGGCTAGTCTAGGGTGAAAAAGATAGTGGTGTGGGTGCTAAAGTGTTACCTTTGGGCGAGAAGACCCGTGGTTGACAGGTCAAAGAATCCGGCTTCAGATTGGCCGAATTCAGAGCTTCAATTTTATCCATGTTGTTTAAGCTAATCATAATTGGGTTTATAAGAAGAATCGAATTCTAATTGAACCAGGATTTGAATGTAAGAAGAATTTTGTCAGACAGCTTTTAAGATGCTTTTCTACCTCGCAGCCGAGCCAACTCAGCACGCTGCACCTCGGCGCTTCGCTGCGCTTCTTCCGTATCAAGTCCTGCATCCGTCTCCTCATCCCCAGCGATGCGGCAATTGAACAGTTCTCTGGTCTCGCTCTGCTCATCGTAGGGACACGCCCGGTGAAGCAATCGCCTATTGTCCCAAGCGATGAGGTCGCCAACCTCCCATTCGTGTTCGTAAACTCTCGGCGGCTGGCAAGCAAACGTCTCCAGTTCTCTTAAGCAGCGATCCGATTCTTCTAGCGACATTCCTGGAATACCAAACGAATGCCGTCCCAAAAACAATGATGGACGCCCGGTCACCGGGTGTATTTTGATCAACGACCGCAGTGGGCATTCGGTGCGCATTCTGAGCCCATAATAGCCATCCTCGGGTGTATCCCCAACAAGTGAGTGGAGATACGCTTCGTTCTGCTTTGGCAAGACTCTGGTTGTTCCAACCAGGTTCGAGTGGTATGCGTTCAAGTTCGCGACCTTGTCTTTCGTCTCCTGGTCTAAGGCATCATACGCGGCGGACATATCGGCGAAAGCCGTCTGGCCGCCCCAGGAGGCGACCGATGCCGCGCCGAGTATACAGATTTTTGGCGGAATCGGTCCAAAAGTTCCATCGGCGTGCCAGTAGCGAGTAGGGTAGCTCAGCGTCAGCCAGGTTGAGTCCTGATCAGTAAGCGCGACACCATCTTGATGCCGGTTAGAAATGCTGTGGGCACGATCGGCACCCTGGAGGGAGCCAAAACGCTTTGCGAAGGCTGCCTGAGTACCGGCTGTGAGGTACTGCGCAGGAAAGATGAGTATACCGTACTCATTAAAAGCTTCCTCAATATCAGCCCATAGTGCTCTGCTCAGGTCAGTCAAGTCTATCCCGGTGATTGCTGCCCCAAACGTCACACCAAGGATTGGCTCTACTTTTAATCGTTGTGGTGTTGTCATATAAATCTCCACCGATCTTTAACAGGGTCTACTTTTCCAATCCTTGTAAAACATCACGAATCTTCTTGCTATTATCTCTTGAGAGATACGTTATCGTAGCAGCAGTCTGGCCATGGGTTTCGATAGAAATGACATCCCAGAATATTCCAGATTTGTGAGAGAATACTACTACCTTAATTCCCATAGGATCTCTTCAGCACTCAAAGTCAGCGCAAGGAATCCATAGGTTGTGGTTACGATCTTTCCGCTGTATTGCCAACGCACAAGATCCATTTTGATTATATATAAGACCTTGGCTTAGTCAGCTTCTGTTGCGCATCATCCGTCAGCAAACGAGGAAACACAATATGTCCATCTCGAGCCATCACTTCCTGCGCTGCATCGCCAAATGTAAATTCGTGAAAAATTGGTCCCCGTTCCATAATCATTTCTTACCTTAGTAATTAGGTTTCACCGCTAGATCATCATTAAAGAGTGATTTTCGCTTGCTAAAATACGGCAGTTCAAAAAGTAATTCCTGTCGGGGTGTCAACGTAACCCCGACAGGTGGTTGAATATGGTTGGTCGCCCACGACTGTTGCGCCGGGCTGTATTTAAACAACAACGACCGCCGCTCGTGTTCTGCAGTCCACGTTGCCGTCCCATGCGTTGTCGCTTCGGTGAAAATGACCACTGAACCTGCTTTTGCTTCGGGGATTACTACACATTCGGAATCGGTATGCCCATCGCGGATTTCCGATGGGCACTGATAGTTTGCTTTGTGACTACCTGGAATACAACAGAAGCCACCGTACTCTGGTCCAGAATCTGCCAGATTAAATGTCACCACTGTCAGGCCATTGTACATGCGCCCTTCACGATAGTGATAATATTCGGGCGGATCATAAGGTGTATTCGCTCCGTGTAATCGTGAAGCGGCACCATCTTGTTCCATATAAATAGCATAATAATGATCTAGCCGAAACCCATCGCCCAAAATAAACTTCAACCGTGGCATAATAGCTTCATGGTCAATCAGATCAACCAGTGCTTGTCCCCAAGTCAAAAAACCGCCAGAATGCTTCTTGAGCGAATCTTCATTTACGCCTGGATGATTCTCATCGATCAATCGGTTTAATTCGGTAACTTCATCTGCATTCAACACATCTTCGATGACAATGTATCCACGCAGGTCAAACAAATATTTCTCAACGTCTGTCATGACGCCCTCCTCGAATCCAGCAAGATAAATCTTACCACTGGAAATACACTGAAAAACTGACATTATTTAGCCAAATCAATCCCTTCACGGTCGTAAATCACGCACCTCCATCTTTCACCATCTGCACGTCACCCGGATTGTGTCCTCATTTTCTGTTGAGGTCAAAGTAGTGACGGATTGTGAGTCTAGTAACGATTGGCCTTAGATTTGCCGTGGTTTAAAGTCCTTTGACTAGCATATTTCTGTTGATTTTGCCAGTGTAGGGGCAGAAAGTCAAGCGTGCCCGTTTGAAGTAGATCTCGGAAGCAGAGAGCAAGAACCAAGAGAAGGGAAAAAGGGTACTAACTAGGGTTGCTGATGCCCGCCTGATTACCTCGTACAGGAGTTGAACCTGTGCAGGTCTTTACGCCGTTTTTGAAGTTGTTCTTTTGCGTTGGGAAATTACCCGACGTATTGTATGTACCGTTGTCAGCATCTTATTGTCGTGATTGATATTCCGCAACTGCTTTCAGTCTTCGGGTGTGCCTGTCTGTTTTAATGCTTCTTCCGTTCATTTTTCAAGTTCTCTATGGACTGGACAAAGGGACAAAAGATAGAGTTCTTTCTCCCCTGCTGTTTCATTTTCCCCAATGCCTCTACCCCTAGCCGACAACGATCTTCTGCAGTTCTTGCTCATCAAATTCGATGCCCAACCCTGGTCTTTCCGGCACCATTGCCACCCCGGCTTTAAATTCAAGCGGCTCCTTGAGCAGCACATTGCCACGTGATTCTCCAATATCCGTGGCGTTGTGGATATTGCCGCCCTCCAAAATCACCGCATTCGGCGTGGCAACCGCTAAGTGGAGCGAAGCCGCCACATAGGGCGGTAAACCGGAACTGAGATGCGGCGACCAGAGAATACCGAAGGTGTCGGCCATTTCGGCGATCCGCTTGGATTCGGTGATGCCACCGGCCCGGCTTAGATCCGGATTAATCACGTCCGCCCCTCGCTTGGCAAAAAGATCGCGGAATTGAAAGCGGTTCGACAGCGTCTCGCCGACACAAACTGCCGTATCGAGAGCCTTGGCTAGGATCGGGTAACTGTCCGTATCTTCCGGCATTAGTGCATCTTCGAACCAACCGATATTCCCCAACTCGTCGAACTCCCGTCCGGCGCTGATTGCCTCGTGCAACTTAAAAGCACCCAGTGAATCGATCAGCAACTGGCCCCTGGCACCGACTGCCTCGGATACATTGCTCACCCGTGCAAAATCTTCGGAACCGACGCCCTTAGAAAATCCCATTTTGACCGCTGTAAAGCCCGCTTCCATCGCCTCCAGCGCCCCTTCTGGACTGCCGGCAGCCCGATAGGTCGGTATGCTATCGCGGTATTTCCCGCCCAGTAATTGATAGAGCGGCAATCCAACGAACTTCCCCAGAATATCCCAGAGCGCGATATCCACCCCAGCGATAGATTCAGTAAAAAAACCGGTCGCATAGCCCCTGAGCCGTTGGCTGGAATACATCTTGTCCCAGAGCGGGCCGATCCTGCGCGCATCTTGGCCGATGAGAATGGGAGCTAGGAGATCCGTAATCACCTTGGCATGAACCGCCGGTGCAGCCGGCGCATGCGCTTCTCCCCAACCGATAAGGCCTTGATCGGTAGTGATCTTTACCAGCAGCGTTTGACTATGCCGTTTGAATCTAGAAGGGCTGGCGTGGTCAAGCCGTCTCCCGATCCCTACTCGGTCATACATAAAACCAATTGGCGGCATCTCTATAAAATTATCCGCCGGCAACCTGCTCATCGGCGTACGGGTAATTATGGGTTCGACTTGGGTAATTGCCAACGAGCCAATCCCGCGCGAACTATCTTCAATTTTTTCACTAGGTGATAGGTCAACCATTAGGCCTCTCGGATTTCTCTTTGCCAAGTTAGAAATAGCATCTTCTCTGCTCTATGCCGACAGGACGACTGTTTCCGCCAGACCTGGGCACAGTCTGAATACAAGCCTACAGGAGCTTCAATCAATGTTAGTGATAGCCTTGCAAGGGGATGATCAGATACAAAAAACTACCTTAAATTCATTGATTCATCGAATCGATGTCACTTAAGACGTTCCGGAGTCGAGTTTTATATAAACACCCGTGCTCTCGGTAATACCCCGTACGAGATTAGTGCCTGTAAACATATACCATTCAAGCAGTTGTTCTTTTGTTCTTCAGTATTTAGTTAATGATCTGATACAAGCTCAAGTCGAGAGAAATTTCGGCTTAAAATTAAAAAGCCCTCTTGCTTACTTACAACAGGGCTGTCGGTAATTAAGATGTTGGTTAAGTTTAATTCAGAATTAGCATTTCTGAATTTTAATCAGTCAAATCAATTTACATATCTGTACAAACAGTAATTTCAGTAGATTCAGCAATATGACCTGACTCACTAATTGCTTCTGCCTCATCCTTCATAAATTGATCTAAAGTTTCCATAGAGGGTGTATAAATGACAGCTTGTACTGTATTAGCATCATCCATCAAATGTCCTCTGTAAATATCTTTAAAACCTGCAGCTTCACGAACTGGTTTATGATCGTCGAATACTTTGACCCAATGTTCGTATGTTTTTTCTAATTTAGCCTTCATTATTACAGTTGGCATATCTAAGTCCCCCTTTAGGGTTTTCTCTCTTTAAGTCTTCGAGAAAAGAACGAAAAATTGTAGAATTCTTATCTACTAGATAGGTTATTATAACAAATAGTTGTTTGTATTTATTCACATCTTTATGGAGATGGTCTGACACAAATATTTGCAAATGAGATTAAATGTTATCTTTCTTGTGTATAATCGAGGTGAATTAAGGATGGGAACTCTAGATTAATGGAATCGAATAAATGTAGGAAATGAGAGGAAAAGAATTAATGCAGAGAAAAAAGGTGCCAACCCGAGCCGTTGATACTCGCTTGATTACTTCGTAAGGGAATGGAACTTCGTCCTGGAAAAATTCAACTACGTCCATACTTGGCACTATGACCTATCGACTTTAAGGAAGGAAACTAAATTTGTTTTCAAGCTTATATAAAAAAACCTGTTTATCGGAAGTATGAATTGTAATTGTACCTAAGGTCAAAGTTTAAGATGAAAATTGTTGATTTTAAAGAAATTGTCGTTCCCATCAGTTCTAATATTCAGAATGCCTATATTAATTTCAGCCATATGGATGTTAGTTTGCTAGCATTAATTACGGATATCAAAAGGGACGGGAAACCAGTTGTTGGTTATGGGTTCAACTCCAACGGACGCTATGCACAAAGTTGGTTGTTAAAGGAGCGTTTCCTCCCGCGGCTAAGTCAAGCTTCTCCAACTGAAATATTGAATGATGAAGGTACGAATTTCGATCCATCCAAAGTGTGGGATATTTTGATGATGGACGAAAAACCTGGTGGGCATGGTGAGCGTTCAGTGGCTGTAGGGATAATTGATATGGCGATTTGGGATCTTGTAGCTAAGGTTGAAGAGAAACCACTGTACCGACTTCTATCGGAACGCTACAACAATGCTGACTATGATTCCAAGATTTTTGTTTATGCTGCTGGAGGATATTATTATCCGGGTAAGGATTTACTGCAATTAGAAAACGAAATTAAGCGTTATTTAGATCTTGGTTTTACCGTGGTAAAGATAAAAGTTGGTGGTGTTTCTCTAAAAGAGGATTTTCAGCGAATTGAAAAAGTGCTTTCCTTACTTGGAAGAGGACAGAAATTGGCGGTGGATGCCAACGGTAGGTTTGACTTGGAAACCGCCAAAACCTATGCCCAGATGTTATCAGGATTTGATTTAATGTGGTATGAAGAGGCCGGAGATCCTCTCGATTTTGAATTACAGAGGGAACTATGTCAATACTATGATGGTGCTATGGCGACGGGGGAGAATTTGTTCTCACTTCAGGACGCGCGAAATCTGATTCGATATGCTGGGCTCAGACCGGAAAAGGATTTTCTGCAGTTTGATTGCGCCTTGAGTTATGGGTTAGTAGAGTATTTGAGGATTTTAGAGATGTTGAAAGCTCATCATTGGTCGTTGCAACGCTTAATACCGCATGGAGGACATCAGCTATCTTCACATATTTGCGCAGGATTAGGTCTTGGTGGAAACGAAGCTTACCCAGAAGTTTTTACGCCGTTTGGTAATTTTCCTGATAATTATATTGTGGAAGATGGGTATATTCAATTAACAGAAACACCTGGAATTGGATTTGAAAACATATCTGAACTTTATCAATTAATGCGAGGTTTAACCTGACTAAAATGAAAATTGAGAGCGATCAAGTAAATTTTCAAAAATAATTCGGGTGTTTCCACTATCAAAGTTCTTATATTTTGATGACACAATCCATGAAATAGGGAAGGAGTATCTTAAATGCGTATTGCCTTCGGTTGCATTGGACATGAAACAAACACGTTTTCACCTGTGTGTACTTCAATTAACAGTTTTAAAAAAGGATCCTATTATGTTGGTGAAGAAATAATTTCAGCCTTTAGTCATACCAGCACTATTACTGGCGGATTTATTGGAAATGCCAAAAAACTGGGAATGGAACTTGTCCCGCTTTTGTGGACTTTTGCCACACCGTCTGGCATAGTCGATCAAAATGCTTATCAGGTACTTAAAGATGAATTTCTTAATCTACTGCATGATGCGAGAGAGATTGAGGGGGTTTTTTTGGATTTGCATGGAGCAATGGTGACTGAACAGATCGAAGATGCCGAAGGAGATCTGATCCTGGCAGTGCGTGAAGTTATTGGATCATTACCGATTGTGACAACCTTGGATCTTCATGCCAATATAACACCTGAGATGGTAAGGAATTCTGAAGTGATTATTGGGTTCGATACCTATCCGCATGTTGACTGTTATGATCGCGGTCTTGAAGCGGCAGAAGTGATGTCAGCTATTGTCCGAGGAAAAATTCAGCCCAAGATGGCCTACCGACAACTTCCATTTTTGACTTCTCCACCGGCGCAATGTACTATGAAACCGTTGATGAGCGAGGTATTAGACCGACTTTACATACTCGAAGCCCAGTCTGAGGTGGTGACAGCCACATTGTCAATGGGGTTCCCATTTGCTGATATTCGCCATGCTGGAGTTTCTGTTTTGGTGACAACAAACGGAGATCAACAGTTGGCTGAGCAACATGTTGATGAATTTGCCAGCTATATCTGGAAAATGCGTCGAGCCTTCAATTTAAATCTGGTTTCCGTTGACCAAGCAATTGAACAGGCAAAAAAGACGAAAGAGAAACCCATTATCTTGGCTGAAGGGTCAGATAATCCGGGTGGTGGTGGGCCGTGCGATGGAACAATAATTCTGAATACATTGATCAACAACCAAGTGGAAGAAGCTGTTGTCGCTGTAATTGCCGACCCAGAGTCCGTCGATCTCTCTATTCAGGCGGGTGTTGGAAAAAACGTTGATCTCAAAGTTGGAGGTAAAACAGATTCCTTGCACGGTAATCCTGTTTCCTTGACTGGTTATGTCAAAACAATTTCGGATGGTAACTTTGTACATAAAGGACCCATGGGGCAGGGTAGGGTCGGTCGAATGGGGAGAACAGTTGTCATTAAGGTTGATGGTATTGAGATTATTCTGACGGAGAAACGAATTCAGCCCTATGATGCGGAAGTGCTTCGTAGTGTGGGAATTGAACCTACTGATAGAAAACTGGTCGCTCTGAAATCCGCAGTTCATTTTCGTGCTGACTATACGTCTCTGGCACATAAGATCTTAGAAGTGGATACACCTGGTGTCCACAGTCCAGATTTGTTCAGCTATGATTACCGTAAGATCAAACGACCGATTTTTCCTTTAGATCCAGATACCACTTGGAATGCCTAGTTTCCTCCCTGTTATACAAAGGTAGGCACGTAATCCAAATTTACTCCTGTTGCAGGCGGATAAACTCGCTCGGGAGATCTATTTCCTTTGCTAAAGGAATTCTAACTTTTTTTTGTTTTCGAGAAGAGAGATAAACTGCATTAATTACTTCAATAGCAGTTCGGCCGTCCCAACCACTTGTATGAGGTTTAAGTTGGTTTAAGACACAGTCGCAAAAGTGCGACAGCTCCATCAAATACTGTGCATTGCTACGAAGTTCATCATCCAAGTTGCCTTGATTGTATGGAGTAACATCCGTGGTTGTCTTTCCATCTCGAAATAGGGTCATCTGGAATGGCTCAGTAGAGGTGAAACTCCAAGTGGATTTAAACTCAATTTGTAATGTTCCTTCAGTGCCCATTATTTCGTAAAGTTCTACTATTGGTTTATGAGAAATGCGAGTCATATGATGTAAGCTGACAGCACCACCATGATGTCGAAACATCGCTACTGCTCTATCTTCGACTTCGCGCTTTTTCATTATGATGTCGATTTCTCCGCTAACTGTTTCAATTTCTCCCAACCACCACCGACATAGATCAATTGCGTGGCTACCATGATCCTGATAGATACCTCCCCAAGTAGGCAACGAATCTCGCCAGCCACCTGGATGAGACAGGAAGCTCCAATCAACTCGGACTTGAAACACACGACCAAGATCTCCTTTTTCAATCATTTGTTTTGCCTGAAGGAAGCATTTATTGAAGCGTTTCATGAAAGCAACCATCAAGATAACACCGTTGTGCTCGCAAGCTTGAATCATCTCGTCACATTCCGCTACCGTACGTGCCATAGGCTTTTCGCACAGAACATGCTTTCCTGATTCCGCGATAGCGATCACATCGTCTAAATGGGAGTAAACGGGTGTGCCGACAATGACAGCGTCAATGTTAGCCTCATCTAACATCTGATCTCTATCAGTATAAATCTCGTTTGCTTGGTACATATTTTGTGCCCAGCGTGCGTGTTCTTCCTCAATATCTGAAGCAGCCACAAATTTTCCATTTTCCAGATATTTAAAAATTGGGCCGTACATGCAGCGTGTTGTTGATCCACAACCTACAATTCCAAGTTTGACTTTATTCATCGATTACATGCTCAGTTTATGGAGACTTCCAAGGTCAAAGGAAGTTTCCATTTTCACTTAACTCCAGACATAAATTTTGTCATCATTTTCTGAATAACCTATAAAAACGGCTAGAACAATTCGTGGCACATCTCCTTCTACAGCAGGAACCTCATGGAGACAGCGTGTATTGAAAAAGTAGAGGTCACCTGGTTCTAGATCGATTTGACAGCGCTCAATCTGATTTTTGGTAGCATAATCATGGAAAGTGTCGTTGGTGATATGAGGTTGGATTTCCGGTGTCCAGAGGCACTGGTGCAAAATAGCTTGCGTAGAGTTTCCCGTCCCATCCGCATTTTGCATGCAAAGGATACCTGCGAATTGATGCTTAAACCTGTGAACAGCGTAGTTAGTTCGTTTTTCACGTAGTGTTACGTGATCAATGTGAGGTTTGTAAGCGTGGTTAGCATAATGAATTCGGAAAATTGCGGGGCCATAAAGTTGACCATCCGGTTCACTCGCAACTTCTACTTGTTTCTCAACTGACAAATCAGACAAAGTTCTATAAATAACATCAATGGGGTTAGAAAATCCTTCAAATAGAAAATTGAATAAGAAACGGGTTGCAGCTGCATGTTGGAAAAACAGCTTTTTATTATTGCCACGATTGCCAAGGCTGGTGCCTATATCAATTCGCGTACGCCGATCTAGCTGGTTTTCGTTATTATTGCCATATGGGCGCATCAATCCCATGTTAGTCAAGCGATCGATGAGATCCGGAAATTGATCTGGGTTATAAATTTGACGGAAGATAATAGCGGGGACGTCCGCTTGTGATAGCGCTCGCAGTGGATCGCTGAAATTATCAAGTATAGTTTCAAGGTTAGGTTCAATCGGTTGCCAGTTTGTCGAGGTTGCCATGTGGTTTTCCATTAGTAATTTTCAGCGCCGTCTGTGTCTAAGATAAGCTAGGGTTTAACAGCTGTAATCAGTGAATAGTAACCGAAGGTGGATCTGGTTTGAAAGTCGACAAAACCAGTTTCAGTCAGTAATTTTTGAAGTTCCATGGCAGTATACTGCTTCCCTCTTTCATGTAACAACATGGCAACCGAATAGCACGCGACCACCAATGGGCCGTCTTTGAATTCGTTTAAAAGCATTTCGTGTAAGCAGATCCTCCCACCGGGGTTCAGCGTTTTTAAAGCTTGACGTGCAAGATACTGACAAGATTTCCAATCCCAGTCGTGAAAAATGTTTCCAAAGAGCACCCCATCATATTTACTTGGCCATGGATCTGAGAACATATCGGCAGCTACGGTTGTTACGCTATTTTCCAATTTATGTTTGCCAATATTTCTTTGGGAAATCTGGCAGACTCTTTCAAAATCCATGATTGTACACTGTATTTTTGGATGACGGTTGGCAATGCCCAGGCAAAGTGATCCTGAGCCACCTCCAACATCAAGAAGTGTATCCATGGAGTCAAAAACCTCCTGATCAGCTAAACCTCTAGCTGCAGGCAGCGTGATAGTGTGCATACGATTGATGAAATTCTCAACTTGTTTGTCCGTCAAATCTCTCATTTTTACGGCAATGGGCTGGATTGGTTGATCATCGGAACGGAAAACTTGACGAAGTTGCTCAACCGATGGATCGTCTTCCTGCATTAGTTCATGGTAGTAAAAAGGGCTAGTTGGTAGTAGATAGGTTCGAGCAAGGTCCGTTAATCCATACTGCTCATCATTGTATCTTGCGAGAAAACCGAGTGCGGTGACAACAATAGTCATTGCTTCTGCTGCACGGGGAGTTAACTGTAGCTCTTCAGCGATTTCTTCAATGGTTTTCGGGCCTTTTTCTAGACGTTCAAAAAGTTTCATCTCTTTAGCAACAGCTAATGTCGGCAAAGCATGACGAGTTGCTCTTAATTCATACAGTTTTCGGTCGTCGACCGCCGGAATTGGTAATGTGGTTGGACTAACTGCCATTAGCTATTTCTCGATTCATAGATTACTTGTTTGTTTTTGTTTTGGATGTTATACCGAGTTCCAAGCATAGCAAGGTGCTTTTAATCTGTCAAGATTTACAGGGTTTCATAAGATTATCCTTCATTGGTTCTGTTGGGGGATTTCAGTATAATGCGACTCTGACTATAAACTCTGTATGAAGAACCCTTAAATGCATCAGTGAACATGGATGATTGACTATGTCACCGTCGCATGTTGAATTTCCGGATAAAATATGTAGAAGCCCAGCGAGTTCTGAATTCATTTGGCAACTAATTTTTAGATTGGATAAGTGTTTATTGCTTGAAGGATAAAACAAAAAAAACTGAAAAGAGTTAGATTGTTTCTATCACTTCGAATTATACTCAACATAGTTTTTTTGAAGCATACTTATGTGTCAGCGAGGTTATTTGGGGTAAGCCTAATTCGATTCAAATCTTGGTTGGTAAATCTGATAGTGTCTCCTTTGTTCTATATGCAGTCGTTGTCTAGGTTGATTAATGTTGAATTTCCTTTACCTCATTATTTTAGATTGTTTGAGTATGGACAAGTTGGACTGTTGAGCTTGAACTGTTTGACATTCCATATAAGTATGATATATAGGTGTTTCGAGCTAATTAATCTTTTCTCATTTTAATGGCATTAAACTGTGCAGAAAACAAAAACTGATAAGATAAAATGCTTAATATTGGATATTGATCGGCATATTTGGTTGATTTCTTTTATTGGCATACTCGTCTTGGTTGCTAAATGCTTCATTGTTTATCCTGTTCAGCATGTTGGAGAATCTGATGCTTCGGGGTACGCGGAGATGGCAGATAGCTTAAGTCACGGGAGATGGTTATCAGTAGAATATATCAGTTTCTTTTTTATCAAGTATGCTGGAATTCCTCGTCCTGAAGATCATTGGCCGCCTCTCTATTCCTTCTTGATTACGCCATTATATTTTCTTTTTGGTAAGAATGCCTTTGTCTCAAAATTACCGTCGTTAGTTATTTCCAGTTTGTGTTTGCCGATAGCGGCATATTCTCTTACTAAATGTTTTAGTAGAAACAAATGGGCATCAATGGGATCAGCATTGACGGTTATGTTTTATCCCAGTATGTTTATGTGGTCTCTTTATTGTTTATCGGACATTACCTATGCGTTCGTTCTGTGCTTAGCTGTTTTGTTTGCTGTAAAGGGGCTCGATAGCACACCGTATTTTTATCTCATGGGCTTTTTTTTAGGTACAGGATATTATGGGAAAGGTGTTACTTTGGTACTGATTCCAGCGTTCCCACTGTTTTTCCTGATTGTCCGAAAGAATCTGAAAGCTTTTTGGATAGACAAAAGATTTGTGTTTGGGATTTTACTTGCTATATTTATTATTTCGTTGTGGTGGGTAAGGAATTTGATCCTCTACGGTGATCCATTGCACTCCACGCAGAATTTTTGGTCGGGTTATATCGGTTATGGAAAGGGAAGTTCGTATCACGTCTACTGGGATGAAGAGCTTAAACCATCGTTCTGGACTACTAAGTTACCACTTGGAATTTCGCACGTCGTTAAAAAAACGAAGGCACACTTGGACACAAACTTGGAGTGGGTTTTTCTAGTTATGTATCCTAATCCCGGTTCGGATCCACCGATCAACCTGAAATACTTTTTAACGCTACAGCCGATTCGTATTTGTCTCAAGGATTTTCCCAATTATCCTTCTGGTATTCCTATTGGGTTCTTGGGAATACCTGCGCTGATGGGCTTGTTTTTTTTGCGATGGAATCGAAAGATTTACATCGTTCCTTTGGTAGTTGGTGCTCTTGTCCTTTTCCTTTCCGTATTCTGGGCTCCTATTGATCGTCTCGTGTTGCCGACAGTGCCGTTAGTTGCATCACTAGGCTGGGCTAGTTATTCAGGTTTCTTAGGAAAATTTAGTCGCTGGAACCCAGACGAGAAAGGCTCGGTTAAAGCTGTTGTCTTGGCTTTTTTTGCTGTGTTGATGTTGGTTTATAACGTCAATGCTAATATACGATTATGGCAACAGAGCATACGAGAAGGAAAATATCCGTATGTAGATAGCCAGAGGAAAAAAAACCGGATTATCGGTGCTCACTGGATACGGGATAATACACCGCCGGAGGCAATTATCATGGACGCTGAACCGTGGGATCTCCACTTTTACTCTGATCGGAAAACGGTCCATATACCTTATGATTCTGTAGAACGAATTTTGCTCGTTATGCAAACTTATGGTGTGACACATATTACTTATAATGGTCAAGAAAGCTTGAAACCACTATACGATAATCAGATTGAAGGATTTGAATTGATCAATGAAAAAGGCCTAAGGGTGTATCGGGTACATTATGATCTTTTGACTGACTCACACAACCCATAAATAGCAAATTAGTAGGCAGATCTTTTAAGTAATCAATTTAGAATCGGAAGGGCCCATTTATTTTATTCAAGATCATTATCCAAGTTGGCCTGTTGACCTAACCGTTCGAGCAGTTTGCAATATGCTAGTTGCCCACGCCGGAAACTGCGGAGACGAAAAAATTCGTCTGGTGCATGTGGCTTCTCATCTTCAAGTCCGAAGGCGAAGGTGACTGTATAAACACCAAGCGTATCCAAAAAAATGTTGCAAATTGGAAGCGTTCCTCCTAAGCGAGTATAGTAAGGAGGTTTGCCGTACAAAGCTTCGAGAGTTTCGTACGCGATTTGGTTTCCTGGGTGATCTTGAGGGATAGTATAGGCGGAAGCAACTGAGGATTCTGAGAGGACGGTCGCTTTTACGCCTATTGGTGTATGTGCTTCAACGTGGTTGATAATTCGTTTAGTAATATCATGAGGATCTTGGTTTGGAACAAGTCGGCAGGTAATCTTGGCATGTGCCTCCTTGGGAATAACTGTTTTGACACCTTCTTCCTGAAACCCGCCCCAGATACCGTTAACTTCGAGTGTGGGACGAACCCAGGCACGTTCCCAAGTGGTATAGCCAGGTTCACCAAAAAGTTCAGTTACACCAAGTTTCGCTGTATAGTCAGAATTATCATAAGGAATAACCTTCATTTGGTTCCGTTCAGTTTCATTTAATGATGCAACGTCATCGTAAAAACCTTCTACTGCAATCTGTCCTGATGGATTGCGTAGAGAGTTCAAGATAGATGCTAGAGCGTGGATTGGATTCTGAATTGTTCCTCCGTAAATCCCAGAATGTAAATCGGTTTCAGGACCGAAGACATCGATTTGTAGGGCACAAAGTCCCTTGAAGCCAATAAGTAGTCCGGGTTGGTCCTCTCCCCATTGAACACCGTCTGCACTAATGACAAGATCGCAGGCAAATTTCTGGCTATGTTTTTGCATGAATTCCATCAAATGTGGACTTCCGATTTCCTCCTCTCCTTCAAAAAAGAATTTTAAATTAACTGGGAGGTTTTCTCCCTTTGCTAGCATCGCTTCTACAGCGATAATTGGAATCAACATGTTACCTTTATCATCTGAAGCACCACGTGCGTAGACTTTATCATGGCGAACAACCGGTGCAAAAGGAGGATTTGTCCAAAGTTCCACTGGGTCAACTGGTTGAACATCATAGTGCCCATAAATCAGAATAGTTGGCTTTCCAGGTGCGTGAAGCCATTCACCATATACTACTGGTGCGCCACCAGTAGTGAGACAGTAGGCATCTACTATCCCGGCAGCTTTCATGCGTTTGACTACCCAGTTAGCAGTTTGATGAATATCAGCTGCATGTTCCGACAAAGCGGAAACACTTGGAATCCGGAGGAAATCTAATAATTCGTTGACAAACCGTGATTGATGTGTCTGCAAATATTTTTCATATTTGATCATTATGATTTTCCTGTGTCCATCGATGTCAAGTGATAACTAATTATTTCTTTGAGATATCTCTCTTGATTTTGAGTGTAACTTGATTAAGCTGGTTATCACAAAGTACGTATTAATTCCATTTACAGAACCAAAGCATTATGCCCCGGTCCTGTCTGTCTGCGTAACAGACAGTCAGACATAGTTCATTCGTTGAATCCGTGAGACCATAGTTGCTGCTGATAATTTCCTCACAGCAATTGAGCTTAATCGGTTTCTTCATCGTTTTCCTTTTGTGCTTTCTCTCGGATCAATTTTACAATTTGTTCTGCCAACTGTTCAGGGACTATCTCAGAATAGATGAATCTACTACCAACACAAGCTAGTGCACCAAAAACACATGAAGTTGGCATTAAATATTTAACTGAAAAATCTGGCCAAAAATATAATACAGGAAACCAACCGATGAGTATAGCCAGCGTATTTAGAGAAATTGTTCTGGTTAAAAAATTACGTGTTTTAACTCCATACATTATTTGATAGTACGAGATATTTATAAAAACAAAAAGAATCATTAAAACAATAGATGGTCCAATACAAACACAATAGGCTTTTAAATTCATCCTTTCTTCACCATTGTGGGAGTAATTGAAGGCGGAATTTGCCGCACACGATTAATCAAAGATGCTCCCATGCCGCCAAAATTTATCTCGATTTTATCTTCTGATTGAAAACTTGGTCGATTGGGAAAGGAGAGCTTCATCGTTCCAAAGAAATGGAGGTGGACGTCGCCAGGAACACGAAATTGTGGATACTTGAAATGATGATCTTCCAGATTTGATAGACTGTGACTCATATGGTTTTCGCCAGTAAGAAGTTGGCCTGAATGGTAAATTTCTTCATCTCCACGTGTAATACGGCAGTGTCCTTGGATATTCTGAAACTTCTCATCAGTTACCAATTCTGGGCCAACGGCACAATTTCGCATCTTGGAGGGAGCTAGCCAAAGGTAGTTAACTTTCTCCATCTGATGATCCGCCCATTCGTTGCCAATTGTAAAACCAATTCGACAAGGGATTCCATCGTCATCGATGATATAGCAACCAACAATTTCGGGTTCTTCTCCACCATCATCTGTGAAATCGGGAATGTCCAGAAAGTCGTTATGTCCACGTAAGATGGCTCCATTACCTTTGTAGAACCATTCAGGTTGTACTCCTCGACTACCAAGGGATGGTTTTCCTTCTTGTAACCCCATCTCAAATATTCTTTGTGAGTCGGTCTTTTGCTCCTCGGTTTTCTCGGTAACATCTGTGTGCATCTGTGCCCGTTGTTCCATGCTTCCCAGATGTGTCAAGCCTGTTCCTGATATTAAGCAACTTCCGACACTTGGATGGTCAAGAACAGGAAGAATCCAACCATTTGGATCACCGGAATAGGATGCTAAAAGTTGGTTATAGGAGATGGTGTCTGCGTCGCCGAGTGAGAGGCCTTCAAGGTAGGCAGTGATTGTTTTACCATTTTTGCTGGCTTCGAGGAAAAGGTAATAAGTGTGAGTCCATGCAGTATTGATGTTTGTTAAGTCAACTACCTCATTTTTGTTAATAAGTCCAACTCTTCTCCCTTTTTTAGGTAACTCAAATTGAATAAGGTTCATATTGTAATTTTCCTTTTTGAATCTATTGGTGAGAATCAAGACACGTCAATAACTAACTACGGAATCTGTGGATTAGCGCTGTCATCAGGTAACCATATCCTGCTTCCCTCTTTGAATTTCGGTTAACAGGCTTTGCGTCGCTTGTTTTGGATTGGGGCTGGCACAAACAGCTGAGATGACTGCGATACCGTGTGCTCCCCTTTTGATAACTTCATATGTAGTTTCTTTTGTAATGCCCCCAATGGCAATAATAGGACAGCTTGCTATTTGACAGATATGTTTAAGTGTGTCTAAGCCCTTTGCCTTTTCCGCATCGACTTTTGAATTTGTGTGGAATACTGGACCAAACCCAATGTAATCAGCTCCGGAAGCAATAGCATCCATTATCTTATCCTCAGTACGTGCAGATGCTCCAATAATCATATCTGATGGAAGGATCTTTTTGGCTAGTGAGATCGGCATATCATCCTGTCCAAAATGGGCTCCGTCTACTTCCATGGCTATGGCAACGCCTGCATGGTCATTGACAATCAGGGGAACACTGTTTATTGTACAGACAGATTTTACCAGTTCAAGCATCTCAATATGTTGGCGGGTGGATCCGTTTTTCTGACGAAACTGAATGGTGTCTGCTCCTCCAGCAATGGCCATCTCAGTCAGCTGATTATGAGTGAATTTCGATTGTATTGTGATATCGGTAATGATATGTAAGATTCCAATATTTTTCATGTTAGTCTTTATCCATGATATGATAGCAAATCGTGGTGAAGTGGTAGCTACAATTTGCAAGTATTTGCAAGTCAAGGGAATTCTATAGTGAAATCACCCAAATCACAAATTGAAGGTCTATTGGGGGAGAAGCATCAAATTTTTTTATGTTTTTTCCTATATCTTTGTCTTGGTTTCAACCCACTTCAAGCTGGAAAACCCAGATTTGTGGATATCACGGCAGATGTAGGTATTGATTTTAAACACGCAGGAGGAATTGACAAGCGCGTCATACCTGCCGTTGTTGGGTCGGGAGCGGCTTTTGCTGATTACGATAATGATGGCGATTTAGATTTGTATATCGTTAATAGTAGCACGAAACATGATACAGGCACAGGAAATCCTCGTAATGCTCTTTACCAGAACAATGGAAATTCCACTTTTACTGATGTTACGAATGAAGCAGGTGTTGGTAACCCTGTTTGGGGAATGGGAGCAGCTTTTGCCGATTATGATAATGATGGCGATCTTGATCTCTACGTAGCGAATTACAAGGCAAACGCTTTTTTCAGAAACGAGGGTAGTGGCAGTTTCATAAAGTTCTCATCTAAGGCTGGGAGCATCGGGCATGTAGGGTTTGGATCTGCGGTTGCTTGGGGTGATTATGATAATGATGGGTACCTTGATCTTTATGTCGCAAATTATTTGGATTATGGTAAGTTGCCAAGAGGAGATGAAGTCTTCTTTCCATATGATTGGTATGGTCAATCAAACGTTTTATTATTGAACAAAGGAGATGGAGGATTTATCGATGTTACAGAATCAGCTCGGGTAGGTGGAGGATTTCATCTGACCCTCGGAGCGTCTTTTGCAGATTATGACAGTGATGGAGATCTTGACATTTATCTGGCCAATGATACCAATCAGAATATTCTTTACCGAAACAATTCAGATGGGACCTTTACAAACACGAATGGTACTGACGAGAGAAGCCATACAGGTGATATACGTGGAGGAATGGGGATTACATGGGGCGATTACGATAATGACGGAGACCTTGATCTTTTCGTGACAAATTGGTTGGATGAGAATAACGTGCTTTATCGGAACAACTCAGATGGAACTTTTACTGACGTTTCAGCTCAAAGTGGCATCTTTGAATCTGGATTGGGAAAGACTTGTTGGGGAACCGAATTTTTTGATTATGATAATGACGGCGATCTCGATCTGTTTATTGCCTGTGGTCATATTGATCCGGCCACCTGGGAATCCTCCAGTCAATCAGATATATTCCTCGAAAACAATGGAAATGGGACATTCACCGATATTTCTGAGTCGGTTGGAATCCGCAGCGTTCCCAATGGGACTGGTCGTGGGCTAGCTGTTGGTGATTATGATAATGATGGAGATCTTGATCTCTTGGTAGTTAATTGTGGAGAAGGAGCTGTTTTGTTCCGTAATGATGGAGGTAACCAAAACAATTGGCTCAAGATACTGACAATCGGCAAAACAAGTAACCGTAATGGAATAGGTGCACGTATAGAATTGACTGCTGGGAAATCAAGACAAATTCGAGAAGTGATTAGTGGGTCGAGCTACCTTTCGCAGAGCAGTTTGGAAATTGAGTTTGGTCTTGGAAAAGCCAGTGTCGTCGACCAAATCCGAATACTTTGGCCTAGTGGTTCCAAGCAAACTCTGACTGATATTAATGTTAATCAAAAGCTGGTTATCACTGAACCCGATAATTGATCGAACCCGTTTTTGAGAATATCTTATGATTTTATTGACAAGCGGGCGGATTTACTTTATGCTTTGCTGAATTCACTCAACTAGTGAGGTGATAGTGATGAGGAAGGGTAAGTTTATTTTTTTTAGGTTGCCATCTCTTATTGTCTTCGGTTTGTTTTTGCTCGTTTTTTGTGTCCCAAGCCCAGTTCTTGCCAAGATGAAGGAAATTCGGGTATGGGGTGGAACTGCGGCCGACCATAAAGACGGAAAAGGAAGAAAATGGTATGGTGCACAGAAAGATAAGCAGGACTGGGGAGGTTGGGTTAAGCAACTTCCGCAAACAGCCAGTGCACAAGGTACTCCTCTAACAGATGATGCTGACAAGCTCAGAAAAAAACATGGTTATGATGAGGAACTTTTTTTTCATGTCAGTTGGGCTGCGAATCCAGCTACAGTAAAATACGAGTTCAAGACCGGAAAAGGTGTGTTTGATGTTACCTATATGGTTCGGGAACATTGGTCACCTAACAACAGGGGTTACGATATTATCATCGAAGGTGATATTGTGGAAGAACTGTATGTCACGCCGGGTAGGAGTGAAATTGATATCATGACCTATGAAGGTATCGAGGTTAAGGATGGAGAATTGGATTTTGAGTGCATTGGAAATCCTAAAACTGGTAAAGGTGATCTCAACCCAATGTTTAGTGCCTTGGAAGTCCTTGGTCAAGCTGGAACTGCTGTTGGTTCTGCTGGTAAGCTAACCGCAACATGGGGGACGATCAAGCAGGGATTCAGATAAATCTAAAAACCTTAAAGTATAGATGGCCTTGGAATCTTGATATTCCAGGGCCATTTTGCTATCTAGGACTACGTTATTGTTTATCCCCCCACTTAGTGTTATTATTAAATTCATTAAAGAATGCGTAATAGAGGTGGATTTTGAACAAAATCCAGAAGGCAACATATGTCTCTGGTGAACTCGAAAAACTTTTTGGCCTACCCAATCGGCAGGGTGAAAGCGGGACTGTCTTGGATTGCCTGATTGAGACAATTTTATCTCAAAATACTAATGATGTTAACCGTGATAGAGCTTTCAAGGTTTTGATTGAAAGGTTTTCAAGTTGGATGGAGGTACTTGAAGCGAATGTTAGTCAGATTGCCAGCGCAATTCGAATTGCAGGGCTAGCTAGTCAGAAAAGTCTGACCATAAAAAATTTTCTAATGTGGCTTTATGCCGAATCCGGAAAACTCGATCTGGAGTTTTTGCGGGATATGAATTCAGAAGAAGCAACTCAGATGCTCTGTCAACACAAAGGTATAGGTGTTAAGACTGCGTATGTCACACTCGCTTTTGCATGTGGACATGAGGTCTTTCCAGTTGACACTCATATCCTTAGAATTAGTAAACGGTTTGGTTTCATTTCCTCTAAAGCTACTGCAGATCAAGCCCACAAATTTTGGTCAACAAACTGTCCGGAAGGAAAAGCGTATTCTTTTCACATGAATCTTATCACCTTTGGTCGTCAAGTTTGTGATGCTCGAAAACCAAAGTGTGAGGTTTGTCCGTTAACAGATCAGTGTGTTTACTTTGAAAATGGGGGGCAACTCCCATGAAAGCGATTGTCTTTTATGAACAAGGTGAAATTGATAAATTAGTATATCAAGACCATCCGGACCCGGAGATTGATGTTGATGAAATCTTGGTTAAAGTTGGTGCTTGTGCGGTGAACCGTTTAGATCTAAATGCTAGATCCTATCGCCCTGAAATCCAAGTTTTTCCGCATATTTTGGGGTCAGATATCGCTGGAGAAGTGATTGAGATTGGATTGAAAGTCAATACGGTTGATATTGGAGATCGTGTTGTATTATCACCCAATATTCCTTGTGAAAAATGCAGAGATTGCCTGAGCGGTGCTGAAAATCTCTGTGATTATCAGCAATTATTGGGGTTCCAAACGCACGGCGGATACGCGGAATTAGTTAAGGCTCCAGCCCAGAACGCGATTGGGATTTCAGAGCGACTCTCCTATCCGAACGCAGCTGCTCTTCCGATTGCGTATCTTACGGCTTGGCACATGCTTGTCACGCGTGCTGAGATTAAATCTGGCGATGATATACTGATCCTTGCTACAGGTAGCGGTGTTGGTAGTGCAGGCTTGCAAATTGCGAAGCTACATGGCGCTAGGGTTTTCGCAGCCAGTAGCACCAATGAGAAACTCGATCGTGCAAAAGAAACAGGCGCGGATTTTGCAATTAACTATAAAGAAACTGATTTTATGGAAGCTGTGTTGGAATTAACCGAGGGACGTGGAGTCGATGTCGTTTTTGAGCATGTTGGTGCTGCGACATGGGATCAGAGTATTGCTAGTCTAGCGAAAAACGGTCGATTGGTTACCTGCGGTGCGACAACTGGGAATATCGGAGAAATTAACATCCGGAAAATGTATCAGAAACAGATTACACTTCTCGGGTCTGCACTCGGTACGATTACTGAGTTACGTGCTATTGTAGACCTGGTTGATCAAGGTAAGCTGACACCAATTATTGATTCTGTCCTGCCACTCGCAGATGCCTACAGATCGCATCAGATAATGGAAAAACGTGAAAACTTTGGAAAGATCTGTCTAATTCCATGATATGCTCAAACTGTATTGTCTATTCTTCTTGCCAAAAATGGGTTTATGGATGCTTCAAAAAAGTCCCGTTTATATCAATAACACCCCATCTTCCTTCTGATTTTACCAGTGCAAACCCTTCAGAAAAATTATGACCATGATCAAATTGAGGGTGGATGACTATCTGGCTTGTCCTATCAATGTAACCGTATTTTGTATCTGGATATTCGCCCATACCTGTACAGGCAAGACCTTCTGAAAATGATCTGGCGCTACTAAACTGGGGGGCAATAGCCACCTGACCCGTTTTGTCGATGTATCCATATTTTAGATCTGCATTTTTGCCTACACCTATACAGGCTAAATCCTGGGAAAAGGGTTTAGCCTGATCGAATTGAGGTTTAATAACTACTTGCCCTGTTTTATTGATGTATCCCCATTTCTGACGTACTTGAACAACAGCTAAATCC
>Ga0207984_1000440_pt1 | contig 25558 bp, 12 predicted proteins | sample ETNtaG_30_FD_185760 | JGI IMG/M metagenome (GOLD analysis project Ga0207984, IMG submission 185760) | Marine microbial and viral communities from oxygen minimum zone, Eastern Pacific Ocean - ETNP201306PF43B (SPAdes) (version 2) | ecosystem: Environmental > Aquatic > Marine > Oceanic ...
GATGAGGTCTGCCCTCTGGCCGTTTCGCCTGAACGCTCTTGTGCAGCCTTTCATAGGGGGCCAGCGCAACGTATTGTGGGGCCACCTTGCCTTGCCAGATCAGGTAACCATTCAGGCTGCCGCGTGGGACTCGGCGCCACTCCTGCACCGGCACTTCACCGAAGTTGACGTTTGTGAAAGCGAGGTAAGCTTCGTCGAGGGGCACTGCAGGATTGCGTGGCGAAGGCGCGTCGCCGATGTCGCACCACCACCATCGGCCGCCTCGCTTGTCTTTTGACAATTCGAGATAGACGCCGGGGTAGCCGCAGTCGTTCCAGTGACGCTGGTCGGCGCGAGCGTAGTTAGGGCTCATCAGCATGTCGAGCATCGGCCACGTCTGGGTGGGGAACTTGCGGGAATACCAGACCGGATCGTTCCAATCCCAGACGCTGTCGCCGTCCGGCGTCTTCAGATTCCACTGACGCAGACCGACCATTCGCCACTCCCTTTCTGCCTTATATTTCGCTCCCCAGAGCTCTTCCTGACCCACGCCGACACTGGCGATGACTTTGGGATGGTGAAGCCCAAGCATGAGCGTGTTGCCCTGGCCAGTGGCCGCGACTCGCTTGCGGTTAGCCTGTGGAAAAGTCTGGAAGTAATACTCCAGGCATCGCATCAGGCGATTCTCCGCATAGGGTCTGACGGTGGCCTTGCGTGGGTTTTCGCCCGTATTCAGGCGGTCGTGGTACCCGAAACGATTCAGGGTCGGCCGAGCGATGTGCCACGCCAGACGGAGCGGAACTTCCCTGGGTTGAGGCGTCGCATGAGTCGGGCGGTAGTAATCGACGAATCGGTTCCAGGAAGCCCAGGGCGCGGAGTTTGGCGGCATCGGTGCAAGCCGCGTGGGCGGGACGTATGTGAGATCGACGCCGACCGTCGCACCGCGCAGGCTGCCGCCCAGAGTCGTCCAGGCATTTTCGGGTCTGCTCCGTCGAAACGGCTTGTTGTTGTACACAACCTTGCTTGGGTAGAGCCGAAAGTAGATGGGTGTCGACGGCTCGCTGTGGATATCCTCGGAAGGGCCTCCCCAGAAAACGTATTCGAGCATGTGGCTGACATAGGCCGCGCCGCGAACATTGTTGTAGTAGACGGTCTGCAGCACGGGCTTGGGCGCATCCACTTTCGTGTCGATCTCCTTACTGGAGTTGCCGGGGCCGAAGTCGCGCTTGTTTTCGAAGCCTTTGACTACCGAAGTGACAGCAAAGTAGCGGGGCCCCGGGTTCTCAATGGTGTGGACGAACAGGCCCGTGTCATTGCTGAGCTCCGGGCCGGTGTGCATGCCGTTTTTCTTGCCGAGAAGTGTGTCATCTTTGAGCCATTTCCCGCCATCGATTTTTTCTGGCCAGGTATCGTCGATAACGAAATTGATCCGCTGCTGTTCCGCATAAGTTTCGCCGAAGAAACCTTTGAAATAGCCGAACGCGGCATACTGGTTGATGTAAGCCCCGCGCGTTTGAACGGTCCGCCGGTAGTTGAGCTGTGAGTTCTTATGAACTTCTCCCAGCAACTTCGCCGCTCTCAGATTGGCACCCGTGATGGGCTGGTCATGCATGTAAATGCGGTAGTTCGAATCGCAGAATGCCCCGTCGTAGGAAATCTGCTCCCAAGTCAGGAAGACCTGGCCTGACCGATATTTCGCATTGAGTTTTGCAGGTTGCTTCGGTCGGCCAGCGTCATCACCCTCGATAGTGATTTCCAGGTAGGGCCGCATCCAGGCGAGAGCGAAGTTGTGGGGGATGAATGGAGCGTTGGCCTTCATTCCCTGATTGGTTTCCGGGTCGGCGATCCACGACTGCACCGCAACCGTGACATCCCATTCATGAATGGCGGCAAGTGTGTACGTGAAGGGATAAACCGTATCCAGTGGTTCCTCGCGGCTGCCTACCTGCCAGAGCTTGAATCCATCGAAGTCTTCTTCGAGCCATCGCTTCGGCAAATACCGGTTCGAGTATGGCTTGATGCGGCCATCGCCTGCATGCTGGGGCTGGAAGCTCATCCACATCCGCAGATGAGCACGAACGACCTTCGTACCTTTTCTGAGCTTGCTCAGGTCAAACCTGATCTCACCGCTCTTCCAGTCTTTGGCATTCGTGACGCTGCAGACCCCGATGACGCTGCAAGTATCCTGCTCCCCGAATCGGATGGTTCTTTCCTGTGCCCAGGTTGGGAGGCACAGCAGGCTGAGCAGTAGAGACATTTTCAGTGCTTTCATCGCAATTCACCTTTGGCTTTCATGGTGCAGGGATTGTCAGAATTCGGGAAAGCCCACAGACTCTCCCCGAAGCCTGGTGACTTTGTCAATCTCTGGGGCACGGGCCCTCAAATCCGATCAGAATACAGGACTCTCCTGGAGAGTCGTGCCAGATCCGGATGACTACGAATCTGGGCTGCAGATTCAGGCCAATTCGCGTCGTTTCTGATCGAGGCATTCGGGGAATAGTGCTTGCCTGTTGGGCGGTGGAGTCTCTCCGAGCATGGGAACATTCGCTGGCTCGATGTCTGCTCACTGGCAGGTTCCCCCTCCCTTTCCTCTCTGTTCGCCTTGACATCAATCACTGGTCGCTCTTAAATCCCGGTCTCGCCACAGACCCTCCCTTGTCTGGCCTCACAACCTCTTTTGAGACGATGCTGGCGCATCGTTTGGCCTCTTTGGATTTGCCCTCTCTCCCGCATGAATTACCTCTCCAATTCATTCGGCGCATGGATGCTTCTTGCGCTATTTGGCTGCAGCAGTTTCCTATCCGCTGCAGGAAAAAAGGAACAGAACAAGGACTACAAGCTTTACCTGCAGAGGGAGCTTACACGTCTCGAAAAGATGGCGGCCATGGAGGGGCTGAAGGCGGAAGCACGCAAGTATATCGAAGTCCGAATTGCCGATATCAAGGGCCGTATGAAGAAAGCGTCCGACACGGTGCCGGGCCAGACTGTCGAGTTTATGAATGCCCGCGCCTTTGGTTCGAGGTTTGTGTATGTCATTGACAAAAGCGGGTCGATGAGCGGGAAGCGGCTCGAGTTTGCAAAAAACGAGCTCTTGAATTCCCTTTCTCAATACTCTGAGAAGACGGCCTTCTTCATCATCTTCTACGATACGGGCGCGTATGAAATGCCGGCCAGCGGTCTTCTGCCGGCCACGTCTGAAAATCTTGACGTTTGCACAAAGTGGATAAAAGGGGTCAAGGCCGGCGGCAAGACGAACCCGTCCAGAGCCATCATCCGAGCCCTGGATCTCGCGCCCGATGCCATCTTCCTGCTCTCTGATGGTCTCTTTCATGATTCCTTTCCGGCAATGATTCAGGCGCTCAATGAAAATGATAAGCCGGTGGTCATTAACACCATCGCTTTCATGAGCGACGAAGGTGCGGAAGTATTGACCAAGATCGCGGAGCAGAACAGCGGCCAGTATGTATTTGTAAAGAAGCCCGAAAAAAAGAAGAGAAGTTTCTGGCCCTTCGGCCGAAAGAAGGACAAGGCTCCCCAGGACTAACCTTGGAGTACTGAATGAAAACTCATCTGAAAATCACGTGCGTCCTCTTACTCGCCGTCTGCCTTCCTGCCTCGGGGGCACGACCGAAGACCCGGTATGTCAAGGTCATCGTAAAGAACAATCAGAACCTGCCCATAGCTGGGGCGAACATCATGGTTGTCGACCTGGCAACCAAGACGCCGCTCGAAGGCCAGGTCTACAAAACCGGCGCAAAAGGGACGAAGGGCATCGTGGTCCGGGCCAAGCCGGATGTCGAGCTTGTCGTTCGCTATCCGGGCATGGTTGAAAAGCGACAGGCTGTTTACTGGTCCAACCAGTATGAGATCCGGCTTTCGCCGCCGTTGCAGCTTGCGCCCATTCAGTATTCAACTATTCCAGTGCAGAAGGTGGTCGTAGTGCCCGCCAAACAGAAGCGATCTGTGAGCATCGTGGTCGAAGGCGTGGAGGGCCGCCGTCTCCGAGATGCAGAGGTAGCCATCCTGGACGCTCGCACCAAGAAGATCATTGAGCGCAAGCTCCTGCTCGAGGGGCTGGGCAGTGTGGAATTCGAGGCTGAAGAGGATCTGGACCTGGAACTGATCGCCACGGCGCCGGGACGTAAATCCACCGCGCTGAAGCTAGGCGCGGGTAACAGTTACATCTTTAAGCTCAAGCGAAGAGAGGTACGCGCGAGCAGCAGTGCGGTGGTCAAGGACGCCGATGGCAAACCACTGACCGGCGCCCAGGTCATTGTTGCTGAAGCAGGGAAGATTCTTGCCCGGGCAACCTGCGACGCGAAAGGGACAGCCGCGCTCAACTATGCTTACACCGATGCCGCAGCTTTGACGATTGAGGCCGCATTGGATGGCTACAAGGCCGTTCGCAGGCCCCTGAACGCTCGCATAGCCACAACCAATATAAGCCTCGAGCCGATCATCCGCACCATCGACCGAACGCTCAGCCTGATCGTCCAGGGCAGCGCAGGCGAGCGGCTCGAACAGGCGGATGTAAGCGTTCTGGATGCCCAGACCAGCAAGATTTATGAGCGTGTCCTTCTGCAGCAGGGAGTCGGTACCGTCCGTTACAAAGCCAAAGAGAAGGTACAGCTTAAATTGCAGGCTTCTTCTGCAGGCCGGATTACCGCAAGCCAGCCCGTCACCAAGGCGGGCAGCTACACCTTCAAGCTCGAACGCAAACAGCTCAAATCAAAAGTGGCCGTCACCGTCAAGGACAACGTCGGGCGCATGGTTTCGGGCGCGACTATCCTGGTCACGGAAGAGGGACGGCAGCTCGCCTCCGTCACCACCGATAAGCGGGGCTGGGCAGAGGTCGGCTACGCGTATTCGAATGCATCACTCATCCTGATCGAGACCCATCACGGCGGCTACAAAACACGGAAGGCCCCCTTGAATCCAAGCCGGGACAACGCGGTCGAGATCGTCCTCATGCCGCAGCGCCGTGCGGTCAAGCCTTCCATGTATGCAGTGGTCGTTTTGTCGAAGGCGTTCACCGCATCTCCCAAGAATTTCACCCGCGTCCGGCAGACCATGAAAAAGATTATGAACGATTTCCACAAGAGCCCGGAGCTTTGGAAAAGTACCAGTGTGCTCTCCATCGGTGACGGCCGAATCCGCCAGATTCTGCCGATGACTGCAAAAATCAACGAGGGCGACGTCAAGCAGGCGTTGACCAGGTTAAGCGGTCTTTATGCCCATGCCGGCAGCCTGAGCTGGCGCGACTTGAAGAAACTCGCGGACTTCATCAAGAACTCGCGGCAGGTCGGAGAGGCCGGCGCGGACCTGTTGGTGATCGCGCCCAAGAATCTTGCCATGGATGAGAAGCTCAATCTTTACGACGCCGGTGGTGATGGCGTTATGGACGCTTTCCGACAAAACAATCTGAGACTTCGTCTCGTCGAAGTAGGTTTTACTGATGATCCTACACGTTCGTACAAGGAGCTTTGCGACAAGACGCAGGGCTTCTACAAGGTGCTGACGATCAGCGACAAGCTATTCGAGGAGGTTGCCAAACTGCAATTTCACTACCCCACCCCGCCGCCTCAGAATTGAGCTCAGCCTCCAGGCTTCCCTGGCCTGCCCGCCTTTGCCTCTTTCCTGCCCCACTTGGTCCTTGGCCAATTCTTCAGGAGTCGATCCATGAAAACTCAAAGTCCCAACCAATCCCCCCGAAGTGGCCTTGGCGCTCCGCGACAAGATTCCCGCGCCATGCAGCTCTTAGCCTTTCTGGCGATTCTTTCAATGTCGTGTTCTGCCGTGAGCGCGCTTGACATTGGCAAGGGAGAAAAGCCGTCACAACTTATCATGGGCCCTTCAGGACCCGTCCCTGTTTATGTCAGCGCGGAGAAAACCGAGATTCTGGACGCGCCCAAGGCGAAATCCAAAATCCTGAGGCACGCCAGGTTCCTCGAGCCTTACTATCTGGCGAAGGGGCCGGTCAAAGAAGGCAAAAGTGAGTTTGTCCTCGCCGCTACTGCGGATGAGAACCTGCAACTGAAAGATCTCATCGGGTGGATAAATACCAGGGATTGCGTCATGACCCGCGAGGGTACAAAGACCAAGCATGGGATCTATCGAAAGGCGCTGATCGTCAACGACTGGAAGCGGCTGAAATCTGTTAAAGACAAATCAAAGATCGCGGGGACTTCCGTTTTGAACGGCCCGGGCAAGGCTCCTGATGGCAAAGACTACGATACGCTCAGCGAAATCGGCCTTTATGATTTTTACTACATCTACGGCGAGGAAACTCGAGGCGGCAAGAATTACTTCCTTCTCGGCGACCGCCCGATCATCGTTTCGCATCGCCAACCGCAGGAAGCCATCCGCGGCTGGGTCGCGGACGCCCGGATTTTCCGGTGGGATACAAGGCAGGCGATCGAGTTCAACAAAGACAACATCAAAGTCAGAAACGAAGGAAAAAAAGAGGCGGACAAGGGGGTCAAGATTTTTGCGAATCAGAAAGAGTTGGAGTGGTTTACCCGCGGCATCAAGACCCCGCCGGGCAAGGAGGAGCCGCTCAAGCCGGTCGCGGAAGAGGACATCAGTGTCACCTTCTGGCGGCACAACTGGCAGCGCTTCCCGCTGCTGGCCTCGCTGGAGGCAAAAGGTTCCCGTGCCGGCCGCCTTTTGCAGGTCGGTTTCATCGGCGACCAGATTTATCTCGAAGATGAGAAGAAGGGCCTCTCGGCAAACGAACTTTCTGAGGCCAAAGAGAAACTTTCAGTTCTGCAGAGAAAGCTTCGCAACATTGACCTTCTCTTCGTCGTCGATTCCACCGGCAGTATGACCCGTTATTTCCCGGCCGCGGCAAAGGCAGTCAAAGCCATCGTCAATCAACTCTCCAAGTCATACGACCCCGATGATCCCAACCGGCCGGTGGTTCAGTTCTCCGTCCTTTTCTATCGGGATTATGTGGATCAGGACGGCCAGCCGAACCCGATCGATTCCTACCTGGTGAAACGGCTGCCCCTTACCCAGGATGTGGACAAGATCGTCAAGTTCCTCACCAACGAGCCACGCCCGCCCGACGGCGCTGGTGGCGACGAGCCGGAAGCGGTCTTCCACGGCATTTATCGAGCGGTTCACGAAGCCAAGGAAGAGATGACCGACCTTTCGTTCCGAGCAGTCGTGCTTGTGGGAGACAAGGGCAACCATCCCGAAGATACACGCGGGTACAACGTCGTGGACATCGCAAAATTTCTGCAGGACAACCAGATGGATTTCTATTCCATTCACGTGGTTGACGATAAACGTATCGATCGTGACCCGGACGTTCGCCTCTTCCAGGATCAGGTGCAGATCATCAACCTGCAGCTCGGAATGGAGCGCAACACTTCCTACTACCGCAATATGGATCCCAAGCAGGTCGCCAAATACATCGTGGAGGCGGGAAGCCGGGTAACGGAGGATTCGAAAGTCCTGGCAGAAATGGTTCGCCGTACGGCTGAAGGCGGACGAGGCGGCGGGCTGGCCGAGCTGAAGAAGCAATACGGTCTGCGCCTCACCGAAAAGTTTACCGCGATGATGCGCAAGGCCGGCGTCGATCCGGACGCATTTGTCAGCGACAGCATCCAGGTATTTGGCGAAGGTTGGGTTGCTGAAAACGACCCGAAATCAGGCATCGATCAGATCAAGGAGGTCATCCTCGTCAGCCGCGCCGATTACGAAATTCTCGTCGGCGTGCTGGCCGGCTTCACCCGCAAGCCGCCGAGTAAGGAAAACGTTCGCAAACTGTGGACGGCCGTCCTGATGACCAACCTGGGTGAAGAGAACGTGGATATCAATAAAACGATTGCCGAGCTCATCCAGAATCAGTTGGGCCTCGTCGTCCGCAAGAAACTGCTCCACAAGAACATTGATGAGATCAGCAATCTGCCCCCCAAAGAGCTCACCGATCTCTACAACGGTCTCAAGAACGATCTCAGACTGATGAGAGGTGTTCTCATGGAGCAGGATCTCGCACTGGAGAAGAAGAACGAAGGCGGCCGTGAGATCGTCAAAGTGAAGTCACTCGGTTTCAAGAAATATTGGTGGCAGGCGAATGATCAGGAATTCGCATGGATTCCAATGTCGCTGCTGCCGTAGATTGCTCCCCTCCGCAGACGCTCATTGGGGAACTATGCAAGCCTGCTTCACTCTCAACAATGTTAAAAAGACTTATGGCCGCACGAATGATGATTCCGTCCGGCCGGCCCTGAACATTGATTCGCTTGAAATCGCGAGCGGACAGACCACCGCCATCCTCGGCTATTCAGGGTCAGGCAAATCCACCCTTCTCAATGTCCTCAGTCTCCTCGATCGGACGGATGACAATGGCGGCGACATCACCTATCGAGAACAGTCATACAAGAGCATTCGGCATGATGAGCGGGCTCAGAATCGGTTGCGCGGCAACGAGTATGGTTTTGTCTTTCAGGACAACCACCTGCTGGAACACTTCAGCGCAGCCCGCAACGTCGCCATGGGAATTGCTATCAAGGGCGTACCGCTGTCCGAATGCGATCGCCGTGCAAAGACGTTTCTCGCGGAAGTGGGCATCGAATCAAAGGCCAAATCGCTGCCGAGCGAACTCTCAGGGGGCGAAAAGCAGCGAGTCGCAGTGATGCGGGCCATTGCGCACGAACCGCAGGTTGTCTTCGCAGATGAGCCGACCGGGAATCTGGATTGGGATACGGGACTGGCGGTAATGGAGCGCCTCGCACGCTGGCAGCATGAGTCCGGGCACACGTTGATCATCGTCTCGCACAACATCCACCAGGTGATCGATTTCACAGACCGTTTCGTCATGTTGAAGGACGGTGGGATTATCTTCAAAGGCGTCCACCCCAAACATGCAGAAACGAAGCTCGAAGACGAGGAACTCGTGGAGACGCCGGATCGATTGACCGACGTCCTCCGAGTCCATTCAAAAGTTCACCAGCTTGAATCGACCGCCCCATGAATCCAATGTCACGGTTGGCATACATTCTGAATTACGCGGTCAACGACCTTCTCCCGTTTCGCATCGCTGGCGAGACACCGGCCGAGAAAGCTGCCAGCCTGTTGGATACTTCGAAGCGATGGCTCACGACCGGATTGAATGTCCTCACCCTCGCAACGCTCATTGTGACCGCCCTGGTTATCGGCGGTCTGGTCATCGGCACGACCACACTCCTGCGCGAATACATCGAAGAGAATCCGCTCGCCCTCGTCGTGGAAATCCACGGCGGGCTCGGAGCATCCGTTAAAACAATCTCAGAGGAAGATGAGAAAGAGATTCGAACTTTCGCAGTTGGGCAGGATGGCAAAATCGCGCCGGACACCAACAGTGATGATTCAAGACGTGCCGTGCACCGCGTGGCCGGCTGGAACGATTACGCGCTCTGGTTTTTTAAGAGGGATGGCAGCCGTGATACCGATTTCTCATCCGGACGAACGGTACAGCCCAATGACCCGGTCCTTGAAAAGCTGTCATTCACTCAGAAGGCATCAGACCGTTTTTTCGAGCGCCCCGTCCTACCGCACCTGATCGTCACCGAATCGCTACTCAAACAGTTGGGATATGAAAAGCCCCCTGCGGCACTCAAGGTGGTCTATCAGCAGAGGGCCGCGCCCCTCGAGATTGTCGGCGTGGCGAAATGGCTGCCCGCGGGGGATTTCATTATCAGCGAGACTTTCTACAGGATGATTCGCGACCGGAAATGGCAATGGCCTCCGATGCATCGCCACGCGTACATGGGACCTGTTTCGGCTGGGCAGGGAAAACAGATCCTGGAGAAGGCAGCGAATTATTTTGCCGATCAGGAGGTCAAGGTAGAGCTGACTGAAAGGGCCGGCAGTGATAAATGGATCAAGGTGACTCTTTCAGGCAAGACGCGCTGGGACGAGGAATACTGGACATCAACCTTCTTTCCGACCATTTCGCTGTACCTCGGCGATTCCGGTTGGTTCAAGAATCTCTCGGCCGGGTTCGATGATGCTCTGCGGTCTGATTCGGCACAATGGTCGTCCGTTGATATCGGATTCACCCGTGCTTCGGCTTACGTGAAGGAGCTCTCACTCGTCCCCGGCGTGGTGGATGCGCTCAAGGCTCGCGGGCTCGGGGTGGATGATCGGATAGCCCAGGAGGTGGTCTTCCTGCAGCAGGTCTCCGCTTTCGGGCGGCGGTTGTTTGCCTGGGTGATCGGCGCGGTGGCCTTCATGGCCGCGGTCAACATAGGGCTGAGCTTTGCCCAGACAATTCGCCGCAAACAGGCCCAAATCGGCATCCTCAGGGCCTATGGTGCCAGCCGCGGATTTGTGTTCTCCATTTTCATTGCGGAAGCCGCACTGGTCTGGATCATCGCCGCTGTTTTGGGTTTGCTGATCGCATTCCCCGCCGGCGACGCCATCGGCGAGCACTTGATGAAGGTCTGGAATCAGAAGCAGGAGATAGGGATGGCAGGCGATGCCATGCCAAAGTTTTTTCGGGCACCGGCGTCTCTGCTGTTGTTGACCCTCGGCGGCTCGCTGCTGGTCTGCTGGATCGCGACCGGCTGGGCCGCCTTCCACGCGGCCCAGGTGAATCCCGCGACCGCGGTGAGATCCAGAGAGTGACGGGACGTAGCCGCAGGCTGCCAGCCTGCCAGCCCAACGAAACATGATGGGTCTGCCAACGGCACAGACAGACTTGAAGAAAACGGACCTACCTTCTGGCCGGATTAAACCATCGCTTCACGTCATCCAGTTCCCATTTGTGTTCCTTATCGGTGTAACAGATCTCGTCTCGGCGACACTTGACAATCGAGTGCACGCTTAGCGCAAGCACCCGGCTGTAGCGGAAACCGAAGCTGATGAAGTGGTAAGGGAACTCGAAGTGCGCGGACTGGCCGGCCTGAACCCTCTCCAGGTGATCGTAGATGTAGAAAGTAAGGCTGCCGTCCGCGCTTATCTGGGTGAGCTGAATCTCGGACGGATGGATCACGTGCGGCAACGAACAGACGTCTGTACGGCTGATGCCGTGGTTGTCTTGCGAGCCGATGTAGCAGTAGTTGCGGCGCTCGACCAGGAAAGCGTCATCAGGAACCACGCCATCAAAAACCGCGGGCACATTATCGACAAACCTGAAGGGAATGACCGCATCATCGATGACCTGTTCTTCCTGTTCCTCTTTGTGATCGATGTTCACCAGGTCGCTGAAGTACGTGGTCTCGAGGAATACAACTTCGTCCCCGGCGAGGTCGCATCCGAGGGGGCCAATTTCATCTTCCTTTTCGTTGAGGAGCTTGGATTCGTATTCCGGCTTCAGCAGGAAATCCGGGTCGGGAAAGGTGTCATGATTGATAGCATTGTCGCTGGCGTAAGCTCTCCAGATGGCCTCGCGGGCAGCCCCGTCGTGAAGTCTCACAGTGACGATTTCACGGCCGTAATACCGCTCGAGAAACTTGAAAGCATCAGAGCAGACATACGGGACGTGCCCGATGAGCGCGTATTCCTCGGATACCTGCAACGGAATCACGCCCAGGCCGACGGCGAGCACCGGCGGAATAGTGCCGAGCAGCTCGGGGTCCTGGAGTGCCGATTGGAGTTGTTGAACGGTCTGGAAATTCACTGAGATTTAATTACGTGGTGCTGACGCCCCGCGGCAGCATTTTGAACGCGCCGCGGAGCGTCAAGACCACTCAACTAATCAGCAACGACCACCACGGCCCTGGCTGGTTTCAGGTATTTTCGCGCCGCTGCCCGCAAGTCGTCGGGCGTCAACTTCGAGAGCCTCTCGTTCAACTTTGCTTCGGTGACTGTTCCCAGCCCTCGAAATTCTGAGAGGCCCATGAAGTAAGCTTGATTGACGCTGGTAAGGCGGCGCATACGACGCCTGTGTACGAGAGAATTGCGCACCCGGTCAAGTTCCTTTTGAGTGATTTCGGAATCCAGGAACGTTGCGATCTCGCGCTCGATACCGGCAATAGCTTTCTCGATGTTCTTGGGGCGGGTGCCGATCCCCGCCGCGAAGTAGGTGCCGGCCCCCGTGAAAGCAAAGCTGCAGCCAAGCGAATACGCCAGGCCTTCCCGCTCTCTGAGCTGGAAGACAAGCCGGTCAGAAAGGATGGCAGACATCATTGCGGCAGCGGGGGTGTCCTCATCGGGCACGTCTACCCGGTGACCAAAATAGATCTGGGCCTGGGCCGCGCCGGTCGAAGGGAGCTTGTGCGCGCCGGGCCTGCTGGCTTTGGCAAAACGCGGCGTCTTCTTCATGGCCGCGGCTCCCGTGTGACCGGCGAAGGATTGCTTTACTGCGGCCATCACTGTTTCTGGCTTGATGCCGGATGCGACGGTCAGAATGAGATTGCCTGCCGCGAAATACTTTCGATGAAACTTGATCAGATCAGCTCGAGTAATCCGCTTTACTGAATCCGCCGTACCCTCAACAGATCGCGTCAAGGGATGCTTGCCGAACAACTGCTTGTGAAATGCCTGCCGAGCAGCCTTGCGCGCACCTTTTTTTTTGCCTCCGAGCCTCGATGCAATCCTTTCTCGGACCTGCTTTACCTGGTTTTCAGGAAAACCTGGAAAGCGGATCATGTCGGCCAGCAACCAGACTCCGCGTTCCATATGGCGATCGAGGGTCTCCAGGCGGATGTATGAATACTCCCTGGAAAAGTAGTAATCATCGTAAGGGATGAACCGGCTGTCGGTCACCTTCAAGTTGCCGCTGATGTCGTCGAGCTCATTTTGAATGGCTGCCGCGCTACGGTGATGAGTGCCCTTCGGCAGGAGTTGGTGCATCAAGTCGGCAATGCCGTCTCTGCCTTTGGGCTCGACGTAACATCGGTTCCTGGCGAGCAGGTGCATCCCACAGACGCTTGATCCAGGGTTGTGCCGAATGAGTACCGTCAGCCCGCCAGGCAAGACCTCGCGAATCACGCGCACCTCCTCCGCGACGGCCGCGGCCTGCGTTGGTTTGCTCGCTTTCTTGAATTCAGTGACCTTCGCATTCTTAACATTGGGGCCGGTCAGCGAGCCAATGAAGTTGGCATTCGAAAAGTAGCGTCGCCCTATATCTGCGAGCTGGAATGGCGTCACCGACTCAAGCGCGGGTACATAGCCCTTGACAAACCCAAGGCCACCGGCAATGAGCGCTCCGGCTTTCTGAAAAGTGTAGTAATGCACCTTTTCGCTCAGAAAAATCTCACTCGAAGCCAGCCCTCGGAGCATGCCCTTCAATTCGTCATTTGAAACATGGTATGAGCTCTCATTTCGAACTTCGGCAAGAATATCCTGCGCAACGGCCGCGGCATCGGATTTTGCATCCAACTGCGCGCTCAACCGAATCACCGAGAAATCGCGATTGTATTCCACGCCAAGAGAAAGATGCTGAGCCCCGGCGCTTGAATACTTCTTACGAAGCCGGTCACCGAGCGAAGAAGTCAGCGCGGTCACTGCCGCGAAATCCGCATGGCCTGGTTTAGGGCCTGGAAACGAAACGGTAAGAAAATTCTTCTTCAGCTTTTCGTTTTTCTTTGAGATGAACTGCCGTCCGGAGATGTTGAGCCTGCCCACCTTCGCCGGGGCTGGCCTTTTGCCTGCGGGCACTGAGCCGTAATCCTTTTCGATCATTTTCATCAGGGCTGGCCGCTCATAGTCGCCCATGACGATGAGGGTCATGTTGCCCGGCTGATATTGCGCTCTGTAGTACTTCCAGACCGCGTCCCGGCTGATCTGCTTGAGGCTCTCGACCGTTCCGAGCACCGGCTGCCGGTAAGGCGTGCCCGCATAAAGAAGCTCTCGATGGAATGCGTCTGCGCCGTGATCGCCGCGATGCGCGTAACGGGCCATCTCTTCGAGCACGATGTTCCGTTCCTTGTCGAATTTTTCTTTTGGCAGCGTTGAGTGAAACAGCATGTCGGCCTGGATATTGAGCCCCTTGGCCAGGTGCTCCTTGCCGGCCAACATCATGAAGAGGGTGAAACCGGCCCGTGTCTGGGCATTGTTATAGATGCCGTAGAAATCCGTTTCGTCGTAAAGCTGTTTCTGTGTGCGGGATTTTGTTCCGTTGAAGAGCAGGTGCTCGAGAAAGTGCGAAGCGCCGCTGCTTGCCTGGGTCTCATTTCGTACGCCGGCACGGACAAGGGTGGTGATGCCGACCACCGGGTTCGCAGGATGATGGATGAGGATGACCTCCAATCCATTCTTGAGGACGAGCCTTTCCGCCTGTTCGATCAGGCCCGCATGAACTGCTGAAGACAAAATCAGCGAAAGGATACCAACACGCAAAAGGGTCATAGGCACATTCAGTTCGGGTGGGCGATTTCAGCATGGATTGTAGTTCCTAAAGCAGGTTTTCCTCAACGATAAAGTAACGCGGCTCGTGCTGTGAGAGAGTGTAGCTGCGGTCGCTGGCATCCTGCCCCTTACCTCCTCACATGCGGCAATCCGCAGGACAGCACTATGGAAAGGACTTCTGGATTGCGTCCCTACACCAGCACCTTCCCGAGGTCTTCAATGATCCGCTCAGGCGGGTCGAAGGGAAGTTCGACCGGTTGGTGGGTCATGGAACTGACGTAGATACCAAGCAGAAGATCAAACTCTGCGAGCGACTGCGCCAAGTGGGTCGGGTGCACCTTTTCACCGTCTTCGATCCATTCGAAGGCGGCGTCGGTCAGGCCGGCCTGGCCGAGGACGTCCTGGTCTCCGTATTCATGATCGCCGCGCTCGAAACCTTCGGGAGTGCTGAGTTCCCACCAGTCCATTGTCCATTGAATGAAGCCGCGGGTGCCGTAGACGGCGATGCGCTTGTGGCGGTGATTGTGCTCGCGCTCACTGATTGGAGGGGCGCTATCATGTCCGAACGTGACCAGGGCACGGACTCCGTTCGCATAATAGACGGAAGCGGTGGCGTGATCGGGCGATGGCTCCCGGCTGTTCAGACTGTTGGCGCCGGCGACCTGACCGAAGACTCTGGCCGGCCGCGAATTATCGATGTAAGAGGAGACGAGTTGAAGCACGTGTGGGCCCTGATTCACCGGTGAGTTCCGCGCACTGGCGTCAATGAAACGGAGGTCTCCAATCCGGCCGTCGCTGACAGCCTTTTTGAGTTGGAGATTGCGCGGGTGGAAGTTCAGTTGGGTGTTGACGATGAACTTTGTATTCGACTCAAGAAGGGACCGGATATCACGCGAGTCTTCGGCCTGGATGGCTATCGGCTTCTCTACGATTACGGCTGGGACTTCATACTCTGCGGCGATGCTCATCAGCGAGTGACGAATTGTCGGCGGCGTCACGATGTGGAGGAGGTCGGGCCTCTCCTTTTCGAGCATCTCCCTCATATCCGTATATCGAGCGTCAATGCCGAACTCTTCACCGAACGGATGCAGCCGCTCTTCCTGCATATCGCAGATAGCTGCGAGCTTGCCTTTGGTAACGTGTTGGTACGCTGTGGCGTGGCCTTTTGCCCGGCCCCCGCAGCCCAGAAAAACTGCTTTCATCATGTTGATTCTCTCTACTTGCTGGTGGGTTGATTTGCGCGCCAATCTATACCGCCGATCCGGTGATTCAACAGAGCTCGCCAGCGCGAGGGAAAGTAGCCTGAGGGATTCCGCATTGGGGACGAAGGATGGCCGTCCTCGCCCGTCTTGAGCTGCTGGGCAAGAGGCGGCCGAGGGCGGCCATCCTGCGAATGCGGACCCGCCCGGTCACGAAACCGTAAAGCACCTTCGTCTTGGCCTACCAGGCCGGCTTCAGCTCGGTCATCTGCTGCAGCGTCCTTCTGAGCTCTGTAGCTGAAATGGGTTTGCTTAGAATGTGGTCCACACAGTCCGGCACATCTTCTCTCGCCTTCATCATTTCACCTGAGCCGGTGAGCATGACAATGAGTTGTTCCGGTTCGATGCCTTTGATGATTCTCGCCATCCTGTCGCCGTTCATTTCGGGCATGCCGCGATCTGTAAGTATCAGATCGAACTTGCCTCTCTTGAAAACCTGAATGCCCTCCTCGCCGTTGTTGGCTACTTCCAGGGAGTGCCCGTCCACTTTAAGCATCTCCTGAAGCGTTTCTCGGATGACCGGTTCATCTTCCACGAGGAGGAGATGCAGCGGCTTCACCGGGGCCGGCACTTCAACGGTCTGCTCGACGATGGCTTCTTCTCTGATGGGGAAGAAGATTCGAATGGTGGTGCCGTGCCCGGGCGAGCTGTCAATCTCCACGCGGCCATTGTGCCTCGAGATGGTGCCGAACGTGGTCGCGAGCCCCATGCCCGTGCCGCTCTTCCTGGTGGTGAAAAAAGGTTCCATGCAACGCTTTCGGATTTCCTCATCCATGCCTGTACCAGTGTCCGTAACCTGGATAAGAAGCTCACCACGAGTGGAGCTTGTGCGGAGAAAGATCGTTCCACGGTCCGCAATGGCATCCACCGCGTTGAAGATGAGGTTCATCAGCATCTCCCGGATCTCCGCTCGGTTGCCGGGCAGGATGTGGGCGGCCAGCAGATCGCTCTCCACGCGGATCGTCTTGCCCTGCTCCATGGCCTGATCCTTCCAACGGGGCTGAGTCATTTCGATACATTGCCGCACAAGTTCGTTGGCGTGCAGCGGCTGAAAAGTGTCATCAGGACTGCGCTCTCTGTAGAACTCGCTGAGGCGATTGATAATTCGTGAAGCGTCAGTTGCCGCGGTCAAGATACTCTTGAGCAGGCGTCGCCTGTTCACCTTATCTGACCAGATTTCGTCCTGGGTCATCAGCAATTCACTGTAACAGGCGATGGGCGTGAGCGAGTTGTTGAAATCGTGAGCAATCCCACTGGCCATCGTACCCATGGCGCGAAGGCGTTCCTGCTGGTCGACTTTTTCCTGGCTCTTGCCGAGCTTGTCGTAAGCTTCCTGGAGCTCTGTGTAGAGTTGGGTGTTGTGCATGGCGATGGCCAGTTGGTCCGCTACCTCTTCCAGGAATTTCACTTCATCAGGGAAGAACGCATCCCTCTTACTTCGCCCCACTGCCATTCCCCCCAGGGGCATATTCCCGCACATGATCGGCACCAGGACATCAGAGTAGATTCCGTTTGCAGTCAAAGTGCCGATTGATGGATATTCACCGAGGTCTCTGGTGTAGAGCGGATTCTGGAGGGCAAAACAATGTTGAAAACGAGTATCCTTAATGGGCACCTCCTCTTTGAGCTGCGGACATCCCTCCGTAGCACACGCGAGCAGCAGCGCTTCTGTGTCTTCGGAATAGGTAAAGATGGCCAGCCGGTGCAGCTCCAGGTTTTCCTGGAGAGCTCTGAGGGATGCGTTGAAGACACTGCTGAGATCCAGCCGGCTGTTTATCAGCCTTGAAAGCTCATTGAGCAGTCGAGACTGGTTCCGGGTTCGATGCTGTTTAATTGCCAGCTCGATGGTTCTTTCGAGGACGCCCGGCTTGATGTGCTCTTTAAAAAGGCACCATTGAGCGCCGGATTCCATCGCATCTATGTTCACCTGATAATCGGATTCCGATGCAATCATGATGATTGGAATCCTGCATCCATTTGCCATCGCTTCCCGGAGCAGAGCGATCCCGTAATGGGATCCCAGATCGCTGTCTATCAAGCATACGTCGTGGTTATGTTTGAGGAGGATCTCGAGCCCGGCCTCACCGCTGCGTGCCCATTCAAGCTCTAAATAAAATTCCGCCGACAGGTGCGTCTGGAGGAAATTCAGATCACTGGGGTCATCTTCAATGAACAGAATCCTGGTAAGGCGGTCTTCCATGGCTGATGATAGAGAATCAGTACAAATGGAAGCCGGGATTCCTCCATGAGATTACGCGACCTTATATTTTCGAGATTCCGTGACCCTGAATTTACCGGGACATTTCGGTAGGTGAACCAGTATTGGTTAAAAAGATTTTCGAAGGCTATCAACGGCCAACTGAATCCACTGAGTGCTGACAGCCTTCGAAATCACAGCCGTTGTCCGCGGGCTCAGTCCAGGGCCGATTCAGACTGATGGTGCGGGTTCCAACGACATTTTGGTGTCCTCGACCGTGACATTTTTCCAATCGTAGAAACTGTCTCGCCATCCCTAATAATGCGATTCGTGTGCCATCGGCGGCGGCCCCTGGCGCATGGGAAGAACTGGTCGTCCTCAAATGTATCGAACAGAAATGCTTGCGGCCTGAATCCAATCTTTAGATTCTTCAGTCTTTTCTTATTCTGATTGACCTTCCTCGTCTGGAGGGCTTTTCCCGGCCGAAAAAGTGTGTCAGCCTGGGGCGCCCGATTCTCAGATTGGGACACTTTTCCCCTGGGCAGGATGCTTCAGACGAAAATCTCTCTGACTACTCGGGACGGTTCAACGCCCGTCAGCCTCTGGTCAAGCCCCAGAAAGGGGAAGGTCAGTTTGCGGTGGTCGATACCGAGCAGGTGAAGCATGGTGGCGTGCAGATCGCGGACGTGAACCGGGTTCTCGACGATGTTGTAACAATAATCGTCGGTCTTACCGTAATGGATGCCGCCGCGAATACCGCCTCCGGCCAGCATGGCGGTGAAACATCGGGGATGGTGGTCGCGGCCGTAGTTTTCTCTGGTCAACCCGCCCTGCCCGTATACCGTCCGTCCGAACTCACCGACGAATACGATCAACGTGTCGTCCAGCAATCCGCGTTGCTTGAGATCTTTAAGCAAGGCGGCCGTAGGTTGATCCACATCGCGGCATTGCCCGATGAGGTTCTGGGGCAGGCGTGAGTGATGATCCCAGCCGCGGTGGAACAGTTGGATGAACCGGACGTTTCGCTCGGCCATCCGGCGGGCGAGCAGGCAATTCCGGGCATACGAACCGAGCTTGTGCACTTCAGAGCCATACAATTCGAGTGCGGCCTTCGGCTCGTCGGAGATGTCCGTCAATTCCGGAACAGATGACTGCATGCGGAAGGCCATCTCCTGTTGGGCAATCGTGGTCTGTATCTCCGGATCGCCGATTTCCGAATGGTGTTTTTCGTTCAACAGGGATAGAGCATCCAGCATCCGGCGGCGGACGGGGCCGTCCACCCCTTTGGGGTTGGAGAGGAACAAAACCGGGTCACCCGTGGTCTGGAAGGATGTGCCCTGATGTCTGGATGGGAGAAAGGCGCTGCCCCAGAGGCGGGCATACAGAGCCTGGACATTGACTCTGCCGCTCCAGAAGGCGGAAGGCATCACCACAAAATCCGGCAAGTCTTTATTCATTGTTCCCAGACCGTAGCTCAGCCAGGCGCCCATGCTCGGTTTGCCGGGAATCTCCGAGCCGGTGCAGAACGAAGTTTTGCCTGGATCGTGGTTGATAGCATCGGTGTGCATGGAGTGAACGAAACACAGATCATCGGCAACAGTGGAAAGATAGGGCAGCAGGTCACTGACCCACACCCCGCTCTGCCCTCGCCGCGAGAAAGTGAATTTAGACGGAGCGACCAACTGGGTCCTGCCGCGGGTCATGGCGGTCACGCGCTGCCCCATGCTGACCGACTTGGGCAACTCAGTTTTGAAGCGCTTGTGGAGTTCCGGTTTGTAGTCAAACAAGTCGACTTGGCTGGGGGCGCCGGCCATGAAGAGAAAGAGGATCCGCTTCGCCTTCGGCTTAAAGTGATTCCCGGTCTGCGCCGCGCTGTTCTGTGGCAGCAGCGTGCCCAGGGCGGCCATGCCGAGACCCGTGCCGGTGTTTTGCAGAAAGGCGCGGCGGGTTTGCAGATTGGACTGTTCAGAAAATGGGTTCATGAACTACTCCCGCGTCTTGGTGATATCGAGATTGTAAAGCGTATTCACTGCAATGGTCCATGCGGCGAGTTCGGCTTCCTGGTGTGCGCTCGGCATGTTCAGTTTCCCGCACAGTGCGCCGGCCAGTTGGGGCTGCTCATCGTAGCGGCGCTTTATGTCTTCGATGAGTTTTGCCATCAAATCGGATTCACGGTCGTCGGGGAGCTTGGCGGTTACGGTTTCCCAGGCGAGTGCGATTCGCTTCTTTGTGTCGAGGCCATCTTCTTTGAGCACATTGTGGGCTAGCTGGCGGGCGGCTTTGAAGTATTCGCTTTCGTTTAGCAGTAGTAGCGCCTGCAACGGTGTGTTGGTCCGTTCCCGCCGTGCGATGCAGGCGTCCCGAATAGGCGCGTTAAGGATGGTCATCTGGGGCGGGGGCATGGCGCGCTTCCAATGCGTGTAGAGGCTGCGGCGATAAATGTCCTCGCCCGCATCCGGCCTGAATCGTTCCCCTGTCATGCTGACGGCCTTCCAGAGCCCCGCGGGCTGCGGCGGCTTGACGCTTCTGCCGTACATCCTTGGTGAGAGCAGGCCGCTGGTGGCGAGAATCTGATCCCGAATCATCTCCGCATCCATGCGGTAGCGTGAACCGCGGGCCAGCAGGCGGTTTTCAGGGTCCTGCTCGAATTGCTGCGGCGTCGTCACGGATGCCTGGCGATAGGTTCTCGACATCACGATCTGCTTGACCAGTGCTTTGATGTCCCAGCCAGTCTCAATAAAGGAAACGGCCAGGTAGTCGAGCAATGCAGGGCGGCTCGGCACCTCGCCCTGGGTCCCCATATCCTCGGAAGTCTTGACGATGCCCACGCCGAAGAATTGCTGCCAGAAGCGATTTACCGCGACGCGGGCGGTCAGGGGATGCCGACGATTGGCGAACCAGTCCGCGAGATCCATGCGCGAGGCCAGTTCGTTCCGCTTCTTCAACGGAGGCAAGAACGCGGGCGTATTCCGTTCCACCACCTCGCCGGGCTGATCGTATTGACCCCGCTTCAGGAAGTAGGCCGGGCGTACCTTCTCACGCTCTTTCATCACCATGGCGTGCGGTACATTCCGAGCGAAGGCATCGCGCTGCTTTTGCAGCCGTTTTCGATTCGCGTCGATCTTCTTGCGGGCTGTGACCAGCTTCTTCTTCTTCTTCGGATCTTTTTCGCTCCCCTCGGACTTTTTGGCCTGCTCAATTTCACTGCCCAGCCCCTTGAGCTGTGCATCGAAGTCCTTCAGTTGCTTTTCCTGTTCCGGGGTCGCGAGCGAAATAAACGGCGGCTGCAAGCCGTTCCTGGGTCGCCCCGATGTCTCCGGCGCCGCATCGAGATTGTTGAAGAAGGCGAAGAGTGCGTAATAGTCCTTCCGGGTGATGGGATCGTATTTGTGATCGTGGCATCGCGCGCAATTGACAGTCATCCCCATGAAGGCCGTTCCCACCGCGGTGACGCGGTCGATCACGTTCTTGACGTAGCTCTCTTCGGGAAGCGCTGTTCCCCGGTCGATGATCAGGTGCAGCCGATTGAATCCGGAAGCGACGAGTTGGTCGCGGGTCGGCTCAGCATAGAGATCGCCCGCCAACTGAAACCGGAGAAAGTCATCGTATCCGAGGTTGTCGTTGAAGGCGCGGATAACCCAGTCGCGGTACGCAATGAAGTTGCGGTAAAAATCCTTGTGCATGCCGTTGGTGTCGGCGAATCGAACCAGGTCCAGCCAATAGCGCGTCATGTGTTCGCCGTATTGCTTACTGGCGATCAACCGGTCGACCAGCTTCTCGTATGCTGACGGTCCTTCATCGGCGAGGAAGGCTCTGATTTCATCCCGCGTGGGCGGCAAACCGGTAAGGTCAAAGGTGACGCGCCGGATAAGCGTTCGCTTGTCCGCCTCGGCGGATGGGCGGCGTCCGGCGTCCTCGAGTTTGCGCAGCACATGCAGATCGATCGGCTGGCCGCTCCATCGGGCGTTTTTCACCTTCGGGGGAACCGGCTTCTTCGGCGGCTCAAAGGCCCAGAATTCTTCGTAAACCGCACCTTCCTCTATCCACTGTTTGATGCGCTCTCGTTCTTCGCGGGTCAAGCGCTTCTTGTGCGCTTCAGGGGGCGGCATCACTTCGTTCTCATCCTCCGAGTTGATACGCCGCCAGAGCTGGCTTTTCCCGGTCGACCCCGGCACTATCGCGGTCTTTCCTTCGTAGGTTCGATACGCGCCCTCCGGCCCATCGGCCTGGTCGAGCCGCAAATGAGCCTTCCGATCTTTGGCGGCCCTGCCGTGACAAAGAAAACAGCGGTCAGAAAGGATCGGGCGAATATCCAGATTGAATTTGATGTTTTCGGCCTGTGCGCAACCGACTCTCAGCATCAGCGCGCCTGCGAGCAGATATCTGATTCTCAACGTCATGGGGCCTCTGCGGTACTCGTTGTCGAAGGAATGGTCTTCTTGATAAAGGCTCTGAGATTCTACTCTTTTTCCATTCCGTTTAGCACGTCGTGCGTGCTCCGAGGAATCAGCCGGCAAGCGACAGGTACTTAAAAGGGACGACCTCCCTATCGTCGGTGCTGATTCGACATTATGACTGTCCGACCGGCGGGAATCTTTTGAGCCTCTGTCCGGCCGATCTTCAGAGAAGTCTCCTTGCTCGCCTGAGCAATTATTCTCTTGAAACGTCCATCGCGAATTTCTGCGAGCAGGGCGAGTGAACGATCAGCTTCGAGCCCGAGGTCGCCAACCCCGATCTTGGTGCCGGACAGCATGACGAGCGTCTCCGTGGCGCCTGACTTCACTGTGCCGCATCGGGACCCGTGAAAGACGAAGCCGTCAGACTCCACCTGGACAGGTTTACGACTGCAAACAAAACGGCTGGCGCCGGTGTCTGAATCAATCTGCCACAGTGCGCCACTTTTCGTAATCTTCAGGTTCCGTTTTTCTTCGCCTCTCTTTCGAGGATGGAAGACGGTGAGGTAGTCTGAATCCGGGGGAGATGAAAGCTGCACGACTTGCTGGTCGATGTTGTTTTTCGACCAGTGCAGCTTTTTTGATTTGATTTCTGCGGCGAACTGAGTGGCGACAGGGCCCAGCACAGTCGGAACTGCATTGGGCGGGGCCAGGATGTGAAGATCGAGATCGATGCCGAACTTGCCAGTGAAATGGATGACTCCGTCTTCAACCGTGTGGCTCTCAGACATCACGTGCGTGAACCAGTCGCTGTTGTAACGCGGCCCTGCGCGATCGAATAAGACAAGATAATTGTCTGCCCGGTTAAAGATGACAGATCGGTCGAAGTAAGAAGCAGGGACGTCCATCACAGCGTCCCAGGTGCTGTCTGTGATCTGTCCGGATTTGACCATATCGGGGATGGTCTTCTCTTTGTTCGTACTCACGTTTACGACGGGAACATGCATTTCCGCTGCATCGAGAAGTTCGGAAGTAAAGACCGGTCCGGTCGATCCTCTCGACCAGTTGCTGCGGCCGTCCAATCTGAGGATTGTGTAGCGCCACGTTGTCGTGATGTAAGGGTACTTGCCATAGCCGATGACCAGCGGCTTACCGTGCGCGTAAATCTGAACCGAACCGTCCGATGCGTGATAGTGCCCGCTGCCCGGGCCCGCCTTGCCGAAAATTATCCACTCGTCAAGTGTTCCCCAGTTTCGGTGAAAGACAAATCCGTAGCCCTCTACCGGGTGGCTTTCGTAAGGTCCGGGGGATTCTTTCGGCAAGTCATACTGCAGATAGAGGCGATTCAAGACTCCCAGATTGTTAGTGCCGTGGCCGCGAAAGGGGGTCTGCTTCGACTGCTTCCAGAACCAGTTGAGCTGTCTTGAAAGCTGAGGATTTGATTCCCTGTAAGGGCGGCCCCCATTCCAAACATTCCGTAGACCGGCGGCGTGGTGGTCGTCGTATCGCCATCAAAAGGAAGCGCCCTGGGCAGGCCATAGCTGACTTTCGGAACCGGCGGGACCGAGAACTCGATAAACCACTTCAATGCCTGTTTCAGGCGCGGATGCTCTGCCAGCTCTGGCATGCCGTGTGTCTTGAACAGCATCGCCAACTGGGTCAGAAAGTTGACGCTCATGGCACGGTAGATTTCACATTCGTTGCCGGCTCCGCTCTCGTAAATGTAGATGCCCTGGTCAAGGTCTTCGGCGATCTGACGTTTTGCTTCGGCCAGCCATCGGTTGGAATGCGGGTGATCCGGCAAAGTCAGTGCAATGACGGCCAGCGAGAAATATCCATCCACTTTGAAATTGCCAAGCGCGCAGAGGGGAGCGAAGAATTCCGGATCGGAAAACTTGTAGGCGGCGAAAGCCAGGGAAGCTCTGACCAGACGTTTTTCATCGTCGGTCAGAATTCCAAGTGCGCAGGCCAGGTCGTAACGCCCGGCAAGATTGCGTGCATTCGGTCCAACTTCGATGGCTCGCAGACCGGTGCCGACGTAGCCCTTACGAATCCTTGCCTTTTCATTTTCAGCAGGCTCGAATGACTCCGGGAAAGTCCAGTAACTCGCCAGACCTCTAGCTGCTTTGACGATGGACTCCCTCATCTTCTCCGCGTTCGATAAGTCGTCCGCCATCAGGGCTCGAAACTCCTCGCACACCCAGCGATTCTGAGGGCTTTTGGGATCGTAATTTTTTCTCTGTTCATCAAAGGCTTTCGTGTCCCCATAAAGGTGCGGCCGAGGGGTCCTGTCATCCCAGTCAAGCACCATCCGGAGCACATCGCTGAGGGGCGTTTCTGAAGTTTTGTGACGAATGTCTTCCAGGACGAACCGGCTGCGGTCGAGCGATTTGTCATAAACAGCTATGCCGGTAAGCCGTTGCCCTCCACACAGGGGAAAGCGCAGGACAACATCGCCACTCTCTTTTCTTACCAGTTGAACTGCCTGATCGAGGTCCGGGAGCTTCCAGCCGTCTCGTGAAGAAAAGTTCGCCTCCGGCCAATAGGGCTGACCATTTCCTCGTCGCCAGGCTGATCCGTTGATCGCCATCAGGCCAACAGCGTCCTTCCGTCCTTCTGCCTGATGGATTCCCAGATAATCGCGATGCGTGAAGATCTGTGCAAAGGTCCACGGCCGCAGATGAGCAATAATGCCCCGCGTCTCCGGCAAGGGCGCCGGCGGCTGTGCCTGGTAATACTGAAAATCGCGTTCCCGGTCAGGTTTGAAATTCTCTGACAGATTCAGTTCCCATCCGCCGCGGGCGTGAAGGCCCGGATGACAAGACTCACGGATCAGAATGTAGCTCTCCTCCGCAAAGAGCTGGAGTTTCACTTTGTATGCAATGCCGTCCCTATAGGTAAATGAGGTCGTGGCTTCCGAGAAGATTGGTCCGTCCGCCGTTTTCGTGATCCGAACCTGTTTCCAGTTTTGATTTGGCGCAGCCCATTTTCCACCACCGAACCAGATGCCGTCAGGCCCCCGAACCTGGTTCAGGGGCGGAACATTTGAAGCGGCACTCCCTGTCACCTCACCCTCTGGCGGCAGAGCTATCCCGACTCGGTTGTTGGCCAACTCAAGACGGTCTCTTGTTGATTTCCATTTAAGGGGAGTGGAATGTGACGTCGCGTTTCTGGCCTCTTTTGAACAGGTGAGTTCCCATGCCAGTCTGCCGTTTTGCGAAAGCCCTGACCGCCAGAAGATGGTGCAACTCTTGAGGAAAGTTGAACCGGGCCAGAGCTCCACGTCATCAATTTGAAACGGAACAGCGCGTCCTGTTTTCTGCTCCTTCAAAGCCAGCGAGTCCTGATGACACTCTCCTTTCTTGAAGCGGAGCGCCTGCTGGAGCACCTGCTCTGGCCATTCGGCACCGAAGTAGTCCCGCAGAATGAACTCCCTCGTTTGAAGAACA
>Ga0207984_1000441_pt1 | contig 25527 bp, 17 predicted proteins | sample ETNtaG_30_FD_185760 | JGI IMG/M metagenome (GOLD analysis project Ga0207984, IMG submission 185760) | Marine microbial and viral communities from oxygen minimum zone, Eastern Pacific Ocean - ETNP201306PF43B (SPAdes) (version 2) | ecosystem: Environmental > Aquatic > Marine > Oceanic ...
CCTTACGGCGGAAGCAGCTCTCTCCTACGACATGTCGGACTATCTTAGTGACACTCGTAAAACCTCCTACTTTAAGTGGGGACTGTTTTGGGATGTTGATATCGGGCGCAATTCTCTCGCTTTTGACTTCGAGAACTTCAAACAAATAAGCGATCGTGAATCGGGGGAAGTGGATCAGTCGCGATTTGAACTTTCCGTTGAATTAAACATACCCATCTGGAAAAATGTGCAGCTGACTGTCGGTTACGAGGAAGAATTTTATAACAGTGAAGAGATACCAAACATCCTCTTCATGTATGTTTCTGCGGGGATAAAGCGACCTTTGGCTCTTACTTTCTGAATCAGACCAATACGTTAATATTTACAGAAATTTATCTGAAGATGAATTACTCCCGGGCATTCGCCGCCACCCACGCCGAGTAATTGCCCTCATAACCGGCTTTCTTCTGGAGTTCCTTGATTTTCATCCGCACAGCATCTACATCAACTCCACTATCTGGGAGTCGGTTCTCAGCTACATAAATGGCAACCTCCCTAGAATGATCACGTGAGACACGAATATTGCCTTTACCTGTGATGGAATTCCCCACACCGAAAACATTGTCAAGACCGTTAATTTCACCTGTCTCCAAGTCTTTGATATCGTAAGTACTCCATTCCATAGGCATTCCAACAATCGGTTCAGGGATACTGCCGATAGAACTTATTACCATTGAATATTTGACGTCGTTTTCTGTCCCTGCTTTGGAAACTGCTTTATTATTGATGACATCGTTTTCGATCATCCTCAGACCTACCAGCTTACCGTCTTCCTCGATAATTCCAACAGGTTGTGTTTGGTCTTTGAACCGGAACAGATATTTGTTCTGTGCATTTTGCAGAATCTTCGCCCGGGTCTGGCGCACTTTTTCTTCCTTCTCGGCTGAAGCACCTTCAGGAATGGAAGCAAGCGGCATGTTACGAACATTCCGGCGATACAGCAGATAGGTTCCCTGCAGCCCTAAGTCCTCCCATGTTAGATCAAACTCAGCTAATGCTTTGGGAATCCCCTTGTGTTCTAATTCGAGCGTGCTGAGCTCAATCCCGCGCTCTTTGAGTACATTCGACACAAGCTCCACCTGGAGAATCTTTGCCACATCAATAGAAGCTAAGCCACCACCAATCACAACGGCATTATCTGTCACATCAATGTGTTCGCCTTCGTAGGTAGATTGTTCGTGGTGGTTAAACCAATAGACAAATGGATTCTGGTAGTAAAAGTTGTCTCCTTCGTATTTAGCTATTTCCTTAACCGGGAATCCTCTATCCTTCCAAGCACCATTAGCCATGAGGACTGCACTGCATCCCATATTTACCAGATCCCCCATGGAATAATCTCTACCTATCTTAGTATTTGGAACAAAATCCACAAGCTCCTGATCCACTCTTTCATTTATGAGTGCCATCTGCTTTTTACGCTGTTTTGTATGCCACTTGGGAAGACCGTCTTCAATTTTCCCGTACGGGAGATCATTTTGCTCGATCACTACACAACGAATGCCTCGTTCGGTCAATTGATACACAGCCTCCGAACCGGCTACAGCACCACCTACAATTGCTACAATCTGATTTTCATTAGACATTTTTCTTTATCCTTTAATTGCTAAACCAAATGATTTAACCGTTAAAATGATAGAAAGAATCCAAGTGGCGAATTCATATCTATTAGACAGGAGTAAATTTAGGACTTCTAATTCTTGGATTCAAATATTGTTGAAAAACTCTCTAATTTTCATTCAGCATCACCCGAACCGAATCGAGATTCCCATCAATTTCTGGATACGGTACAATATTGAGGATCTCTGCTATTAGCGGATAGATATGAATATTGGAAAACGTATCCATTGTGTATCCTTTTCTAAAAGCTTTACCCCTGGCGTAAAAAATAGTATGCATACTCATCTCTTGATTATCGTATCCATGTGTACCCCAGACAGCACCTGGATTTTTCTTTAGCATCCACAGCTTTGAAGCTTCTTCCCTGCTTGAAACAATGTACCATCCGTCATCTGCAAGAAGCAGAAGATGGGGTATTCTACGGTTGTCTTGATAGCGCCATCTTTCCGGGAATTCACTCTTCAGATAAGTTTGCAAGTGAGGGTGTGCTCCCCGCAGTCGATCTGCCGCAGACACGAGCGAAGGACCATCTTCAATTTGCGCCACAAATGTAAAAGGGTCACTCCCGCTCAACTCAAAATCTGCTACATTAATGTAATCTTCAAGATAAATCAACCGCTCTGAAGTGACTTCTGACATGCCGTGATCTGAACAGATTATCAGATTCACATCACCACCAACTTCCAGTTTATCAAGTGCTGCCAAGATCAATCCCAGAGTAGAATCCGCCTGCTGTACAGTCCGGATGGTTTCCGGAGAATTAGGTCCATAATCATGGCCGGTCCAGTCAGGCTCGTGAAAGTAGAGCAGTATCAGGTGCGGACGTTCGTCAAGCGGCATCTCCAGCCATGTCACCATCTGCTCCACACGATCGCTGAAAGAAACATCTTGATCGTAGTAATAATAATAACTTGGGTACTTCCCTCCGATAGGAGCTTCCGAGCCGACCCAGTAATAAGACGCCGTTTTAACTCCTTGATTTTCAGCCGTTACCCAGATGGGCTCCCCGCCGTACCACTTGGCATTCTGAACTGCAGATCTATCATCCAATTTATAGAGTTCGTCCCACACGGGATCACGGAATTCGTTGGAAACTATACCGTGATTCTCGGCATACATTCCCGTAGCGATGGCATAGTGATTAGGAAATGTTTTTGTCAAAAAAATCGGTCGAAGGGAGTTCGCTTTCACGCCTTCTCTCGCCAATCGGTCAAAGTTCGGAGTTTCAGCATAATCCGGGTAATCATAGCGGAAACCGTCAAAGGAGACAAGTACCACATACGAACCGTCACTTGCAAATCCCCAGACAATAAGAGAGATAAGCAAGAGTGGAATTATTCTAAGTCTATAGCGATTTTTTATTGGTCTATCTCACTAATGCGGACAAAGGCAAAAATAGTTTCTGGATACTTATCCGTTATTAGAAGGAATCCTCTGTTATCAAGCCTGACGACTCCTTCCCAGTTTCGTGACTCTTCTTCTATCTGTTCAAGCTGAATTGGAGGATGGTTCGTTATACGTACTTGACTGTTCTCAACTCGAAACTCAACCAATCGCTCTACAGCCTCAGATTTCAAATGACTTGGACCCTCTCCAAAATGCTCCGCCAAAGGATCTACAGCAGGCAGGATGGTTTTATCACCAGGCCAATAATAGTTTATTACCCAAAATTTTCCATCACTGTCAATATCGGTGGCATCTGTAATTCGATATTCCAGATGTTCAAGAGGAAGCGTTGATTCCACAGATAACTCAAAATCATATACCACAACTTCAGGTTTTGAATTTAGTCCAACACCATTAATCTCATGAAAAGTCATCAATCCATCACCAGTTAACACCAGTGATTCGTATGTCATGTTTCGTATATCAGATTGTGGCTTTACCTTCTGAAGAGTTGTCGGATCAAGATGAATTATTTCTAAACCGGATTCCACTTCTCCTTTTACCAGGTAACCCATCATGCCTGAGTCTGTCTTCGCTTCTATCGTCATGTACACCACATCATCAATGAAAGCAATAGCCTCGAATCCTTCATATCCGGGGATTTGACTGGATAGATTACTGTCGTCAAAGGGGATAGTTTTCGGTAACAGTTTATATTCTCTCTCTCCAATTATTGCTGCTTCCAATTCTGAGCGGGTTAGATAAAAAAGAGAGCCGTATTCACCGTGTGGAAATCGCTCGGGGTTTTCCGGCAATAAGATAAGTCGGTCACCATCCCAGGCAAGACCAGAAACTTCACTTTCCCGATCCGCTAATGGTCCTGCCAATGGTAATATCTGAACAGAAGCCTCAGTAAGTGCACTGCAGTTATATAACAAAAATGTAAACAGAACAGCGAGGGGATATCTCATTTTGAGGCTCATAACGACCACAAATCTCACTGAGTCTGAGGAGTTTTCCAATAAAGATTTTTGCTTCAGCCCTTGACTAAGAACATTACAAGCACTATCTTTCAGGAAGAGGCAAAAAATTGAAATGGAAGAACAATTTATTTTACTTACAATTAACCATACTTTTGGCTTGTGTAAATGTTGAAGGTCAACCAATTGAAAATGACACACTTTTTTACCAAGTCTTAAGACAGGCTATGATTGAGGACCAAATAATTGACAGAGGTGTAAGCGATGAAAGGGTTATCAAAGCAATGGCGGATATCCCTCGCCACTTGTTTGTTAAAGAATCTCTTCGTGATTTAGCTTATGCTGATGGACCGTTGCCTATAGGTTATAGCCAGACCATAAGTCAGCCATACATCGTAGCATACATGACAGAAATCCTCCAACCGGATACCCATCACACAGTCCTGGAAGTGGGCACCGGTTCAGGCTATCAGGCGGCCATATTGTCTAAACTGGTTCATCACGTTTATTCAATAGAAATTATCACCGAACTTGGGAAAGAGGCTACCGAACGGCTGGAACGGTTGGGATACGACAATGTGACTGTCCGGATAGGTGACGGCTATAAAGGATGGGAAAAACATGCTCCTTTTGATCGAATCATTGTCACTGCAGCACCTGAACAGATTCCCGAAAAGCTAGTGGAACAGTTAAAACCTGGAGGTCGGATGGTACTCCCTGTGGGCGAGACATTTTTGGGACAGGACATGCTGGTAGTAAAAAAAGATAAAACAGGTCAGGTTACTACTCAGGAAACTATTCCAGTCCGATTTGTCCCTATGATTCACGAACACAGAGAATAAAACCTGCTGTCTGAATTAATTCCCTTCAAGCGCCGCGTATTTTTGCCAAAATCTCACTGCCTCAGCCCACTCTTCAGATGAATAGTGCGCCTTAGTACCGCCCGGCAGCTCCAACTGATTTCGCATCATCGTCACTGGCCCCATGGGCAACTCCTTTACCCCCTCCGGAACAGCATGAATGCTGATGAGTTCCCATTCAGCATCGGTAGATTGTTCATCGCTTTCCACCAGCACATCGTGGCGGTAGAGAATCAGTTCCACTTTTCCAGCCGGGAGTGCTTCACCGTTTGCTGCTCTTAATCTAATATATGGCTCTTCGTCCTCTCTCCGGCGGACTACCTCAGCTTTCAGTTCACTGTTCTCATCAATGCACACGAAAGGACAGACAAAATGCTTAACCAAAGAGTGATCTACATCCACAATACACACTCCATCCCGGTAGCCCTGTCGGAAGTGGCTTGCCTCCAACTGCTCTAAAGCATGTAGAGCTATATCTTCGAATGATAGGCTCGGTGAATAGGTCTTGCCTGAACCGGCAACTTGACGGCGAACGAAAGCGTTGACTGCTACCTTCATCAATTTTTGCTCCTTTTTAAAGTAAATGTGAAGTTTAAGTAGAACATTACCACCGGAAGTAAGCCGGATGTCCTTCTTTCACCGCCACAAAAGTACCGCGGCAGGTGGCACATACTTTCCCTCCGGAAGATAGTTCACCCTCCACGACAGCACGGTTTCCTTCCAGCTCCATCAGCCATGCCCGAAGATGAACGGAACTATCTGACGGAGTAGGACGCAAAAGTTTAACACTGTAGTCAGCAGTTACAGTGGAGGGGACATTGTCCTCCTCAGCCGCTTTCATCAAATGGTAGGCTGCTGTCCAGTTGCAGTGACAATCAAGAAGTGTACCGATGATTCCGCCGTTAAGCACTCCGGGAAAGGCCTCATGATGCTTCAGGGCAGACCACTCAGCGACTACATAGTCCCCATCCACAAAGCTGTTAATACGTAATCCCCTGTCATTAGTTGGACCGCATCCGAAACAGATACTATCCGGTGCGTATGTTAGCTGAAGGCTTTTCTCATTCATGCCGGAGAAGGTGCCACTTGGCTAATGCGCTTTTCTACTCTGCGCAAACCCCATTGAAGCCAAACAGAAGCTACAATTGCTGAAGAAATCATTGAAATCACCATTGAAATCCAAATCCATTCGATAGGTTTATTGAGCCAATAGACGAAAATTACCGTAAGCACTACGCTAATGAGAAAGACTCGTAAAAACGTAATTACCAGCATTGGCATACCGAATCCTAATCCTTGCAGTATGCGACCACTTGCCATACTGATAGCGATGAACGGATACGCAAATACCAATATATGAACGTAATCTTTTCCAAACACAATAACATCCGTGTCATCCGTAAAAACTGATATAATAACTTCAGCGTTAAAATAAAATATTGCTCCAAGTACAATACCTATAAGTGCTGCGCGGCTCATACCGTAGTAGATAACCTGTCGGACCAAGTCCATCCGCCGAGCGCCGTGAAACATTCCTACTACTGTTACCAGTCCAGTGGCTATAGCAATGGACGGCATGAGAAAAATATGATCTACTCGACTGCCTACTCCATACGCTGCAACGGCAAGATCGCCCATTTGAGCTTCATTGGGAAACATCCCGGAAATAATCCTGTTAAAAACGAAGTTCCCGCTGGACATGAGTACCATGGAAAAGGATGCAGGAATTCCGATTAGGAATATTTTTTTGAGGATTATGCTCGAAAATGAAAAATCTTTCATGGAAAAAGTGACATACGCATGTTCCTTGACAAAAAGCATATAAATAAATATGAGACAAACTGCGGTCTGACTGACAACGGTAGCCACAGCAGCACCTTTCACACCCATATCCAAACTAAACATGAAGATAGGATCTAAAATGATATTCACCACAGTTCCCATAGCTTGAATCATGACCGGTGTACGCACGTTTCCTTCTCCTGTCAGGATAGAGCGGAAAAAAACGGACAATACCATAAACATGTAACCAATAATGATTATACTGAAATAATCCCAAGCCGGACCGATGGTGTTCTCTGAAGCACCTGCCAATAGAAGAAGATCCTTACCCCACAAGAACCCAGCCGTAGTTATAGCTGCTCCAAGTATCAATCCAAGTGCCACGCCGTGCTCAGCACTGTTGTCAGCCCCTTTCTTGTCTTCTGCTCCAATAAAATTAGCAATAACTGCGGTAATTCCTGAGCCGAGCCCAAACACAATTCCTAGACCGAAAAACATGAGCGGTCCAGCATACTGTACAGCCGCTAGAGCTTCTTCTCCAACCTGCCCAACAAATATCATATCTACCACCATATAGGCGGTCTGGATCGCCAGTCCAATCATCATGGGTAGAGCAAGAACCCAGATAGCCCGTCGAGGGTTTTCTTTAAACTCTTCCAGTCGGGATTCTTTTTTACCTGTAATATCCATTAATTATTCCACGGACAGCACTTCAATCGTCCATTAGGGAAAAGGGAGTTTCAGCACAAACTCGAATATATGAAAGGTAAAAGAGGAGATTGTATTTGAACGGTAAGGTAAAGAATAAAATTAAAAACTCACTACTTATACATCAAAATTTCCAAGATGTCCCAACTCCCAGGATAACACCCGCTACTCCTCCATAATTAATCCCCAGATCAACTACCAGTTTGTCAATTTTCAGTCCAACGCCGAGAGCTGTTTCCGTTATGATATCCCGATAAAGATTTTGTGTCATCTGTCCCAGCTTATACGAACTTATTCCCCATCGAAGGTATAAATCATGTGGCAGATTAAATTCTCCTCCCGCTCGGATTACTCCTCTCTCTTCCTTGTTCCACCAACTGCCATCTACTGAAATTTCCATGGGGAGATACTTTAACTTCTTTGTGATACCGCCTGCTATACTTGTTGGGATTGTTTCGTTGTATTGCGTATAACTTGAAAGCGTAATACCCAGATTATTTATGGCAAATCCTAGATGTAGATCATAACGCGAGATTTCTATTGCAGTGCCGACAGAAATCAGTCCCAATGTAGCGGAAACGTCTTCAACCTGACTCACAAGCAACCCAGCTGAACCTCCCAGTGCAACTCCGGGCAACAGAGGATAGCTGGTGGCAGCAGAAATCCAACTTTCGTCTGCACCAAAATCTCCAATCGTATTTCCATCCTCATCGAGCTCTGTGAAATCGCCATAATTGATATGCCGTACGGAAATGGCAAAAGGAAATCCTCTCCAGTTTTTTCTCCATTCAACTGCTCCTGATTTAATTCCCGCCGGAAAGCTAAGTAACGAAAGAAAAAAATGCTGCGACTCACTGTCACCTAAAGCTAAAAGGGCGGGGTTGAACGCAGAAGCATCTCGCCCGTTTGGATCTGCGGTTCCGACCCCTGCCATGCTAAGTGATCGCGTGTGAAACGGCACCTCCAAAATAGAATAAGCTCCATCTCCTCTCACCTGAGCAACAATTACAAACAAAAGGCATGCTGTGATAAAACCGCTATAAAAGCGATACCGGATCCATATCCACATGGACGGAAACTCCTTTCTGTGTTTTCATTTTATCTCTCTTCAACAGATTGACTTCTAAGAACCGGTGGAGAGCTGAACCGTTCTTATCTTTTTCTTTCGGCGATTTCAATACCACCTGATAACGATAATTCCCCCTGATTCGTTCCAATGGGCACGGCGCCGGTCCGAGCACCTCAATAAACCGGGGCTTATTCCGCAGATTTCTGGTGATAGATTCTGCCCGCTTCTCGACAATTGTCTGTTTATCGCCGGTGAACTCAATCTTTGCCATCCAACTGAAAGGTGCATATTTGAGTTCCTGACGTTCATTCATGGCAATGTTATAATACTTTTCCAAGTCAAGCTGAGCTGCGATTTTCACGGCAGGATGATCCGCATTGTTGGTCTGTATTACCACTTCGCCGGGTATGCTCCCGCGGCCGGAACGACCAGCCACCTGATATATAAGCTGAAACGTACGCTCTCCAGCTCTGAAATCGGGAAGAAACAATCCCGCATCTGCATTGATCACACCTACTAATGTGACATTCTCAAAGTCCAGACCCTTGGCAATCATCTGCGTTCCCAGCAAAATATCGTAGTCACCTTGGCCAAACTTTTTCAACATTTGCACATGGGCACCTCGCCGGCGAGTGGTATCTAAGTCCATTCTTAACAGTCGAGCTTCCGGGAACAGGTCTCTCAAAGCGTCCTCAACTTTCTGAGTCCCCAAACCTGCCAACACCAGATTTGTTCCATTGCATTCTCGGCACGTCGTGATCACTTGACGTTCAAAGCCGCAATAGTGACAACGGAGCATATTCCCTGCCTTGTGAAAAGTGAGTGTTATCTCACAATTCTGGCACATCTCAACCCAACCACAATCCCTGCATTCCATTACAGGAGAATAACCACGACGATTCTGCAATAGGATAACCTGTTCATTTAGTTCTAGCCGCTTTGTGATTTTCTCCTTCAACAGTTTCGAAACGATCACGCTGTAGTCCTCAGTCTCTTCTCGTTCCTTCATCATGTCCACCAAGTGTACTTTGGGATATTTTGCTTTACCGTAGCGAACCCTGAGTTTGGTGCATTCGTATTTTCCCACAGCTTGATTATAATAAGATTCCAAACTCGGTGTAGCACTGGCAAGAACTATCAAAGCTCCGCTTAGTTTCCCCCGCATAAGTGCTACGTCTCGGGCATGGTAACGAGGTGCAGGGCTTTCCTGTTTATAACTACCCTCTTGTTCCTCGTCTACAATTATAAGTCCTACATTCCGAAGTGGAGCAAAAACAGCACTGCGAGCACCAACAACAACACTATAGGCACCTTGGCAGATCTGCCTCCATGTCCATGCTCGCTCTGCAGATGACATCCTGCTGTGCCAGAGGGCTACCTTTTCACCAAATACGGATCGGAAACGGGCGGTAATCTGGGGTGTCAGGGATATCTCCGGGAGAAGAAGAATGGATTTGCGGCCCATAGCTTCTGCCTCTTGTGCAAGGTGGATGTAAATTTCTGTCTTTCCACTCCCGGTAACTCCGTGAAACAAATAGGGAACAAACCGCTTCTCAGCCAACTCTCGTGTCAAGTCTCGAGCTATTGCATCCTGCTCCTCAGAAAATACTATCTCCTTCTTAACAGGATCGAGAGTTAGGTCAGCCATATCGGGAAGTCTCGGTACCTTCTCAAGAATAACGAAATCTTTCTTCTCCAACACCCTAAAAACTGATGAGGGATTAGGAATCACCGATTGAAATGACGCAACGGGAACTGAGTCATCAGATTGAGACAACAATTTAACCGCTTCGTACTGGCGGGGCGCCTTCTCCTCAAGTTCAGCCAATTCACTGTCACTTAGCGCCTTTGCCTTCACCATGAGTTGCTCAGGCGGTGAATACGTCTGAGTGAGTTTTGGCGGAACGGCGGTTCGCATTACCTGACCTAAAGGAGTCAAATAGTGGCGGCTGACCCAGTTAAGAAGCTCCCATAACTTGGCATCAAAAATAGGGGTTTCATCCACTACTTCCTTTATGGCCCGGATACGACCCTTAAAGTTCGGTTTTTCATGGCGGTGAACTACTACACCTTGGGCAGATCCTTTCGATCCAAAGGGGGCTTTTACCCTAACACCAATCTGTACAGAATCCAATAATTCCTTTGGCACCTTGTAGGTGAACACAGTATAACTGGAAATCGGGAAAGAGATGTCAACATACATGATAGACGAAGATAGACGGCGTCTTCAGAAAGTGCAACGAAAAACTGTCTACTTAATAAAAGTCACCCGGATAGTTTGACGATACTTTTGTCCGGTAACCAAAGATTTGCTTTCTAATTTACAGAAAAATGTTCCCGATGACAGCGGGTGACCCGAATTGTCTTTCCCGTTCCAATCTACTTTAAATTCTCCAGCCTCCATCCTACCGCTTACCAACGTTCTTACTTCCCGGCCTAACAGATCGTAAATCGAAATTCGTAAGTTAGATTTTTCAGGAACAGTGAATTTAATCGCAGTATTAGGATTGAACGGATTTGGATAATTCTGATGAAGCACTATTGATCCGGGATAAAGATCTCCCTGCTCCACAGCTGATTCTTCAATCGTAACGGACTGTGCATAGACGTTTCTGAGCTCTTCTTTTCCTGAACTGCGCATGTCCTGCCAGACAATAATATGGGAATCATCGGAGCTATTATATCGGACTACAAGTGGGGTCTCTTGGGCAAACGGTTCATCGCAAACTACTGTTCCCCCCTCGGGGTAAACAGCACCCTCAGGTCCAAGCTGCTGATAATAAAGATCTGGTTCGCCACCACCTCGCGAGTCTTGCCAGGGAATTAGGTAGTTATTTTCATTACTCAACCCTAATGAAGCTTCGAGTTGATCCCCGGATTCAGAAGCAATAGAAATTTCTTCACTTAATAATAGGTTGCTTAATTCCAGCGTCACAGCCAAGAGATCAAAATCGTAACCGGATTCAAAATCCTCCCAACAAATAAATACCTCATTCGTGGCAGGATTAAAAATAGCTGACGCTACGTTCTGGTCGTTCGGCTTCTCGGTAACAACGAATCCATCGGTTTCTCCTAAAACAATCCCACTTGAACTGATGACCTGTGCAAAGACGTCGCTGTTCTGATTGCGAGTATCCTCCCAGATGAAAACCAAACTGTCGCCTGCTCGGTGCATCAGAACATTTAGCTGATACCCTTCTGCATCAGAGACAACCATGGGCTCCTCAGACCATCCAGAGGCCACCCCTCCGTTTTCATCCACAGCTTGGGCGAAGATGTTCAAGTCATTCCAGGGTCCCCCATTCCATGAGACCACACAGCCGGCTCCTGGAAGAGGTTCTACCGCCTGAATAATATCATCATTCGACAACCCGCCCACAAGGATTCCACCGTCTAACCACTGAGGGTCACCTTCAGTTGAATACTTCTGCAAATAAATATCGTAGTCTGACTCCCGGAGATCTGAAAAAGCAAAATAGATATAACCATCTTCACCGGCAGTTAAAGCTGCGTATTCCTGATTGAAGCCGAAAAGATTCTCGTACACTGGTAAACCAGTTGAATCACTTATGGTATTTAGATCGAAATCGAGTATCTGGTAGTACTGATTTAGCGCTCCTTCCTCATCCTTTCCTTGGAATGACAAAAATATGCGATTTTCAGTAGCAACAGCCTGTGGTAACAATTGATGTGGGTTGGTTGAAAGTAGTACTCCATTAAGAGATGCCGCAGGATCAAAATCGGGAGTGACGATCACACCATACGTCTGGGGAGTTTCTCCACCTGCGCGCATATCCTGCCAGTAGATGAGAGTCTTATTATCATCCAGTGTCACTGCCTGATGATAGAGTGCATCTCCACCGATACCGTAATATACTTCTAATCCATCCTCTTCCAGAGTGATACCACCCTCCTGAATCACGTGCTGGACATAGAGTCCGATGCTTCCTGTTCGTTGATCGCCCCAGCAGGCAAAAGCACCTCCGTTTCCATCCGGGCGTACTAGTGGATTGAACTGGTAATTCGTCGCCTGCGAGATAGCCAAACCATCCTCTTCAAAAATCTCAACACCTTCACGACTTATGTTCTGCAGAAAAATATCATTTTGGGGATACTCGGCATTTCTCTCATCCATCCAGATGAAATATGCACCATTGATGCCGTCCACCACCAGCCGAGGTTCTGTCTGTTTTCGATCGGCGGTGGAGATAGGCTTGCCGTCCTCTTCCCAAAGAATTGTCCCATCTAAACTAACCGCCTGACCGTACACATCTCCCCAGAGAGGATGGTTGCGGAAATCTTCCCACACCACGTACGCTGTATTTACATCAGCTTTTACCCGAGGGACGCTCTGCTTCCCTGGGTCAATACAGACAGCAATACCTCCGCTAGTTAATAGTTCATTCCCATTGCCATCAATGAATTGAAGGAATACATCGGCGCTTATAGAATTGTTGCGGTAATCCTCCCAAACAACAGCCGCTGTGTCTCCGCTGACATGCGTAACTCTTGGCGCTTGTAAATCACCCGACGAAGACGAAATGAGAAGCATACCGCCCTCCTCCGGCTCTGACCAAAGTGTCTCACATTCCAAATCCACTCTTTGACCCATAAGCACGTCCCAATCCGTGTCTGGCGCCTCGCTCCAAACCAGATTGGCATACCCTGCCCCGCCTGTTTCGAGACTGATACTCCCTCGGTCACCTCCGTCTGTAATAATTGCTTTCCCGGTACCAGCATCCAGAATGTCACCTGTTAAAGAAAGATGTGTTGCATAAATGTCACCTCCGGTAGAGGATCCGGTTGACCGGTCATTCCAAATTACAAAGGCTCCTCCCATCCCATCGGAACACATGTTTAAGAACTCCTGTGGCCCTTCCACATCTGAAAGGGCTATCCCCTCCTCTGCCCAATCCAAGGAACCGTCAGAGAGTATATGCTGAACAAAGACATCACCGTCGTCTAGTTCATAGCGATAATCTTTCCACACAATGTAAGCACCGCCGGCGCCATCGGATATAGCCAGAGGATCTTCTTGTCGACCTTCCGCTGAAACCACTGGCACACCGCCTTCACTCCATACATTCTGCCCCAGTTCGTCAACTTTCTGAGCATACACATCGCGACCGCCGTTGCGAGTGTCGGACCAGACCAGGATGACTTCTCCGTTCTCTCCCACTGTTCCGGTCCGCTGCCACTCAATATGAGCACCTTGGCGAAGAGGTACACCGTTATCCTGCCAATCAAACTGTGAGACCGCAACTGAAAAAAACAATATAATAAACGACAAATACTTCATTTCAGTCTCCTATTTGAAAAAGCTGCACACCCGCCCGGGTGGCTGCGAAAATGTTTTTTTCATCGAATACTTTTACATTATAAGCATAATCCGAATCGAGTCGTCCTACCTCTGCAGCCGGTGATGATGAATCGAATCCGTTCCATTCATACAATAACAGACCATCACTACCGCATGCTAGAGCCAGGATACCACTTTTCATGTGGATGCCATTGACAGTGTAACCTTCCGCAATTTGGGTCTCAAAATCAATTCCGCCATTGCTGTTTATTTGGGCAATATGACAGCCGCCATCATTGGATAGCCCGGCAAAAACCACTCCATCTTGAGTCATTACAGTCTGTACCTCGTACCCTCCGCTGATATTGTACACGGCAAAAGTGCTGTCATTCAAACTGCCGTCGCTGTTTTGGCGAAACAGGGACACACCCAGTTGTGAATTCCCCACCACCAATAAACTGTCACCCAAGTAGAGGTTTTCGGCATCCTGATTAAGACCGCTGACGGCATCAAACTCGGCGAAGTAGAAATCCACTTTCTTTGTTTCGTCGCTGTAAACATATAAAAGTGTGCGAGAGGAGATGAATGTGGAAGTTCCATCCTCGGCCCGGTTGAGCGTAAAAAGAAGGAGATTCTCATTATCGGCTTCATCAAGACTGAAACCCCGTACATAGTCACGATTTTCCGACCCCGGATAAGGGATACGTCCAATAGAATCAACATCGGTGAAATTCACATAATAAAGAGCATCTGCCTGATCCATCAGCAAAAAATAGTTGTAGCGACTGGCAATTTGAACTTCACCACCCTGGAATTCCTCTCCTTCGTGATCTTCTGGATCGGTACCATACATTTCATCATAGGAAAACGAGCCGTCACTTGCAAATTCAATGGAATAGACAACATAACCATTTTGATCAGCTGCAGCCACAAGAAGTGAATCATTTAAATCCAAATCACGACAGTATCCCACTGTCTCCAGTGTGATTATGTTCTCTACTTTAACTCCAGACGGCTCCGAAGGAGATATACACCCCCAAAATAAGAGCGCACCCATGGCAATCGTGGTATTTATGATTTTATTCATTATCACTTTAGTAGAACAGGTCTAACGTAAATTCGTAACCAAACGTAAGCCAAAACTCATATTTACGAAAGGTTTTCAAGTCAGTAACCCAATCAAACTCAGAATCTGTCACCCTTTCACGATACCTTATCTCCCCCTCAACTGTCACACCGTTGATGAATTCCTTTTCTAACTGCATCTTATAACGATAGTCGCTGTGGTTTCGTCCGCTGTGCAGAGGATCATCCACACTTTCAGTTTTATAGCGACGGTTCTCATTATCAATCGAAAGATTAATTTTCATTAAACGTTGTTTTATTGTCCACTCAAGCTTGGCTCCCGTTCGATAATAGCGGTACGAACGGTCTAAAGAAGTGGCCGCAAAACCGTCTCTAAAAGTAGTATTATCTCCGTCACCATTTTCCCACCAGATCGAAGTCTGCAGCCGACTGATCGGTTTTACGCTCAAGCGTAAATAGCCGGCTGTAATTTCAGTGTCGAACTCGGTAAAGTTCGATTCGTAAAACTGAGTTGTACGCCTGGCCTTCATCGTCATCCAAACTTTTCTTGCCAAGGGACGGCTGTACGAAACAAAAATCGTCTCGTTGTCAAAACTGCAGGCAACCGGCAACTTTGAAATAGTGTCCGCATCCCGATACGGCCTGAGATAAAGATCCGGCTGCAGCGAATACCCCGCTTTCAGCCATTGATAGGATCCAAGATGATGCTCGAGTCTGAACGAGAGAGACGAATAAGATTTATTTTTTGACTGTCCATATTGCGTACTTCCGAATGACATGCGGATATTTGTCTCATGCTCCATAAATAGAAAAGGACTGTACAAAATCTCGATGCTCGGATATATAATCTCACTGTCAAATGTTTCGGCATCACCCATGGCAGGATCATTGGGTACAGTCTCTCCCATCTCAGTTGATGAAAACCGGAGTATATTGTTGTCATAACCAATTGTCACAGACGGTTTCACATAGATAGGTACGCGCATTCTATCCAGCAATGACTGGGATTCTACAGGTTGAATTATCAACAATGAAATTAGTAGAAATAGTGTTGTTTTCATCTTACTCATAGCCAACACATCTGATATAAACCCGTTTTCCTTTATCAAGCAATTCAACTGTTACGGTACTTGCAGAACCATCAACTTCCACCTCGGCAGTGCGCCGTTTCCCGGGTACAATATCTTTATCTTCCACAATAGTACTCACATCAGATTTCTCGGACGTAAAGAAATAGGTGCCTAGAAGTTTTTCGTCCTTTCTAATCCTCAAACGGTAACTCTCTTCTGATGGCATTCCGTCTTCGAATGCCAAGCGGCTGAGAACGACTATCTCTTTTGCCTCTTCTATGCTGACTGCTATTTTATTGCCGGGAATTAATTGATAGTAGCGATACTTCTTCTCTTCTACCTGCAGATGTTTTAATGTTGTTTCATCATCAGGAATCAGTAGACGTCCCTCAACTTTCTTTTCGAAGCGGTCAGTAAGGAGACGTATCAACACAGGCGAACTGCGCTTAGTCAACGGCCGGAGGACGAGAGTGTGAAGCCCACTGGGAATATTCAGGTAGTATTTACCTGATTGGGTGTAACCGTGTCCCGGATGCTGAGGTGAAGTGACTCCTTTTGAACGTTTTTGTTCATGCTTAACTGTCAACTCATCCTCTTCGTCCAAAATCATGCTGTAACCAAAAGGCTGCGACTTATTATCTCTTCTTGGAACTGCCCGGCGGGCAATAATTCTCAATCGCACTGGTCCTTTAATATTATACACCAGTTCATCCCGGTGAAGCTGGTAATATGTTCTCCGCTTCTCTCCAATGATAAGAATTTCCTTCTTATCCTTCTGTTCAGGCGTGACAGTTTTTGCTATTCCGCTTGAGAGTAAAATCGCAAGCAATGTAATAATAACTGTTAGAGGTATTCTAAAGTGAAGCTTCCGGATCATACTCCATTACCTCCTTTACCTGTCTGTGGCTTCTCAATCCTACTGCGGTCAGACTGCCTAATGTCAGGATGAGTGCAATCAATGATATGGTTCGGTTAAAAGTAAGTTGAGCGAAAATCTGTCCTATTCCGGTTTCAGGCATGGGGATTGGCGGAAACGGCAGATCATACTTTTCCGCCAGTTCTTCAATATTGTGTATGTGAATAACGGGGACGTTCACATCGACGAACCGCTTAAGCACACAGTCTGCCAGATCGCCCTTAAGTGATGCGGCTGAAGACAGCCCCGGCGGCACCAAACGGGCATTGATCCTTGGACCTACGCTGGCTGCTCCTCCGCCTACATTAAGATATACTTTATAATGGGAAAGGGGAAGAATATCATCGAACAAATCCATTCTTTTGGAGATACTAGCTTTGAGCGACTTTTCTTGAATCAGCGGAATGTTGTTCCGATAGATGGCTTCCCATAGAAGTTCACGTCCGCGACTGCTGAGTCCCTTCCCTACATCACCACCACCGCCTATTGATGCAGCAATGGATGCGAATTTAAATTTATCTCTGCTCAGCAGCTCAGCTTCCATATCTGCCCATGTGAAATACGGATCCGTGGCACCCCACTCTGAAGCTCCTACAGAAGTAATTATCACGGGATGAATATCCATGGCCGAACAAGCCGCTAACACGCCAATATTAGCACCAGGCATAGATCCGGTAAACGCTACCGCAACGGTATCCCCATTCTCCACATCTGCCGCCAACAGCATATCAACCACTACTGCTGAAAAGTTCGGATTAAGCGTAGTCAGTTTGGCATCCAGATTGCCTCTGTCAGTGGTAATGGGAGTGTATTCCGATCCTATCAGCATGGTACCGTTGGGATCATTTGGATTGTCCTCCATTACGATCCCCTCGCTCCCCAGACGAACTTCTTTAAGAGTACTCATGGCTTCGGCCATCTTCTCTGCTGCAACTATCTTCAAGTCATGTCCCCGCGCTTTAACAACCAATGTGGATTCTGCCGCCCAATAGAATAGTCCTGCTGATAAGAACGCCAGAACGATAAGGACCTCCAGCCTCTGGATATGAGGTCTAAACATGAGGAACCTCCAGTCCTATCACCATAAGGGTAAGCTGTACAATTACGGCAGTTATTACCACAACACTAATGGTGCGGACAACTCCCTGACGTACCATCCAACTAGCGATGAGACCGGGGATGATGTTGCCGATAGCGGCAAGGCTCATCTGCTCTTCGGCGAAAAAGAGATATTGTTTGGATAGAGCCCCCAAGAGGAATCCCAGAAGTAAGCATATTACCAGCCGGCGTTTCCCAAAAATAAGCATCCGAAAACTGAGAAGTCGCACAATTCCAAAAACTATCAAACTTACTGCAAACGTTCCGATTACTCTCAATGGATCATGCAGATAGAGGGCAATGTATCCAGGTACAATCAAGCCGCCGGCAGTTACACCAAGTGTTTCTGTCAGGACTAAACTGAGGACTATCCCCAAGCCTAATGCAATTTCAACCATTGGTGTAGTTCTCCCGGAGATAATCCACAAATTCATGCCCCCAGCCAACAATATTCCCCATGGCAAATATTAAGTGGTCATCCAAATCCATGAGATACTCACCAATTTCCTTAGGCTGGGCTGAAGCTGGGAAAATCTTGATCTCCATACCTTCCTGTCGAGGTCCTGGAGGAATATGATCCCCTCGTATAACCAGCAGATCTGTATGCATTTGATCCCCCAAAAGGCCAAGGAGCTGGCGTGTCCGTTGACGACGATCCTCTCTGGAATTGAGGAAAACAGCAACCTTTGACCGAGTAGTTTTCTCAAATGCCAGCGACCAGAGGACTCTGGTAGATTCGGGATCATTGGCGGCGAGAGCGTTGAAAAATGTGTTCTTTATTTCGCCTGATTTAAGTTCCAGGAAAGCGGCAGCTCCCGGATCAGGCGCAGCTGTACGCATCCCCTCCAGTGCAACAGTACGATCAATCCCTGCCAGTTCGCAAGTCCTTAGAGCGACAGCAAGATTATCAGCGTGCACAGTATCAGGAAAGACCTCCATTTCTTTTGAGGAAACTGTATCAACCCTGACGGTCTCCACCTCCGTATTTCGCTGGGCAGCTACCGTTTCGAATTCCTCAGAAAAGTTATCTTCGCCGATTACCACCTTACTATTTTGAGGAATAGTATTGCTCATTGAGAAAGCTACATTTTTCAGAGAAGGCCCCATTTCCGCCAGATGGTCAGGGCGAACATTTGTGATCACCCCCAAAGTAGCTCGAACCATCTGCTGTTCACATATCCATTGATACTCAGGCTGAACCGCCATGCACTCCAACACTACAGCATCGGGCTTCTGTTTGGAGAATGAATCCAATACCTTAATCTGTTCGCTGATGGAAGCAGACCGAAGGCGATGAACTGAACGGTCCAGACCACCAGAATCAATCACACGAGGGGCTGTACCTGTTGTCTTCGCCAAAACCTTCAACCCTCCTGCCCTCAGACCGGCTGAAATCAGACGCGTTACTGATGACTTCCCGCGTGAACCGTTTACATGAATTCTGATAGGGATTTTCGCTACTGAACGAGAAAGTTTCAAAAACTCTCTCAGGCCCAGCACAATGAGGAGGGTTGTGAGAAAAACAAGAGTGGCCAGTACAAGCCACTCCCATTCGTAATCCAACTTAAACATTTGTCAGAATATGGTTTTCTCAGGTGCCGAGAAGATTACTTCATAAGGAGCAGTTTCCGCTCTTGGATATAATCTCCGGCTTGAATGCGACAAATATACATACCCGATGTTACAGCTCTCCTAGAATCACTCTTGCCGTCCCATTGCAGCCGATAGCTTCCCGGCTGGTGAGGACGGTTCACCAGAGTTCGAATTCGCTGACCAAGAACATTAAAAATATCTATGCGAACATCTACTGCTTCTGGAAGATCAAAGATGATTGTTGTCAAGGGATTGAAAGGATTGGGATAGTTCTGATGTAGAAAATATTCCGTCGGGATGACGACCCCATTTACACTCAGGGATGTCTTATCAATAGTTAGAGCAAAGGGCCCGTTACCAGCAGAGATAACAAATTCACCATCATCAGCGCTCACATTCCAATAACCTGACGCCATGTCTTCACCCATGAGGGCTGCCAGTTCTTCATAACTGATGACCAATTCAGTAGAGTCAATCTCTCCAAGTTCCTCAAGAAAATCCAAACCTTCCACATTGGATAAACTGTATAAAATCTCATCCTCATCTACGTTTTCAGATTCACTCCACTGAATCGTTAATGATTCAGAAAGATTCTCGGGAGTGATAACAATGATCGTGTCAAGAGCTGGGGCTAACACTTCAAAATCTCCTGGTGGATCGTTCACTGGCTCTACTGCAATGATCACAATAGCAATATCAGATTGCATAGAGTCATCACTTGCCGTATAGCTAAAGCTGTCCTCACCGAAGAAGTTCGAATACGGAATGTAGATAAAAGATCCATCGGCTTCCAGCAACAAGTGTCCGGAACCAACATCGCTTACAAGTTCTACGGTGAGTGTATCACCATTGGAGTTAGAATCGTTAGCTAAGACACCTTCCACTGCTTCCATGGCCAAAGTGTCATCCTCTGATACTGTGTAGTAATCATCTACAGCTACCGGCGGAAGGTAGCCGGTCACAGTAAGATTCACCGGAATAGTCTCTAGCGGTTGAAAATTTGAAGTTATGTTAAGTAGACCACCATAACTTCCCAACTGTAGGTCAGTGGCATCCGCCTCCACGCCAATCACAGCACTCTCACCGAATAGGAGATTCCCATTTAGTTCTCCTGTAAGCGTCATCCAATCTATTGGTTTGGGAAATCGGAAGTGAAGTGAAAGGTTATCCTCTACATAATCATCATTGTGGACCACCTGAAGCCCCACAGTTCCGCTGGCGTTTTGGACTCCGATTGTCTGTGAGCTAGTATTTCCAGATACTGACTGATAATTAACTTGGACTTCCCCATCGGTATGCAACACTATTTGAAAATTATACGTACCTTCGATTGACCCGGGATAGTGTATAACGTCATTAAACCAAACTACGAACTTATCCGACAGGTTATAGTAATACACGGAACCACCTTGTAGTGGATCCAAATCGTCCCAAAAACCAAGAACAGCAGGACGGGGTGCGTCCGGATCGGGAATGGATGTATTCTGCCAATTGGCCCAATCATCACCAAAACCAACCCACCCATTTGGATTAATGATGCACTGGGTATAAATCTCTCCGTAGAAAGGGAAATCAAATCCTAGGTCAAATGGTCCAGATGCTATATCGTTGTGGGTAAAAGTCACCTCATTGGTCATCGGTATATTAATCCAATCGTAACCCAGACTCGGGTCTGTTTCTGAATCACTCCATTCATATCCAAAGGTATCTGGCCCACCGGCGCTAACATCAAAAGGTGGAGCCGGAGTTTTCTCAATGGTATAGTTTAGTGTTGACCCTTCGTCACCTTCGTTTGAAATTATTACTTCACTAGATGTTGTTCCGCCTAATTCAACCACCATTTCAATAGAGTCTGGCGAGTAAACTAATTCAGGCATTGGGAGGTACGAAGAAGATCTTGTCGTAATAAATAATGCTGTTTCATCTGCTAGTGTTTTGGCGGCGGTCGGATACTCATTATTAAACGTGTACTGCAGACCCCAAGCTGCTAAATGATCTTCAATCCCAATAGTCGCATACCCCCCGTGAACTGGCGGATAACCACCGAAATTCCCTGACGACGTATTGTTGAATTCTTTGTACTGCAATTTTATCTCACCATCACCGTATGGGGGAACGGCAATATTGTACAGGATTACCTGAAATGACTCAAGATGGTTGTTGTTTTGAGTTCTCATGTCGGACCACTCTATAATAATGTATTCCCCACCCGGATCTTCATAGCCAAATACGTCCCCCCCGTTGGTAGTTTTAAGATCATCCCAAAAAGCTCCAATCATTGGAGAAGGTCCGCCGGGTCCAGGAATGGGATAGTTCCTAAACGACTCCATAGTGGAGTATCCGAGAGCAATCCAACCATTCGAGCAGACGGTGATTTCATCGTAGTCCACCCCGTAGAAGCGAAACACAAAGGGGAGGTCAACATGCTTGATGGAAGTGCTATAATTTCCATTACCGTTGTCGCTGAGGTTAAGGTCCGTTCCGTTACCGCCATGCCCGGGATCAATTTCAATCCAGTCATAGATCGGTGCCAAATCGTAGCTAATATCACCAATATCATAGATATAGTATCCGTATTCGTCAGGGCCGAGGGGATCCTCAACCGTAACTTCACCCGCTTGCAGATGATAAACTTCAGTCTGATCGTATCCTTCCGTACTCTGGATGTGGACATTGAGCGGAATCATAGTTCCATTAATTACATCTTCAGAAGTAGTAACAACGAACCCGTCTTGGGAGGATACATACTCTCCGGGAGGAATTGAACCAAATGTGCCGACGCTGTCAATAATTCCCAGTAGTTCACCATGATAACTCAAATTTACAAATACGTCCCCGCACTCCGTTTCGCCATTGTTCCTAAGTTTCATTGTTAGTTCAGTCGTCTCTCCCGGATTGGCGATGTCTAGACTGTAAATCTGAAGAAGACTGCCACTGACTTCCACAGGAATCGTTGACTGCCATACGTTACCCAAATCATCAGATATATCTAGACGTAAATCCAAATCTTCATGTTGAATCACAGAGGGCAATAGAACAATGGTAAATTGTTCTCCGTAAACCGATTCGCCTGGGGTTATCTCTCCGTAAACGACTGCTGAATCCAATACTGTTATAAGCTCAGATCCTGACGTCAGGTGTGCAATTACACCTGTCGCACTTTCTGACCCGAAGTTTTTCAGCGGGATCGATAAACCTATCGTCTCACCTGGATTCACCAAACCGTCGGTATTCCCCATTTCATCGTTCACAGCAATATCAGAAGTACCATCAAAGTTTACCATTACATCGCCCGTAAGAAGTGAAATAGTTCCTTGGTATGGTTTCCAATTCCGCTTAGTGACTGTTATTATCATGTCACTTTCCACCAATTGATCAAAAATCAGAGTCACTTCTCCCAATTCATCTGTATATCCAACTTTTTGCAGCTCACCATCCGATGACACAACAGAAACCATGGCGCCTTCAATGGGCTGGTATGGGTTACTCGAAACAATTACATCCATAAAATTGGTGCCCAAATAGACAGCGTCTGTATGCTCGACCATTAAAAGAGAAGGTGTATCCGTCCATAAATGGGTGGCAGGATCACCCATAAGATTGTTCCACTGTGTGAAAGCGCTTACCCAGTCGTAAGGATTAGTAGGATATGCTGCAAGGAGAGCCAGCTTCCCGTTTGCCAAGCCTGCTCCTGCAGTCTCCAATCCTTTTACAAACAAACCATCATATATACCCATATCCACAATATTATTGAACAAGGTATGAGTATTCCAAGTTGCTGTTCCTACAGCCGCTACGCCACCTTCTGGCGTTGAAGCAGTTCCCGCACGAATGAATTGTTCCGACAGTGCGGTATTATCTTCAGCGAAAGAACCTGTCCCACAGGTGATAACAGTGGCAAATGTCAACATGAACCCGTTGTTCGCCGCGCTAACATCCGAATTGCCAAACCCGCTTACTCCCACATAACCCCTGTAGTTAAAATAAAGAACCCCATCGGAGAGTTGGTTTCGCATCCAGCTGGACCAGCTGCTGCCGCTGTATTTTGTGCGGATATCATCCATACCGTAGGCATCGAGCACTTCTTCAATATATTCGTTGGTGATAACGGTGGAAATACCCGAACTGCTGGGGTCTCCTATAAGGGCGGCACGCTCATAGTATCCTTGAATATCCTCTAGATACTCAGCCTTTTCGTAGCTGATAATCTTATTGACAATCGTAGACAAATGACTGGTAGATCTAATGGAAATACGACCCACAAAAACCTCCGGCAGGAGATCTCCGCCAGCAAGTTCAGCGTAAGGCTGATCGCCCTCACACTGGTTATTGTACGAATTATGCCCCCAACCTTCGTAAAAAGTAGGCACACTATATGAACCCCCTACATCTCCTACGAAAGCGACATGTTCTGGCGGTGGATTGTATCGGGAGTAAGCATTATAAATATAATCTTTGATATCATTGGCGGTCGATCCAGTTTCATCAAGGGAAGCAGTATAAACCTTATATCCGCGCTGATGTCTCCACTCCACCAAATCCTGAAAATATGAGTTTGATTCCGAAGAGCCGCCGCAGATATAGAGAATGCTCGGCTGTTGAAACTTCTCATCTAACGGCTCAACATAATTGACAACTAACTGTTCATAGAGAGTCTCGAAAGCTCTGGATCGAGGCATTGTCTCGTAATCTGTGATACCAGACTCACCTATTTCTTCCACTGTAATCTCAATTTCATCGAAAACTTCTAATCGGTTTTCGTTGGGATGATAAATAAACGGAACGACTCTGACGTTTATAAGGTACATGCCACGCATGATTTGCGGTTCCGAAACAGTCAAATTTTCCGCGGGAAACGGTGTAACTGACGAATAAAATGCATTGTTGTACTGAAAATCTTCCTCTGATCTGGGACGCTGATGAGGAAAGATCGTGACATTCTCCAACACATGCGATTCTACCACGGTGAAATCAACTTGGTACAATTTTTCCGGATCAATCTGGTACATAGTAGAAAAGGCAGGAAGTTCTGGAAGTCCGTACTGACTTGTAGTACCGGAGCCGCTAGATGATATCTTTATGAACTCACCTGCACTCTGGATAGTACATTCATCCAGCTGGAACCTGACCCGATCCACTCCGAGATCACTCCCTAAATGTTCAAACGGGCCCACAGTACCAGCAGTCGACAGAGAAACTAACAACAGTACCGTGGTGGCAGCAGATATCAGCCAGCCTTCGTTTTCTTTTCGGTAAATCACTTTAGTCATCGTTATCTCAATATAATCATTAAATCCATATCAAGGCAATTTGCGCAATTATACTCGAAAAACACAATATATTCGGGATGATAGTGTTTACCATCACAGCGTTATATGAATCATCTGATAATTCGGGAAAAGGGTTAAATTCACCTGATATTATGAGAATAGTCAGAATAGGTTCAAAATTATACCTGCTTCTTGCATTTCTTCTTATCGGATCTGTCCCCGGAGAAGCTCAAAATCCGTTGATAGAGCGCTATCATACATACGAAGAGATATCAGAACAGTTATATTTATGGAATGAAGAGTTCGGCGGAAATGTCAATCCGTCTAATCTTTACCCCGGGAGCGGCATCATCTACCATCTGGAAGAGATCGGCCAATCTACCCAGGACGGAATACCTTTCTGGGGTGTCAGGCTCTCCTATAACGCAGATATAAAAGAAGATGAACCACGAGTACTATTTCTTGGTCAGTGTCATGCTGAAGAAATCTACGGTGTAGAAATCACAATGGAAATTATTGATATGCTTCTCCATCCCAGCGAACATCAATCCTATCGACAAAACATGCAAGCCATCCTGGAAACATCTGAAATTTGGATTGTCCCTACATATAATCCGGAAGGACTTACTGTTGTTCACGGTTATACCGAGGGAGAAGAGTGGGTTCAGGACGTGACGTACCGGAAAAATAAAATGGATTTAGATTCGGATGGTCTTTTTGACTTCATTGAGGGGGTTGGGAATGATTCTGATGG
>Ga0207984_1000451_pt1 | contig 25116 bp, 17 predicted proteins | sample ETNtaG_30_FD_185760 | JGI IMG/M metagenome (GOLD analysis project Ga0207984, IMG submission 185760) | Marine microbial and viral communities from oxygen minimum zone, Eastern Pacific Ocean - ETNP201306PF43B (SPAdes) (version 2) | ecosystem: Environmental > Aquatic > Marine > Oceanic ...
AGAGGGACAATCCGTTCCTGTGTATTGCCGGATTCTATTCACCACACTCGCCCTGGATTGCTCCTCAAGAATGCCTCGATCGTTACGACCCCAAACAATTGAGCCTGCCCGAATTCCCGCCGGATGTGGATGCCAGACGAAGGGACGATCATTTCTCCGATGCCGAATTGCGTTCAGCCAGGCACGGCTACTACGCCATGGTGACCGAAGTTGACAACCACGTGGGCCGCACCATGGATTTCCTCGACGAGCAGGGACTCGCCGAAAACACGCTGGTGATTTTCACTTCCGATCATGGTGAATGGCTCGGTGAACATCTCAAGTACGGCAAAGGATATCCGGGCAGCGATTGCGTCAGCCGCGTGCCTCTGATTTGCAGGATGAAGGGCGCGGGTCGTCAGGGAGAACGGCTCAGCAATATTGTGGAGGGTGTGGATGTCGTGCCCACTATTCTGGAATGTGCTGGCATCCCGATACCGCCGCACCTTCAGGGAAAATCTCTTTGGAATCAGTTCAACGGCGGCGACGCGAAATCCTCAGACGGCGCACTGATGGAAATGAAGAACTGGAAATCACTGCGAACGGAGCGCTATCGCTATGTATCCGAAGCCAACGGCAAAGAGACCTTGATTGATTTGGAAAACGATCCGGGCGAGTATCAAAACCTGGCAGACAGCAGAGAACACTCTGAAGAACTTGCGGACATGCGTGCAAACCTTCTGAAGAAACTGATCCGTGTCGAGAGACCACTGCCTCGCGCCTGGGTTTACTGATCAACCATCATCCATTCCTCCAAATGATTTCCCCCGAGTTACTCTTCAACAGAATCCAGGAATGTAATTTCACGCATGTCATCTGGATACCTGACAGCGAGACCGGCCGGATGCAGCCGATGTTCGATTCGAACGATTCACCGAAGTTGATTCGAGCGTGCCGCGAAGGCGAGACATTCGGTATCGCAGCCGGTTTGAAGATCGGGGGCGCCAACCCTCTGATCATTATTCAGTGCACCGGGATGTTCGAGGCAGGGGACGCGCTGCGGAATATCATTTTTGATTTGGACATGTCGCTGTTCTTGATGGTTGGGTATCGGAGCTATGAAGCCTGGCAGAAGAATCCGCAGACCAGGGATACGGCGCGGCGTTTTGCTGAACCGATTCTGAATGCATGGGGTCTCGATTACACGCTGGTCGAAGGTGATGAGCAGGCAGTAGAAATCAGTGAGGCATACACGCGGTACATCGAGTCCAACCAGTCCGAAGTCATCTTGCTGGGGGAAGCCTGAGTGAAACTGGATACATTTCTAACGACGTTGAATTCCGTCCGGCGGGAGGAAGTGGTCATCACAACGATGTCCGCCTCGCAGGCGTGGCCGACTCATTCCAGCCATCCACTGGATCTGAATTACGTCCCGAGCACGATGGGCCAGGGGCCAACACTCGGTCTCGGCATTGCACTGGCACGGCCTGAAAAGAGGGTGGTAGTGCTCAATGGTGATGGATGCCTCCTGATGAATCTCGGCTGTCTGGTTACCATCGCCGAGCAGGCGCCGAAGAATCTGATTCTTTTCAATATGGACAACGGTCATTACGAAATTACCGGCGGGCAGCCGATCGCCGGTTCGGGCAAGACCAGTTTTTTCGGGTTGGCCGAGAGTGCTGGATGGCCGGTTGTGGTGGAAATCGACGAGCAGGACCTTCGCAGCCAGTTGGAGATGATCCTGTCAAGCCTCGGCCCGGTCTTTGTCAATGTGAAGCTTGAAACGGCCGCTGGCGGATCGCCTGATCTGACGATTCCCATGCCGGAGAGAATCCAGGCGCTTACTGCCCATCTCAGCTCAGATTGAATTCTTTTCGATCCTGAGTTGCTGTCATCGCAAGAGAGCTATGACTCCGTGGTAATGGCTCTGCAGTTCGGTTGTGTTTTTCGCTGCCCAAAGCAGCACAAGTGGAGCGTCCACTGGATCTTCATCACGATTTCACTTGCTGATTGAATTAGCATTTTCGCTCTTTAGAATACCGGCCTCAAATTTACGCACCCTTAGCTCAGTTGGTAGAGCAGCTGACTCTTAATCAGCGGGTCGTAGGTTCGAATCCTACAGGGTGTACTTGCTGTCAGTGGCTGAGATATTCCGTCTTGCGGAAGCGCTTTTTGAGGGCATTATTGCCCGGCGTTAACGAGAGTGGCGGAATTGGCAGACGCGCTAGATTTAGGATCTAGTCCCGAAATGGGGTGGGGGTTCGAGTCCCCCCTCTCGTACTATTGATATATGAAGACAGGAAGGTTTGCCTGTTTATGAATTTTTTGCGGGTGTAGCTCAGTTGGAAGAGCGACAGCTTGCCATGCTGTAGGTCGTGGGTTCGAATCCCATCACCCGCTCTGAACGCCCGGCCAGATGTGCCGGGCGTCGTCATTTCCGGACATATTGGCCCTCTCCGCACCCAACAGGGGCATAGACCCATGGCAGAAGATACCGAAACCAAGGAAGTCGAAGAAACCGAAGATCAAGAAGCATCCACAGAGGAAACTGAAGCTTCCGATCAAGAAGCATCCACAGAGGAAGCTTCCGATCAAGAAGCATCCAAAGAGGAAGCTGAAGCTTCCGAACAAGAAGCATCCACAGAGGAAGCTGAAGCTTCCGAACAAGAAGCATCCACAGAGGAAGCTGAAGCTTCTGAACATGATCACGACCACGACCACGACGATGAAGGTGAGGATGAATTTGATGTCTCTTATGACATTGAAGACATTGGCGCCTGCCACAAGAAATTCACGGTCACCATCCCATCAGGCGATGCGAACAAAACTCTCGAAGAATCGTTCAAGCTTTTGAGAACTGAAGCTAATGTGCCGGGCTTCCGGCCGGGCCGGGTGCCGCAATGGCTTCTCGAAAAGCGGTTTGGCAGACAGGTGCGTGGAGATCTCGTCAACCGCTTCATGCAGGGCGGCATGAGAAAGGCCATCACAGAGGCCGGCATCAGCCCGATAGGGATGCCTGAGTTCGATGATGAGGTCGCAAAGGAATTGGATCTGTCGCAGGACTTCACCTTCGAATTCAGTGTATACGTCCGTCCTGAATTTGAATTGGACGAAGAAACATATCTCGAAATGGAAATCGAGATTCCGTCGCTCGAAGTCACTGACAAGATCGTTGAACAGGGCTTGAGGAGTGTTTTCGAATCCGAAGGCAAGCTTCAGGATGCAGGGGAGGGCGAAGCCGCAGATAAGGGCGATGTTGTTGCGTGCAATGTCAGCGTCACCGCTGAGGGCGAGGATCTCTGGAGTGAAGATGGCCTTAATGTTCAGGTGACCGAGAATGCCCGCTCAACGAGTATGCTTCCCGAACTCATCGATCTGGCTGAAGGCACAAAAGTGGGGGATGAAAAAGAAGAATCTATCACTCTTTCCGACTCCTTCGCACTCGAAGAACATCGAGGCAAAGAGGCCACGCTCAAGTTGAAGGTGACGGGCCTCAAGAAGATGGTTTACCCGGAATTCACGGACGAACTCGCCAAAGAGAAGGGTTTGGAGAGTATCGGCGAGATCCGCGATAAGATCACAGAACGATTTGAACAGCAGTTCAAGCAACTGACGGACATGGCCGTTGAAGATAAGATGACCGAAAAGCTGCTCGAGATCTCTGATTTTGAATTGCCGGAACAACTCATCGAAAAACATACCGAGAGCCGCGTCCAGCGCCGCCGACTGGAGCTTGAAGCTGAAGGCGCCACTGAGACGGACATTCTTGAAGAATTGCAGGGGTTTAAGGATTCCTCGAGAGAGGAACTGCTGAACGAAATGAAACTCATCTTCACCATGCAATACATATGCGAGAAGCAGGGCATTGAGGTAGATGAAGGGGACATTGATGACCGCATCGAAGAGATTGCCTCTTCATCGGGCCGTGACCCATTCGATCTTAGAGATGAAATGGAAGAGAGCGGTCGCATCGATGTACTGCAGGAGCAGCTCCTTCGTGACAAGACCCTCGACCTGCTCAAAAGAAAAGCCGTCATCACAACCGCGGATGACGATGAAGACGACGAAGACGAAGACTGACTTAGAATCCACTTACAGACAGGAGACTGGGCACATGGTCCCATACGTCATTGAGACGACAGGCCGCGGCGAACGCAGCTACGACATATTCTCGAGGTTACTGCGTGACCGAATCATCTTTATTCCCAGCGCGATCAGCGACAACGTCGCCAATGTCATCATCGCGCAGCTTCTTTTTCTGCAGACGGAAAAGAAGAATCAGGACATCCATCTTTACATCAACTCTCCAGGCGGTTCCGTAACCGCCGGCCTCGCCATTTACGATACGATGCAGTTCGTACAGTGTGACGTGGCCACCTACTGTATTGGCAACGCTGCCAGCATGGGCGCGGTGCTTCTGGCCGCGGGAACGGAAGGTAAGCGGTACGCGCTCCCGCACGCGCGGGTCATGCTCCACGAGCCCTGGGGCGGTGTCCGTGGAACGGCGACTGATATCAGCATCCAGGCCGAAGAGATCATCAGCCTTCGTGAACAGATAAACGGCATCCTGGTCAATCACACCGGCAAGGATATGGAGCAGATTGAAGCCGACACCGACAGGGATTTTTACATGTCCGCCCGCGAGGCCATGGAATACGGCATTGTGGATGAAGTCCTCGAATCCCTGAAGGACACCAACGGCGAAGCCGAAAAGTAGCATTGGCGTCCGGCCTTCCACGGGGTAGCCTTATCAGATTATTGCTCCAGGGGAGAGCTGGAAAGAACCTTCACAGACGGTAACACCACCATGGCAAAACAGGGACGTAGTGGCCGCAAACGGTCTGAATACTGTTCCTTCTGTAAGAAGTCCTACGGCCAGGTCGAGCGTATGATCGCCGGGCCGGATGACGTCTACATCTGCAATGAGTGCGTCGAGGTCTGTAATTCCATCATCCGAGATGAGCGGGACGTTGGCACGACGCAGCCTCTCCAGAGAAAAAATCTACCGACCCCGCGGGAGATGAAAGAGAAGCTCGACCAATATGTCATCGGGCAGGAAGCGGCGAAGCGAATTCTCTCAGTCGCCGTTCACAACCATTACAAAAGGCTGAGCCTGCCGCCGACGACCGATGTCGAAGTCGAAAAGAGCAACATCCTCCTCATCGGTCCAACCGGCTCAGGCAAGACGCTCCTCGCGCGGACCCTGGCCAAAATCCTTGATGTCCCGTTCGCGATTGGCGATGCCACGACACTCACCGAAGCCGGCTACGTTGGCGAAGACGTTGAGAACCTTTTGCTCCGTCTGATTCAGATCGCCGAGTTTGACATCGGCAAGGCCCAGCAGGGCATCGTGTTCGTCGATGAGATCGACAAGATTGGAAAAACCCAACAGAACGTATCCATTACTCGCGATGTTTCCGGTGAAGGCGTCCAGCAGGCATTACTGAAAATCCTGGAAGGCACGGTCGCCAACATCCCTCCCCAGGGCGGTCGCAAGCATCCCGAGCAGCAATACATTCAGATGGACACCACCAATATTCTGTTCATCTGCAGCGGCAGCTTCGTCGGGCTTGATCAGGTGATCGGTAAGCGAGTGGGCAGGGGGACGATTGGATTCCAGCACCACGAAGAAGGGGTCAGCGAAGAGGAGTCTCTCGGCGAACTCCTCGCGAGTGTGCAGCCGGAGGATTTGATTGAGTACGGCATGATTCCGGAATTCGTAGGACGGCTTCCAGTCCTGGCGTCCCTGCAGCCACTCGATGAAGACGCGCTCGTTCAGGTAATGACAGAACCAAAGAATGCGCTCGTTCGGCAGTACAGGAAGTTCTTTGAAATGGATGGCACGCAGCTTCACTTCGAAGACGATGCCCTGCATGAAATTGCCAAGATTGCCCGCGAGCGACAGGTAGGCGCTCGTGCATTGAGGTCTGTATTTGAGGAGTTCATGCTCGATATCATGTACGAGCTGCCATCAAGAAGTAATGTGACCGACGTAGGAATCACCGCAAAGATTGTTCTCAAGGAAGAAAAATTCTTTGACGATGAAGAGGAAGAAGAGCCGGAGGCGGAGCGGCGCGACAGCGCCTGAGCATCCCGCGCGCCCCACTGCGAGAGGGCGGCTGAGGCCAAACACAATTCATTCTGTACTGCTTCCGAGTGCCTGGTGACACCTGCTCTGGCCCATACGGAACCGCAAGCCTGCACTGCACGCACTCCGGCTCTTTGGGGAAACTCCGTCGGCGGAGCATTACTCTGGGGCATTGCCGCATCTCAGAAACTCAAACGGATGAACCCTTCAAGTTGAACGGGCTTTCGTGCGGCTTACACTCGCGTTAACGAAAAAACTGTCCCGTAAACCGACCCATCAAAGCTCGGCTCAGATTCATGACTTATGATGTCTTCATCGACTTCCTGCAATCGAAGCTGCTCTGGAAAGCGGTCGTTGAGATCCTTCTTTTAGCGACAGTTTTCTATTGGATTCTTCGCTTTCTGCAGGAGTCCCTGGGCGCGAGCGTCTTGCGGGGGCTCGCCGTCTTCATCGTGGTCATGTTTGTTGTTCTGCTGTTCTTTGCCCAGCAGTTTGAGATGCGGGTGATCACGGCCCTGCTCACGAGCTTTCCTGAATTCTTTGCGATTGGATTGATCATCATGTTCCAGCCTGAGCTCCGCCGCGCGCTGGTTCGGCTTGGTGAATCCAGGTTGCTCCGGCGTGTGTTTCGGCACAAGGGCGATGTGATCACAACAATCGTCGTGGCGGTGACGAACATGGCCGAAAAACAGATCGGCGCCTTGATATGCCTCGAACGTGAGGTATCCCTGAACACCTACGTTGACGGGGGCATCAAATTGGATTCACAGATCACCAGCGAACTGATGGTCACGCTATTCTATCCCGGCACGCCACTTCATGACGGCGCTGCCATTCTTCGAGATGACCGTCTGATCGCCGCGGGTTGTCTGTTTCCGCTGTCCGAAAATCCCGTTGTCAGCCGCGGCCTTGGCACTCGGCATCGCGCCGGGATTGGAGTGACTGAACAGTCAGACGCGTTATCAATCATTGTGTCGGAAGAGACAGGCGAGATCTCGTTCGCGGTTCGAGGCACCATCACGCGCGGGCTCAGTCCGGAAGAGCTGGAACGCACCCTTCGTCAGATTTACGTTGAGCGGAAAGAACCACAGGGCGCGGTCGCATGAATTCTATGGGTGACACTCTCCTATATATTCTCTCTTTCAAATGGCTGATCACGGCTGTGCGGTATTGCGTGATTGGCCTGCGTAATTTCTTTTCGACGCGGTTGCTGCTGAAATTCATGTCCCTCGTCCTGGGCACTCTTCTCTACTTTGCCATCAGTGCCTCGCACGTCACGACCACCAGCGAATACGTCGTTGTCAGGCCCCAGTTCACAGGCATCGAAGACGGTTACGAGCTCCTCAGCACCGATATCAGGAGTGAGCCTCGCCAGGTATTGGTGAAAGGCAGAATCGCTGTGCTGAATCGTCTGCAGTACCTGCAAACGAAACCGATCTCTCTATCAGGCAGAGGAGCTTCGACAGAGATACTCGAGGGAGTGGAAGTAGATCTCGTAAACCTCCCGAATTTTGAGAAGCCCGTTCACAAGGGTCAGATTTCCGCCGAGCCCGCGGTCGTCAACGTCCATATCGCCATCGTTTCAAAGTGGAAGGAAAGCATGATTACCAAGGTGCCGATTCGGTTCATGGCGCCGCCCGATTATCCCTATCAGGTCACTATCGAACCGACTGAGATGGACGTCCACGTCTCCGCCAGGCAGGAGATACTGGACAACCTTTCGTACAACAGTGTCAAGCTCTACATTGAGAGCTCGGTGATAAAAGATCTCACTGAGAAAGAATTCATTCCAGAGATCGTGCTCCCACCAGGAGTTCGTCTGCGCAGCCCGCTGCAATCAGTCATGGTCACGCAGTTGGGCCCTCTGGAGCCATTGGACGAAACACCACCGGAGTTAGAAGAATGAGCGTCAAACTTGGAGTCAACGTCGACCACGTCGCAACTGTCCGCCAGGCAAGGATGGGCAATGAGCCGGATCCGGTTTTCGCCGCCTCTCTCTCGGAGCTGGCGGGCGCGGACGGCATTACCATTCACCTGCGCGAAGACCGCCGCCACATCCAGGATCGCGATCTCCGCATTATGCGCGAGACCGTCACCACGCCCCTGAACCTCGAAATGGCCTGCGCTGATGAGATCATCGAAATTGCCCTTGCCACGATGCCTGAGAAAGTATGTCTCGTTCCAGAAAAACGGCAGGAAGTCACCACGGAAGGTGGCTTGAACGTGACCGGAGAATTCGACGCGATCAAAAAAGCTAACGCCCGGTTCAAAGAGGCAGGCATAAGTGTCAGCCTCTTTGTGGACCCGGACCCCGAGCAGCTCCAGGCATCCGCGGACACCGGCGCGGAATATGTCGAGCTGCACACCGGCGTCTATGCGAATCAGAGAAATGAGGCCGGCCTCGAAAAGGCATTGCAGGAACTGCACGACGGCGCGGAAAAATCCCACTCACTCGGTCTCGGCGTCAACGCGGGCCACGGGCTCAATTACGCCAACGTTCAGGCTGTGTGCCGACTGCCGCATATGGAGGAGCTGAACATCGGCCATTCCATCGTTTCCCGGGCCGTGTATGTCGGCATCACGCAGGCTGTCAGGGAAATGAAACAACTCATGAATGAGGCCTGAGCCTCTCCGAACGAGGCCCGGCGTTCCGCTGCGCGTTAATTCCGCAACAGAGCGGAGGCAAATACTCATTCAGTTCCTCCGGCGAAAATAGACTCTCATGTCTCGATTCAGCTACAACCAGGAAGAATTCAAAGCGTCTGCCCCCCTGACGATCCCGCTGTTCGGCGACCAGCAGCGCGGGCTTGGTTGCTACCAGGTTTTTTTGTGCACCAATCTGCCATACGAGATCCGGGTCCGCAGACGGGCAGATGACCGGCTCGTCATCAAGAAACTTTCAGGTACGGACACCGGCCCGGATGCGCACCCGGTTGCGAAGGCCATCCTCGAGAAGATTGAAGAAGGAGGCGATGAGCTGCAGGGCGGATTCGACTGCTCAGTCGTGGACACAGGAATCCAGAATTCCGATCTGGATTACGCGGCGGCTGAGGCAGTATCCTGGACCGCCGCTCTCCTCGCGATGGCCGGCTCATCCATTCTTGAATCCTCGCTTGGAATCTCCAGGACCGCGTTCAGTGCGATCGGCGGAAGCCCTGAGAAGGAAGGCCTATGGGCCGCAACAGAGCTGGGTGGATTAGTGGCCGTGAAGGGCTTCGAGGAGCAAGCGATCAGAGCTTTCGAAATCCCGCTGGACGGATTCATGTTGACGAAAACGTCTGCGATGCCGGAAAAATCGATGGAAGTCTCGTCGAAGGAAGCCCACCAGGCGACGGCCGAACTGGTGAGCGGCATGGGTTCAACCTTTGCTTCTGCGCCGACCGATACTTTGCTGGGTAAGCTCTCTGAGATATCCGAGGCAAATGCGATGATTGGGTATGCGCATACGACACTCCGTGACATGTGTGCCGATTCCATGGATCTTTTCAGCTCTAATGACATCGAGCCCTACGAGTTTGCCCGTCTTCTTGATGAGCAGGAAAACATGCGCAACGAGTATCTTGGCCTTACCACCCAGAAAATGAACACGATGGCCCTGCGGGCAAAAAAATCGGGGGCACTTGCCTGCTCCGGGTTCGACAATGACGGCTCGGTTGTCATCTATGCGCCGCGGGGCAGAAAGTCGGTCTCCCAAGCCATTGAAAGCGAGGGCTGTATCGGAGTTGCCGTTGATCGCGGCAAAGGCGTCTGCATCGAAGACATAGGCTGGGACGACACCTGATGGCTGTAAAAAGGGCAAGCCCGACATCCCTGCTCTCTGAATTTGCCATCGAATGCTCCGGCAAGAACGATCCCGATGAGATGGTCGAATGGTTCCTTGAACGCTGCATCGAGTTGCTGCAGGCAGAGCGCGGCTTCCTCATTTCTTTCGAATCGCCGACCAGCTTTTCATTTACCGCGGCGAAGAATTATGAGGGCGAGCAGATAAAGAAACCGGCCACCCAGGCGAGCGAGGAATTCATCGCTCATGTGATCGAGGCCGGCGAAGGGAAAGCGCTTTCCCGCACCAGCCAGTCCAAGTTTTTTAAGAACACAAAGCTGCCCCGAAAAGCCCAACTTTCCGTTCTGTGTGTGCCTGTCCCCGGACGGAATGAATTGATCTATCTGGATTCACGTTCCAGGTCGCCAAAGCTGGGCGCCGACGATCTTGTTCTGCTTTCCACTCTGGCTTCCGTCTACGGGCCAGCGATTTCCGGGGCCCAACGAGACCTCATTCAGAACGAAGCCTTTGACGAACTGCTGGCCAGGCAGGAACTGGCCACCGCTGCCCGCATCGCAGAGGAAACCGGCCGGCGGTTCTTCAGATGCCTCAGCTTCATTCTGGGGGGCGTTCAGGCGCTTCGTGTGCTCGGTCTGCCTGATGATGAAAGCCATTCACTTCAGAGCATCGAAGAGCATGCGCAAGAGGGCATGATGCTCTTCAGGCGACTTCGCCCGCTCTTTCGAACCGATCCACATCCGATCTTCAGCCGTTCCTTATTGAAGGCGACACTGGAAGCAGCGATTCAGCAATTGCCGGAGGATTCCCGGATTCAGGTATCAGTCCTGGCCGGCGACGAGATGGTTTCTTGCGATCCCGAAAACATGAAACTGATGTTCTATGAGGTTCTTCAAAACTCGGTCGATGCATGCCAGGACGATGTCTGCAATATCGATATCAAGGTGGAACAGAAGGCCGATAGGATATCTGTGATGGTGCGCGACGACGGAACGGGAATCTCGGATGAACATCTGCCCATCTGTCATCGGCCATTCTTCTCAACCCGCCAGGGCGATGGGCTCGGGCTGGCGATATCGAAGGCAATCTGTCTTGCCCATGGCGGAAGAATGACGGTCTCGTCCGACGAAGGAGGAACTGCAGTCGAATTCTGTCTTGAGGCCGACGGTCCTGTGGCGCATCCTCATGAGGAAGACCCATCCAGACGCATCCTCATCGTGAGCGAGGAAGTTTCCACTGCGGAAGGCATGGCAACTACACTGGCTGCCTGCGGATACCAGATACAGGTCTGTACATCACAGCAAGAGGCAGAGGTCATGATCGTTGAAGGGGCCTTTGATGTCATGATTCTCAATCTGAACGAAGAGGCCAATATCGAGATCATCGAACATTCAAGTCAGGCGGAGTTGCCGCCCACGCCGATTGTCCTGCGCGACTGGGATTCCTTCGAGCAGGCAGAGACAGACACCACTTATATGAGGAAGCCGGTCCAGCTCCGGTTCTTGCCGGGGCTGATACATCGAGTGATCACGGAACGCAGATGAGTGGCGGGCAACCCCGGCAAAGAGCCCTATCATTCTCCCAAGTGCGGCCCCACGAACGGAGTGCCTCATGAGTGTAGGACAAAGAGTACGCGATGTGCGAAAAGCCAGGAAACTGACCCAGACGGATCTGGGGAATGCCCTCGGAGTCAGCCAGCGAACCATTTCAGACCTCGAATCTGGAAAAGGGCGAGTTCGAACCGATCTGGTCCTGAGGGTAGCAAAGAAACTCGAAATCCAGATAGAAGAGTTATACGGCTGGGACAGCCGCCAATACCAGTCGGGCAGCGCGGCGGAAAGCAGTAGATTCGTTCTTCCAATTCGGGCCCATGTTCCCCTTTCGAACTTCACATGGCCTGAAAAAGTAGTCGAGCCGCCCGAATTGATCGACGTCCCCAGTCATCTCTACCAGGGGTAGCGCGTGCTGGTCCGTGCCGGCGATGAAAGCATGTCACCCGAGATCTCACTTAATGACCTCTGCGTAATCGACCCGTCACTGGATCCGGTGCACGGATCGATCGTGTGCACACAGATCACCGCGCCTGGCAGAGAGACTTTCTGCAACCTCCGTTGGTACCTCGATACGCAAGATGCCGTCGTGCTGCAGACCTGCCGCCAGGATGATCCAGACCATCCGCCAATCGTTCTTGTCCGTCAGCGAGGTGGAGGTATGAGATATATGGGCACGGAAATCAGCGTGAAATTCCGCGGCGTCATGGCGGGCCTCATACGGAGCTACCCTCTCCCGGGGTGAAGGGCTAATAGGCCGAGACAAAGGCAATTTTACGGATTTGAATGACAATTTTCAGGGGCAACGCCCCGCTCATCTGCCTAGCCCAGCCCAACGGGCTGGGTTTTCGGGCAGGTCATCCTCATTAGGGGCAACGCCCCGCTCATTTGCCTAGCCCAGCCCAACGGGCTGGGTTTTCGGGCAGGTCATCCTCATTAGGGGCAACGCCCCGGTCATTTGCCCCAATAATTGGCATCCTTATAAATGGCCGGGGCGTTGCCCCTTTTCAAATCTCTGTACCTTTCACCCAGCCCGTTGGGCTGGGCTAGGCAAACGGCCGGGGCTTCGCCCCTGAAATCCGGGTATATCTGACAAACGGGAGAAAGGCCGCCAGTCCGGCTTCTGATAGAATTTTGCCCGGCAGCCTGTCCACCATTACCTTCAACCATTCTTGTTGAGATGTCAGCAGCCTCATTTGTCCCCATCCTGGCTCTGTGCTGTCAGTTGCTCTGGCACGTCTCAATCCACGGCGAGCCAGCCACGATGGGGCAGATGCCATGCAGGCACTGGCTTCCGGATCAGAGCGGCAAAGAAGCAATTGAAGACGATGGCGCGACCCTTGAGGCTTATGTCATCGAGAAGGAAAACCGCAACCTGCAGGCAAAAATAAAACTTGCTAGAGAATACGAAGATGAAGGCGCCAGTCTGAAAGCCCTCTCTGTCTATCAAAGCATTCTGCAGAATAATCCGAACTCACGTGTCGCCGTTAATGTACGCCTGTATTGGCCCGCCAGGGACTTTGCAACGGAAAAGCTCGCCCGTTCCGGTGATCAGGCCCTCGAAGCTTACAGAGATATCTACGATTCCGTGGCCGGGAAAGGTCTGAGCGAGGCATTGAAAAACCCAGACCAGCAGAAGTTGGAAACTGTTGCCAGGGATTACCTGCTGAGCAGCGCCGGGCCTGAGGCCGTTCAGCGTGTCGCAGACCTAATGCTCTCAAAGGGAGAGTTCGCAAGCGCCGTTGGCCAGTGGCAAGAGCTCGCACGTTTTCGGGGAGACCTGCCGTTCCCCGATCCAATCACACCACTCAAGCTTGCGCTGTGTTACAGAAGCCTGGGCTATCAGCAGGAGTTTCAGCAACTGCTCGCGCGCCTCAAACCACATCTGGATGAAAAGTATGTCATTGCCGGGAAGCCGACGAAGGTCGCCGATTTCCTGAATCAGCTCGAGACGATCGGGAAAGACAGAGCGGTGGATTGGGCCGATTTTGGAGGCGACAAGCGGCATTCGCGACTCCTGAATTCGCCGGCCGAGATCGGTAAGCTGCTGTGGTCGAGTTCGTGGCTGGGGCCGGCCCTTCGTCCTGAAAGCGCTGGTGAGAGTGAAGCCGGCCATACCAGTCAAGCCGGGGAGGGGCTCTCTCTACCACGGATATTTCCGGTCATCTCTGATGACAACATCTATTATCGGGTTGCTAACGGCGTGATCGCGCGCCGGGTCGGCAGTGGCGAGATCCTGTGGCGTCATTCACTCAGCGGGCAGCCACTGCGGGGGGATCAACCCTGGGCCACCCGGCCGCAGATGCTCGCGGTATCAGAAGATTCTGTTTACGTCTGCTTCGGGCCCGAGATGCGCGGTCGATTTCACCTCTCGGAGGCGGTCCTCCGCTGCATACGTAAAAGTGACGGCAAGGTCCTGTGGGATGCCCTCGCGTCGGAGGGAGTGCTTGGGGAGAATGTCCGGGAAGACTGGCAGGACGATGCCGCCGCCTCTGAAACCTTCATCGGGGCGCCAACTGTGGAAGGCGATCGGTTGTATGTGGGGGTCGTCACTCGCACTCGGGATACAGAGTGCTACCTCGCCTGTCTCGATGCTCGTACAGGCAAACGGATCTGGAAGACCTTCATCAGCCTCAGCGTGAGACAGCGCGTCTATCGTTCCTACGCGCCGCTGCCCGCCGGCGGCCTCCCCGCCCTTGCCGATGGCCTGGTTTACTACTCAACCAATCGCGGTGCGATCATCGCCGCGGACAAGATGACCGGAGTGCCGAAATGGATACGAAGGTACGAACGAAAGCCAGGCAACCGTCCTGCGATTTCTCTCGGACCTGATGAAGGGCTGAATTCGTGGCTGCTGAACGCGCCCCTTGTCGCCGGTGGAAAGATCTTCGTCACTCCACAGGACAGCGATTTTCTTCAGTGTTTTGATTCTATTACCGGCAGGCAGCTCTGGGAGGCCAATCGAGGCCAGAATACCTACCTACTCGGCTATCGTGATGGGCGCGTCTTTTTGTCCGGAAACCAGATCTCATATCTCGATGCTGATAACGGCAAACTCGTGAACCGGACGGTCCGGCTCGACGGCACACCGGCCGGACTGGGTCTGGTCGGCACCAGGCTCGTTCATTGCCCAGGCAGTGGTCGTCTCCATCGTTCATTCGTCGGCAACGGAAAGCTCGGACACGCCCGCTCCTGGGACCGGGGGATGGGGCCGGGCAACCTGATGCATGTTGGAAAGCTGTTCATTGTGGCAGGTACGAACGGCCTGCAGGTTTATTCCAGCGAAGGGTATTTCGAACAGCAGGTCGAAAGAGCAAAGGTCAGCCCGCAGGACGCGCTCGCTCACCACGAAGTCGGTTACCTGATGCTCTCTCGTGATCGGCTTGACGAGGCCGTCGAATACCTCACCACGGCCGTGGAACTGTCGAGGAAGAACCGGATTCGAAACGGCCGACCGGTATACGAAGAATCGCGGGATCTACTTTTTCAGGCTCTCACCCGGCGGGCCGACCTCGCCGCCGAAGGGGCTGACTGGGTCGCGGCAGAGCGTGGATACGCCCTCGCTCTTCAGACTGCTCCCAGCGACAAACACAAATTCAACGCGGTTCTGAACCTCTCGCGATACGCCGAACGCCGGGGCCAGTGGAAAGCCGCCATCCACTACCTGCAGCAGATTGGAAATCATCCGCATCAGAGCATGATCGAAATGGACGGCATCGCAGTTTCGTCCACCTTCTATCCCCGCCAGAGGATTGCAGACATCATCCGCAAACATGGCCGCGAGCCCTACAAGGCTTTTGAAGCCGCCGCGGCGCAATTACTCGAAAAGGCCGGACATCAGGACTGGGCGGTCCGCTGCAATGAGATCGTCGAGCTCTATCCGAACAGCGAAGCAGCCGTCCAGGCCAAAGTTGTCCTTGGCACAACATGGCTGAAGCAGGGGAAGCCCTTCAAGTCATTCCCATTCTGGAATGATCTATTTCGGCGCAGCGGAAGGAAAAATCTTCGCGCCGGCGTCAACCTGGCCATCACCTGCGCGCTCCTTCAGGAAACGGATTCGGCCCGCCGGATCATCGCTCAGCTCAAGCAGACCCACGGGAGCAAGCTCTACAAATTCCTTGAACAGGACACGCAATTCGAAGCGCTCGGCAATCACCTGTTCGCCGCGCTGGCAGAGCCACAGGCCAAACGCAAGCCGCTCTCACTGCCGCTCAAAGAACAGTGGTATCGTGATGCCGAAGCCATCAGCAGCCTGATACTCAGCCAGTCCTTTGACAACGTATGCCTGCCGGTGTGGCATTCGGACAGGCTCACCTTTGTCGGGCGTGGAGGGATGGACTGCCTCAATTCCAACACGGGAAAAAAAGTGTGGGAAAGAGAAATGCGCACTCGCACCAAGGGCTGGTTGGGTATCAGCTACGGCTTCGGGAGGGTCATCAAAGCCATCATAGACACCCCGGCCCGGCGCGCCGGCCTGAAGCCCGGAGATATCATCCGTAAGGTGAATGGTGAGCGAATCGTCGCCAGCACTGTACTCCAGGCGGCGATTCAAGAAGCCCCCCGGGACCGGCCCATTCAGATCGAAGTGCAACGTGAGATCCCCAAGCCTGAGGATTCGTCCGAGACGGATCGATTCAGAACGAGATCCGAGATTCTGACCGTATCCGTCCGTCTCAAATCTCCCCCGCAGAATGTCCGACTGGCCGGAGTCTCAGGCGACACGATCGTCTGTGGCACTAAGGGAGAATTGTTCGGCGTTGATGCCCAAACAGGCGCACAGATATGGGCTCAGGCATTCGACGAATTCGCCATGCCCGGCGTCTTTCTCGACATGAATCGTCGGCTCGCACCCATTGGTGTTAACCCACCGGAAACGTCACCCGTGAGTTCTGGACCGGAGTCATCCCATCTCGGCCTTCTTGCATTAAATATTCTCGATCGCAAGCTGCTCATGCTGCGGGCTGCGGACGGTGATATCCTCTGGGAAATGCCCCTGGCGCGCCTCGAAGGCAATCCAATCCTCACTCCCGAAGCCTTGTTCGTATTTCAACACCAATCAGAATCAGGTGAGGCATTCGTCACCGCGCTGAATCCATTCCGGGGACTGGTTATGTATCGAATGGATCTCGGCGTGAAAGCCGATCCTGGAAGTGGTTTCAAATTGCTCGGAGATGGCAATTTTGCAGCCCTCTCGCAGGCCGGCATCCAGTGCCGCAGCGTCGCAACCGGCGGGCTCGTCTGGCAGCACGATTTCGAAGGCAAATGGAAGACTCAGAATCTGACGGAGTCAAAACTCTTCCACTCCGGCCGTGTCATCATTGCGGGCGCCGGCAGCCTCCTCATCGCGGTCGACAGGAGGACGGGCAAAACGCTGTGGGACGTTCGACTCCGTGATTCCCACAAGTGGCTGCAACGCTCGTCCATCGGCAAAGAAGGTTTTTTCGCCATTTCGGCTTCAGGGGAGATGAAGGCCCTGGAACTCTACACCGGCCGTGAAATCTGGTCCGAAAGCCCGAATCGTATCGCACTGGATGTTGAATACCCCGCTTCGCTGCATGACGGCCTGCTCTTCATCCCGCAGCACGCCACAGGCAAACCATCAAGTACCACGCTGAAAATCCGTGACCCCCGAACCGGCAGAATCAGCCAGGAATTGACAATTGCCGGTGAATTTCGGTATAGCAGAATCGTCGGCAACACATACGTTATCGTGACCAACGCTGGAGCATTTGGGTTTAAAGGGGCTGGGGAGGAGTAGCCACATTCTCCTCTGCTCCATCTGCCGAAGGCATTACCACTTCCAGCCCGGGTTGCGATGCTTTTTGGGCCTGCCATTCGCACTTCAGGTCTTCATGTAATCATTCAAAGAACTACACCATGCCGGAAAACACTGACGACTACTCACCAGAAGATTCATACCCAAACGATGATCCCCCGATCTCGGATCCCCCGATCTCTGGACCATCCTCATCATCGGACTCGGAAGGAGACGACATCGCGGCTGTTCAAAAGCTGCATGATTCGTATCAGCTGATCTCCGAACAGATGGACAAGGTCATCGTGGGGCAGCGCGAGGTCATCGACGATCTGCTGGTCGCGTTGTTCTGCAAAGGGCACACGCTCCTCGTCGGTGTGCCCGGGCTGGCCAAGACCTTGATGATCAGCACCCTGTCCAGGGCCCTTTCACTGTCGTTCAATCGCATCCAGTTCACCCCGGATCTGATGCCTGCCGATATCACCGGCACGGAAGTGATCCAGGAAGATAAATCCACTGGCGAACGCAAGTTCAAATTCCTCAAAGGCCCAATTTTCGCCAACGTCATCCTCGCCGACGAGATCAATCGTACACCGCCCAAGACCCAGGCCGCGCTCCTGGAAGCCATGCAGGAACACCAGGCCACCATCGGCGGAGAGCGTTATCCGATGCCCGATCCATTTTTCGTTCTGGCTACCCAGAATCCAATCGAACAAGAGGGCACTTACCCTCTGCCGGAAGCCCAGCTCGACCGTTTCATGTTCAATGTCCTGGTTGATTACCCTGAAGAGGATGAAGAACTCCAGATCGTAAAACTGACCACATCGAATCTCGTCGCCGAGCTGGATGCCGTGCTCTCCGCAGAAGAGATCCTTAACCTGCAGGACATCGTTCGACGGGTCCCCATTGCGGACCATGTTGCCAGCTACGCTATCAAGCTCGCCCGCATGACCCGCGTCGGCAAAGCCGATGTCCCCGATTTCGTGGATGAGTGGGTCTCATGGGGCGCCGGCCCCCGCGCCTCTCAATACCTCGTCCTCGGCGGCAAAGCCCGCGCCGTCCTGAACGGCCGCTATTACGTCTCCTGCGAAGACATCCAGGCCGTTGCCTTCCCGGTCCTTCGCCACCGCATCATCACTAACTTCAACGCGGAAGCAGAGGGCGTCACCTCCGACACCATCGTACAGAAATTGATTGACACCATCCCCCGCGCGGAATCGGACGTATCGAGCGATGAGCATCTGGCAGAGGTGCTGTCGTAGCCACAAGCTGCTGCCAGATTTCTTCGTATAAAGTCGATTCTGAACACTCCTCGCCCCTAACGACGCATGCTGTTCAACAGGATCCCTCCACCTGTCTGTTTCCTGCTCCTCGCCATCCCTTCGGTCGCCCTGTCCCACATCGATGAGCTCGCCCAGGTCCTCGAGCCCGATCCGCTCGTAAGAACTTTTGAAGCTGAGTCGACACCTCAGAAGGGAAAAACCCGGACCGTCGATGATCCCAAGGCCCGCGGTTCCAAAGCGATCATCCTCGAAAAAGAAAACGCCGGCCTGCAGCTCGATTTCGGTGAGCTTCAGATCGGCATGTATTGCGTCTGGGTCTGCGCAAAAGTCACCGACGAAAAGGCTGTCGTTGACAGCGTCGACCTCAAATTACTCGCGACGTCGGGCAGTCAGATCAGGCCGCTCTACCTGCAGCTCTCGGTGAACAGTGGCATCGGCAACAAAAGTAAAACGCATCGGATGCGAGTGCCGTTCAGCAAGAAGCGTCAGTACGAGTACATCGCACGCATTTACTTTCATGCCCCGGAGAAGAGGGCCTATCGCGGAGTGCTCTCCCTTTCCAGGGGCACGGAAGTAAGTGGTGTCCATGTAGATTTTGTCGACCTGCGGAATCCGCTCGGAGAGGTGAAGTTCGCCGCGATCAAGAAGGGCCGCCACCTGTATGAAGGAAGAGAAATCGCCACCATGCGCGTGGCCGCAGCAAAGGAAGGCAAACTGCCCGGGCCCATCCGCCCGCGCCCGCTCTCGGAACAAGAACGCCACAAGCGCGATGGCATCATCTGGCACCAGTCCATCATGCCGCTCAATGCCAACCCCGCGCAGATTTACGGGCCTAGCTTCCGCGGCAATCCAATCCTCACAAAAATCCTCAAAGAAGCGCCGGGCAAGCTCGGTAAACCGATTGGAAAGTGGGACCATGCGCCGTACGCGTACGATCAGCCCTGGGTTCTGAGAAACAAGGCTCTTGGGCTGGCCTACACCATGGATGATTACCGCGCCGGTCGCGTGCTGCCCAAACCGTGGCCGATCCAGGAAGACCGCGGCGGGTATTTTTTTGACAAGGACAAATGGGGAATCGAAGCATCCTTCAATTACGGATTCATGCCGCACGCGCTCCAGCAGCGCTATCACACGATCATGTACGCGCTTGGCGGCACGGTGCAGGGACGCTCCAACAACGCCGATCTGCCCAATCGATACCTGCTCCTCGGAGACCTGGCCGCGGCCGCAGATGGCGCGTTCCTCCTGGCCGCCTATGCCTATCACTACCCCGCCTACGATTGGAATCTCCACTGCATCACCAACATCATCCAGTCACACCGCACTTTTGAGCCGGGCAATGTCTACGGGCGTGGCTGTTCCTATGAAGGTTGGAGCACCAAGGAGATTCTCAATGTCATCATCGGTTACGACAAACTCTTTCCATACATCCTGGATAACCAGCCTCTCGCCGATCGGGTCGGGCGTTTCGTGCCGTGGGTAAAGACGCCTGACGACGTCATCCGCCTCATCGATACTTTTCTCGTCCAGCGTGCGCTGCAGGACGGCGTGCAGCACATTCTGTATTCGCCCATCGTGCCCACAGCCGCGACCGTGCTCGGGCCATCTGAAGTCGCGGACAAATATCTCGACCTTTATATTTACAGAGGCGGCATCTATCTGCGTGACACTAAGGCCGCGTACGTCGATACCATCATCAATGGGTACAGCCGCGACGGCCTCAACTACATCGGCTCAACCTATTACGTTGTCGGTGAATCTGTGGGAGAGCTTTTCAGCACTGCGCAGATTCTCAGCCGGTACGTGAAGGCCGGCGGCGATCGCCGATTCCTCCTTTCGGATGTGCGCCGCTTTCCAAGGCTGGCCGCGATGCCCGATGCTCTTCTTGGTCTGCATATCGCCGGTGGACAGAGCCAGGGCATTGGGGACGTCCACGATCCGCAGGCGCGCTATCGCCCCTGGGAACACACCTTGAAGGGCAAGAATCTCGACGCTTTCGCCGCGGGATGGAATTGGACTGGTGACCCTCGGTTCGCATGGATTCTGGTCAACCGCCGCGGCCAGGGCGATATCTCGGATCGCGGCTGGAAGAACATTGTCAAAGTGGCCGAAACGCAGGTCGATCCGCTGCTGCATTCCGAGAGCCGCATCGTCGAAGGCTTCGGTACCGCCAGGCTCGATGCGAATTCGTCGGCCACAGACCCGCGTTTGAAATTCGGAACGATGCTCCGATTTGGAGTCGGCTCAGGTCATGCACACAACGACACACTTGACATCGGCGTTTTTGCTCACGGTATCCGCGCGACCAGCGACGTGGGAGGGCGCTCGAGCGGGCGTTACGGCCGGCCGAATTGCATGAGCACTTACGTCCACAACACAGTGCAGGTCGACGAAGGGGATTTCAACGACGGCCCCAAGAACAGCACCGCTCAGGGCTGGCTGACCGCGTTCAAGCCCTACGGCCTTGCGCAATATGTCAGCGGCGCCGCCCGCTCGGACTCTCAACCCCACGTATCGGATTACCGGCGCGGAGTGCTGCAGGTGATTTCCGATCCGGGCAGCGATACGTCACCCGCGCAGGGCTACGTCTTTGACGTTTTCAGAGTCGCCGGTGGTAAGACGCACACCTGGTGTTTTCACGGATGCCCTTCCGAAGAATTCAAAACGAATGCCAGACTCAGCCCGGCCTCTTCAGAACTGGCGAAGCGTTACCTCGCAAAGCACCACGACAAGACCGAGCTTGAAGGTACTACCCCGTCCGTCCTGCAGGCGACCTGGAAGCTCCGGCGCAAAGAAGAGGAAGTGCACGGCATAAAGCTCCTGAACGCGGAACAACGGATTCTCAGCCGCCGCTTCTACGATCCGGCCTCTCCTGAAAAATACACGAGGGTTCACCTGCTCGGCCATGAAGGCTCCAAACTGATGGCCGCCAACTGGTACTGCAAAGGCGTGCGCGCACACAGTTTCCCATTCCTCTATGTGAGGCGCGACGGCGCCGAGAATCTGCGGAGCGTGTTTCCTTCGATCATCGAGCCCTATGCCGGCAGCCCCATCATTGAATCGGCCGAGATGATGAAGGTGAAAGGCGCGGATGACAGCGCGGTGGCCTGCCGAATCAAAACCGTCTTCGGACAAACGGATCTTCTTTTTACCGCGTCCGGGCGCGAAGGGGCGTTCGAACTTAGTGACGGTACAGAGTTTTCGGGCGACGTCGGATTCATCAGTCGCGACGAAAAAGGTATCCGGGCCGTCACCCTTGTCGGAGGCACGACACTGACCTCAGGCGATCTTTCGATCAAGGTCCGGGAATCCGAATTCAGACGGACGATTCGATCAGTCCAGTACCATGCTCGACGCATCGTGCTCGATCAGCCGTTGCCTGACGGAATGAGCAACGAAGTCTTCACCGTCGGCAACGATCTGCATAAAGCGACCTTCGAGTCGACTGAAATCAAGGGAACTCGAGTCACTTTCAAGCGCACCAGCCGCGTCTATCGCGGGGCCATCGATTACATCGATCCCGAGGGCAGGTTCGCTCAGCTCGACACCAAGCCGTTTCTCGCCTCTTACCATCCGACTTACTACAACGGCATGACCGCGGTGAACGAGCGCAACCAGGTCATTGGCCGTGGTCGTATCCAACTCGGCGACCGTTACTGGTACACCGGTTTCCCCGCGGCGCGGCGGCATCTTTCACACATCAACAAAAACGATCTCACCGATGAAAACGGCGACGGCAAGATCACCGCAGGCATGTTCGTCAACACCCATAGCGGCACAGAGGGCGCTCGCAAAATTGGCAAGGACGGCGAAATCATCGAAGTGCCCGCAGGAGCGAAAATGTTCGACCTGGAGGTCACCCGCGTCCGCGATGATGGCCTCATGCTCTTCACAAAACAGCACCCGAGAGAGTTCGTCGACTCGCTCAAAATCACGCACCCCGGATGGCCGTATCACAAACAGATCATCCGCAACGAACGCGGCGACAGGGAATGGGTCGTCAATATGCCGGGCGACACTTATCAGGTAGTAATAGAAGACAAAAAAGTAGCTAAGAATTCGTTCCCCGATCCCAACCGCGATGGCCGTCCGGCGATAGAGTTCCATCACTACGGCCCCGGCGACACGATTTTGGCAGCGTCTCATGTGTCACTCGAACGGAAGAGCGACAACGTTTACGTCCTCAGAGCAAATAGCCCGACGGAGCTGAAGATTGCCGGGAAGGCGATGGAAGCCTCACTCGATAACGGCAAGACATGGACAGGCAGTGAAGGGAGATTTGATGCCGCGGTGAAGGCTGAGGTGATGGTGCGCGTGAAGTGAGAGATGGTGAGATTCGTGAAACTGCGTGGGGTTTTGGCGGCCCGGAATGCTCATCCAAAATTACTCATTACGCTTCCCCCATCAGTCCAGCATCTCGTCTGGATTCGAAAACTTATGGGGCAGGTACTCCTCCGTGATGAAAGAGATGCCTTTGCTGCTCAGTGCCTCTATCTCGTATTTCATTCCGTTATCGAGCATGAGCTTGATCTCGGACTGCCAGTGCTTTTTCTGAAACCAGGGATATTTCTTGATCTGCCTGGCGCGCGCGATGTCGGTCTTATTGAGACGCAGTTTGTTGTCATTCGGCAAGTCAAACCGGTCCTTGTCTTCGGCGCTGAGACCGATGAATTTGGCTTTGGGTACGGCCATCCGAATACTTTCGTAAGCAAGGTTGATACTGCCCTGCTTGATCACTGAATAAATGTAATACCCCCACGGATCGTTATCGGTCAGCACAAACACATCGAGTTTGGCCTCATCGGCAAAGCGGTAGACAAGGCGGCGTACACCCCGTGACGGCTGGCCTCCGCCGTGCAGCAGGATGCAATTGTAGTCCTTCCAGAATTTGTCCTCGTTCAAGCGCCTCCAGACCGCGTCTTTCTCAACCAGGAGGACGAAGTCGGCATTGATCTCAACGAATTCGATGACGTCCGGTTCGACGATGGATGGAATGTTATACCCGCCCGACCCCATGCGACGGCAGTCAATGGTATCGCCGGAATCGATCAGTGTGACATTGCCGACCATCGCGCCGCGGTTGCTTGCGAACAGATTCAATTCCTCGCGCAGGGTGTCGATAGTAACTTCGAGATCCTCCAGGCATGCATCGCTCTCGGCCTGATCCTCCACTGATTCAACCATTGAATTCGGGATGGTGTGCTTGACCATATAAAAGAGGTCACGGATAGAAGTGGTCTTCCCCTGATCGAGCAACTGCTTACATGCTTCGGCGACCAGAAAGGTCTGCATAAACTTTTTCGCCATACCTGTATTAAAGAAAAGGCGATCCTGTTTACTGTTGCCGAGCTCGATAATGGAACGCCGCTTGTTAAAGCTGACGTTCGACAGGGAACGGACGGGAATCGACAGCTTCGGGCTGCGGCGTCGATCTATATCACGAATCGCCTGGTGGCCCATATCGGTGAGTTTCTTGAGGACGCGTTCAGTACGGTCTTCGGAATCTTTCTTTCGTCTGGCCATGTTTTGAATAGAGAGGTGGTTGAGTAGTGGATTGTTCGGAGGTGAATCGTTAGCCAGCCTCTTCAGCTTCGGCAAAGAGATCCAACTGGGCCTCCGCATTACCGTTTCCGTTGCTGTTGCCATTGCCGTTCTCGACGACCATGGATTTCTTGGCGACCTTTTTGTTAGCTCTTTTGTCCTGCCTGACCTCTTTGCGATCATTGGCGTCGGCACGCTCTGTCGCACGTTGGGCGATGGCGACCAGACCGTCCTGAATAGGCTGCTTGGGTTCGCCTGTCAGGCGGTGCACGCTTTCGGCGAGCTCCTGGATGTAGAGCTCGAAGATGTTGCGGCGTTTGGCCTGCGCCTGTGCGAGCTCCCGGCCTCGGAGGTGGCGTGAAAGACGTCTGCCGCATTCCTGGATGGCCAGCTTGAGCTCCTTGAGGATGACGTCGTAAGAAGCGATGGCCTCCTTACTTTCCGATGTGAAGGGAACCCAGACAGAGGCAAAGTGGACCATGATCACTACAGGGCCTTCCGGCATACCCCCGCGTCCTTGTGAGAGGCGATATGATTTCCAGTCGACATCCGATACAGCCTGGGTGACCGCACAGGAGCCCGGCTGATATTGAAGCGGCACGCGGTTGGCAATTCGCATCACCTGGACCGTGCCGTCCGGCGGGATATCGCCGCCATAGGCGAGCGCCACTTCCACCTGGAACGGATTGCCGCGATACACGGAAGGAGAGCGGGTAAATGAAGTGTAAAACTCTGCGTCGAAATTCTGCTGTAGACCTTTAATGAGGAGTGCCTCGCCAATCGGGGAGATGCAATCGGTGGGCGGGTTCATCAGCTTCGTTGCGTTGATGGCCTTGTAGAGCCGGTCGGCTTCGGTCCGTGCGATACGGCTCGGCCGCGAGGTCGGCTTCAGCCTGGCGGCTTCGCATATCTGTTTGGCGACCCTTGAGCTGACTCTGCAGAAATCCTGATTCAGAAAACTGCTGATGTTTCGGCACTTGGTGTCGTGCATCATTTTGGTCAAGACGCCCAGCTCGACACCGTATGGGTGCGGTTTAATCTCCCTGGGCTCTTCCGGCAGCTCTTTAGTGGCTCGCTCGATATTCAGCTTTTCGCCGTCCGGGCCAGCGTAAGTAATGGTCGCATGCGGGTTAGAGACTGCG
>Ga0207984_1000456_pt1 | contig 24919 bp, 27 predicted proteins | sample ETNtaG_30_FD_185760 | JGI IMG/M metagenome (GOLD analysis project Ga0207984, IMG submission 185760) | Marine microbial and viral communities from oxygen minimum zone, Eastern Pacific Ocean - ETNP201306PF43B (SPAdes) (version 2) | ecosystem: Environmental > Aquatic > Marine > Oceanic ...
CGTCTTTCCCCGTCAAGTCGGTGTCGCCGAGGGTTAACTGGTAGAGTTCGATGAAAATGCGGTTAGCTTCGTCCGCAGGTTCTAATTCAAGTTTTTCCAGCCCTATATATCCGTAATTCATGAACCTGTAGTCGCGGTTCTCCAGTTGGTTAATCAGGCTGTCGTACCAATCTCTCCAGACTTGGTTGCGCCTGTCGGTGGGTGAGTCACGCAACGCAGGGGTGATGTCCTCAATGTCCACCATTAGATCCTCCAGTTACTTGAAACATAAAAGCGTTGAAGCTCTTTCTTCCTGCTAGGACCGTTTCAGGAATCCGTCTCGCTGCCGAATAGCCCCAGAAACCACTCGATGTAGCGCCAGCCGAGCAGCGCCAGCAGCAGCGAATCAAGCGCCAGCAGCGCGACCAGCGCCTGCTGCCACAGCGCCAGCTCGAGTGCCCAGAGCAGCCAGCCGCAGAGCAGCACGCCCACTGCGCCGAGCACCCGCCAGGCAGCGTCGCTCATTCCGCGGCAATGCGCAGCGCACCGTCACGGTAGTGGATGTGGATGTTGCTGCGCATGTTGTGCGCGATGCTGCTCAATGACTCATAGACCTGCGCCGGCTTCAGCTTCAGCACCTTCGCCGCCTTTGCGGTCGACCAGGGCCTAGCGACGAAGTCGTTCCCGCGTAAGTAGTCGTACACCTTCAAGTCCGCCGGTGAGAGGTCACTGTACGCCATTACTGCCCGAATTGCAGGGGGCTTAAAGGGGCTGGCGGCGCCAGCTCACATCCGAGGCCTACAACCAGTTTAAGATACTTCATGCAAATGAACGTCTCTCTGTGGATAGGCAATCACGACCTTCGCCTTTCTTAGATTCGTGAATATTTCATGGTGCAAATCTGAATTGACTTGACGAATCTTGATTACATTCTTAATCCACAGTACCAGAACGAATTCAAGACTGGACTCTCCAAAAGACTGAAACCGGACAATAGGTTTCCGAGTAGGGTCGTCTGTCTCCACGTCCGTGTTTCCGGCGGCGACCTTCAGCAGAACTTCTTCTACCTTGCCAGGATTGGAGTCGTACGATACACCCACGTTGATTCTATGCCTGAAATAGCGATCTGGTTTTGTCACATTTACAATATTCTGCGATGCAAAGGCATTGTTCGGAATAATGACGATTACATGCTCAATTATGTTGTAGAGTTTGGTGGAACGCAAACCAAAATCTCGGATAATACAGTAATCGCCGTCGAAATATACCATGTCTCCTGTTTTGAACCCCTGATCAAGCAATAGCAGGATACCTGAGAAAAAATTACTGAGGGTATCCTGTGCAGCCAGCGCAATGACAAGACCTGCAACCCCGATTCCAGCGAGCAGGACCCCAATATCAACATCGAATTGATTAAGAAATTCGGCTAAACCAAAAATAAGAATCATTATCGAGCCTATAATCTCAAGAATTGGTCCGTATTGTGTATCGGTTTCTATAGCCAACAGCACTCTGGATAGAAAAGGCACAAAATAATGTAGATATAACCTGAGCAAGAATACGGTTAGAAATATCACGAATATACTGTTGAAAAACGTACACGTGGCATTCATGTACGAAGAAAGATTACTATTCGTAGCTGAAAGGTCGATAAAGTACAGGGCAATGCCCTTAGTAATGACTAACCAGAAGGCAAGAGGCCTGAGGTCCCATTCCCACTGGCTTCTGCCTCTCACATATAGTATTGGGTATAATGAAATGCCTGGTAGCAACAGCCACGAAAGCTGACGTAATTAGGATTAGGAATGAGTCGGCTGAGAGGTGTATTAGCAGGCCCGGAACAACGAAATACCAGTCGGGGTTATCTTCGGTGTGTGCAATTGTGAGCACCAATAGAAGCAACAAGAAAACAAGCACAAGCGCCTTCAGGTAGCGCTCTTGCCCCTTCGACATGCTTTTTGGCATTATGCTCTTGAATAGTGTCAAACGAGTTCGGTTAAATAAGGGCATATAAAACCTTAAGGTCACAAAGGACCAAATACCTCCACAAAGGTACGCTCTTAATGTCTGATTTATTGAGCGACGATGGAATTGAGAAGGCACTGAAAGGCATGGATGGTTGGAGTCATGATGACGTCTATCATCGTCTTTTCAAGGATTTCAGTTTCGATAAATTTGCCTCGGCTGTAACTTTCGTAAATCGGGTCGCCGAAATTGCGGAGGAAATGAATCATCATCCAGATATACTGATATTTGACTATTCTAATGTAAAAATCACTACAACCACACATGATTCTAACGGAATCACTAACAAGGACATTGCCCTCACCGAGAGCATTGAAATTCTTGTTAGCGGTTGAGAAACAGCCACTTCTTTTATGCGTCTTCACTCAGGTAGTTGAGGACCGCAATTTCATCGGATGAGAGCAGCTCGTTTTCTTCCACAGAGTGGGCTTGTTTCCACTTCCTGTGGAACCTTCCAAACATATAGTCGTCTAGGAATAGCGGATGGATGTAGGAACTGCGGCAGACGGCGGGTGTATTCCCTAATCTGGTTGCAACTTCCTTCACCACTTTTGTCACTCTCTTCTTGCGTTCTTTCTTGTTGAGTCGCTTCGGCGTATTTGCCAGTCCACTTGCAGCCATCTCCGTCCCACGCCATGTCCTGAAATCCTTGGCACTGTATCTGGAACCGGCAGTCTTCTGCAAATAGTCGTTGACCATCCTGGACTTGATATCCCGAGGCGTGCCCCCCTCATCGACGTATACGAAAAGGTCATTCGTTCCTTCAGCCTTGAGGTTGTAGCTTTCAATCATTAGAGCCACTAGATCTGGATAGTTCTCATCGTGCACCATCACGGTGTGGTCCTTCCCACTCTTGCCTACAAACGTGAACCAGCCCACGAGCTGCCCATCGTACCATTTTTCCTCTTCCGGCAGCACATCATCATCATACTCGAACGTGCAATGGTCGTCCAGCAAGGTTGTAAGGCCGAAGTGCTGGTTTTCCTTACGGTAGGTCTCATTTCCGATTCGGATGAAGGTCGTATCGAGCAGTCTAACCAGCGCCGCCAGCATACGCTCCTTTGGCATCATCATTTGCTTTGGATTGCCTTCAACCTGTAAATCAAGGTCATACTGTCTACGGATAGTGGGCAGTGTATGGCCAAACTCTACCATCTTGTCAAATTTGGCCTCGCTGCGCAGCTTGGTCCAAAGAGGGTGGTAAATGTACTGCTTGCGCCCTTTCTTGTCAATACCCGTCACTTGGAGGTGACCTTTGTGGTTCTCACAAATCCATACATTCGTCCAGGCGGGTGAGATTTTCAGTCCTTCTATGCGCTCGATTTTTTTACTACTTTTTAGAATTCTGCCCTTCGCGCTTACATGTACAATATCATCGCCTCTCTGCTGCCTTGAGAACCCAGGTTCAGAATCGCTAACGTAGGCCAGTCCTGCCAGCTCGGCCGAGGCGATTGGATCGTCCATGAGCTGGGCTCGCATGGTCCTTGCTACCGGAGGTTCTCCGGGTTGAGTCCTTCCAGCTCCGGCAGTACAAACAGACCGTCTTTGCGGATGAGTACGTCGTCGAAGCGGATTTCGCCGCCGCCATGCTCTGGCCGCTGGATCATCACCATGTCCCAGTGTACATCGGAGCGGTTGCCGTTGTCCGCCTCGTCGTAAGCGTTACCGGGAGTGAAGTGGAAGCTGCCGGCAATTTTCTCGTCGAATAGAATGTCGAGCATCGGCTCCTGGATGAATGGGTTGAATGCGAGCGCGAACTCGCCGACATAGCGCGCACCTTCGTCGCTGTCCAGAATTTCGTTCAGTCTAGCGTCATCGCTGCCGGTCGCGTCGACTACCTTTCCGTCCTTGAACTCGAGTCGCACGTCGCTGAATATGGTGCCGTTGTACAGTGTACGCGCGTTGAAGTGGATGTGCCCCTCAATAGAGTCCTTAACGGGGGCGGTAAAGCACTCGCCGTCGGGGATGTTGCGGTCGCCACAGCAGGCAATGGCCGGAATATCCTTAATGGAGAAGCGAAGGTCGGTATCAGGGCCGGTGATGCGCACTTGGTCTGTACGCTCCATTAACTCCTTTAGTGGTGCAATTGCTTCTCCCATCCTCGCGTAATCTAGGCAGCAGACCTCGAAGTAGAAGTCCTCGAATTCCTCGGTCGACATTTCTGCCTGCTGTGCCATCGACGGTGACGGCCAGCGCAGTACTACCCAGCGAGTATTGGGGACGCGTTCCTGAAAATGAACTGGCTGTAGCCAGTGCGTTTGGTAGAGTTGCATACGGTCCGACGGTACGTCTGAAAACTCCGCAATATTGTGGCTGCCGCGCATGGCAATATAGGCATCCATCTCTTTCATCCGCGCCAGCTCAACATCGCCGCAGAGTTGCATCTGTTCCTCAGTCGCCTCGCGGTAGAGTTCGCGCAAGACGTGGTTGTTCTTCAGCGTCACTAGTGGCACACCACCTGCCCTGCGCGCAGCGCGCACCAGCGCAATGACCATAGCATCTGGCAAGTCAAACGCTTCGATGAGCACCTTCTCGCCCTTTTGCAGGCAGATGGAATGGTTAATCAGATTAGAAGCGAGTTTGTCGTAGCGCGGGTCTGTCATGGACGAGGTCAGCAGTAGGTTAGTAAAAGCTTAATCCAAAAAACGGCGCGCTCCCAGCTCGCCCGCCAGATTTTCCCCCATATCGGCAGCGATTGAGTCAGGGCGATGCCTGAGCAGCCACATTAGCTTTACCAGCGCTGTTTCCGGCAGCGTATCGCCTGCCTCGACAACCCCCGCTTCACCCAGCTCCCGGCCGTTGCGGTAGACGTTCAAGTTCGTGCTCCCTGCCAAGCACTGCGTCGTCATCGCCACGATACCGTCGCGCGCAGTCGCCCGTACGGCGTCATGCAGATGTGACCCGACGTGGCCAAGTCCAGTGCCGACAACGACGACGCCCTTCTTGCCAGCGGTCGCCGCCTCCCAGTCGCCCGCTGTGAGAGCGGGGTGGCTCCAGACCAGCGCCACGTTGGGGTCGAAGCCTGCTTCAAGTCGTGTCTCATTGGCGACGGGACGGTATTCAGTGCCGAACTCGACTGCGTTGCCGACGCTCCCGAGCTGGCCACCGTTCGGTGCCGTGAATGCGTCGCGTCGCGATGAGTGTGCCTTGCGGACCCGTGTTCCGCGCCAGATGGCCACAAAGTCGTCACTTGGTGAGGCGTGCATCGCGACTGCCACTTCACCCAAGTCGGTAAGCGCCGCCCGGGCAGCGCCAGCCAGATTCAGGTGGGCGTCGGTCGAGGGTCGGTCGCTACTACGCTGTGAACCGGTCAGCACTACTGGCGCTCGCAGTGACGGCAGCTGGAACGCCAGTGCCGCAGCCGTGTACGCCATAGTGTCAGTGCCGTGCCCGATTACGACTCCGGCTCCGTCCTCTGCGTGCAGCTCATTGACACGCATTGCGATTCGCTCCCAGTCATCGGGTTGCATGTCCTCCGACGCTAGCGAGAGCAGTGCCTCAGCGCGGATGCTGGCGATATTGGCGAGATCCTTGACAGCGGCCACGAGTTCTTCAGCGCTTTTCGCCGGGTGGACTGCCCCGGTCTGGTAGTCCACGTAGGACGCAATGGTGCCGCCAGTCCCAAGTACTGTCAGTGGCGGCAAGTCTCCTGATGGGGACGCGGCTGTTGCGGTCGCTTCTGGCGGGGGTGCAGCGCGCTCGAGCAGTTCAAGTTCGGCGCTTTCGCACGAGACGCCTATATTGTAGCCGTTGGCGAGCTTGAGGACTATGACGTGCTCACCTGAGAAGCGGTGTGCCGGCATAACGCGTCCTTCGTAGCTGTGGCCACCCGAGTTGATGCGCACGCGGTCGTGCAGCCGGGCGTCGTGTCCCTTCAGGAATTGCTCCGCCGCGGTCGGCATGGCGTCCCATCGCGCGAGCCTTATTACCTTCATCCCTTCGTGAGACTCGTGTCATGGCGCGATCGTTTCAGTGAACTCAAGGATTCTGTCGACGAATGGCGGGATGGTTCGGTCGACCGCGGCTTTGACAGCCAAGTCGAGAAACACCTAACCACGCTCAAATCGGGTAGTGAACAGGAGCGTGCCGCCGCGATTAAGGCACTGTTGGTACAGGTGCAGGCGGCCGAACGCTGGCGCGAGCCTATAGTCAAGGCACTGCTCGGAACACTGCCCGAGCAGCCGGCACAGGCGCAGCTGGCGATAATCGAGGCGCTGCTGGAGCTGCGTGAGCTACTGCCAGAACGGCAGGATGATTTCTTTTCTGCAATCCAGGAGACACTCGATAGCCCGCACCGCGAGGTGCGGCTGCGCGTCGTCAAATTGTGGACCAGCCTCTCAATCAGCTCCAAACGACGACGCGACGAAACCATTCCAGACCTGTTCGAACTGCTCGACGACGATGACAAGGACGTGCGCTACGCAACGCAGGAGGCGCTTGGGCACGTGCTTCACAAAGCGCCGGCGCAGGCACTTCCCAAGCTGCGCGAGGCGCTCAAGCACCGTGACTGGCGCGTGCGTTACCATGCCATCGTGCTGCTGACCACCCTCGCCGTCAAGCAGCCGCAGGCCGCCGTCAAGCTGACACCCGCCGTAGTCGCTGCGCTCAAATCGAGCGACCGGGTGCAGGAACGCGCTGCCGAGTGCGTTGGCGTCTTGGGGCGGCACAGCCCGCAGGCGGTCGCGGGGGCGGTTCCCATGCTCGTCAAAGGGCTACGTTCCAATTCGTCGGAGCTGCGCAAGGCTTGTGCGACTGCGCTCGGCAGAATAGGGAACAAGGATGCTCTGGTGGTGATGCAGGCGGTACCGCACTTGGCACGTGCCTTGAAGAATGAGGACTGGTACATCCATATTGAAATTTTGAAGGCGCTGGGCTACATTGGCGCCAACAAACCGGCGCTTGTCAAGCCACACCTGGAGCTGATTCGTAACCGCACTAAGACTGGTGCTGACTTGAAAATTTGCCAGGCTGCTAAGTGGGCGCTCCGCAAGGCGGGCGGCAGCTGAATGCCGGGCAAGGGTCGCCGTGGTCGCGATGGTTTCCAGCGTCGTGCACGACGGGAAGGCTACCGCGCGCGCTCCGCCTATAAACTACAGGAAATCCAACGTCGCTCCAAGCTGTTTCGCAAAGGTGACACTGTCCTTGACCTGGGTGCTGCTCCGGGCGGCTGGAGTCAGGTTGCCCTGGAGATGGTCGGTCCCGATGGCAGAGTCATTGGCGTAGATTTGGCGCACATGGCTCCTTTGGAGGGTGTTGAGCTCCTGCGTGGCGATCTGCGAGACACGAGTTTGCAACAGCGTCTCGCCAATCTTGTGCGCGCTACAGTAGTAATCTCTGACATGAGCCCCGACTTGAGCGGCAACTATTCGGTCGACCAGGCACGCTCAATCGAGCTGGCAGAGCTAGCCCTTGCCATTGCTAGTGGGCACCGCGCCCGCAGCTTCGCAGTCAAGGTGTTCGAAGGCGAGGATTTCCAGCAGTACCGCGCCGCGGTCCAGGCAGAGTTCGGCTCTGTGCGCACGCTCTCACCCGAAGCATCCCGCAAAGCGTCGAGCGAAGTTTATCTAATCGGCAAGCGGAAGCGTAAATGAAACTGGGTGTGCTCTTCTCGGGCGGCAAGGACTCTTGCCTCGCGCTGCACCGTGCCGTCGCTGCTGGCCACGAGGTCGTTTGCCTGTTGACACTATTGCCCGAACGCGACGACAGCTGGATGTTCCACACCCCGGCGTTGGAGTGGACTGCACTGCAGGCGGAAGCTCTGGATATCGCACAACTTACCTCCGTCACGCCGGGCGAACCTGAGGAGGAGCTGGCCGACATGGAGGCACTGTTGGTGCGTGCGCAGCGCAAATACGGTATTACTGGTGTAGTCACTGGCGCACTGGCGTCGGTCTATCAGGCAACGCGCGTCCAGCGCACCTGCGCCGATCTTGGGCTTTGGTGTTTCAACCCGCTCTGGCAGCAGCCGCAGCTAGAACTGCTAGAAGTGTTGCTGACCGATGGGTATGAGGTGGTCGTGACTGCTGTCGCAGCCGACGGACTCGGCGCAGAGTGGCTCGGCCGCAGCCTGGACCGAGCAGCGGTAGACAGGCTGCTGGTGCAGGCAGACCGGCACAGGCTGAACCCAGCCGGTGAGGGTGGCGAGCTAGAGACACTGGTGCTCGGCGCGCCGTTATTCCAGAAACGGCTGCGATTGATTGAGACCACATCCAAGTTCCACGCCGGCGCCGGTCGATTACACATTACCGAGGCGGTGCTCGTGTGACTGTGCTCATCGTCTCAACCTGTGCTGAGCCGCTGAGCGAGGCTGAGTTCATCGTACCGTTAGTACGCGTCATACGTGATGCTGGTAAGACTGTCGAAAGTAGCCATCTAAACAATCTTGACTGCGTTCCTGTAGGAGTTTCTCACATCCTGCTGGGGGGAACTGCACTTCAAGACGACATATATTTAAAAGAAAATACTGGTATTGAACCTTTACTGGAGGCTGATGTACCGTTGTTAGCAATTTGCTCCGGGATGCAATTGCTTGTAGCCGTTTGTGGCGGCGAAATCATCATTCAGCGTGAAATCGGTATGGTTCAAGTCAAGACGATTGCGGAGAATCCACTTTGCTCCGGTAATTTTGAAGCTTTTGTGCTCCATCACCGTGCAATCGAGCCCGGTCCGCAGTTTGAAGTAGTGGCACAGTCGAAAAGTTGTGTGCAAGCGATTCGTCACTACGAATTACCACGCTATGGCGTGCTGTTCCATCCTGAAGTGAGGAATGAGCAGGTGGTGCGAAACTTCCTCGCGCTTTAGAGCGATTTGGCCCCGTCAACAATTTTCTGTGCAGTCAGCTTGGTGAAGCCACTGACACCAGAGATATCGTCGAGTGAAGCTGCTTTGAGTTCCCCGATTGAATGAAAGCCGCTATCGTAGAGCTGTTCTGCCTTCACCTTGCCGAGCCCCTTGAGTTTGGACACTTCAGTGATGAAATCAGCCTTCGAGCCTCCTGGTCCGCCACCGCTAGCCGGGGCAGGGAAGTTGCCCGACTGGATTGAGCGCCATTCCTTGCTGACATCTGCAATCGCTTCGAGGCTGCTGACGTTCAGGTTGAACCAAGCATCACGCGCTCGCACCGCTTGCTTGGCGAACTCGAGTTCCTCCTCCATTTCTTGGGTAATCGAGAGCAGCCGGTCGTACTTCTCAGTCTGGTCAGCAACTCTTTCCTCGAGCGCTTCCACGCGCGGCCCATACTCGGCTTCGATTTTGGCTTGCCGTTGCCGATCGATTTCCAGCTCGCGCACTCGGCCGTCGCGCTCGCCGAGTAGTTCCTCTAGCGACTGGACCATTGCCTGCTTGGTTTCCAAGTCGGACTCAAGTCGGTTGATACGGTCGAGTGACGCGTTCAAGTCCTGCTCCTGTTGTTCGTAGGCGTCCCACAGCTTTTCGAGACGCTGCTGTTCGTGTGTGAGCGCGCTCTCAAGCTGGGCGGACTGTTCATTGCCGTCAGCCATAGGATGGCGTGAGGGTGCTGCCAGATATATAATATGCCCTGCCTTCGCCAGCATGGAGTTTACTGTCGGCAGTGGCCGCTGCCAGCCGGGAAGCGACGAAGCGCTAAAAGCTCTGCTGGGACCAGAGCTGGCACTAGTCGATGCCAAGGCTGTATGCGGCGTATTGCATCTTCGGCAGGCGGCTGAGTTGGCACAACGCGCGCATACCGGTGGCTACGCGCTCTCGCATAGCCGAGCTAGTGAGGTGCTGCTATACCTGACTGGCCAGCGGCAGGTCTCGCGAGCTATAGATCGCGCTGGATTGACGCCTGTAACGGAGGCAGTAGCGTGGGTTGCCTTCGGGGAACCGCCTGCGGAGCTGGCGGATCAGGTCACGGATGATGAAAGCGTGCTCTCAGTTGACGGCTTTGACTACCGAGCCTTCGGTCTGCCCCAAGGAGCGCTCGATGCCAACCCGGCCGAACGCTGGCCGAAGCTAGTCTTGACGCGCTGCGCTTTGTTGCCAGTTAGAGGCAAGGGGTGAAAACCGCCCCGCGCTAGGCCATTGATGGAGATTGACGCAGCGACCCTGAAGCAGGTACTGCGCTTCCAGTATCTGGAGCTGACCGAGGCGCTCATCTATGAGAAGTTGGCTAAGCGAGAGAAGAATGTGCAAAATCGCAAGGTGCTCCAGCAGATAGCTGATGACGAAGTACGACACTATGAGTTCTGGAAAGAATACTCTGGTCAGGAGGTGGCGCCATCACGCCTGCGCGTGGCATGGTTTTCGCTGCTGGCGCGGCTGCTGGGCATCACTTTCTGTGTCAACCTGCTTGAGCGTGACGAGGCGAATATCGCTACCGAGTATCGCAACATCATCGATGTAATCCCCGCCGCGCGGCCAATTATGGAGGAGGAGGAAGCTCACGAGCTGCACCTACTGGCGATGCTTGATGAGGAGCGGCTGCAATATACTGGATCGATGGTGCTCGGCCTCAACGATGCACTAGTCGAGCTTACGGGTGCATTGGCCGGGCTGACTTTCGCGTTCCAGAACCTGCGCCTGGTCGCGCTGGCAGGACTCGTCACTGGCATTGCGGCGGCGATGTCGATGGCCGCTTCCGAATTCCTAGCAACGCGCACTGAAGCTGACAACCGCAATCCACTGCGCGCTGCCTTCTACACTGGCACCGCGTACTTGGTGACGGTATTCCTGCTGGTGTTTCCCTACCTAGCGTTGCAGCCAGACGCGCCTCCGCTATGGGGGCTATCAGTGCTGCACCAAGCGCTCGGCGCGACGCTCATCATAGGTGTTTGCATCGTCGCCGCGTTCAACTACTATGTTGCGGTTGCACAAGATCAGCCGTTCCGCCGCCGCTTTATCGAGATGTGCGCTATTTCGGGCGGCGTAGCGCTACTTTCGTATGGTGTTGGAATCCTGCTACGCGGGTGGTTCAATATCTCAGTATGAAAACGTGCAGTCAAACTAGAAAAAAGGGTGTGTCCCGCCCGTAGACGGGACACGGTTTTCAATGGGGACGCAAGCCCCTAAGGTGTGTGTTTTCAATCCAGAACGTTGTCTTTGACGGCCCAGCCAGCTATGGCGCCTATGACGCCACCAACCATGGCGTACATGGTTGCAGACGCCGCCTCCGCAGTGGGTGCGGTGTCGGCTAGCAGGTTTGCTTCTATTGCTCCCCCAGCAAGTATGCCGGGATTGACATCACCGAAGCCGCTCGCCATTGCAGTCATCACGAACAACGTGCCTCCAACAGCCCAGGGATCAGAGGTCGAGAGCAGGACTATCACGAAGAAGGTCGTGCCGACCACCGCTTGACCGAGGATGGCCATGTCACCTGATAGGAAGTTGAATGTCCCCCCTATTGCCGCCGCAGCGATGAACGCGCCGCCAATCTGCCCCAGGACGTATGCAATCGCGTCGTCCTGCGACATCTTGTTCGACATAAAATTCCCGATGGACACCGCAGGGTTGAGGTGACATCCGGATATGGGTCCCATGATGTGCATCAGGACCATGAGAGTTACACCGAAGGCGAATGCCCCGCCGAAACCCCCACCAAGCGCGCCGAAAGCAGTGAGTCCTATGAAAACCAGAAAGAAGGTTCCCAGAGCCTCGGCACTGACGGCCTTTGTGTTCGTGTCTTCAAACATAGTGGACACCAAATGTGGTCTGTAGAAGTCACTATTTAACAATTGGGGTGGTAATTTATAGTTAAATATAGTGTTAGGCCCCACCTTTCTGGAGTTTTAAAGGGCGTTGCAACGCAGGGTGCCAGCGTTGTTAAATGGCTCATTCTGCGTGCGCTCGCAATGATTCCAATTGCGAAGCCGCTGGTAGGCGACGAGGAGCAGCGCGAGGTCGCGCGCGTCCTCTCTTCTGGCTTGCTGGCGCAAGGCCCCGAGGTTGAGGCTTTTGAGCGCGAGTTCGCCGCTTTCTGCGGCACACGGCACGCTCTCGCAACGACCAACGGTACCACTGCGCTGCACCTATCTCTGCTCGCAGCCGGTGTCGGTCCGGGCGATGAGGTCATCACGACCCCCTTCTCGTTTTTTGCGAGCGCATCCAGCATCCGCATGGTGGGCGCGACGCCAGTCTTCGTCGACTTGGAGCCGGATAGCTATACCCTTGACACCGCTGCGGTCGCGACAGCCATCACACCGCGCACGAAGGCAGTATTACCGGTCCACCTCTACGGCGAACTGTGCAACATGACTGCGCTCTGCGAGGTGTGCGACGCGGCGCAAGTACCGATTATTGAGGATGCTTGCCAAGCACATGGCGCTGACGCCGGGAACGGTCGTGCGGGGTCACTTGGGCTTGCAGGTTGCTTCAGCTTCTACCCCACAAAAAATATGACTACTGGCGAGGGAGGCATGGTGACAACCAATAACGATGCGGTGGCCGATACGGTAGCGCAGCTGCGTGCGCATGGCCAGGGCGAGCGGTACGAGTATCTGCAGTTGGGATTTAATTACCGTATGACTGATATCGCCGCCGCTATTGGCCGCGTCCAGCTGCGCAAGCTGGACGGCTACAACTCAGCCCGCCGCACCAATGCGCAGCGCTACAGCGCGGAGCTGGCTGACTGCGTGCAGGTTCCCGAGGCGCGGCGCGGACATGTCTTTCACCAGTACACCATTCAGTCCGATGCGCGCGACGCGCTGCGGGAGCACCTTGCTGCACGCGATATCGGCAGTGGTGTTTACTATCCCTCGCTGCTCTACGAGGCGCGGCCGTTGGCTGAGTTCGCTGCGTCGACACCTAGAGCCGCTTCACTCCCCTCCCGCGTGTTGAGTTTACCGATACATCCTGGCCTTTCTGATGACGACGCTGGTGCAGTTATTGAAGCGATACAGGACTTCGCGCGAACCGCTTAAACCGGGCATCGACTCACCGCTTCCGCGAGGTTCATAGGGTGAGTGAAGAGAGGGCCAAAATAGGACAACCAGCGCCTGATTTCGAGGGCAAGGCAGTACGCTGGAACCCTCGCAAGAAAGAATTCGAGTACCCAACGGTAGACCTGGCACAGAACCGCAAGCGCAGTCTCTGGACCGTGCTATTCTTCTATCCTCGTGATTTTTCCGGGCTCTGCCCCACCGAGATCCATGCCTTCAACCGTCGGCTGTCTGACTTTGAACAGGCGGGCGCGCAAGTTATTGGTTGCTCGACCGATTCCAAACAGAGTCACCAGGCCTGGATGGAGCGCCCACGCACGCGTGGTGGCATCGACAAGCTGGGCTACCCGCTGCTGGAAGACCCTTCACTGCGTATAAGCCGTGCCTACGGTATCCTCGACGAGCGCGCCGGGATGGCACTCCGCGGCACCTTCATAATCGATGACGAGGGTATTGTGCGCGCCTACTCAGTCTATCCCGCCGGGACTGGCCGCAGCATTGACGAAGTCGTGCGGTTATTGCAGGCACTCCAGACCGGTAAGGCCTGCCCTGCTAGTTGGCGTCCCGGCCGTAAGACCCTCTGATAGCAATGGATTTCGCACACACATCCATGCTGATACAGCGATGATTTTCACCATTGCTGTCATGCTGCTGCTGGTTGGCCTCATTGCCTCCATTTTTTTGTGGCAGAAGTTCTACAACCCAGGTCAACTCTGCGCAAAGTGCTACCGTGTGCTCCCATTGGATGTGAGAGATTGCCCGTGGTGCAACGAGCCAGTAGACGAGTAAGAGTGTGCCGGCTAATTCCGCCGCGGCTCCAGGATAATCATCAGTGCCCATCCCGTTACGCCACCCGCAATAAGCCCCGTGATTAGTCGTCGCGGATTGGTAGATTCATAGTCGGTCAGCAGCTGAATGGTTCCGTCGAGGCCGATTGGTACTAGTGCTAGCAGTACCAGCGGTAGCGACAGCTCCGGACGGCGTCGTAAAGCAACAGTAAAGCCTAGGGCAAGGCCGGCAAAGATACCCAGATCGCGTGCACAGAACGGCATTTGGTTGTCTGCGTATGCGTAGGAACGCGTTGCCTTCTGGTGGCAGTTGACATCCCCCACCCAGTAGACCGCCCGCGCAAGGGGATTAATCTCGTCAAGCATCTCCACGTTGTCGACACCTAAGGAGTATCCTGACAAGTTCCCGGTCGTTCCCGGTTCCAGTAGCAATGGCCCCCCGGCAACAAGTAGTAGCCAGCTCCAGAGCAGTACTAGCGCTACTTGCTCGCGGCGCGAGAGCACTGTGACAAACCGTACCACCTGCCAGTTGCTCACGCATCGAACCGTTCACGGTCTCCCAAAAGCAGCAGCAGCGCCGCCAGTGAGAACAAGCTGCCGAACAGGAAGCCCCAGCTTAGGATGCCTGCTACCGCACCGAAGAGTGCCAGCCGGAAATGGCGTTCGAGCAGCGCCGCTGCGCTCCCGAGCAACGCCAGCAGTGCCATTACCGCCATGACTGCCGCCAGCGCCTGAGTGGGGGGCCATGGTCGTAGAACGTGGCTGAGCTGGTCATCGACGTCCTGACCATCGCCCGTCTCAAGCTGTACATCGAGTAGGTTGGTGCCGGCCGGACGTAGGTCAATCAAGGCCGAGTGAGTGCGGTAGCCAGGGCTGAAGAAGGTCACCTTCAGCTCGCCGGAGGTCAGGTTGTGTAGGAAGTAGCGTCCCTCGCCGTCGGTGAAAGTTTGCTGGCCGTCCGCGGCGACGCGCACATCCTCAAGCTGGTTTCCGTCCACGTCAATTACTGAGCCGTAAAGGCTGGCCGTCACCTCGTCGTCCCAAGGAGAATCGTAGCCATTCCACTTGACTGCAGTCGCGGTCGCTGCCAGTAACCCCAGCACTGCGACCGCGAGCAGCAGTAGCCCCGCCAGCTGTGCCCGGCTGCGTGGACCATCGATGACGGATTGCAGCCGTTTGGTATGGTAGGCGGTCGAAAGCTCACCCAGCAGCACCAGCGCGCTAGGCGTCGCCGCCTCTAGCGGGGCAGGTTGCTCATCATCGTCTAGCTCGCCCGTTTCCGGTGCTTCCCCAGCCTCTACTTCTTCGTCATTGGCCGCATCCTCTGGTTCCCCATCAAGTATCTCGTCATCTAGTGGGGCTTCCTCCTCCGCCTCGTCGCCCTCCGGTACTTTATCATTGTCCGGGGCTTCTTCTTCGGTCGCTTCGTACGTGGTTTCTTCTTCAACATCATCGGCCTGTGCTGCTGGGGCAGCTTCCGTTGGGGATTCCTCCTCATCAGGCGTGTTGAAAATATGGTCACAGCTGGGGCAGGTGACTGACTGTCCTGCTTGCCGTTCAGTATCGAAGCGTATGAAGCAGACTGGGCACTCCAACTGCTGCGACACCATCGCTGTGCACCTGCACCCGCGTTAAATAAACGTAGCGACTCGCCCTGCCGTGGGACTGTCCGGCTCGGGGATGGATTTACCGACCGCACTGCTGCTTGGTATGGTGCAGGGACTGACGGAGTGGCTACCAGTTAGCAGCAGTGGCCACCTGGTGATTTTCGAGCACCTTAGTGGTGTGCGTCCTCCACTCTTTTTCAACATTGCGTTGCACCTAGGCACACTATTCGCCGCAGGCTGGCTGCTGCGCGAGGATATCTTGCGGGCGCTGCGCGCTACACCAAGAGCCCTGCGTACGTTCCGCGATGGCACAGCCGATCCCGATGAGCGCACCGTACTGTTGGTGCTGCTGGCTAGCATCCCAACTGCGATTATTGGCTACAGTTTTGACACGTTAGCTACAGGCTGGTTGGGCTCTCTGCGAATCACGGGGGCGGGATTGCTCGTAACCGCCAGCGTGCTTTGGCTCTCGCGTGGGCGTGGCGGCACACACGACACCGCGACCGTGCCATTCACAGTCGGTGCCTGGATGGGACTGGCACAAGGGTTGGCGGTATTGCCGGGACTTTCGCGCTCGGGGCTGACGATTGCAGCCGGGATGGCGGCTGGCATGCGCCCGGTCGCGGCGGCACGACTTTCGTTCCTGATGTCAATGCCCGCTATCATCGGTGCAACTGGCCTCGAATTGTTGCAGGATCGCGAAGGCGCGCTCGCGGGCGTTGCACCAGCAGAGTTCCTGTTCGGTGTCGCTGCCGCTGCCGTCACGGGATTCTTGGCACTACGCTGGCTGCTGACGCTCGTTGAGCAGCGCCGCTTCCACTGGTTCGCACCTTATTGTGGTGTGGTTGGACTAGCGCTATTAGTGCTTTAGCGGAAGCTGCTGTCAACTATTGAATGCTGGAGATATAGATACACGGGCGTTGTTTCGGTTATCAGGGAGGGGTGCCAGTGGGAGGCAATTCTAGCTGCCCGGCAGCTCGGTCATGACTATCATCTTGTAGCTGCCTGAGTAGATTAGCTCTCCGAGCAGCCCCTCCATTCCGGAGCCGGAAATAGTAACAGTCCACTCTCCCGGTACCGGTGGCAGCGGTGGTGAATAGCCATCGATTTCTTTCTCGTCCTCACCGAAATAGACTATTTCGAAGCAGGGAGGGTCCCGCTCGTCACGGCACCTCTGTTCCCCATCAGGAGCGCGGAAGGTCAAGTCGAGCGTTCCCGCAGGCCCCTCTTCCGGCTGTCCGCCACCGATAAGCGTGTAGTCTACAGTAATCTCAACCCGTAGCCAAGTAGCGCCGGGAGGCAGCAGGAAGTGGTGGGTATACTCGACCCAGGAGAGGTTCTGCGCTACAGCCCCAATCTGGGCTGGGTCGTCGAGAATCCTCTCGGCGGCGTCCAGCACCGCCCCTTGGTTCTGGTCCGGGTCTGGCGCGAACTGGCCCTCAAAATCGGCTAGCTCCACCTCCTGATAAACCATCTCAGGTTCGGGCACCAGTCGGTCCATCAGCCCGTTCATGGCTGGTACATCGATGCAGCCCGTGGTGGCAAGTAGCAGTGCCACCGCCAGCATCCACTTCATGGGCGCCCCGTGCGGTTCTAGAATTAAAGATTGACGCTGTGGCTATACAGTCTGATTTACTCCCAAACCTAGCAGTCGTTTCCGTCAACTATCTGGCGTGAGCGGCAGATTGATAACCCCGTTATCGCCCTTGCCGCTGTGGAAGCGGAAGAGGCATTGCGTGCAGCTGCGCTGCAGGAGGCGGCCCGGCACGGTTCGGCGCAGCCGAAATCAGTCCTAGGGAAGGTGCTCGGCGCGCACGCTGGTCTGCGGTCGCAGGCGCGCGAACTGGGCACCATTGCAGCGCGTATCGTCACTGAGGTGAACGCACTTTCACCTGCAGAGGTGGCGGCGCAGGCACCCGCGCCCAAACCCCGCAAGGCAACTGGTAGTGGCCATAGTGGGCTCTCACCGCTCGATTCCGACGGTCCTGTAGTTCTACGCTTTGCACCAGGGCCGAGTGGTCCGCTGCATCTGGGCCACTCGCGAGCGGTGGCGCTGAATCATGCCTTCCGTGGAATACACAACGGCAAACTCATCCTGCGGCTGGAGGACACCAACCCAATGGTAGTCGACCCAGCCGCGTATGACCTAATCACTTTAGACATGGAATGGCTCGGTGCAAAGCCTGACGAGATAGTGGTGCAGTCGGATCGCCTCGAAATATACTATGACGATGCCCGTGAGCTACTGTCACGCGATGCAGCCTACGTCTGCCACTGCGACGCTGAAAAGTGGCGCGAGCTGAAGCGCCATAGCACAGCTTGCCCTTGCCGCGACGACAAATCAGCATCACATCTAGCGGCGTTTGAAGCGCTGTTTTCCGGGGGCGATGGAATAGTTGTCGTAAAGACTGACCTCGAAAGCAATAATCCGGCACTGCGTGACTTCGTCGCCCTACGAGTCGTTGAAACGCCGCACCCACGACAGGGCGATGCGTGGCGACTCTGGCCGACCTATAATTTTGCCGTTGCAGTTGACGATTATCGACTCGGTGTGACGCACGTACTGCGCGGCAAGGACCACCTGAACAACACTCTTTGTCAGCAATGGGTCTACCGTCATCTGGACTGGGAAGAGCCGCAGTTCATCCACTACGGCCTGGTCTCGATTCCCGACGCGCTGCTCAAGACCACTGCCATTTGCGAAGGTATCGCCAGTGGCGATTACATTGGCTGGGATGACCCACAGCTCGCGACACTTGTGGCGCTACGACGGCGTGGCTACCAGCCGCAAGCTATCATGGATTACTGGGTAACCGCCGGCGTTAAGGAGTCTGACATCACGCTCTCGTGGCAGAATTTGGAGGCGGCCAACCGCGTGCTTGTTGAGCCAGAGGCGAAACGTCTCTTTTGGGTGCCAGAACCAGTTGAGCTAATCCTCGATGCGTCACAGCCGCTGGAGAAGCATGCGCCGTTTCACCCCGACCGTGCCGAGATGGGCGAGAGGCGTGAAACAGTCAAGCCAGGCGCGACCATCGTGCTGCCGGCAGCTGACGTGGCGCAGCTGACGGAGGGCGACCTGCTTCGGCTCAAGAACTTGTGCAACTGCCGGCTGCGTGACGGCCGGCTCAAGCACGCTGGCGACGACCCGGTCAAGGGCGTGCCAATCGTGCAGTGGTGTGCCGCGGGTGCACCGCTGCAGCTGCTGCGGCCGAACGGCTCGCAGACCGATGGCATCGTAGAGCCGGCGGCCGCCGAAATGGAGGGCGAAGTGGTGCAGTTCGAGCGGGTCGGCTTTGTCAGGCTGGAGCGAAGCCAGGCGCTGTTCCTTCATCGCTGATTTTCCTGACGACCGATATATAAAATTAGGGGCACGCTTTTAACCTCATGCGCCTGCCGTTCCAGCAGGTATAGTATGCCCCCCAAAACCGAGGACTACAAGGCGGAGCAAATTCAGGTCCTGGAAGGGCTTGAGGCGGTACGCAAGCGGCCGGCAATGTACATTGGCTCGACCAGCCGGGACGGCCTCCACCACTTGGTCTACGAGGTGGTCGACAACTCCATTGACGAGGCGATGAACGGCCACTGTGACACCGTTACAGTCGAGCTGCACAAGGATGGCAGTTGTTCAGTGCACGACAACGGCCGTGGCATCCCGGTCGACGAACATCCCCAATACAAGGTGCCGGCGCTGGAAATCGTGATGACCAAGCTGCACGCCGGCGGCAAGTTCGATAGCGACACTTACAAGGTCTCGGGCGGACTGCACGGCGTCGGCGTCTCAGTCGTCAACGGCCTCTCGGAGTGGACACGGGTCGATGTCTACCGCGAGGGAGGCCACTACCGGCAGTCATACCAGCGCGGCGAGGTCAATTCTGGACTGGAGCGGATTAGCGACAGCGACGAGCACGGCACGCTGGTGCACTTCTTGCCTGACACGGAGATTTTCGAGACGACGCAGCTGGAGTACGAGCTTCTGCGCACGCGCTTCCGCGAGCTGGCGTACCTGAATGCCGGCCTGAGCATTTCTATCTCCGAGGAGGGTGGCCGTTCTGAGAGTTTCTGCTTCGAGGGTGGTCTGGCCGAATATGTCAGCTTCTTGAACGATGGCCGCACTACGCTGATGCGCGAGCCCCTCCTCATCACCACTGAGCTGGAGCAGGTGCAAGTCGACGCAGCGCTACAGTGGACTACAGCCTATCGCGAACACATCCACACATTTGCCAACAACATCGCTACTCGTGAGGGTGGTACCCACCTCTCAGGGCTGCGTAGCGCGCTGACGCGCACGCTCAATAACGTCGCGCTGAAGCGCAAGCAATTGAAAGAGAAGGATGCAACGCTCGACGGCAGCGATGTGCGTGAGGGCCTCACCTGCATTCTCTCTATCAAGGTACCCGAGCCGCAGTTCGAGGGGCAGACCAAGACCAAGCTCGGCAATTCCGAGATCAAGGGTATCGTCAACAAGGCCATTGGCGACGGCCTGGCAAATTGGTTCGAGGAGAATCCTTCCGACGCGCAGACCATTATTGCCAAGTGCATCCAGGCGTTCGCTGCACGTGAGGCGGCCAAGAAGGCGCGGGACCTGACCCGCCGCAAAGGGTTGCTGGAGGGCGGTGGCCTGCCAGGGAAGCTGGCCGACTGTCAGTCCCGCGACCCCGCGCTGAGCGAGCTGTTCATCGTCGAGGGTGACTCGGCGGGTGGCACCGCCAAGCAGGGGCGCAATCGCGCGACGCAAGCGATTCTACCGCTGCGTGGGAAAATCCTGAACGTCGAGAAGGCGCGCATCGACAAGATGCTCGCCAACGCCGAAATCCTGGCGCTGATTACCGCCATGGGGTGCAACATCGCGCTCGACGCCAGCGAAGAGGAGAACGGCGAGGAGGTGGGCGGCGAGGAGCTGAACCTGGAGGATGCGCGCTACCACAAGCTGATTATCATGACCGACGCCGACGTTGACGGCGCGCACATCCGGACACTGCTGCTGACGTTCATCTACCGCTACATGCAGCCGCTGATTCACGCCGGCTACGTCTACATCGCGCAGCCACCGCTCTACAAGATTTCCCGCGGCAAGAAGGCGGCGTACGCCTACGACGACCTGCAGCTGGAGCGGCTGCAGGCGGAGTTCGGCGAGAACCACCACATCCAGCGCTACAAGGGACTCGGCGAGATGAACGCCATCCAGCTGTGGGAAACAACGATGGACCCCGAGCGGCGCACGCTGCTACAAGTCACCATTCAGGACGCCGAGGATGTAATATGGCCAATGGTTGGCGCCGACGAAATCTTCCGCACCCTCATGGGCGACGATGTCGCACCGCGCCGTGAGTTCATCGAGGCGCACGCGACCGAGGTCAAGAATCTGGATATCTGAAGCAGTTCAGCGATTGGCGCATCCAGTCAAGCCGAGTTGCACAGTCGCTCCATCACGCGCGGAAAATGCTCGGCAAATTGCTCGACCTCAGGTGTTGGCAGCGAGAAGGAGATGCGCACGAAGCGGTCGCCGAATCGCTCCGAGACGTAGTTACCGGCGCGGACGAATACCTGGTGGTTGTAGAGCAGTGCGTCCTGCACTGCCTGTGGCGAAACACCACACTCAGCAATATCGATAACCATCATGCTCGTCGCTGACGGGTATACAGGTAGATAAGCACCCTCTACTTGATCGACGGCAGCCTTGATGATGGTCTGGTTATGGCGGCAAGTTTCGACGTTACGTGAGAGCCACTCCGGCTTGGTCTCGAGCGCGGCGATTGCGGCGCGCTGACCGACAATTGAAATCCCAAGGTCGGACACCATGTGACCTGCGATATCGTCAATGAACTCCTGTGGACCGACCAGTGCCCCCACGCGCAGCCCCGCCAGGCCGCAATTCTTGCTCACCGAGTAGGCGATAATAGTACGTTCTGGCGCGAACTCCGTTGCTAGCGTGTGTTCCGGCGCGAAGTCACGGTAGGTAATATCATCGATAATCCACAGGTCATGCTCTGTTGCCAGCTCGCAGAGCGCACGTACCTCATCGCGTGGGTAGGTTGATCCAAGTGGATTGAGTGGGTCAATCAATAGGATACTCTTCGTTTCTGGTGTAATTGCCGCCCTGACCGCCTCCAGATCGAAGCGGCAACTGCCACCGTAAATTGGCAAGTCAGTGCATTCGGCACCACCCAGCTTGGCAAATTTGTGGATGATGAAGTAGGATGGGTCTGACGTAATCATGCGGCTACCTGGCGGCTGCAAGTAGCGCATTAGGCAGTAGAGCGCTTCAGTTCCGCCATTGGTGATGTGCATCCCAGCATCTGGTAATCCCAAATCTTCCAGAATGAGCTCACGCAGTCGCGGGAGTCCCTTCGCGAGTGGATACTTGTTGTACTCGTGACTGGCAGTCGAGCCGCGAATCGCCTGTTCGATGGCAGGATGTGTTGGCAGGTGGTTAGTGTTCTGCGCCATCCAGACAATGTCGTTGCGACTGTGTGCGTACGCGAAGGCCTTACTCATCGCGTCGCGACGTGTCACCCCTTCATTAAAAGTACGCCCAGCACGGGAGGGGTCCGACTTCATTAAGTGCTTGAGCAACTCAGTGACGTGCGCATTCCTCTGCGATTCTGGTTGCGGTTCATCGGCGTCGAATTCTGGCTGGTAGGGCTGGTACCTTTCCAGATAGGTTTCATCGTTGGTGCGCAAGCGTGGACCAGTACGACTGGATTGCTGGGGCTAACAACGGTCGCACTGCTGACCTCGAGTAGCTTTGTACTGAACCACATTTGCGATTTGGAGACTGACCGGCAGAATCCTCGCAAGGCATTCAGCCTGCTTGTACGAGGGGATATCGCCCCGCTCACGGGCTGGGTGCTCTTCGGCGCACTACAGCTGGTGACACTGACGCTGGCTGCTTTCGTTGGTCGCGAGTTTCTGTTCTGTCTTCTCGGCCTTACAGCGATTTCGCTCGCCTATAATATCGCGCCGCTACGATTGAAAGAACGACCTGGCGTTGACATCGTGGCTAACGGCGTCTCTCTTGGGTTCCTGCTGCCGTTAGCGGGCTGGTCGCTCTCGCAGCCACTGATGGAGTTTCCGCGGCTATACTTTGCGTCTATAATCTGCTACTTGGTCGCGTTCTACTGCCCTACCATGGCGGTCGACGTCGCAGCGGATCGCGCGGTCGGCACGACCACCTTCGCGACTCGTTTCGGTGCGTTGGCAACGATGCGGCTTTCGTGGATAGCAATGACCTTCGGCGCCGCTATCCTGTTCTGGAGTGGCCTCAGCGACATATTTCCATGGGACCGTAACTTGCTCTGGTGGACCGGCTGGATCCTGGCAATCCAGCCGGTGGTGCACTGGCAGCTGCTGCCGCCAAACAAAGCGCCGGACTACGAAACAGTACGGCGCGGGTCAATCTGCCTCGCCACAATAGCAGCCTTTGCTACGTTGGTTTTTCTCTGGCTATACCTATCCGGCTCGCCGGAACCGCCTTTTAGGCGTTGACGAAGCCAATGACCTTGCGGCATTTCGAGCAGGAGAGCGCAATCACCTGCGCATCTCCCGCGTCCAAGTTGATCGCGCTGAAACGGTAGGTGTTGTCCGGCACGCCAATATCTTTCTTGCAGTGTGGGCACTTCTCTGGCGCGTCGGGGTCAGCCGAGCTACTAAACATAGATCTTGTGCAGGCTGCCGCGTATTTATGCGCGCGGTCGCTGTTGTTCGTGGCGGAACGATTACTGTTGGTGGGGACCGCACACGTTCTGGAGTTGGCGCTCCCGCTCGAACGGGTGCTGCGCACTTTCGACCCCGATGTGGTTGCACTCGAGCTGGACCGCCAGCGCTGGGCGTCGCTACGGTCGTCGCTACGACCGCGCCGGGGTCCATTGCTGCTGCGATTGCTTTCGTCACTACAGGAGCGGCTGGGTGAAATGCTGGGTGCGCCACCTGGCAGCGATATGCTCGCTGCCGGCCGTACTGCGCAGCGGCTCGGCGCACGACTAGCTTTGATCGACCTGCCGATAGGTCAGACACTACGTCGCGCCTGGCGAGCACTCGGCTGGCGCGAGAGACTGGCACTAGCACAAGATCTGGCACCGCTGCTGGCGGGTGCAGACCTTCTCACAAGCGGTTCAGCAACCGCAGATAATCCGATTGCCACCGGAGACTTCTCGCGCGAACTAGCTGAATTCGCCTATCGCTTCCCGTCGCTGCAACGTGAGTTGATTGACCGCCGCGACCGCCATATGGCGCGCCAGCTAGTGGTGCTGCTGCGCAATTGTCAGCGGGTGGCAGCGGTTGTCGGCGAAGGCCATTTGGCAGGCCTAGCGCGGAGATTTGCCCGTATCTCACCGCATGTGGTGCCACTTAGACGGCTGCTTGAGCTTGGGCGTCAGGTGTAGCGGACCCATCCCTGGAAGTCCCAGCTGGCGCTGGCGGGGGAGAGGCCTTGTCGCTCGATTTCAATCCGGATGACATAGTCGCCAGTTACATTGCCGATAGTGTTGGTGTCTAGGGCGATTGCATGTGAGGCGTCATCGCCGCCGTTGAGGCTACCCTCATCGGACCAGAGCTCGTTTTCGTCGGGATCGAGCACGTAGATAGTGTAGCTGAAGCTGCCGCTGTTACTCTCGACGGTTAGGTTCAGGTCCATGGTTTCAAGGAACACCTCGACTGGGAACTGCTCTTCGTCTTCTGTATTGCTAATAATGAGGGCTTGCCCGCCTGAATAGTCAACTTCGTAGTCTTGCGGGATAACCCGCAGTTGCTGCATCGCATCGCCACTCTCGTCCACTTCGTCAGTGACAGTGAGCGTGATATTGCGCCATCCGCCCGCTGTCCAGTTATACTGTACTGTGTCATTACTGCTAGTATCGCTGTTACCGTCGCCGAAGTCCCAGCTGTAGTTAGTGATGGCGCCATTGGGTGAGCTACTGGCGGAGGCGTCTAGCGTTAGCTCGGTTCCAGCGCGTTCTTCACTAATTTCGTTGTCGCCGAGCAGGATGCGGAAGATCGCCTCGGGGCCGAGTGACCTTACCTCGACAGGCAGTGTCGCGGAGCCCTGCTGCCCTCCTCCATCACTGACAGTGAGTTGTACTTGGTAGTTGCCAACATCGTCCCAGGCGTGGCTGGGTGACTGTAGCGTTGAAGTGTCTCCGTCGCCGAAGTCCCACTCGTAATCGCGCAGGTCATCCTCTGGATCGTAAGAGCCGCTACCGTCGAACTGGATAAAATTGCCTACGAAGACGGTCGTCGCGTCAGCAGAAACGTCCGCCACCGGCGGCAGGTTGCGCACGCTAAACTGGTGGCTTACAGAATCTTCGCCACCGCGCTCGTCGCTGACCGTCAGCGTCACTGCATACTCACCTTCGCCCAGCGACTGGCTAAAGCCGATCTCGGTCGAGACTTGACTCTGCGCCGCGCCTGCCGGGCCGAGCTCCCAGTGGTAGCTGAGCGAGTCGAAATCTGGGTCGCTACTGAGGCCGCCGTCGAATTGCACAGGTTCCACCTCCGAGTAGGCACCACCGCTGGCTGGCAGCCGGATGGCCGCCGTTGGTGGCCGGTTGGCCGGATCAATTGTGACAAGCATGAAGTTGCTTTGCGATGCACCGTGTGGGTCGCTCACAGTCAGCACTAATCGTAGGTC
>Ga0207984_1000459_pt1 | contig 24845 bp, 22 predicted proteins | sample ETNtaG_30_FD_185760 | JGI IMG/M metagenome (GOLD analysis project Ga0207984, IMG submission 185760) | Marine microbial and viral communities from oxygen minimum zone, Eastern Pacific Ocean - ETNP201306PF43B (SPAdes) (version 2) | ecosystem: Environmental > Aquatic > Marine > Oceanic ...
CTGCCTTTAGATTCACCTGAACTGCCTTTAGATTCACCTGAACTGCCTTTAGATTCACCTGAACTGCCTTTAGATTCGCCTGAACTGCCTTTAGATTCACCTGAACTGCCCTTGGATTCACCACCATCTGATTTACTTTTACCTTCACCAGAGGCTTCCTTATCCTTCTTAGCAGCTTCCTTGTACCCATCACCGCGGTAATCCGTAATATAAAAACCAGATCCCTTGAAAATTAAACCTGCCCCCGAACTGATTAATTTTTTTACACCCCCTTCACATTCAGGGCAGGATTCAAGCGGATCATCTTTCATTGACTGAAACGCTTCAAATCTATGATCACATTCGAGGCATTTGTACTCATATGTAGGCATTCATTTAACTCCTTTTTAATACTAAATAATCAAAGAACCAAAGTTGTTTAGTCCGCCAGCATGAACGTTTCTAACTCTGATAAAATTAATGCTATAGTGGCCTGATCAACGTTGTCAGCCACATCATGATAACCAGATGTGCGGATCATATCTGGCAGATTGTTTCCAAGCTGTTCAATGGTCCAACTGACTGAATCAGGAATGCTAGTCTCATCAATTGAATGCATGTCATTTTTTCCAGCTGGATCGTAGTGATAATGAGGATTTTTTCGGAAACAATCGAAACGTAACAATTGGACTGATTTCCCATCGACATCCCCAAACACACGAACTGAAGGCCCTCCATCATTATCAAGAGACCGATTATCGACATGCAATTCTACAACTCCGACTTGAAAAATTTTTCCCTGACTCATAATGTTTTCCCTCACTTACATTTTTAAAACGCATCTCCAAAAAACTGTGCATCCACTGTCTCACCAGCATGAACCGTCTGGTTAACAGGAATAGTAATTAAACCATTAGCTAAAACAAGCGAATAAAGGATACCCGAACCTTGGTCACCAGTAATTTTAGCATGATACCTTCCATTATGCTTCTCGATAATAGCCCGCATAAAGTTAACACGGTTCGTATCGTTTTTAATGTCAGTTTCCAAAACGGCTTTAAATGTTGGACGCAGCAACTTGGTATATCCAGCCATCTTGAATAACGCTGGTCGAACAAAGAGTTCAAAGACGGTTAATGATGACACCGGATTTCCAGGTAAACCGAAGATAGGCTTACCATCAGCGACTCCAAAAGCTTGCGGCTTTCCCGGTTTCATAGCCACTCTCCAAAAGTTGATATCCCCTAATTTTTCAAGCACAATTTTAACAACATCATAGTCACCGACAGATACCCCTCCGCTTGTGATTAAGGCGTCTGCTTGGCCAAGTGCTGAACGCAGGGTTCGCTCAAGTTCAGCTACATCATCGCCACAAATCCCCTTGTCAATAACCTCGAACCCTGCTTCAATGAGCTGGGCACAGATCCCATAGCGGTTACTATCCCGGATTTTCCCCGGGTTCAATTCTTCACCTAGCGGTGTCAACTCATCACCAGTAGAAACAACCGCCACTTTAGGGCGTTGATAGATATCTACCTCCGAAATATTGAGTGAGGCTAACATAGCGATTTCCTGTGGGCGGATGACTTTCCCTGCTGACATAACCAAATCCCCAGTTTTAACGCTTTCACCAACAAACCGGACATTCTGAGCTTTTGCGGCCGAATCAAAAATATCTACACCACCCTCTTTTGCTTCCGTCTTTTCAACCATAACAACACTATCAGCCCCACTAGGCATCATAGCGCCTGTCATAATACGGGTAGCCTGACCATTCTTCACCTGTTTCACTGGTGCATAACCAGCGGGGATTGTTTCAATGACATCCAAAGTTACTGGATTTTCATCTGAGGCGGTCTTAACATCACTAGCAATCAACGCATATCCATCCATGGCAGAGTTATCGAATGGCGGAATATTTTCACCAGCATAGACATTTTGAGCCAGAATAGACCCAAGACTATCGACAATACCGCATTTTTTGGCCGGCATACGAGGAACGGCATCTAAAATTCGGGATCGAGCTTGATCAACCGTCAACATCATACTTTAACTTTATCCTCCATCAACAATAAAATCCAGTGCATGGTTGTTACGATAGATCAACTCCCCTCGAGTACCAACCTCAACCACATTGCATTTAGAGTTCAATATCAATTCAAGAAAGGATGAGTCTTCCAATTCAAATACACCAGAGTTAGCTGAAAAAGTTGAGACCTCTACTTCACTTTTACTAATCAGAGATGCAGGCACGCGAACCAAAAACTGATCCTGATCAAACTCAAAATCTAACGCTCTATTTTTCCGATAGGTCAATAGTCCACATGTACCAATCTCGATAAATGAATGGGTACTTGAAGTCAGCATTAGTTCAATTTTCCTGTTATCTTCCAATTCAAACATCCCAAATTTAGTAGAAAACAAAACAACATCTGTTTCTCAACACGCATGTCAACCAAAGTAGCATAAGCACGGTCAACTGGATTCAGTTTCTCGTCGTATAGCCATTTTCCCCCGTGGGCAAACCCAACGGCAACGAGAAATTCTAACAAAACGAGGAAAACATTTATTATCCTCCTTGGTTCCTCAATTTCAATAATTCCCAAAAACACAAAAGCAATTTCCTTCATCGACTTTTTTTATCTAACCAACAGGAATTACGCTGTGATAGACTAAATTCCATCGCTGAAAATCATAACACTTTCACCTAACGCGGTCAACAGAAAATGAGGAACCGAACGTTCTAAACAAATAGGATAACTCAACCAAATTATGACAGACTTAATGAAAAAAGATGAGGTAAAGTATTGCTAGAAAAATTTGATGTTCAAACACAAAGAAAAACTGAATTTGTTCCCATCACCGAAAAGATCCAGCAAATAGTCAAAAGCAACCAAATTCAAAGTGGCATCTGCCATATATACGTACCACACACAACCGCTGGCATCACAATTAATGAGAATGCAGATCCTATGGTATCACAAGACATTCTATTAATTGTTGATGAGATTATCCCATTTGTTGATCACCGTTATCAACACATGGAAGACAATTCAGCCGCTCATGTTAAAGCCTGTCTTTTCGGTAGTTCTGAGTCGGTTATCATAGAAAAAGGAGCACTAGTTTTCGGCACTTGGCAGGGGATTTTCCTGTGTGAATTCGATGGACCAAGGAACAGGAAAATTTACGCGAAAATTCTCGAAGGATAAAGCAAAAATAGCAAGTATACCACTACGTAAAAACAGGTGAGTCTCTATCGCCTTTATTCTTGCTGTTTCTTGTTGGGTTAGATATGGATCAATCCAGCTTGATATCAAAATTTCCTTACCTAAATACTGAGTTTTTCTTTGAAAACCCACCACCACACAGAAGAATCTTTGGGCGAAATATACCGATTCCGACAAAGGAAAGAATATAATTGGGAAGAAAAATCTGCTCGATCACATACTAATCAGTCCGAGTTTTCAGGACGATTCCCTGCGAGTCGACAGGGAAAAGAGAAAGAAGATGCCAGATTTTCGATGTCGATTTATCTGACCATCGTGCTATAGTGGTGCAGTTAAAATTTACTGATTAGTTAGGGAACAACAACTGTCATGCCCTGATCAACCATTTCAATTTTGGTGGGTACCGGCCCGATGAGCTCACCATCAGCATAGAGTTTAAGCGGTGGATCTGTATCGATGCATAGGGTCCGAGTCCGATGTATTTGCACATCTGGGTGGCTGGTGTGTCCACCCCAATACAGTGTGACAAGCATTCGCAAAATTGTTAAATTGGGTATCGAGTTGACAATACAGACATCAAACAATCCGTCATCTACAACTGCATCAGGAACGATCTTCATACCACCGCCATAGCTAGAAGTAATTCCCACTGATGTTAGTAGGATCTTTCCTTCGAATACACCAAAATCACCTTCAATTCGAGCATCTGGAGAATCAAATTTAGGCAATGTTGTAATGGCTTTCTGGATGTAAGCAAGTGTTCCTGATAAGATCGAACCTTCTTCCGTAACTCGACGACCAACTTCCGCATCATAGCCGCAGGTTGCAATGGTATGAAAAAATTTATCTCCAATTCTTCCCAGATCGATCTGACGCGTCTGCCGAGCTAGCAAAACCTCAATTGCTTGAATTGGATTTTTGGGAATCCGAAGAGCGGATGCCAAATCGTTCCCTTTTCCACAGGGAATCAGACCAAGAATAATATCCCGCCGTTGACCAATAGCATTAACAATTTCATGTATAGTTCCGTCACCGCCACAAGCAATTAACCACCGTATTCCTGTTGAAATAGCATCCTGCGCCAACTGGTTTGCGTGACCAGGCCCAGTCGTAAGAATCAATTCGCCTTCCAATCCAGCAGTTTTAAGTTTTTTTAGAGCAATTTCAGAGAGCTTTCGACCTTTCCCTTTTCCAGAGATTGGATTGGCAATTAGCCTGAAAGTTGACAGATCCACTCCTATACTCGGGATGTTCCAGCTTCACCATTAACAAGCATTATATAATTGTCCTGAACTAAACGTCTAGCAGGCCAGCTTTAATCAACAACACCAATTTTGCATATATTTGCTTGGCTTGAAAAACCAAATATAACCTAAAAACGGCAGTAAAAAAATAACAAGTGTGAATTTCATAACTTCCCTCTTGACTAACTGAGGTTCGTTAGTCGAGAAAAATTGTGTTGTTCAGTTTGAATCCAGGTATTCCCAACACACTAACAACAGCATTTACAATACGGTGTCCAGTTCCAGGAGGAATATAAACAATGGTACCCGGAGATAACTCAATCTTTTGATGAACAGTTAAATCATCTACTTCAGGAAAGATATCAATATAACTGCCGTGTTCTTGTACATCAATTCCCAAACTACTGGGCTCAAGAGCAATATGAATCTCGTGTTGCGGTTTACCACCACCAATAGCTTGGGCAGGGTGGTAGTGTGTCTGCGAATTTTGATCTGTAATATGACAGACATGATTGTTGACACTGTTGACACCATCCAGTTTATCCTCAGTTTCAGTGTAGCACAACCATGGCATAGTCAAACCCAGAAACTCGCTAGGTTTGGTAGCAGCGTTTCGAATATAATTTAATCGTCTGACAGTTGTTAAGTGTGTCATGAATATGCTTGTATCTTCAATCCACCAGTATCGAAACTTACCACGAGCACGTATTGGTTCGTCAGCCGTAACTGTCAGTTGATCACCAACCTTGATCGATTCAAAAGATCCTGCTTGTTTTGTTGACCAACCCATCTGCGAGTAGTTTTCCAAGAGTAATTCAAAAGAACGGCGAACTTTCGGGCGACTTGTCCAGTCGACTCGGTCAATCCCAGTTTCCACCATCAACCGGATTTCATTGGAAATATCACCAATTGTAATCTCCCCATCAAACCGGCTCAAAATCGATTCAACAGGCAACAAGATTTCTGGATGAAGTGTATCCAGATTTTCTGCAATTGATTGCAAAATGGGTAAATTTTCGGTATCGACTTTCTCACTGGTATAACAGTCAGGTAGTTTCTCGCCATCACCTTCCTGTGTTCGATAACCAACATCAAGATAGACTTCGCCTTCTCCTTTATCGATCCAGATGAATCGAATTCCTTCGTGCTGAGCGGCAAATTCTCCTGCCCCTTCAAACTCTTCACAACCTATTTTTAATTCAGGGTGCTCATCAGAAAACCTGTCATAAATAGGTGTAAGACTTTTGGGATCATCCATATGTCCAATAACAACTTTAGGCATTTGATATTTCCTAATTAAACTTTAACTTTTCGTTTTATCATAAAATGACGAATCATGCTAGCAACCGCTCATCAATTAATCTTAACAACCCACCCCTTTGTTTTAGCAGGACGATACTCTCCACCACGCAGATATTTCGACGTATGCCAGAGGCAAATTCGATCTCCACTCGGAAGCCATTCAACAGCGGTCAAAAACTTCTTCGTCCGAGCAATAGCAACCATTTGTTTTTTTTCAAGTTCAAGCAACCAAACCTTCCACTGAACTCCCATACAATCTTCCCGTTCCATAAAGACCACTCGATCTCCTGTCGGCGACCACGAGGGAGAAGTATGCTTAATAATTCTCGCCTGACTGGGTAGATTTATACTAGTTAGGTGTATCCTCTTATCGAGTATCGGGTCACGCTTCAAGTTTCCTGTTGTAACATACATTACTTTAGACGCATCCTGTGACCACGAGATCTGTCCAACTCGCTGGGACTGAGTGAAAAACTCTTTTGATTTTTTCCCATTAATTTCGTAGATCTGCACACTAGCGTATCCATCCTTAAAATATTGGCGGTCCATACCAAGAGCAAGGTCCTGTCCATTCGGCGACCATACTGGCGGACTCAAGTAAGTAAATGTACTAATCTTTCCTTCAACCGGAATACCTACAATTTTTTTTAGACCTGTTTTATCCACATTAATGAGGTAAATTGTATCAACACCTTCTTCCCATCGACGGAAGGCAACCCGATTTGCTATTGGTGACCACGCTGGGGCATCACCTCTTATCAATCTGGTTAGATTTTTGGCGAACCGATCAATTACCCAAACGTAACTTTCACCCTGATGATATGCTTCAAAAGTAATAAAGTTACCATCAAAAGACCATGAAAGATTTGGATTGTAAAAGTCACCACTGCATAACCGCCTCGACTCATTCGAGATCGGATCCATGATCCATAGTTCGTTAGCTTTCCAATACTGACCGGACAGATTTTTCCGCCGCAAAAATGCAATTAGACGTCCATTTGGTGACCAATGTGGCGACTCAGCACCCGTAACAAGATTAAGCGTTTCAACATTTGAACAAACAACTGTATTAAACGAGATTTCATCTTTTTGATCAAAAACACCGATTGACGTCCAATCAACCCAACCAGTTTCTCCGCTAGGTAATGCGATTTGATAACATAGACTGTCTCGATTAATAATGTCAACTTCTACACCGTCGTTCAGTCGTAGTTTGGCCTGCTCAAGTCCAGCGGTTTCATAAACTTTTCTATTATCAGAGACTATTGTACCAGTTCGTCCCGGTTTCCGTTTCACCTGTTGCCGCGTACCAGTACCATTTTCAAAAGCATAAATATAACCATCACAAGAAGCTACGTAGAGCATACCATCTGAAATTGCGGGTACCGCATCGATATATCCGTCCGTCTCATATGCCCAAATCTGTTCCTTTGAACTGATGTCAATTGCGTAGATCTTATTATCACGAGCACCGATATAGACAACATTATTTGCAGAAACTGCCAAGCTCTGTGAAAACGGAACGAGGTTTCGCCACTGATTGGTTTGATGCTCGGCCGCTACCGGTGCAAGTTTGCCTTGCCCACAAACATATTCTATTCCACCAATTTGTACTCCACGTCGAACTGATCTTATAAGTTTACCAGTGACAGCATTAAACACATAAATTTTGTCGCTATAAGCTCCAAAGTAGACCTGCCCCAACGATGCTACTGGAGATGTATTAACCCATGATTGCGATTTGTATTCCCAAATTTTATCTCCTGTTTCAGCAGATAAAGCATAAATCATGTTATTAGCGGAGCTAAAAAAAATCCGATTGTTCCAAAATACCACAGCGTTACGAATACTTCCCTCGACACGAAATGTCCATTTAACCTTCCATATTTTGGCATCCAGTGCATACAGAATCCCATCACTAGATCCAACATAGACAGTCCCATTAACAACAATCGGACTCGCTAGTATTTGACCACCAGTCTTAAACTTCCAACACAAGCTAAGAGGAGGCTTCAGACTGGCATCTACGCTATGACCTGAGAACTGGAGATTGGCCATAAACATCGACCAATCTTTTGACGAGGTAGGTTGATCGGTTATTTGAAGTAACCGATGGGCCGGTTTAGGAGATTCTGAAGGAGGAGTTTTAACAGCCTGATCCGCACACCCAAAAATTGACGGTAAGAGACATAAAAAAAGCATGATCCGGCAAATCAAAAGACCCGCCATTTCACCCCAAAAAAAAGATAAAAATAATGGAAGCAAAGACCTTCCACTTCCAGTTACATAATTCAATCTGAAGACTAAATTTAATCTAAACCATGCCACGTTTACGAAAAGTCTCAAAGCTAATTTTAGCACTCTCCATTGACGGTCGGTGGCAAACGTCCTGTTCTACCACATACCACTGGGCATTCACCTCTTCACAGGCAGCAAAAATATCGTCCCAATCCAAAACGCCATGACCAACTTCAGTGAAATCTTTATCCGCATCCATATCCTTGATATGAACCAGCGGACATCTGTCTGGATATTGACGCAGATATACTGACGGATCGACATCAGCATATTGCACCCAGAACACATCGATTTGTGCATAGACAAGCTGAGGATCAGTAGATTCATAAAAAAGGTCTAAAGTATAACGATCATCAATTTTTTGGAACTCATGAGCATGATTATGAAAATAGAAATGAAGCCCTTGTTCCTTCAATGCTGCACCAAGGTCATTACTATATTTTGCCGCAGCCAAGAGACTTTCACTACCAGTGGGAAATCCCGCGGGCGACATCGAAGAACTTCCGACATAATTACAATTAATCGCCCTATGAAATGCCACCACCTGATCAATATCATCAAAACCCGTGTGACTACCGACACATTTCAAATTTACATCATCAAGAATATCACGCAAAACTTCAGCGTCCAAGCCATAACTACCAGCAAGTTCTACCCCTTCATAACCAATATCAGCTACTTGGCGAAGAGCTCCAACAAAATCCTTTTCACATACATCTCTAACCGTATACATTTGGAGCGCGACTGGAATTCTACTCATATTCTGGACCTCTCCTTTTTAAGTTCATGACACAAAAGGCCCACCAATTTTCGCAGCTTTGAAAATGGTAGGCCTTTTCAATACAACCGTTAAATTAAATTACCCTTTTGCCAACTCAACAATTCTTGCAAAACCAGCTTCATCACGAACTGCAATGTCGGCAAGTACCTTTCGATTCAAATCAACACCAACTTTTCGCAAACCATCGATCAACCGACTATATGATAAGCCGTGCATTCTGGCAGCCGCATTAATACGAGTTATCCACAGCCTCCTGAAATCCCTCTTTCGCGCCCGACGATGCGCATATGCATAATTCAACCCTTTTTCAACTGCGTTGATCGCAGTTCTCCGGATATTCTTACGACGGCCACGATACCCTTTAGCCAACTTTAGAACCTTTTTGCGGCTCTGCCGTCTTATACTTCCTGTCTTAACCCTTGACAAAACTTACTCCTAACAAAGCTATTTTGATATCAACCTACGCACATTTTTCATATTACTTGGATCAACCAACGTACTCTTTCGAAGGCGTCGCTTCTGGTTAGACGATTTTGAGATAAAGAGATGCCCCGCACCTGCTCGACGTCTGCGGATTTTCCCAGTACCAGTATACTTGAGTCTTTTGGCTGCACCTTTGTGCGTCTTCATTTTCGGCATCCTACCCCTCCCTCACAGACCAACTAAACTATATTTGCAAACATTACTCATTCAGTTATTACTACGTTAAGAAGTCTTAGGAGTTAATATTAACGCCATCAAATTGTTTTCCATCTTAGGTCCCAACTCAACCTCAGCAACATCCCCGACGTCAGCAACGAGCCGATGAAGAACTTCCCGCCCAAAATTTGTATGAAGCATTTGCCGTCCTCTAAAACGCACAACCGATCTCACCTTGTACCCTTTAGCTAAAAACTCACGAGCATGACGCATTTTAAACTGATAATCGTGGTCGGCGGTATCGGGCCGAAACTGAATTTCCTTTAAAACGACCTTCGCTTGCTTCTTCCGAGCTTCCTTTTCCCGTTTACTTTTCTCATACTGGAACTTGCCATAGTCCATAATCTTACAGACAGGCGGCTCAGCTTTCGGAGCGACCTCAACGAGATCTAATCCTTCATTCCTCGCAACTTCCAAGGCTTCCTGTAACGATATTATACCCAATTGCTCATTACTAGAACCAACGACACGCAATTCCTTAGCTCTAATTTGTTCATTAATCTTACTTTGCGTTGACTTTTTCCTACGATCATTATATCCTTTTCTAATTTTCCAACACCCCCAGATTTCCTTTCCTAACTTGGTAGAATACCGTCTCCCACATGCAATGAATACGCTAACGGTATTGTGTAACTATAGCATACAAATAATACATAGTGCAAATAAAAGTCAGTGTTTTGAACACCTTCTCAACTGTTTGCAAATAGCCTAACACATAAAAAATTTTGCAATACCCATCAATGCTATATTGGCTCCTTGAGTCTCAATAACCAAATGTGATATAATCCCACTTGTTCCAAAATATTAAATTAAGGAGACACCCTGATGGGAAAAATCAACACCCTTGTCTTCGCTGGCGGCAGCATCCATGATTGGAAAGGATGCAGCGAAGTAATTACAGACGTACTTTCAAACCACGATGCATTTGAACTCACAATAATAGAGGACGATCTGAATGCACTCGTATCACCCAATCTTGATCCGTACGATCTGATCGTGTTTTACTACACCGTTGGTGAAATTAACGATGCTCAGAAAAATGGATTACTAAATCACATCTCATCCGGCAAAGGATATGTTGGTATACATTCCGCTGCCGACTCATTTAGAGACTGTCCCGAATACCGATCAATGGTTGGGGGCCACTTCATAACACATCCACATTACCGGGAGTATCAAGTTAGTATCACGGATTCGGAACATCCCATCACGGAAGATTTGGTCGAATTCAATGTGACTGATGAACAATACATACTTGACTACGACCACCGTGTCAACGTCCTTGCATCCGCCCTGCACAAGGGTTCAATGATGCCCGTTGTGTGGACAAAGAACTGGGGACAAGGAAGAGTTTTCTACCTTGCACTGGGACACGACAAGAAAGCCTGCCAACACGACAATTTTGCCATTTTGTTGCAACGTGGCGCTCTGTGGGCAGGAACCCTAGAAACCTAGTCTGATATCCTGAGTAAGCAATCAATAGATACAAGCTCTTTCTGTCGTAAAAAATGATTACTGATATACAAAGTCATGATGATGACCAAATCAGGCTTTTTCTCAATCATGAGCAATTTGGGATTTTGCCTACGGATTTTATTCTCAAGTTTGGACTTCGTGTCGGCTTAAATATCAGTCATGACACCATTGTTAAACTCCTCCAAGCGGAGGAGGTAATGCGCGCTAAAAATTTCGCTATAAACCTATTACACGAAAAAAAAATCCATACTAAACCAGAATTTGAAAAAGAGTTACGTCAAAAAGGCTTCAGCCAGGAAGGAATTAGCGCTTCTATCGAGGATTTGGAGAGAGTTGGTCTTATAAAAGACAAAACCTTTGCACGCCAGTGGGTTCGCCGACGCGAGAAATCCAACCCCCGTGGAAAGGAAATGCTAAAACGGGAGTTGGCAGACAAGGGGGTTGCTTCATCAACCATCAATCAGGTGCTGTCTAATATCGACTCCAGCAGAGAATTAGACACCGCGCTACAACTCGCGGAAAAGCAAGTTAAACGCTACAAATCACTCGAGTTACACGTTGCAAAACGCAGGTTACATGGTTTTCTGGCGCGGCGGGGGTTCAATTACAACACAGTAGAACAAGTGATGCAGAAAATCCGTTTCGGCTAGCACCACCCATTTTACCGGATACTAAAGGGGCGAGAAATATCAATATGACCAGCTATTGATTTAACCTCTTGACCTCCTTCAATCAAAATGTGCACTTGGTCAATACGATCCATAAAATTGGCTTGAACTGTCTTTAATATTGAGCTTATCGTTAGAAACTCGGCTCTTGTCCCTCCGATATGTTTTGCATATAACTCACGTGAAAAATCAAGATAGCAGATCTTTTCATCGATATAAGCTTCATATAACCTCGTGCCTTCTGGGATAGCAGTTTGGAGCCCGTTTTTTGACGCTTCAAGCAATGCCTGAATCACATCCTTCAAATTTTGGCTAGCGCCAACAGATTTGTGGATCTCGATCTGTTCAGGAATAAGTTCAAATCCATCACGATCCAATACAAATATATCGATGGATTCTAATGCTTTTTGATAATTCTGCTCAGAGTCAGAACTTGATCGTAAAGTTTCTATGCTTGATGGTTGCTCATTCCTTTCCAAATTCAAACCAGTAAAAATAACAAGAATAAAAATAACTGTAGCAGTGACACTAATAGTAAAAATCCCGATTAGCCTCCAGCTCACCGGACTTCCGTTCCAATACTATCTAAGTTATTTTCGGCCATCAATATTTCTTGGTAATCCTCAATAGCTTGTAAAATAGCAACCGATATCTGACTGAAGAACTGAGCCCCCTTAAGTCTTTTCAAATCAACAGGATTAGACAAATATCCAACTTCAACTAATACTGCAGGCATATAAATATTTTGGATCATATTTAAGGGTAACTCAAACACCGAGACCTTTTGGCCTAAAATATTTTCAAACCGGCTTTTCAGAACTGCAGCCAATCGACGACTGCTTTCTAAGAAATGATCTTGGGATAAAGGTTTTAATAGCGCAAATTGATCGTTTGTAACACTGTTTTTATCAGGATTCGAACCTATTTTTAATAAATTACTTCTAGCATTATTGACATAAACCTCTATACCTTTCCTCTTAGGAGAAAAACTCATATTACAATGTACACTGATAAAAAGCTTGGCTTCTTTCTTTCGGTTAGCGAAACGAATTCGATCTTTTGCATAAAGCGTCGTATCAGAGTCGCGAGTAAGCAAGATCTTCATAGCCTTATCCGATGATTCCATCTGGATCCGCTCAGCCAATCGCAGAACCAAATCCTTTTCAAGAATACTGTCTTGATAACATCCCGTATCTTTCCCACCATGACCAAGATCAATAACAGCAGTGAATTCATCGGGCCCGTTGTCTGTGAATTGTGAGCTTTTCTCGATGACTTGCATCCGACGTAAAGTCGCATTGTAGGATACATCAAATTCATAAATCTGAGGAATCAGGTGGGTAAAAAACTCAATTGGGAGGAACGGTTTACGTTTAAACAACAAAGGCGGATAAGGGAGAGATACATTTTGACCGCTAGGCTCAATTCGGATTGAATTTACGTTGATACGAAGACGTATCTGCCTTCCACCTAAGATCAAGATCAATTTTTTTGTTAGAGGAGTGTATTTTTGGGTAAGATCAGCATCAAAAACAAGACGAAGAGCCTCTATTGACAGATAAGTTGTACCTCCTGTCAGCAGCGCATCTGTACGAACTATCAGCTTACCATTTTCATCAACGATGTTGATGGACTGCGCTTGCGCGAAATACAGGTCGCCAGCAAACAAAAGTAACGCCACAAGCAGCTGAATAACTCGTATCACCATAAGTGCGGCTATTCACCATCCGTTTCTTCTTCAGACTCAGATGCTTCTTCCACTCCTTCTTCGCCTTCTTCGCCTTCTTCGCCTTCTTCGCCTTCCTCAACATCTTCAACCGGCTCGGCTTCTACTATCGGTGGAACAACAGAGACAATCTGTGATTGTGGGTCTTCGAGGTTTTCAATTTCTTCACCCAAATCAAGGTCTGCAACACGAATTGTGTCACCAATATTCATTTCACTGATATCGACTTGAATCTCCTCAGGAATAAGCAAAGGTAAACAACTAACTGAAATTTGACGAAGTAAAAATGTCATCACACCACCTTCCTGAACACCGGGTGGTGAGCCTACTAACGTAATTGGCACTGGAGCAATAACCAATTCATCTAAGGAAATCCGGATGAAGTCAGCGTGAACTAAACTTCGCTTGACTGGATGCCTCTGTAATTCCTTGATCAAAACAGTTTCAGTACCATACTCATCAATATTCAGATCAATAAGCATATTCTCCCCATTAGCCCGAAGAAATCTTTTGAAGGTTTGTTCGTTGATCTGAACAGACATAGTATCCTGATCACGACCGTATAGTACACCAGGAATTATCCCAGCTCTTCTAAGACTACGGGCTGCACCCTTTCCAAAAGCATTCCGCTTTTGTGCCATTAGTTCTACTTGTCTCATTAAATGAATTTCCTCGATTCGTTAAGCTTTCCTAGAAAATACGGAACCGCAATTTCACACCGATCATGGCTGTGTAAAACTGCATACACTGAAATAAAAGAGTATAAACTGGGCGGGTAGGATTCGAACCTACGAATGTCGGCTCCAAAAGCCGATGCCTTAGCCACTTGGCGACCGCCCATCAAGCAATTTCCAGCCCTAACGGGCTTGTGTGTGTTGCAATACAGATTGGAAATTTACTTTTCAATGCCTCAGAAGATTTGACAGATTCCATATCACTATACATCATTGCAAAAACTGTCGCACCACTCCCAGACATAAGAGATCCATAACTTTCAGGCAAACAATCTAGCTCATTCCTCAAAATCGAAACGGCTGGATAAAACTGAAAAACTGAACTTTCCAAACAATTATATAGTGACTGAGATACACCTTCCAAATTACTTTCCCTGACATACCTAGCGCTAATTTTCACATCTCTGAGTTGACGAGAGAATCTTAAATCCAAACCTTGGTAAGCTGAAGCTGACGAAATTTCTAGACCAGGGTTTACAAGCAGGATCGGGACGTTCTCCAAGGGAGAAATTGTTGTCAAAACCTCTCCAACACCACGACCAACCGCAGCGCCACCTGTAAGACAAAACGGCACATCTGCCCCCAATTTCAACCCAATCTTTTTTAAATCTTCAAGACCTAAACCAACTTCAAAGAGCTTGTTCATCCCTTGTAATACTGCTGCCGCGTCCGCACTACCACCAGCCAACCCCGAAGCGATAGGAATACGCTTCTTGATTTTAATATCAACTCCACACCTTACAGATACCTGCTGGCAAAACAAATCTACCGCCTGATATGCAAGATTCCGTTTGTCCAACGGAATCTTAGCGCCATAGCAATCAATTCGAATTTCTGCATCACAACGCTTTATTATCTCAACATCATCATGTAGCGCTAACGAATGAAACAGGGTTTCAATCTCATGATACCCATCTGCCCGCTTCCTAATAACTTCAAGGTGCAAGTTAATTTTCGCATGTGCATGGATATTTATAGAATCTATAGCACTTCCTACTAACAGAACACTAATCCGCTGGGACTGCATCCAATGTATCTGCGAGCATCTCGTCCACCTCGTCCACCTTGTCCATTCTGGCTTTCCCCCTTTCAGCAACTTCAACCGATCTAAAACGGGGAAGTCCAGTACCAGCAGGAATCAGATGCCCCATGATCACATTCTCTTTCAACCCCCTGAGATAGTCCTTTTTACCAATAGCCGACGCTTTAGTAAGAACAGAAGTTGTTTGTTGAAAGGAAGCAGCGGACACGAAACTTTCGGTCGAAAGAGCAGCTTTTGTAATACCTTGCAAGATAACCTTTGCGCTAGCTGGCTCACCACCTTCTTCGCTAGTTTTATTATTCATAGCATGGAAAATTATCCGATCAATTTCTTCTTCACCAAGAAACTCTGTATCACCTGGCTCTCCAATCTCCACCTTACCCAACATCTGCCGGATAACCGTTTCAATATGCTTATCATTAATCCGCTCTCCTTGTGCACGATAGACCCTTTGAACCTCGCTAACTAAATAATTCTGAACAGCCTCTTCCCCTTGAACAGCTAAGATATCGTGCGGATTAATTGGGCCATCCGTCAATTGTTCACCAGATCTTACCTCCTCTCCTTCCTGAAAATGTAAATGCTTACCTACAGGAATTCGATAGGTTTCACTTTCAAGACCAGTCTCCGAATTAATAACTTTCAGAACACGCATCCCTCGGCTAATCCCCTGAAGATGAATCTTTCCATCAATGGTCGCGATAAAAGCCGCATCTCTTGGTTTTCGAGCTTCAAACAGCTCCGTCACACGTGGGAGCCCGCTTACAATATCACTACTTTTTGAAGCTTCAAAAGGAAGACGCGCTAAAATATCTCCCCTATCAACCGAATCCCCATCTTTTATAGTAGACATATGTGCTCCCGTTGGGAGGGGATGGTAGCTCAGACATTTACGGACTTTCAAAATTGATGCTGGTTGTTCCTTGGGCTTAAGCTTATTTCTAATCTTACTTTCTACATCACCACCAGCATCAACAACTTTCCTAAAAAGCTTTTCAGTCTTTTCGTCATCAAAAAGCTTAGCATACTTCCTGGCAGCAAAAAGCTTGTCAAGTAACGCAGTTTTCTCTGCTTCGTCTTTTTCGGAATTTTCATCAAAAAGCTCGGCGTACTTCTTGTCAGAAACAAGCTTGTCAAGCAGAGGAAGCTTGTTATCATCCGCATTTCCACCTAATGCTTTTAATATCTGATCCAGCATTTTTTCATCTTCCGGATCGAGAATAGTTTCGGCCGGGACAATAATTCTACCTTCCGCACCCACCAAGTCCTCTGTAGCTAATGCTCTTTTCAAAAACTGAAGACTAGCAGCTTTATTACTATCAAGTGCCTCGCATTCGGCAAGATACTGTTTAGCGAGCTTCGGAGTTTTTCCAATAGCTATTGTATCTTTATCATGCAGACTTATTTCAGATACACTTTCAGCATGAATTAAAATTTCCGGTAAATCATCCTTATAATCACCAATCACCTGTTCCGACATCCCACTGCTCTTATCAACTTCCTGATTTACATTCTGATCGACATTCCAAAAGGAAGCAACTCCCTTCTCTCGAGCGAATATGGGTTCATAAGGATCTGACTCAAAAAGCGGATCGCCCTTTAATACATCATCTCCTTCCTCTACTAACAAGCGCGCCCCAGTTGGTAGTTTTCGGCTCCATAGCTCACGTTTTGTTTTTGGATCAATGATCCGCAATTCTGCGTTTCGAGACATTACGCTCTTTATCTCTTTCCCGGTGTTATTCTGAGACGTAGCAGTTTCAATCCCATCACTAAGGTGAATTCCTCCACTATTATTGGCAAGAATTCTGGATTCAACTTCCCCGCTTACCGTCCCCCCAGTGTGGAAGGTCCGCATCGTTAACTGCGTTCCTGGCTCACCAATTGACTGAGCAGCTATAATCCCAACAGCTTCTCCTATATCAACTGCTTGACCATTCGAAAGATCTGCACCGTAACATTTCACACAAATCCCAACTCCTTTTGCATCGCATGTTAACGGGGAACGTACTTTAATTTCGGCAACAGCAGCTTGACGAATTAGCCCCGCTTCTGCGTGACTAATAATTTGATCTCTACCAACAAGAGTTTTTCCTGTATCAGGATCTGTAACTTTTTCAGCAGGATATCGGCCCACAACACGATCTGACAATTCTTGGTCGTCATCTTCCCCACTATTCTTGACAACGCCATTAAGGGTTTCACAGTCATATAAAGTGATCATAATATCCTGCGCCACATCAACCAGTTTCCTCGTTAAATATCCACTACTGGCAGTTTTAATAGCGGTATCAGCCAAGCCTTTTCTAGCACCATGAGTCGAGATAAAGTATTCTAAAACAGACAAGCCTTCACGAAAGCAGGATTCGATTGGATGCTCAATAATTTCCCCAGAAGGTTTAGCCATTAACCCACGCAGCCCACTGATTTGACGAATAGGCTCTCTCTTACTCCGTGCGCCAGAATTGGCCATAATATGAACCGGATTGAATCCCTCAATATCACCATCTTTTGCCAATTCCTCAAAAAGCGAGTCTTCCATACGGCTGATCAGACCACGCCAGATATCAACTACCCTATTATAGCGTTCACCGCCACTCATCAAACCCTTCTGAAAATCCGACTCAATCTGAGACACATCTCCCCATGCATCATCCAACATTTCTTTTTTGCGTTTAGGAACAACCAAATCTTGAATACCAATTGAAATTCCAGAAACGGTCGCATAATGGAATCCCAACGACTTAAGCTCATGCAGGAACCCAACCGTTCTTCGATTACCAAGTTCATAGAAGCAACGAGAGACAAGATCGGACAATTCACTAGCATGCATTTCTTGATTAACAAATGGTACATTCCGACCAGTTTCAGCATCTTCAAAAAATAATTCATCCGGAACAACCTGATTGAATTTAATACGACCAACAGTCGTTAGAATGGGGTTTTCTACTTCCCCTTTTTCCTCATTAAAATACAAATTAACAGACTCATGGAGTTCAAGATTGCCTTGATCATGAGCAAAAATCGCTTCATCCTGGTCCCTAAAACTTCGTACCGAATGACCGTTAGTTGAAATAGGGACAACTTTCGTAAGAAAGCTACACCCTAAAACAATATCAAGGTCAGGCACAGCAATAGGACGACCATGAGCTGGCTTCAGTACATTTCGGGAAGCCATCATCAAAAGTTTGGCTTCAATTTGTGCCTCCACACTAAGCGGGAGATGTACAGCCATTTGATCCCCATCGAAATCCGCATTAAAAGCCTTACAAACGAGAGGGTGGATTCGAATTGCACGCCCCTCAACAAGCTGCGGTTCAAATGCTTGTATTCCCAGCCGGTGAAGCGTGGGCGCCCGGTTCAGCAAAACAGGATGATCCTCAATAACTTCCTCCAGTACCTCCCATACTTTTGGAGACATGTTCTCTGTCATATTCTTTGCTTTTTTGATCGTTTGGGCATAATTGTGCTCTTGAAGTTTTCGGATGATGAACGGCTTGAACAGCTCAACGGCCATTTCTTTCGGAATTCCACATTGATGTAACTGCAATTCAGGACCAACAACAATAACACTTCGTCCAGAATAATCAACACGTTTACCTAGAAGGTTTTGACGGAAACGCCCAACTTTTCCCTTCAACATATCAGATAGCGACTTTAATGGGCGCGTTCCAGGCCCACGCACAACCCGACCATGCCGACCATTATCAATCAGAGCATCAACCGCTTCCTGCAACATTCGTTTTTCATTTCGAATAATAACTTCGGGTGCATGAAGTTCCATTAACCGTTTGAGTCGGTTATTTCTATTAATAACACGACGGTACAAGTCATTCAAATCACTTGTGGCAAACCGACCACCATCCAAGGCCACAAGCGGACGGAGATCTGGTGGAATGACAGGGATAACCTCCAAAATCATCCATTCTGGTCTGTTACCAGACTTCTTAAACCCAGTGACAAGCTGAAGTCGTTTGACCAGTTTTTTCTTCTTCTGTTTGCTCGAGGAAATGGCAAGTTCTTGTCGAAGATACTGTTCCTCCTCCTCAAGATCAATCCTTTCAAGCAATTCTCGTATAGAGTCTGCCCCCATACCTGAACGAAAAGAATCTACACCCGAATCTGCACGAAAATCCTCATCCTTTACTTCGTAGATCTCTTTCCATTCGGAGTGCTCTGCTTCAGACAGTACCTGTCCGACCTGTAAATACTCAAAAGGAGCTTCCTCTTTTTCTTTTTGCCTATTAGTTAATTTCTCATCGGGTAAGGGGCGTTTTGGGCTTCCTTCAATATTAAGAACAATATAAGACTCGTAATAAATTATACGTTCTAGGACACGAAGGGATAGATCTAGAAACAAACCAATGCGAGATGGGAGCCCTTTAAAAAACCATACATGTGACACTGGCGCCGCCAGTTCGATATATCCCATCCTTTCGCGCCGTACCTTTGATTCTGTGACCTCAACACCACACCGATCACAAATTTGATCTTTATGCTTAATACGCTTGTATTTCCCACACTGACATTCCCAATTCTTCACCGGCCCGAAAATAGCTTCACAAAACAGACCATCCCGCTCAGGTTTAAACGTTCTATAATTAATTGTTTCAGGTTTCTTCACTTCGCCAAAACTTGTGGGATTAATAGAAGATGACGGCTTAGAAAGGGATGCTTTCGCCCACCCTCGGATTTGGTCCGGTGCCGCTATTTTTATAGAAATTGAATCGAAATCGTTGAGGTTCTTATTCAAGATAATATCCCCTAATTAATTATAGTTAATAAAACTGAATTATAGACTCAATAACCCAATTGAAAGTATTAGATTTCAGAAATTGCCTATTCATCTTTCAATGTAAATAAAAACTTAACGCAAAGCTTGTCGATCCTCCATTGATTCCTTCTTTTCCAAGTTAACATCCAAGCATAAACTCTGTAATTCCTTGATCAAAACATTGAAGGATTCAGGTGTGCCTGGCCGAGGCGCATTTTCGCCTTTAACAACAGTCTCATAAATTTTGCTCCGACCATTCACGTCGTCCGACTTAATGGTCAAAAGTTCTTGCAAAGTATAGGCCGCACCATAGGCCTCCAGTGCCCAAACCTCCATTTCTCCCAGGCGTTGTCCCCCTTGCTGTGCTTTCCCACCAAGAGGCTGTTGAGTAACTAACGAATATGGTCCAGTGCTTCGCGCATGAATTTTGTCATCAACCAAATGGTTGAGTTTCATCATATAAGCATATCCAACAGTCACATCCTGATGGAATCCAAGTCCAGTCCGACCATCATATAGCTTTGCTTTTCCAGACTGGGGTAATCCTGCTTCCTCAAGTTTTTCAGCAATTTCACCTTCTGTTGCCCCGTCAAAAACTGGGGTTTCAACATGAAGTCCCAGTTGATGCGCAGCCCATCCGAGATGTGTTTCCAAAACCTGGCCGACATTCATACGCGATGGAACTCCAAGCGGATTAAGAACCACGTCAATCGGCGTTCCATCCTCAAGATACGGCATATCTTCCTTAGGCAAAATCTTAGCCACAACACCTTTGTTTCCATGCCGTCCAGCCATCTTATCACCAACAGATATTTTCCGACGATTGGCGATATAAACTTTCACTAGTTTTATTACGCCAGGTTTTAATTCATCTCCTCTACGTAACTTCTGAATCTGATCGTCCTTGTCATAAGAGTGTGCAGCTATTCGAAGATTCGCCAGTTCTTGAATCTGTTGACAACTCGAGATTACACCTTGATCCTCTACTACGACAAAATTGAGTGTTATTTTTTTATCCCGAATAGTATGGAGTAGTTCTGGAGTAATTATATCCCCAGTCTGTGCTATGAAATTGATCCCATCATGAATCGGCTCAACTAATGCCTGACCAACCAATTGTTTGCCAGTTTCTTCATCTCTTCGTTGTCTGATGAAGTCACATTTCTTCTGACATCCTTGTTCAATTTCCTTGACCTTGGCATCCTCACGAAGTTGGGTCTGACGATCCTTATCCTTATCCTTTCTGGAGAAAACTTTAACATCAATTATCACTCCCTGCACACCGGGCTTTGCATAGGTGGACGCATCTCGATATTCACCAACCTTTTCACCAAATATTGCTCGCAATAATTTTTCTTCAGGTCCGAGGTCACTCTCAGCCTTCGGCGTTACTTTACCAACTAGAATAGTTCCAGGTTCAACGATTGACCCAACTCGAATAATTCCTTCATCATCAAGCTGACTTAATGCTTCCTCAGACAAATTTGGAATATCATTTGTAATCTCTTCATTTCCCATTTTGGTGTCACGAGCTTCGACCTCAAACTCATCGATATGAATTGATGTAAATATGTCATCCTGCACAAGGGACTCACTCAGAAGAATAGCATCCTCGAAGTTATATCCCTCCCAAGGCATAAATGCCACGAGTAAATTATTCCCGAGCGCCAATTCACCTAACTCAGTTGATGCACCATCCGCAATAATCCCTCCCTGTTTGATGGATTCCCCTGCTTCAACACATGGTCGCTGATGGTAGCAGGTAGCATTGTTGGTCCGCTTAAAATTTTGTAATTTATAGGTATCATAACCCATTTCTGAAAAAGACTGTTCTCCATCATCAACAAAGTCTGAAAACTCTGTCCGGACAATAATTTCTGAGGCAGACACCCGCTCGACAATACCATCCTGTTTGGCTAAAACTACCGCCCCAGAATCCCTAGCGGCTTTATATTCCATACCAGTCCCAACCAATGGTGATTTTGGCGAGATCAGTGGAACTGCCTGGCGCTGCATATTGCTTCCCATAAGGGCACGGTTGGCATCATCATGCTCAAGGAACGGAATCAATGCAGCAGAAACCCCAACAATCTGTTTGGGAGACACATCAATATAGTCAACCTCTTTGGGGTATTTCCGTAGAAACTCCTCACCTGATCGAACCATCACACGACCATCTTTCTCATCACCTAGCAAATTCCCTTTCTCATCCATTTTCGTATTCGCTTGTGCAATAATGTACCGATCCTCATTATCAGCAGTAAGATAATCCGTCTGATCTGCGATTCTACCTTTTTTAACCACACGATATGGAGTTTCCAAGAACCCATATTCATTAACACGAGCATAGGTCCCAAGAGAAACAATCAGGCCAACAGAAGGTCCTTCAGGCGTTTCAATCGGACAAACACGACCATAATGGGTTCGATGAACATCACGAACTTCAAAGGTCGCACGCTCGCGGTGCAAACCACCAGGCCCAAGAGCGCTTAACCTACGTTTATGAGTAAGCGCATCAAGAGGATTAATCTGCTGCATGAATTGAGAAAGTTGACTTGACCCAAAGAAATCTTTAATCGCTGCTGACATCGGTTTGGGATTTATAACATCTACTGGTGTCATATCTTCCAACTCGTGAGAAATCGTCATTTTCTCACGAGTTGCACGCGCTACCCGCAACAGTCCGACACGAACCTGATTCATCATCAACTCACCAACAGCACGAACACGACGATTGCCAAGGTGATCGATATCATCCTGGCTATAATCAACATCCCCAAAATTTGCTTTGCTCTGTATCTTTAACATATATTTGAGCGTGGCGACAATATCTTCATTACGCAGAACACGACCTGTTGGGTTCTCTTCAGATTCCCCCTTATACCCAACAATGTCACCCAACTTGCCGTTGAGTTTATGACGTCCAACATCTGCCAAGTCAAAACGAACAGGATCGAAATACATCTTTTCAAAAAGATTCTTGGCGCTTTCAAGAGTCGGAGGATCTCCCGGTCGTAATTTCCGGAAAATTTCAATTAAAGCTTTTTCCTTAATTCTTGGATTGTCAGAAAACTGTTTATATCCACCAGATTCTTCTGCCTTCTCGCCGTCTTTTGCGAGCGTGTTTCTCAAAAAGGATATATCTGCGGCATCTACTGTATCCAAGACTTCAATATTTTTAACACCCAATTCGCGAAACTCTTCTAGGAGTTCACTATCAACTTCAGTGTTCGGTTCAGCCAGTATCTCACCTGTACCAGTATCAACGACTGGGGCCGCAATAACCCGGCCTTCAATATCATTTTTTGTAGAAATCTTTTCCGTTTTGGCAAAGAGTTTCAGAATCTCCTCATCCGTTTCCCAACCAATCGCACGGAGCAGAATTGTAACAAACATCTTCTTACGTCGATCTAAACGCACGTAAATTAAATCTTTGATATCATATTCAAATTCAATCCATGCACCACGATAGGGAATGATCTTGGCACTCAGTAATTTATGACCACTTGGATGAATTACATTCCCAAAACTAGAACCGGGCGATCTATGTAATTGGCTAACAATTACGCGTTCAGCACCGTTAATAACGAACGTCCCATGTTCAGTCATCAGCGGTAAGTCCCCCATGTAAACCTCTGACTCCTTAATATCAATTACCGTTTTCTCTTCACTGCCGTCCTGAGCTTCTCTAATTGTCAAGGCCAACCGGGCCTTCAAGGGAACAGAATAACTGAAACCTCTATATTGACATTCATCAATGTCATATTTAGGAGTGCCTAACGAATAATCAATAAAATCGAGAGTTGCAATACCATTAAAATCATCAATTGGAAAAATGTCCTCAAACATCGCTTGTAGGCCAGCACTCTTTCTTTCCCCAGATGCCACATTTCGTTGCAAAAAATCGTCATAAGATTTCCTTTGGATTTCCACGAGATCCGGAAGCGATTCCTCAATATTCCCAATCTTTGCAAACGACGTACGCTCGCGTTTATTGAGCTGATTGTTCGCCGACATGTCCCCACCTTTTAAACTAGATTTTTGTAGATCTTTTCAAAATAAAAGTTTGGATGCTAACAAAACGGGTTATTGTATGATATTTTCTCAGTAATGTCAACAAATTCTGTGTCATTTCAGTTGTAAACTCAAAATTGTTCTAGTAAATCAACACCGGAATTTTTTCTTGTATTTCAATATCCAATTGAATAACTCCTAATGCTCAACAATTGGCTCAATTTCAAACAAAGTCAACCAATGAATTAAATCCGATTTGCCAGCCACTGAATGCCTCTAAACACAACTGTACGGAAGTTTGGATTGTAAAATGATTGATTATCATGTCCAGATTGGTAACAGAATACACGGCCGTTTCCATAATGCCGTGTCCACCCAACTGTATGCATGCTATTTACATGATCAATCGCCAGAAGGGGTTGACTATCATCTCCTACTTCATTCATTGTATAAGTTTCGTCAACCATTTCCCATGACTTTAGACCATATGTTATTGGATGACTATCATCCATGAGATCTGTTTGAATAGTCTGGTTACCATGATATCCAAACCTTCGGTCAGTAATACCAACAATTTGACTCCATATTTCCCAATTTGGAAATGCCAATATAGCATGATGCAACACAAAGATTCCCTGTCCATTTTCAGCTAACTTATTTATAGAGTTCAAGATCATAGCTCCATCTCGCTCATCAACAACAGGCGTTTGTTGATGAAAATTGTAAAAAAGGACAACATCATATTTGTCATTATATTTTCCTACGTCAGCAACGAAATTCTCAAGATCCTGTAAGTAAAACTCCATATTAGACATACTGCTAAACATCTGCTGAAACCCTGGAATATCAAACGTGTGTTTCCCTGTAACGACTGCTACTGC
>Ga0207984_1000463_pt1 | contig 24809 bp, 14 predicted proteins | sample ETNtaG_30_FD_185760 | JGI IMG/M metagenome (GOLD analysis project Ga0207984, IMG submission 185760) | Marine microbial and viral communities from oxygen minimum zone, Eastern Pacific Ocean - ETNP201306PF43B (SPAdes) (version 2) | ecosystem: Environmental > Aquatic > Marine > Oceanic ...
AGCGTGCTCCTGATCATCGACAGGTGATAGATTGACGGCCGTTATGTTGTACTGCGCGTGATGGTCGATGATCCATTGCAGTCCGCGAGCCATGGTTTCTGATTCGTCCTCCCGAAGATGCACGACTGAGATTCCGCGGATGTGTATCACCGAGTTGTTGAACGCAACGCCCGACCTGCCGCCGTGGTGGAGGGAGGATGGAAAGCCGACGGAAGTTCCATGGTAGCCGGGTGGTACCGGGCTTGGGTCCTCGTTCTCATCGATGCTGTTGTATCCGGCCACAACCTTGGGTTCTCCCCATGGGAGCGACACCTGCCATTCAGGTACAGAAAGATCGCAGCCATCGTCAAGTATCGCTAGACATTGACCCTTGCCCCAACTGAGTTCGCCGGCGTATTTTCGCCAGGCTTCAGTCACCCGCATCTGGCGAAATGAAATGGGATCGTTGGGCAGTCCGGGCAGGGATTCCGATGCAACGGACGAATGCTTCCGAGGAGCGCGGCGAACATCCTGTTGATAGAACCACGATATTGGAAGCCGCCGGTACACGAGGTCGAACATGCTGCCCGTTCGAGGATGCGGGGTGTTTTCATAGTACGTCATGTGAGCGTAGCCGTTCATGAACGCCAGGCTTGGGAAAGCGTGAGTGCGTTCGGCCGGCCAACCCTCTTGCGCTTCCAGAAGCCGAAAGTTCGACCAGGTCTGGCCGTTGTCCCTGCTGATGGCCGAGGTGAGATTGGTGCGGCTGGCGTGATTGTTCCACAAAAGCAGCAGATCAGGAGATTCAGGGATTCCGCGGACGATGAACGTGGCAGGACATGGCGATGGCCCCGTCGTGCTGACCAGAGCCCAGGTATCCCCTTCGTCGTTGCTGTGAGCGATATGCATGCTCTCCGTCGAATTCAGAACAAACATGGCAACGGTGCCGTCATCCAGTTCTGCAGCCATGGGATACCCGTAAGTCACGCCGTCATCCGCCCGGATTTCACCGGAGCTCTTGCGCCAGGTTTGCCCGTTGTCATCCGTCATCCACACTCGGATACTCGTCATATCAGGAGCTGTAAGCACGGGGAGCAGGATGCGTCCACTGCTCAGTGGCACGAGCCGATCGTTCGTGGAGAAATAGGGTTGGTTGTCGCCAGTAATGCTTGTCGGCTCTGACCAGGTTTCGCATTCATCGTCTGACCATGTGATCATTGGATGAAGATTGCCGAATCGTTCGTCCCCCTGAAAGTAACCGTCCCGCTGCTGGAATTCGTGAAGGATGCGGCCGGAAGACAATTGCAGAAAAGAAGGCTCCATGACATTGGCTTTACCCTCGCATTTCCAGATCAGGAATGGCTCGGACCACGAGTTGCCTTCGTCGTGGGACCATTTCCCCATGATTCGTATGTCGCCCTCGGTGAAGTTGGCAGATTCACCGCAACTGCAGGCAAGATAGAGCCGTCCGTCCTCGAACGGAAAGATTGCCGCTTCCACCATCCTGCAGGTTTCGAGAGAGGCCGGACAGACGACCTGGTTGATTTCGCTGGACATCATTGAATTCAGAGCTCAAACAGGCTTTGTTTGACGGCAATCGCATCACTTATCATTCCGCATGATTGTACCATCTCTCCCTGCTCAGGGGAATGGCCTGGCAGTTGTGATGAGCATGCTGAATCATCCACAGCAAAACAGCCAACCTTCAGGCTGAAAACAAGAAAGGCTGATCAGAGATATCTTTCCTTTGACGTGATGCCGCCCCGTCCTACGATACCTCCTCCTACGCTCTTCCGTTCATACTCCTCCCCATGGCCGCTGACTTTCCCAACTTCTGCCGACAGTTTGCCACGATGGTCAGCGCGGGGCTGCCGATCTCGAGAGCGTTGGAAGTGCTCTCCAAAGAGGGCTACGGCAGGCTGGGGAGGGTTGCCGGGTCCATGCATGACGAGATAGCGCGGGGAAGCACACTGACCGACGCGGCGAGCCAGCATCCGAGGGTGTTCTCGAAGCTGCAGATCAACATGTTCAGGGCGGGCGAGAAAAGCGGGCACCTGGAATCGGTACTCTACAAGATGGCCGAGACCGCCGAGAAGCAGGCCAAACTGAAAAAAGAGATTGTCGGGGCGATGATCTACCCGACGCTGCTTCTCCATGCCGGAGCCATTATTCCCGCGTTCATTACCTGGATTCTTGCCGACGCCCTGAAAGACATGGACAAGGGGGCCGTTCCCGAACCATCGACAAATCCCGTGATGATGGTCGCTGCGATTCTGGGGCCCTTCTATTTTGTGCTGATCATGGTGCTGTTTCTCAGCAAATACGGTTCGCTGGTGCCGCCGATCAAGTGGCTGATGGACGCTGTCTTTTACGCCATACCATTTGTGGGCGGCACAATTTGCAAGGTCGGTATCGCCAGATTTGCCCGGACATTTGACGCCATCTATGGCGCCGGGCTCAGCGTGGTAGAGGCCGTCGGTTACGGTGCGGAGGCCACCGGCAATGCCATCATGGAACACAAACTGAAGAAAGCACAGCAAGCCCTTCTCGATGGCCGGCCGCTGGCGGAGGCGATCACCGATTGCGGGGCATTCAACCCCATGATCAACAGCATGATTGCCACCGGTGAAGAGAGCGGCAAGCTGGACGAGATGTTCGAGAAGATCTGCGAGAATGCAGAGTTCGAAGCCGAGATGGCAATCAAACGATTGTCCAAGATTATCCCGGGCTTGATATACGCATGCGTCGCAATCTGGATCGGGATGCTCGTCATCGGCATTTTTGGCAAGTACGTGAACATGTTGAATACATTGGGCGGGTAGTTCGCGGAAGCGAATACATCCCGTGGCAGCAGGCTGCCAGCCTGTGAGCCAAGTTGAATTAAAATGAGCTCACAGGCTGGCAGATTCCTTCGTAAAAAGTCAAGGCCCAATTTGCTGCGTAGCTGCGGCGTCCCGCCGCAGAAGTTCGGCGGCGAGACGCCGCTGCTACCACAAGCTGGTGGCAGCAGCCCGTGGCTACGAGTAGAAGCTCCGGACGAAGAAAGGCGAGATTGGAAGGAATCTGCAAGCCCTCTTCCGCTAGGCGCGAGACCTTTTTACACATCCCACTCGCCTATTGACTTGCGCGCGTGGCGGCGCTACATTTCCCCGCCTGCCTGCCCTGCCGGCCCGCCTCTTCACTTCCCAAACCATCCTCAGACTCCCCGTTCTGCAAGAAACTAATGTCCGAAAAATCTGAGAACCGTCATAGAGAGGTTAAGTTTCGTTCCACCCAGACTCAGAAGAAAGTCATCACGGTCGAGAACGACAAGGGAATTGAGAACCTTCCCCTCGATGAGAAGCTGAAGCTGCTCAAAGAAATCGAGGAGATGGGGGATTGGCGCGGGCTTTACGAAGACATGTATTCCACATGGATCGAAGACAAGAACGACGAGGTTCGCCGCCTCTCTGCCGCAGCATTCTGGGATTTTCCTGACGAGGAATTCATTGACACGCTCATGAAGCGTGCCCTTGAAGATCCTGACGATACGGTCTGTGCGGAGTGCGTCTCGTCCCTGGGGCGATTCATCTATGAAGGCTTCGTTTCCGAAGACATCCTCGAAGAAGATTTCAAGGACGTAAAAGAATTTCTCTACGCAGTTGCCACAGAGCCAACCCAGCCGGACATCATTCGTTGCCGCGCATTGGAGTCGCTCAGTTTTGACAATTCGGACAGCAGGATTATTGCACTCATCGAACAGGCGTATAAAGAGAAGGATCTCCAGTGGAAGAGCACGGCCATTTTCTCCATGGGCCGTTCTCATAGCTCCAAATGGACGAAGACGATCCTGAAGGAGATGAAATCCAAGACACGCCGCCTCCGCATTCAGGCTGTCATAGCGGCCCGCGAAGGCTATGTGAAAGAAGCCACACCTCTGCTGATTCAATACACCCAGGACACCGACAAAGAGATCCGTCTCATTGCCATCTCTGCATTGCCGTTCGCCCGCGGCGAAGGCGCCATCGAAGCGCTCGAAGCCGCTGCTGCGGATGATGACCTCGCGGTAGTCGAAACTGCCGAAAAGGCGATCGATGATTATTTCGGGCTGGAGGACGAGGAATTCTCGGATACGGACAGAGTGGACGTCCGGCTGGGCAAAGTATCGGATATCGAGATCCTGGATTCCGCAAAAATTCAGGAACGCATCGCCAACGCCGCCAGCAAAATAGCAGAAAAGAAGGAGGCGAAGAAGAAAAAGAGCGAGGACGATGAAGATGAAGATGAAGATGACGAGGATGGGGACGACGATGCCATCCTGCCGGATATCGGGGATGACGACGACGATGATGACGATGACCAACCCATCGAATCCCTTGACGAAGGGGAAAAGCCGGATGACGCCATCTGAGTGGCCGGGGGGGCAGGCCGGCTGCGTTCGATTTTCGATCAGGGCGGGCACTCAGACTTAAAGACCCATGCCAGCGATCTGTTGGCAGGTGAATCGTGTTCATCGTCTATTTCCTCGTCTTGCTCGTCGGTCTCTCATCGAGAATCCAAATCCAGGCAAGAGGCTGAATAAGAGTTCATGATTCGGCACCAAGAGAATGTGAATCTCTCCTGTCGGCAGGCCCTTTGAGCGGATGGCGAGTCCAGTCCCGGCTAAAAGAGCCGTTACTCCAACCCCGGCTGCATTGGGAATACCGCGATAGCAAATGGGCCAATACTGGGGCAGGCTGACGGCGCTGATCTTTGATCGGATTGCGGTGATGGAGTAAGTCGAGAAGAGGGTGTTGGAGAAACGTCTGCCGGAGTTGGAGTAACGGCTTTAGCCGGGCTCTTCGCAGTACGGAAACCCCGGCTAAATAGAGCTGTTACTCCAACTCCTGCTACGACAAACCTGAAACTCTAAGATCTGTTCTCAGAAAATCGTTTTGATCGCGAATCGTGAACTCTTATTTAGGACAATAGGAACCACGATCACGATTCACCTGCACCGTAAGCCTTCGACTACCATGAAGCTCACCCTCAAAATCCTCCGGCAAGAGAATCCGGGAGCCAAGAGCACAACGGAGACTTACACCGTCGAGGATGTCGATCCGGACATGAGGTTTCTTTACATGCTGGACATGCTGAACGGGCGGCTGATAAAGGAAGGGATACGCCCCATCGCTTTCGACCACGGCTGCCGCGAGGGCATCTGCGGCGATTGCGGTTTCATGATCAACGGCGTGCCACATGGCCACCACAGTGGAAAGACGGTGTGCCAGCTCTACATGCGGGAATTCGAGGAAGGAGACGTTCTGCTTCTCGAGCCGTTTCGTTCACGGGCCCTGCCGGTGATTCAGGACCTGCTGGTCGATACTCGGGCCTTGGAAAGAGTCGTTCAGGCCGGCGCATTCGTTCCTTCTTTTGCAGTGGAAGAGACCAGGCCCGAACAATCTCAGAGTCTCGATGAAAAAGCCGGTCCGCCTCCCTTCTGTATTGAGTGCGGGGCCTGCGTGGCCGCCTGCCCGAACGCATCAGCCATGCTGTTCGCCGGAGCCAAGTTCGCGACGGTCTCCGGATTTCATCCTGACAGATCCGACCGCTCCTCGCGAGTGACGAGAATTGTTGCGCACATGGATACAGAAGGATTCGGCGCCTGCTCCAACCACGGCGAGTGCGAAGCCGTCTGCCCCAAAGGCATCTCCGTCGATCTAATCGCGGGTCTGAATGCGGGCTACATATCCGCGGCTCTGCGGCGTCTTGGCAAGTGAGCTCCCTGGCTTCTTAGAGCCGAAGCCAGGCTGAATGCATCGTTCCCCGTGTGCGCTTCTTCCTCCAGGCGAATGCCGGCTATCCGTGCAGGTCGTTTGCGACATCCTCCAGGCCGAGCGAAACCAGTCGCTCTCTGCTGGGGATCGCGGTCTCCGGTGACCAGTCCATCGCTGCGCAGTAATCGCGGACCTGGGTGTCGATATCCACGGTGATGTCGCGCACGTTGCCGTCGGTCTGCGGCGGGTTGCCGAGCAGACGGTCGGGCACCTCGAACTGGATCGGGTTGAGGCCCTCACGGAGATTGAACGCGTGGCGTACGTTGGCGACCCGTTCGCCGATCCGGTGGCACTCGTCCGTGTCGATATCCCAGCCGGTCACCGCGGTGAGGAAATCGGGGACGAAATTCCAGTCATAAGACAGGAAAGCGAACAGGCAGACTCCGGCCGAATTGACCACGTGCACCATTTCCATGCACTTCTTGTGGGCCTCTCCCTTGCCGGAATACTCGTACTTGTCGTGCTCGGGCCAGCCTTCCAGGAACGGCGGCATGTCTTCATGGCCCTGGGTATGGCGCGCCGGTGTGGCGTCCATTTTGTAGCTGGTGGCCAACCCCGGCTGGAACTTCGGGTCGTGCATAGGCACCTCCGCGCCCTGCACGTGCATGGCGTATTTTTCCGAGCCCTTGCCGATTCTTTCTGCAGCTTTCCGAGTGCCGTCGGCAAGCACGTCGCCGATCCCTTCGCGCATGGCCATTTTTTCGAGTAAGGCGACCAAAGCTTCCCCGTTGCCCCAGTTCAATTCGAGGCCGTCCGTATCTTCCTTGGTCAGGATGCCGTTTTCATAGCATTCGACTGCGAAGGCCGCGGTGCAGCCGGCCCCGATCGTATCGAAGCCGTAGATGTTGCACAGCTCATTGATCTTGATCATGGCTGGAAAATCGTCCGTCAGCGTCATGGTACCCCACGATCCGGCGGTCTCGTACTCCACCTTATGGTGAGCAACGCCCTTGAATGGCCCGTCTTCTTTGACCGACATGTGACCGCCGCAGGCCATCGTGCAGCGCCAGCAGCCGTACTTTTTATCCTGGTAAGCGATGAGCGTGTCCTGATGGAACTTTTTGATACCGTCAGAAAAGTCCACCGGGCCGACGCCGCCCCAGTTCTTGATTGGCGCGTCGCCGCTCATGGCCGAATCGCCGGTGATGCCAATGGTCCCGTAATCGACGAACAGGGAGTAGGCTCCGCCGGTCTTCTTCATGTACTCCTTGCGCAAGGCATCGGCTTTATCCGAATCGTGCAAGGGAACTTCGGCAGCGCCGGAGGCCGAAATCGCCTTCAGCTTCTTGGATCCCATTACCGCGCCCACGCCCGAACGACCGGCCGCCCGACCTTTATCGTTCATGACCGCTGACACCAGGCTGAGGTTTTCCCCGGCTTGACCGATGCAGGCCACCTCAGCTTTCTCACCGTGCCGCTCTTTGAGGATGTCCTCTGTTTCGTTGGAATCCTTGCCCCAGAGATCAGCGGCATCGTGCAGTTCGGCCTTGCCATCCTCGATATTCAGGTAAACAGGATTTTCCGCGGCGCCACTGAAGAGAATGCCATCGTATCCGGCAAACTTAAGGTGCGGCCCGAAAGTGCCCCCGCAGTTGGCATCGCCCCACGTGCCGGTTAACGGCGACTTGCATACCACAACGAAGCGATTCCCCTCTATGCTGGGTGAACCGGTCAACGGTCCGGTGAAAAAGCCCAGAAGATTGTCGGGCCCCAGCGCATCTACTCCCGGTTTCATCCTGTCGTAGAGAAGTTTGGCGCCGATACCGTACCCCCCCAAAAAATCGCGGCACAGGGCCTCGTCGAGCGTCTCGTCGGTCAACTCGCCGGTAGAAAGATCAACGTTCAGAATCTTGCCCATGTATCCTCTGGCCATGTTTCTCTCCTTGTGAAAATGGATGTTTATTTCGGTCTGCGGAATAAAGACTCATTGGATGGGCCGCATCATACCTGGACCTCACCCAAATTTAAAAGGCAATAAAAGAGAGTTTCATCGACCGGCCTCGTGTTGTCACATGACTTCAGAGAGCGCCTGCGCGATAAGGGGGCACCTTCCCGTCCCGTAAAGAACACGGCCTGTTCAGGGATGCCGCCGGCGAGCTGGTGTGATCGATGGAAAGACGCTGCGGCAGTTGTCAGGATGGGTGAAGATTGGCCGGGTAGATCGGACGGATCACATGTCAGGTTGCAGAAATTCTTATTCCAAAAAACCAATGAAACAACATAGCCCTCTGTCATCCCCTGTCCTTGTCATCTGCATCCTTGCACTTATCACCGACTGCAGGTCAGAGGTCGCGAGACAGCCTGAGCAAAAGTCTGTTGCCGAAGGCAGTCCTGCAGGTGGGTCGTATGAGGACTGGCTGCGATGGTGCGTTGAGCTGAAGCAGGAGACATCTCTGATTCGCCATTACGCGTTCGATGATATGGTCGGTAATTCGGTAACTTCCTCCGACTTGGCCGGCAAGGGAGGGGCGATGTCGTTTGGTGTGGTGCCGAAGCAGGGAGTTCCTCGGGACAAACTTGCTTTGAATCAGGGCCGCTGGAAGGGATGTAAAGCCGTGCAGTTGGACCAGGGCTTTCTTGCGTCCGAGCCCTTTGATGTGAAGGGCAGAACATTCACGGTCGAGGCATGGGTAAGACCACACGGCATCGGCGCCCACCGAGGCAACAGTGGCGCGACCAACGGCACCCTGCTCTCTACCGGCATCGGTTACTGGGATGGTTGGCGCCTGACATTGACCTACCCGGCAAAGACCATTGGTTTCGAGATCGGACGATCCAAGCCTTCGCATTCGGTGGGCATCCGGACCCGGCAGGCGATCAGCGATGGTGTCTGGTCCCACCTGGCCGCATCGTGGGACGGGCAGGAGATGCGCATCTACGTCAATGGCATGCTGGCTGCCAGAGGCGAATACTCCGGAGACTATACGCCACCGGCAGCCGATGGACGTTTTAAGATCGGATATGCAGGCTACGGATGGGGCTCTGTCAAGATGGACGTGGACGAAGTGATCGCCTTCGAGCGGGCCCTTTCTCCCGGTCAGATTTTTCAACATGCACACTTCTATGTTCCTGTTGCCGACCCGTTTCTTGCGCAATTGCAGCTCGCAGAGATCGCCTCGTTAGAAGGCGATACAGCTAAGGCGGCAAGTGCTTTGAAAGCCGCGCTCAGGCAGCCCGATCTCCATCCTGACCTGCAGGCGGTCCTTCGTCTGAGGCTGTCAGACCTGGATACGCAAAAGGGAAATCCTTCAGGCGCGGCGAAGCGCCTCGTGCCTGCACTGCAACTTCCCGGGCTGGCCGAGAGGTATCGCGTTGCCCTGCTCGACCGGTTGCTCCACCTTGCACTTAACGGCGCAGGAGATGCCATCCCGGCAGAAGTGCACGCAGAGTTTCTTCGGATGACAGCCGACTCGCCCCGTGAGCGGCTGCGGGTCAGGCTCAACATTGCGCGGAGTTTTCGAGCGGCAAAACAGTACGACTTTGCCCGGCAGCACCTTCAGACCATCGCCGATTCGCCGAATATACCGAAGGCCGATCGTATGAACGTACGACTGGAGTTGGGGCACACTTGCCTCGAAGGCAAAGCGCCGCAAGCGGCCCGGATCGAATATGCGAAGGTCGCGTCAGCGGAAGACGCTCCGGGACATCTTCGGGCATACGCCCAGTGGCTCATCGCGGAGTGCCTGAGTTTGGAGAAGAATGATGACGAAGCCCGTTCCGTGCTCGAACGCCTGGCAGGCATGGCGGAAGCACCGGAACATTTCCGCGCAAAGGCAAGGCAGAGACTTGCGCGAGAGCGGGCGCAGGAGACAGAACCAGCGGGCCTGGCGCGCCTTAGGATCCTCAATCAGCCGAAGCTCAGACTCTACGTTGCCCCGGACGGCTCAGACGAAAATCCTGGAACACTTAAACGTCCTTTTCAGACCCTGGAACGCGCACGCAGAGCTGTTTCAGCCCTTAAACAGAAGTCTCGGCTCGACAATGGCGCGTCAATCATCATGAGGGGAGGCGAATACCCGATTCGGCAGACCTTTCATCTTTCGGCCGAAGATTCCGGCAGCCCGGATGCACCAGTTTTCTACCGTGCTTATCCTGGCGAAAGGCCCAGGCTCACCGGTGGGACGCGATTGACAGGATTCCGACCTGTTTCAGATGCGGGCACCACGGACCGTCTGCCGGGGCCCGCGAAAAACAGAATCTTTGTCCTCGATCTGAAGTCCAGGGGCATCAGTGATTGGGGCAAGATCCTGTCCCGCGGGTTTGGCCAACTGCCTCAGCCTTCTGCCGGGCTCTACTTCAATGGGAAGGCAATGCACCTTGCTCGTTGGCCGAATGAAGGCTTCACCCAATCCGGAAAGCTGGTCGATAAAGGAGACGCCTCAGGTAATCGAGGGCCGGCCTTTGAGTATCGGAACGACCGCACGAAACGCTGGAGCAAGGCGCTCGAACCATGGGCATTCGGCTACTGGTATCACGACTGGGCCGATGGAGCGTATTCCATTGGGTCAATCGATTCGCGGCGCGGCCTGGTCCGCTTTGCCAGACCAATTGCGAAATACGGCATACGAAACCGCCGCCGTTTTCACTTCTTCAATCTACTCGAAGAATTGGACGTGCCCGGTGAATACTACCTGGAGCGCTCCGCTGGCAAGCTCTACCTCTACCCGCCTTCCAATCCGGCAGAAGCAGACATTCGTCTGTCCATGTTCGAAGAGCCGATGGCTGTTCTGGATGACGTTTCGCATGTTGTCTTCGAAGGTCTGACTTTCGAGACCAGCCGGGGAGAAGGGATGATCATCAATGGCGGATCAGGTTGCCTGCTCAAGGATTGCACGCTGCGGCAGTTCGGCCTGAACGGAGTTACCATCAATGGCGGCAAGGGACACGGCATCTTTGGCTGCAATATCCACACGATGGGTCGCGGCGGTACGCGCATCCATGGCGGAGATCGCAAGACACTCACGCCGGGCGGGCACTTCGTAGAGAGCTGCCACTTCCATGATCTCTCTCGCGTCAATCGGACCTACGCTCCGGCCGTCTGGTTGGACGGCGCCGGCAACCGTATCGCCCACAATCTCATGCACGATATCCCTTCATCAGCCATGCGTGTTGAAGGCAACGACCACGTCATCGAGTTCAACGAAATTCACCACGTGGTCTACGAGTCGGACGATCAGGGAGGGCTCGACATGTGGTTCAACCCTTCGTACCGCGGCAACGTCATCCGTTACAACTACTGGCACCACATCGGCAGCGGAGAAAAGCTGATGGGGCAGGCGGGGATTCGGCTGGATGACGCGATCAGCGGAACCCTTGTTTACGGCAACGTTTTCTACAAATGCTCTAACAACCGTTTTGGCGCGGTGCAGATTCACGGCGGCAAGGAAAACATCATCGACAACAACATTTTCATCGAATGCAAATATGCCGTCAGCTTCTCGTCGTGGGGGCCAGGTCGTTGGAAGTCATTCCTTGCCAGCCAGCGCGTCAAAGCTGCTACGCTCGAACAAGTGAATATTCTTCAGCAGCCCTATACCACGAGCTATCCGGCGCTCGGACGGCTTTCGCAGAATCCAGATATCAACAGCGTGTGGCGCAACCTGGTCATCAACTGCGGATCGTTTCTTACCCGCGACCGCAGTATCCAACAGCTAATGGGCAACACCCTCACCGCAAACAACCCCGGAGTGATTGATCCGGATTCCGGGCGTCTCCAACCACAAGTGTTGCGCGCCATGCTCCCCGCGGGCTTTGACCCAATCCCGTTTGAGAAAATCGGACCTCACAAAGTCGAAAACCGTCGCGGTGAGAAAAATGGATTGTTGGAATGAAGGATGGCTGCAGAATGGCAACCGATTCCACTTTGCGTAGCGTTTCATCCCTCCACATCGTCATCATTCCATCGTTCCGAAGTTGCAGGAACATGTATGTCGCGTGCTGATTACGAGTTGCACATGTTTCTGACTCCAGAAGATTGCCAGGAAAGCATTCGCAGATAAATGAGAACACTATCGTTTGCAGCATTACTCATCCTTGTGGCGCAGGCGCTGTCGCCTCCATGGCTCTGGGCTGAGGCCGACGGGCTGATTGCTTCTCCGGAGACCGGCTGGCCCCAGTGGCGGGGGCCCCGAAGAGATGGCATCTCCCCGGAAAAAGGATTGCTGCAAAGCTGGCCGGCAGAGGGGCCCAAACTACTGTGGAAAGCCGGCAAACTGGGCCGCGGCTGGTCGTGTCCGATTATTCACGAGGGAACGATCTACATCACCGGCGACGTCGAACAGGACCTTGTTCTCTTTGCACTGGACCTGAACGGAAAACCGAAGTGGCAGACAACCAACGGCAGATCGTGGACCAGATCCTATCCCGGGGCCCGGGCCTGTGGCACCATCTCCGAGGGCGTTCTCTATCATATGAATGCCCACGGTCGGGTGGCGGCGTTCGATGCCGGAACGGGTAAAGAACGCTGGTCGGTGAATATCCTGCAGCGATTCGGCGGCAAGAACATTACCTGGGGCATCAGCGAGAATCTCCTGGTGGACGGCCCGCGACTGATCGTGACGCCTGCCGGCTCCACGGCCCTCATGGCGGCGTTGGATAAAGCAAGCGGCAAAACAGTCTGGACCTCCGAACCCATTCCCGGCGAAAAAGCCGCCTACTCTTCGCCCATTTTGTTCCGATACCGGGGTCGCCGGATGCTGGTCAACTACACCAACCCGCACGCCTGGGGGGTGGATGCCGATACAGGGAAACTTCAATGGAAAGTACCCCTGAAGACCCGGTGGGGCGCGGCCGTTTCCACCCCGGTTTACGCCGACGGTACTGTGTTCTTCGTGGCGCCCGATGGTCCGGGCGCATCGAAGTTTCGTCTCATCGGCGATCCTCCGGGCAGCCGGGTCGAGCTCGCATGGCATTCGGAGGTCGATACGCTGACGGGGTGTTGCCTGTATCTCAACGGCCGTCTCTATGCCAACGGCTGCAAGACCAGCAAAACCCTCCACGGCATCGACGGGAAAACCGGCGAAACGCTGTTCGATATGCCTCGCTTAAAACCACGAAAGCCAGGGCACGCCTCCAACGCCACCCTCTGGGCCGATGGCCGAATCTTTGGCCTCTTTGAAGGCGGGCAGGTGGTGTTGCTGAATCCAAAATCGGACGGATTCGAGTTGACCGGAAAGCTCAAGCTGGTCGATGCGCGGAGAAACGATGCCTGGGCCCACCCCGTCCTCCTTGATGGACGACTTTACTTGCGCTACCACAACACGCTCTGGTGCTACGACGTGGGGGCGCAGTAATCGGCTCTTACAATTCATCTGTGAATTAGGCGGATGGATATTTCGGTAAGAGCACGATAAAAGCCTCTGCACGCACGAATTGTCGAAGACAAAACTCGGAGGAAGATCGCACATGGCTAAGAAAGAGTCGAAGGACAAACTGGCGCTTCTGGGCGGCCCAAAATCCGTCAACCAGTCGCATCCGCCCTATCCGGTAATTGACCACGAAGAAGTTAACGCGGCCACTGAAGTCATCATGGCGCGTCAACTGAGCGACGTTGGCACAGGCAGGTTCATCCAGCGTTTTGAGAAGGATTACGCCCAGTTCTTCGGGAGCCGGTATTGCCTGTCCCTGTCGTCGGGCACATCCGCAATACACGCCGCCCTGTTTGCGGTGGGTGTGGGGCCCGGCGCTGAGGTCTTGACCTGTGCGCACAACTGGATTTCGGCCATTACCGCTATCCTGCACGCCGGCGGAACGCCCGTCTTCTGCGACGTCAAACCCCAGTGCTGGCACATCGATCCTGCGGAGATAAAACGCAAGGCAACTTCAAACACCAAGGCCGTCGTTGTCACTCACCTGTGGGGCGTCCCGGCCGACATGGATCCGATCCTGAAGGTCTGCGCAGAACTGGGTATTCCCGTGATCGAGGATGTTTCACACGCTCAGGGCTCCAAATACAAAGGAAAGTATTGCGGGACACTCGGCGACGCGGGCGCGTTCAGCCTGCAGGGCTCGAAGGCGATTGTCGCCGGTGAAGGCGGCTTCATGCTGACCAACTCAAAACGGTATTTCCAACGGGCCCAGGTGCCCGGGCACCACGGTGCGAGACTCAATGCGGAAATGAGCGTCAAGGAGGTCAAGCCCTTCGCCGAAGGCGGCGGCGCGTGGACTTACCGAATGTTTCCGGTCGCGGCCGCCATCGCAACGGCCCAGCTCGGAAGACTCCCCACGCTGAATGCCGCCAGGCAGGCGAACTTCGACCGTCTCTATTCCCGTATCAAGAAGATTCCCTTCATACAATGGCCCAGACTTCACAGAGGTACGGTGCGCGGCTGGTATGGAACACCTGCGATTTATGTTGCCGAAAAAGCGCCGGTCAGCCGCAACACTTTCGTCAGAGCCTGCGCAGAGGAAGGCGTGGGCATGGGTGGCGAGGGCTACCGGGATTGGACCCAGATTCCCCTTTTCCAGGACATGAAACTCTACTCGCAGATGTTCGTGCCAAAGCATGCCAACGGCGTCGAGTTTAAGCCCGTTCGCCAGGGCGACCTGCCAAACTATGAGGTCGTCCGCAAGAGCATGCTTCACTTCAGGATCCCGGCCGTTGAATCTCCGTTGCTGATGGACCAAATGGCCGACGGCATTCACAAGGTGCTGGCAAACGCAGTTGCCCTGGCCAAGTGGGAAAAATCTCAGGCGTAGCGATTGTCCGTTTCGGATGCGCACAGACCTGGATGGCGCTGACTTAAGCGAGTGTGGTATGGGCGTCTCGCCCGTGGAGGAGCGTATGCCTCTGACCACGGGCGAGACGCCCATGCCACGATGGTGAAAGCAATGCCAAAACCGCTTAAGTCAGCACCATGAGTTCAGACCTGCGAAAGCGTTCTGGCGGGAAGCTGAATTTGCGAGATGACGACGGGACTACTAGGTCTTCAAGACGGAGTCGTTTTGACGGATTTCAGGGGCGAAGCCCCGGGCTGTTTGCCTAGCCCAGCCCAACGGGCTGGGTGAAAGGTACAAAGATTTGAAAAGGGGCAACGCCCCGGCCATTTGTAAGGAGGCCATTCATTGGGGCAAATGACCGGGGCGTTGCCCCTAAGGTGATATGTCCGAAAACCCAGCCCGTTGGGCTGGGCTAGGCAAACGGCCCGGGGCTTTGCCCCTGAAAATTGTCATTCAGATCCGTAAAATTGCCCTCGTCTCGGCCTACTAGGTCTTCAATTCTGATTTTGTGCATCGGAATTCCGAGAGATGGCGGTCTTACTTTGGAGTGCTGCGACTTGTCGCAGCTTTGGATCGTTTCACGACGGCCTCAGAAATCCAAAGCGGTGACAAGTCACCGCACTCCAGAATTGTGCTCGCGGCTTGGACATCCAATGCACAGAATCAGAATTGAAGGCCTACTACATCCGCACGGAAAGACAGGGACAGCCAAATGAGAGCACTCGCGCACGTTGTCCATGTGGGATTCGTTTCGATGGCAATTGCTTCCGTCTGTCTCGCAGGTCCGAGAGTCGAATTCGCCAACAACCGGCTCAAGGTAGATGGCAAGCCGTTCTTCTTCTACGGATGCTGGGGAACGCCGGGCGGGAACTTCGCGGAGTTCAAGCGGCGGCACTTCAACACGGCTTTCATGGGTTGGCGGAACGCTCTCAAAGATGCCTCGAAGGCGGCCGGCGCGGGGCTGATGGTGATTCCCTATCCGTACGCGCCCGGCTGGAAAGACAAGATGAAAGAAGCAGTGCAGTCCCTTTCGAAAGAGGACTGGGTGCTGGGATGGAACATCGGTGACGACCTCGCGAAACCCGAACACGTCCAGGCCGCTTTGAAAGTGCGTGAAGAGATACGAGCCCTCGATCCTCAACGCCGCCCAATCATGTTCGACGCCATCGGCCGGTACGAGGAGTTTGCCAGGATACCGGACATGTGGTGCGCCTATGCCTACCCCCTTGTCAAAAGAGCTTTCGACGCGGCCGCGTCGGGAAAGCCGGGCGGGCTGAAACAGTATGGTGAGTGGCTGAACAGGAAGCGCATCATGGGTCGGCCAGACGGATTTTTCTGGACCTGGGCCCAATGTCACGTGCAGATTTGGTATAGCGTAAAGTACCTGGGCGGGGTGATAAAGAAGGACCAATGGCGGCCCTCACGATTCCCGGACGGCGATCACCTGCGCCTGATCGCGGCCCACGCGGTCTCCGCCGGTGCGCGGGGCCTGATGTGGTTCGTCCATTACTATTTCAATGACGACCATCTGGGCCGCGACCGTTACGCGCGCGCGGCCGCCATCGGTTGCGAGCTGGACGTGGTCGGCCCCCTCATCGCCCAGGGAAGAACCGGCAGACGCCTGAAAACGAACGATCCGAGCGTCTGGGCAACGCCCATCGATTTTCCCGGCGGGAGGCTGATCTGCCTGCTGAAAACGGGGGAGCGTTACCATTACCAGCCTGATGGTGCAGAGGTAAAAGACCTTCGAGTGGAAACAGGCGTTGATGGGCGCCTCTACCAGATCGGCTTCGATTTCAAGGAACTGCCTGAAAAGAAGTGTTCCTTCGAGCTCACAAGCTGGCTCCTCTCCACCAAAGACGCCGCGCTGGTGGAGCAGCTTCGCCAGAGGCACCGAGCTGTGCTCCCGGACATGGCGCGCTTTGCCGCAGAGGAACTGGAGGCACGGCTGAAGAAAGTCGAGCCCGTCTTTCACGACCTGGCCAAAGGAACGGAAGCTGTCACCAGGAGCAGAACGCTGCATCGGCAGGCCGGGCAACACATCGACGGGAAAAACTGGATTGAGGCCGGTCGCTCCGCAGAGGAAGGTCTCCGCATTCTTCGCGCGTCGCAACACCGAGCGTGGACAGAGACCTGGACGGACGAGATGGCCGAGGTTGGTCTGAAGCGTTCGGACTTCTATCTGCTGCCGAGATTCCGCAAGGATGTCAAAGCGCTGATGGCGGATAGCTGGGGGCCCGATCAGCTTCGCAGCGGCACATTCGAGACCGGAGGAAAATGGAGCGGCGCGAAGCTTGCCCACGACACGACGGGCAAAGCCGGGCTGATTCCTGGCGCGGGCCGCAACGGCACCCGCGGGCTTCGCCTTATGTCAGCATCACCCACGATCTACCAGGACGAGGAAAAGGACTGGGTGACAGTGAACCTCGTCTCGGAAAAGATTCCTGCAAAGGTCAACGACATCTGGGAAATCGCCGGTTGGGTGCGCGTGCCGAAAAGAATCGAAAAGACCGAACGGGGCTTCACCATCGCTCTCTTTGCCTACGACGGCAAAGGCAATCGCATTCCCGGGTACGGAACGCAGGCCCTGGAAACTGTCCAGGTCCAGGAAACGGAAGGCTGGAAACGCATACGGTCGGTCGTTCCATTGAGATCGGCGGGGACCGCATCGATTGCCGCCCGCCTGGCGATGTGCGGTGTGGGCGAAGCATACCTGGACGATGTAACCGTCCGGAAGCTGGAAGCTGCCAGATAGCGCGTTCAAGGAGTCGTCCTGAATTCGAACGCACCCAGGTCCGGCGCCTTGCCGGCATAAGAGCGTTCAGGAAGCGCCAGGAGCTGCTGGCCTTTCCATTCGAATTGAGCCGCACCACGGTCGATACACGGGCTGCCCTTTGTCAACCGGCGCTCAGGGCCAAGACCAGGATCCTTAAAGAGCGTCGTCTCCTTCTGCCAGTTGCAGTCTTTCAAGTCGGCCCCGTTCTCCCAGAACAGGTTGAAGGCGGAAATAGACGATCCATCGACCTTCTTCATGGCAGTCTTTTTCGTCCCGACAAAAATGTTGTTTAAGACCGCCATGTTATTGCCACCGGTGATGCCATACTTGTTAGCCGCAAAAGTATTATTGATGATGAAAATCCGCTCCGGAATATCCGCTCCTTCGTAATTCTCTTTCGTATTCTTGTTTCCCATGCATCCCACCGCGGCCATGGCAGACCCTTCTATGACATTCCGCTCAATCCGGAACACGCGATGGGATCGCGTGGAGTAGTCGATGAATTGGATCCCATCTTCTCCATTGCCGGAAATTCTGTTATTGCGAATGACTATGTTGAGCGTGGGGCCTTGATAGGGGTGCAATCGGATCTCGATCCCGTCATCCCGGTTATTGCGAATACGGTTGTCCTGTACCGTCACCTCGCATGAGCCATCCAGATCGACCCCGTCATCCCGGTTGCCCTGAAAGAGGTTGCTGCGGCAGATGCCTCCTCCGCCTTCATAGTCGATCCCGTCCGTATTATTGATGATGCGATTGTTGAGGATCTGGATCTTGCTCGAGCACAAGATTCCGTCATCGCCGTTCCGGATGGTAAGACCGACAATCCTGGTCTCCGGCCCGACCTTCTTTACTTCAACGGCCGTCTTCCCAGCGCCATCAATGACTGTTTTCTCAATGTCTTTGGATTCTCTGGTGTTGAGAAACCGGGAGGCAAGCGTGATGGTTTTGGCTTCGAGACGGACGTTCTCCGTGTAGACGCCGGGCAACACCAGGACCACGTCCCCATTCCGCGCTGAATCTATGGCCGCCTGGATGGTTCCCTGATCGGCGGGCACCCGAATTGTCGCTGCTTCGGCAACAGAGGACACGGTGTAGAGGCCGAGAGCAACAGCAGTCAGTCGATAGAAATACATCAGCAGAACTCTGGAGCATTTCGCCGAAGAAATGGGCGGACAGGTGAAAAAGACCAGTGTTCTTTCTCGTCCAGTTGGGATGAGGTTCGACCCCATCTTTAACGGTTCATGAGTTTTTGGACGGTACGCGTACCTGCCAACTCCGCTGGCTATCGTCCTGGAGTTACCGAGGTTCCGCGGCTACTTCGTTTCGGTCGCCACTTTCGCGACTTTTGTCACCGTGTCCTTCTTGGTTTTGGGGCACACGACGATGGTAAGCTTCACCTGCTCGCCGGGCTTCAGGGCTTTTACTGTTTTCTGATCGGCCCCCACAACACGAAGAAAGCCGAGCACTTTGTCTTCCTCGGTCTTGACCTTGATGAAGCGGCCTTCGGGACAGGCTTGGACCACCTTGGCCGTGATCACCTTGGCCGGTGCTTTCTCTTCCGCGGCCTCCGCCACCTCCAACGCAAGGAATGACATCACGGTCCAGATCACGGCGACCCCGACCAGTCCTTTCAGTATCGTCTGCATGCGTAACATGTTTTCCCTCCTTCAAACACACAAAGATCAGGAAACGGCCCTGCAGGCGTAGATTACAGACCGAAGGCTGAGACCGCAATTCTCGGATGCAAGGGCTGCCTCGTGCCGAAGCCTATCGAGAAGACCGAACGTGGTCCACCATCGGCTATCTTCGCCTGCCGGCGGTAAAGGCAACTGCAATCCCAGGAAATCGAACATTCCCGGGGTAACGGTCGGAGACAGCTTTCAAGCCACGTAGAGGCCGATGACGAGGCCCAGTGCGATCACGCCCATGGCAAGCCAGCTCCAGCCGCTGCTCAGAACGCGCTGCACCAGCGAATCCTCGATGGCACTGGCTTCAGTCTCCTGCCCTTCGTCCGCATCGGGCACAAACGTTGGGACCGCTACGTAGCATCCGGCTACGAAGGCCAGCATCAGCCCCATGAACGCAAACAGGTTGTGGGGTCGAGGCAGCGTGTCCTCAAATACGGCGCAGAGAATGAAAGCGAGGAGCGAGAATGCCGAGATGGCGATCCCGGTTGCGCCGGCCTTGTCAGACCAGTTGATCTGCACGCCACGCGTTCGCGCAAGCAATTCGTCGATCTTGGACAACTCTTCCTGGCTGCGGGGCCGCATCAGATCACCGATCCAGCTTCCGATTCCGAGCAGCACGATGCAAACGGGGAAAGCGAGGAACGTCCGAGTTTCCTGCGAGTATCCGAGCGTCACCGCCCCCACGGCACCCAGCCCGATCCCGCCGACCATGGCAATGGTGGCGCCGATGGCGTTTGAACGTTTCCAGAAGAGCGCCCCGGCAACGATGACAAAGATCGGTGGCTCGAACACCGACATGATGTCGAAGTTCGCTTTGATGATGCCCACCTTGTCGACATAGAAGGAGAAGACGATGCCCAGCAACCCGCCAAGAGCAAGCACGAGACGGCCGAACCAGAGATACTGCCGGGAGGTCTTGCCCGGGAGGAAGCGGCGGAAAAAGTCGTTCTCGGCCAGGGTGGCGAGCGCGGCCAATAACGCGCTGGCGGTCGAGTTGGAAGCGGCGACGAGCCCGGCCACGATCAACCCACCGATCCCAACCGGCAGGACGTCCACCAGCAGCCGGGGCAGGATGCTGTCGCCTGCGCCGAGCGGGTTGTCGGCGTAGATGAGCTGCCCGCAGATTCCGGGAATGATATAGGCGAGTGTCACAACGCCTGTGATCATCGCGGCGATGATGAGGCCGCGCGACGCATGCCGCACGTTGCGCCCCGCGAAGGAGCATTGCAGCATGTACTGGCTCGTGCACCAATAGGGCAGACCGAGGAGGCAGAACATGATGATGCTGCTCACGTTTGGCCACACCCCCGCATCGTTCTTCCAGAAGGTCAGCACTTGCGGGTCGACTTTCGCTACCAGCCCGCTTACTCCTCCTACGGCATCATGCTTCAGGCACAGCGGCAGGAGGATCAGCCCGCCGATGATCATGAGGAAGCTCTGGATCACCGCCGAGTAAGCCGTTGCCATCAGCCCGGCGAAGAAGCAATAGAGAATCACGCCGCCCGTGACGAATAGGATGATTCGGGTGGGCTCCATGTCCAACACCGGTGAGAGCACAGTGGCAAGGGTGTACATGGCGTTGCCGGCGAACAGAGCGTAGTAGATGATCCACCAGCCCGCGACCAGCAGCCGAAGCGCCAGACTGTACCGCGTCTCGAGGAACTCGGAGACAGTGGTGATGCGCAGGCGCCTCAGGCGGGGCACGAAGAACAGCGCGCTCCCCGCCGCAATCATGTTCCCTGTCCACGCGATCAGCAGCACCGATACACCGCCACCGCCGTAAGCGGCGCCAGCCGGGCCGACCAGATAGATGGCAGCGATGTTGGCCGCCATGATGGTCCCGGCGATGACCCACTGGTTCAACGACCGCCCGGCAAGGAAAAAGTCTTCATCCTTCTTGATGTACCGGGCAAGATAGATCCCGAACAGGACGGTACCGAGCAGGTAGGCAAAGACGACGTAGGTGTTGATCATCTGCGTTGCTCCATGTGCAGTGGCTGCGACGAGTGGTGCCTCAAATCCAGGAATTCTCTTTTCTCAGCTTGAGCGGAACTGTAACAGAGGAGGTGTGGGAGTAACACCACCTTATTTCACCACGCCGCGCCCGCGGACAAGCCAGCCTGTCTGGTTGGTGAATGGCCACCACATCTGTGTCGCGTTTCTTCTGCGGACGCCCTTGATTTTATGAGGGGCAATGCATTTAGTTCGTTATTATGCGCATAGCAAATGCGTGTGTGGCTCCAGATGCTCGACGCAGCTCTCCAACACACCATTCTTCCATTCCTGATCCGCCATGCCGATCATCGAGACGCACAATCTGACCAAACTCTACGGGGATCATAAAGCTGTGGATGCGTTGTCGGTCACTATCGATCAGGGGCGGTTGTGCGGGTTTATTGGACCGAACGGGGCGGGGAAGACGACGACGATTAAGATGCTGGCGACGCTGATCCCACCGACGATCGGTTCAGTGCATATTGGGGGGCATCTGCTGTGGCCGTCCGGGAAGAGGAGTCTGGTGGCAAGGATGCTGGGGTATGTGCCGGATCAGTTCGGCGTTTATGAGAATATGCGGGTGTGGGAGTACCTTGAGTTCTTCGGGCTCGCGTACAACATCCCCAATGAGGAACGGAAGCAGACAACAGAGAGTATCCTCGCACTGACCGATCTGTACGATCTTGGCGACCAGTTTGTCCTCTCCCTTTCCCGGGGCCAGCAGCAGCGGCTGGCCATTGCGAGGGTACTGATGCACAACCCCGAGATCATGCTGTTGGACGAGCCGGCCTCAGGCCTCGACCCGCAGGCCAGGATCGAGCTGCGGGAGCTCCTCGTGGAACTGCAGTCCATGGGCAAAACCATCCTGATTTCATCTCACATCCTTACTGAGCTGGCCACGATGTGCGATGACCTGATCATCATTCAGTCCGGCAGGCTGGTCTTCAACGGCTCGCCGGCAGAGCTCCGCGATCGCGTTGCGGCCGGGCGCTCTTACCGCATCCGAGTAGCCAAAGGAATCGAGAAAGCCGCCAGCCATCTCAAACATTCCGAGCATGTGTCATCGGTGGAGCAGGAAAACGGCGAACTGCGCGTGCGGTTTAAAGACCCATTTCCCGGCGAAGGATTCGCCAGCGCGCTACTGCAACGAGCGGGGATGCATCTCACCCTCTATCAGCCGGAGGAACCAAATCTCGAAGAAGCGTACATGCGGCTGCTGGATGAAGTGGCGGAGGAAGGCGGCGAGTGACGAGCCCGAAGAAAAACTGGTAAGGAGAACGGGCACTCAAAGTTTCGCTGGGCTCGGATGGCCAAAGCTGCAGAGCTACTGCGGCGCTTCTCCGCCTCTCGGCAGCAGTGCGACTCCCTCATCTGTCTCCACATGAAACGCGAAGGCCCATCCGCCGTGATTTGATCCGGTGGTGTTGCTGAGCGCGATTCCGATCCGGTTTTGGCCCTTCTTCAGCGAGTGTGCGAGCTCGCACGAACGAAACGAGGCATGTTCTCCCAGGTTGATCGTCTCGTCGTTGAGCTGCAGCATCAGATGGTCGTCCCATGCGATGCGAATCTTTACGTCAGTGCTCTCAGGTATGTCAACAGTTGACACGGCCTGCCCGAAAACGTCCGTGTGATGCACGCCTGCGCCGCGTCGGTGCGGACGGGACACATGATTGAAATCTATGAAGCCGTGATTGGCAGCCCGCAACTGCCAGCCGCCCTCGCCCGATGAAGGGTGGTCTGCGACCACGACGTCCTTCAGATCGGGGCTGTTATTGCAGTCAAGGGGGGCACGAACCAGCCACGAGCCCGAGTCAGGCAGCGGTGCATCCATCTCGCCGCGTGCCAGCGGCTCGTCCGGAAGCAGGGCCGCAAAACCCGGCATGGTCACGAACGGCCTTGGCTTGTCCTCCTGATACCAGTAGACCATCGAACAGATATTGTTCTCCATGCATCCGAAACGGACGTGGATGGACTCACGAAAGTGGATGCTGTCCTTCACAAAGAATCGGTAGCCCACCAGCCGCTGGGCGCGGCGGGCCTCGCCGATATCTTCGTGGTGATAAAATGGCATGGAGGCATACAGATGAGATTCCGGAGGATGGTGCGCGCCGCCGTAGGAAGTCCCAAAAGTGTCTTCCCCGCCAATGCCGCGGAGGAAGGAGGGATGCTCGCCCTGGCCGTCGATGTAGATATTCTCCGCCCCGCCGTGACTCCACCGATCGACGTTGTCCATCAGACGCACTCCGTATACGAATCCGATGAGCTGGCCCGGGCCATCCGCATCCAGCATCAGGTAATCTTCGTCGTAGCGCCGGGTCGGATTCTCTTTGCGCCAGCGAGCACAGAACCGCCTCGGCTCGTCTAACGATTGCCCCGGGTAACGATGCCAATCGACCTGGATGTAACAGTGATTGGCCTCGTCGCCGGTCTCCAATTCGATGCGCGCCGATTCGGCGAATGGCATCTCAAAGTAGCAGTTGTATCCGCTGTACTGTTTCACAGAGAGAAACGGGCAGTTGATCTCGTAGTAATCCTCGCCGTGCATGACGCCAAAGAAATCGCCCAACGGCGCTTCAACGTGCGGAATCTCGGAGCCGTCAAAGTAAATGCGCAGGATCATCTTGCGATTGATCATGTTGCTCCGCCGCGGGTGCTTCAGCGTGACCCAGATGTGACGGATGCATCCGGGTCCGGCCAGCTCGGCCCACGTCTCTCTGGAGTTCGCGGCGACAGGCCGAGTGATCGAAATTCGGTCGGAGACAGGATGTGAAGGGAGATCGAGGCCGAATGTGTTCATATCAGGGGAGACAGGCAATGCATGAAGGTGGCGCACTCATCCGAATCAGATTCAGATCACAGAGCCTATTGTGAAACACTATACTCAGGTCTCCTCGCGCCTGACAGTCAATGCAACGGAACCGCCTGTGACAGGTGTTCGCACTCAAGATGAATTGGCATGAATCGCACTATCGATCTCAATGTAGACATGGGAGAGAGCTTCGGCCTTTACGTTTACGGGTCGGACAGAGATATCATTCGTTCTGTCTCCTCTGCAAATCTGGCTTGCGGGTTCCATGCAGGGGATCCGAATGTGATGCGGAATTCAGTGGAGTTGGCGCGAGCCTGTGAGGTGGCGATCGGGGCCCATTTCGGGTTTCGAGACCTGGCAGGATTCGGACGACGTTGCCTGCACATGAAGCCGGAACATCTGAAGAATGACATCACCTATCAACTGGGGGCACTCGGGGCCTTTCTACGGGCCGCCGGACTGGACATGCATCACGTCAAGCCGCACGGCGCTCTCTACATGATGGCTCTGGAAGATGAGGAGATTGCCGCGGCCATCGTGGAGGCATCACTGGAATTCGATTCGAGTCTCATGATCTACACCATTATGGGCTCGGAAACGGAGGCTGAAGCGACGAACAGAGGGATGCGGGTCGTCCGGGAGTTTTTCGCAGACCGGCCTTACTATCCGGATGGTCGAGTCAAGATGTTTGACTGGTCTCTTGAAGAGGTGGCCCCCGATCATGCAGGCATCGCTCAGCGAGTTGTCCGTCTGGTGAACGAAGGCGTTATCCAATCGATGGACGGGACAGACGTAGACATGAAGGTTGAGACCGTTTGCGTGCATTCGGATACCCCAGGATCGCCAGAGATTGCCGCCGCCATTCGCTCAGCCCTGGAGGCCGATGGGGTCGATATCCGAACGCCTTAGGATCTGTGGGTGTGACTTCTCCGCGCAGCGCGGAGATGATTACCACGGATGGCAAAGCCATCCCACGGATGAAGACAGAAAAAAAACTTCTTCATCCGTGGGATGGCCTTGCCATCCGTGGTATTTCTATCGTAGCT
>Ga0207984_1000464_pt1 | contig 24782 bp, 26 predicted proteins | sample ETNtaG_30_FD_185760 | JGI IMG/M metagenome (GOLD analysis project Ga0207984, IMG submission 185760) | Marine microbial and viral communities from oxygen minimum zone, Eastern Pacific Ocean - ETNP201306PF43B (SPAdes) (version 2) | ecosystem: Environmental > Aquatic > Marine > Oceanic ...
GCTTCCCGACTGCAGCTAACTGGCGCCGCTCCTGCTTCCCGACTGCAGCTAACTGGCGCCGCTCCTGCTTCCCGACTACAGCTACTCATGGCGATCCACGCAAGGTTGCGAAATCCACCCCATGGGCAAATCCAACGAAATCGACCAGCTGATCGCGGCCCTTCCCAAGGTGGAACTCCATCTGCACATCGAGGGCACTCTCGAGCCCGCGATGATGTTCGAAATGGCCGAGCGCAACGGGGTAGCGCTGCGCTTCGCGAGCATCGAGGAGATCGAGGCGGCCTACCAATTCGAGGATCTGCAGTCCTTCCTCGATCTCTACTACGCGGGGGCCGCAGTTCTGATCCACGAACGGGACTTCTTCGAACTCACCTGGGCGTACCTCGTGCGCATGGCACACGAAAACGTTCGACACGTCGAGATCTTCTTCGATCCGCAGACGCATACCGGGCGCGGCATCGCCCTGGAGACAGTGCTCGAAGGAATAGGCGGGGCGCTCGCGCAGGCCGAGCAGACGCTCGGCATCAGCTCTCGGCTCATTCTGAGTTTCTTGCGGGACCGCTCCGAAGCCGACGCGATGGAAACGCTCGAAGCGGCGCTTGCCTGGCGCGAGTCGATCGCCGGCGTGGGCCTCGACTCAGCGGAGGTCGGAAACCCGCCCGAAAAATTCATCGGGGCCTTCCGGCGGGCTCGCGAGCTGGGGCTTCAGCGCGTGGCGCACGCGGGTGAGGAGGGTCCCCCCGAATACGTCCGCCAGGCGCTCGACCTGCTCGGCGTGTGCCGGATCGACCACGGCGTGCGTTGCGCCGAGGACCCCGCGCTCGTGGAACGGCTGGTGCGCGAGCGCATCCCGCTCACGGTCTGTCCGCTTTCGAACGTACGCTTGCGTGTATTCGATTCCCTGGCCGACCACAACCTGAAGACGCTCCTGGAACGCGGCGTCTGCGTGACACTCAATTCCGACGACCCGGCCTACCTGGGCGGCTACCTGACCGAGAACTGGCTCGCCGTACGCAGCGCGCTCGACCTGAGCCGCGCCGACGTGCTGACCCTGGCCCGCAATGCAGTCGAAGCGAGTTTTCTAGAAGGCGACGCCGAGCGTGCGCTTCTCGGAGAAATCGAGGAGGTCGCGGCACGCAGATCAGAACCGGACCAGGCCGGTGCCGGGCCGCACACGGCGGCGAAAAACTCCGAAAGCGGTCATCGCGACTGACGCCAAACGAGAAAACAGGCTCGTCGGGGTCCCGGCCGCGCGCCTCAGCTCGCAACCGCGTCCAGCCGGCCTGGCGCTCGTCCTCTTCGATCCGCCGCAGGCGCCGGCTCTTTACGCAGACATCCGATCGCCTCGAAATCTCGAGGATGCCGGCGCGGCGCGCAATCGCCCGAAAGGGCGCAATGCTCCTGCGCTGGTATCAGTAGACGGGCGCTTCCCGGCGCACCAGATCCCGCTCCCGCCACGGGTAGCCGCGGCCGACGTAGAGATCCGCGCTGTGGATGTCGAGCCTGTCGAGACCGGGTTCCGGCATGCCCCGAAGTCAGTCGAACATGATCACTTGCCGCGCGGCCGAGCCCTTGCGCATGGCGTCGAAGGCTGCGTTGATCTCGTCCAGCGCGACGCGCGCCGAGATCATCTCATCGAGGTGCAGGCGCCCGTCCAGGTAGAAATCGATGTAGCGCGGCATGTCGACCCGGAACTCGTTCGAGCCCATGAAGGAGCCGGTGATGTTCTTCTCCTGCAGCGTCAGATCGGCTGCCGAGATGGGCACCATCTCGGTCACCGGCACAACACCGACGATGACAGCCGTTCCGCCACGGCCCGTCATGCCAATGGCCTGCTGCACCGTTGCCACCGTGCCGAGGCACTCGAATACGAAGTCTGCACCTCCACCAGTGAGCCCGTGCACGGCCGCAACCGGGTCGCCGTCGGTGACGTCGACGCAATCGGTGGCGCCGAGGGTTCTCGCGAGATCGAACTTCCACGCCTGGGAGTCGACCGCGATGATCTTGCCGGCACCCACGATGCGCGCGCCCTGCAGTGCGGCCAGGCCGACACCGCCGCAGCCGACGATCACCACCGTGCTGCCCGCCGGGATGCGCACGGTCTTGAGCGCTGCACCGAGCCCCGTCGTGACACCGCAGCCGATCAGGCACGCCCGGTCGAGGGGCATGTCGTCGCGGATCTTCACCAGCGAGCGCTCCGGGCACAGCATCTTCTCCGCGAAAGACGACAGGTCGCCGAGCTGTCCAACCGGGTCGCCAGCCTGCGTGGTGATGCGCGGCCCCGCTTCCGGCGGCCGGCTCGGCACGTAGGGCGAAGTGCAGAGATAGGGACGCCCGCCCGTGCAGAAATGACACGTGCCGCACCAACGGTTCAGGCAGCCGATCACGTGGTCGCCCTCCGCGACTTCGGTGACACCCTCCCCCACCGCCTCGACGACACCCGAGGGCTCGTGGCCGAGAATCACCGGGGGCGGCAAGGGAATGCCCCCCTCGATCATGTGGAGGTCGCTGTGGCAGATGCCGGACGCGGCAGTCTTGACCAGTACCTCGCCGGGACCGGGATCGTCGATGTTGAGATCCTCGATCGACAGCGGCTCGTTGTTGACTCGCATCACGGCAGCCTTCATGGCAGTCTCCCTTGTATCGTTTCGGCTCAAAAATTCTGAGGGCTGTACTCTACCACCGTCGGGGATTCCAGATCATTCCTCGTGGTGCTGAAGAATCTCGACCTGGTATCCGTCCGGATCCTCGATGAATGCGGCGGTAACGGGCCATCGGTCGAGGCGCTGGGGCTCCATGATCGACTTGGCTCCCGCATCGACTGCCCGCTGATACAGCCCCTCGCAGTCGTCGGTTTTGATGTAGAGCTTCCAGAAGGCGTTTCCGTGGTCGATGGGGCCCTCGTGATCGTGGTGCCAGGCGAGCTGGATCCGGTTGCCATCGGCACCCTTGAGAACGACCTCGCTCACGTTGGGGATCTCGATCCGGTGGGTGACCTCGAGTCCGAGCACATTTTCGTAGAAGGCGACAGATCGTCCGAGGTCGGTCACGTTGATGCAGTACTGGTCCAGGCTCGTTTCCACGGTGTTCTCCTTCGGGTCCTAGGGTTCTGTTCGCGTCAGGCGAAAAACACGGATGTTCCGATCGGTTCGATTCTCGTAAACGTAAATCTGCGGAATCGCCTGGCGGAGGGTGTCCCAGACCTCTTCCTTCTCCGCGTCCAGCAGCACCCGCGCCCGGGCCTTGAAACGCTCACCTTTGAGCTGCAGTTCCACTTCCGGATTGGCCTCGATGTTGTAGCTCCACGCCGGGTGCTTCTCCTGGCCCATGGCGCTCGCCACGACCAGGTAGTCGCCTTCGTGCTCGACGCATGCGAGATGGACGGAGCGCGGCTTTCCCGAGCGCCGGCCCGTCGCAGTCAAGGTCAGCATGGGCATATTCGGGACACCCATCGAGAAGAACTTCCCGTTGCTCGCCCTGAAGATCACGGGATCCAGGCGGGAAGCAACGTTCCGAATCATCCAGGTCGAGACCGGATTGGTTGTGATCCAGATGAGAAAACGGTCGGACCTGGCCTGGTTTCCGGAGGAACCCACCGTCGCGGTTACCGGGGCGCGGTCTCGTAGACCTCGGCGTCGGACTCGAGGGTGTGCTGTTCGAATTTGCTCATCGCGTGCGGCCACTGGGTCGCGACCCGGCTCGCCTGCCACACCTCGACGTTCTCGATCGCCTGTTGGATCTCCTCGTCGTAGCTCTCCAGCGGTTCGGGCCGGAAGCCGATCCACACGAGGTCATTCCACGAGATCCGCTCGATCTTCTGCAATACGTAGTTCGCCTGGGACTCGATCATCACGAGAATCGATCCGTTGTCTGTGTTCGGACCGTAGCGCATGAAGAGGTTCGCAAAGCCCTCCGTCATGCCCCACGCCACTGTCAAAACCGACTTCTGGCAGATCACATCTGACACAATTGTCAAAATTGGCGGCTCGGAGGTACTCTGGCCGCGTGCGACCCGCGAGGGCACCGATCCCGACAACTGCCTGCCGCGAGCCTCGTCGCGCTATCGCGCTGCTGGGCGGAGCGCCCCTGAACGCGTTCTCGGTGGCCATCGCGACACCGACCGCGCTCTGCGACCGCCTATTCGAAACCTAGGAAGCTCCGGTGAGCCGGTCCGGGCCCTGGCAGAATCCGGACCCGAGACGCTGGCCCCGAGCAAAACGATTGTCGCGGAGGAAACAAGCAATGGGTCGACTCGATGGCAAGGTGGCGCTGATCAGCGGCGGCGCACGGGGCATGGGGAAAGCCGAAGCGCGGCTCTTCGCCGCCGAGGGCGCAAAGGTGGCCGTCTGTGACGTGCGCGACGACCAGGGGAAAGCGGTCGCCGAAGCAATCGGAGCGGCTGCGATCTACCGCCACCTCGACGTAACCCGCGAAGACGAGTGGGCAGAAGCCGTGGCCGCCACCACCGGCGCGTTCGGAAGACTCGACGTCCTGGTGAACAACGCGGGCATCGCCGAAGCCGCACCGCTGGCCGAAATGACCCTCGAAAGCTACCGGCGAGTCACCGAGGTGAACCAGACCGGTGTCTTCCTCGGCATGCGCGCCGTCGTCGAGCCCATGACGCAAGCCGGGGGCGGCTCGATCCTGAACATCTCCTCCATCGACGGCTTGATCGGGATGAACAACATCATCTCTTACGTCGCGAGCAAGTGGGCCGTGCGCGGCATGACGAAGACGGCCGCGATGGAACTCGCGCCGCGCGGAATCCGCGTCAACTCCATCCACCCGGGCTTCATCCACACATCACTCGCGGTGGAGGACGAGAGCGGCCTGCCCGAGATCCACGCGCTCCTCGACGAATACACCGCGCGGATGACGCCCATGGGCCGCACCGGTGAGCCCGAAGAGATCGCGAAGCTCGCGCTCTTTCTCGCTTCGGACGAAAGCTCGTACTCGACGGGGTCCGAGTTCGTCGCCGACGGCGGGTTGATTGCGGGCCACCCGTCGCCGGGACCCGAGGAATAGGCCGATTCACCCAGCCACAGCAGCGAGCCCCAAGACGCCGGGGCCGCGCGCGTTTTGCGCCGAAAAGTGGCGAGGCTCGGTTGCGCACGTCGACGGGGCCGACGGCCGCGACAGCTGGCTGCCCGACGCGGACCCGTTCCTTCCCCACGCCGGCTTCAGCAACACCAGCCGCGGTTCAGGACGCCGCCTCGTCCGCCGCGGCGAAGACCTTTCGCGCCATGTGCATGCCGTCGATGGCGCGGGGGAAACCGCCGTAGATCACCAGCGTCAACATCACCTCTTCGATCTCTTCCCGCGTGACGCCGTGGTTGAGTGCTCCCTGCAGGTGGATTTCGAGTTCCTGCATCAGCGAGAGCGCCGCGAGCACGGAGATCACCACCAGGCTGCGGTCGCGACGCGAAAGCTGCGGCCGAGACCACACGTCGCCAAAGGCGAAGTCGAGCACGAGGCGGCCCATTTCACCCAGCTGATCGATCGTCGCCGCCTCGGCAAACTTCATGTCCATATCGGGCTGGCCGAGCAGGGTGTTCAGCACGTCGAGCCCGTCGGCGCGGCGCTTCTCGTCGTCCTTTAGCTCGCCGGCTGCCGGCGGGTTGCTGCGCTTCTCCGACCCGTCGACCTGGGCGAAGACCTGGCCCGCGATGCCCGCACCGGCCAGCGCAACCGGAACCCCCGCGTAGGCGCTGATCTGCACCATGATCTCGTCGATCTCCTCGCGGCTCAGACCGTGGTTGAGGCCGCCTCCGACGTGGTGGCGCAGCTCGACCTCGCGGCCGAGTGCGGTGAGAAAGCAAATCACCACCAGGCTGCGGTCGCGACGCGAGAGCTCGGTGCGGCTCCAGATTTCACCGGCTCCGGTGTGGAGCACGATGCTACCGAGAGCGCCCTGGGTACCGAAGAACTCGGCTAGCGTACGGCCGGCTGCCTCGGATCCGCCCAGGGTCGAAAGAACGTCGAGACCGCGTTCGTAGCGCGTGCGGGGGTCGGCCATGCTTCCTCCTCCTATGGCGCGCGAGTCTATCAGCGCCCAAGGCGGAATCGGGCGGGATCTGGCGGGATCTGGCGCTCGGACCTGCAGATTTTCCCCGTCCGCAGTCCTGAAACCCGGGCAGCTCCGGTACCCTCCCGGCGGCCGGCCGGGGGGGGCTATGCGAGTTCCCCGGCCATCCGGAGGCAGCATGGATCTCCTGGGTCTCGTCGTCGGTCTCCTGGTGGGCGCCGCGCTCGGCGGCTTCTTCGTCGCCACCCGCTACCGGGAGCGGCTCGCCGGCGAACAGGCACGGCGAGAAGCGCGCGAGGCGGGTGCGGAGCGGGAGAAGAAGATCTTCGAGAGCCAGCTCGCCGAGATGAAAACCATTTTCCAGGGCCTCGCCTCCGAGACGCTCGAGGCGTCGAACGAAAGTTTCCTGAGCCTCGCCACCGAGCGCATGAAGCCGCTTCGAGAAGAACTCGCGAAGCTCCAGACCGAAACCAAGGCCATGGAGACACGGCGCACCGAAGCCTACGGATCGCTGAAGACGGACCTGGCAGCCCTGCGCACGTCGACTGCCGCCCTCCAGGAACAGTCGACCGCGCTATCCACCGCGCTCCGGGGCAGCTCCAAGACCCGGGGAGTGATTGGAGAAATGATCCTGCGCAATGTCGTCGAAATGGCCGGCATGACGAAGCATTGCGACTTCGCCGAGCAGGTTCAGACTGCCGGTGGCGGCCGACCGGACATCGTGGTGAAGCTCCCCGGCGGCGGGCTCATCCCGGTCGACGCGAAGTTTCCCCTGGCGGCATTCCAGGATGCGATCGACGCCAAGGACCCGAAGGTCCGGGACGCGAAGCTCGTCCAGCATGCGAACGACCTGAAAGCCCACGTCGACACGCTGAAAAAGCGCGACTACACGGCCGGCCTCGAAGGCGAGGTGGACTTCACGGTTCTGTTCCTCCCGGGCGATCACCTGCTCGCTGCCGCGTACGAGCACAAACCAGAACTCCAGGAAAAGGCCCTCGCGGACCGCATCCTGATCGCAACACCCGTGACCCTCGTGGCGCTGCTGCGCACCGTCGGTCTCTACTGGAAGCAACACGATCTTGCCGAAGGGGCGCGCGACATCCAGATCCAGGCGCACGAGTTGCACAAGCGCGTCGCGACCTTCGTCACGCACTTCGCCGGAATCGGGAAGAACCTGGGCCAGGCACAGGAAGCCTTCAACAAGGCGGTCGGCAGCTATGAATCCCGCGTCCTGCCCGCAGGGCGCGAACTCGAAGCCCTGAACTCCGCCCAGGGAAAGCTGCCCGAGATTTCGCAGGTCGAAAAGGCTGTCCGCGAACTCCGAGTCGGATCTCCGGCCGAAGAACCCGACGAAGAAAGCTGAACAGCACCGCCTTGGCCCGAGTGATATCCTGCCCGCCAGCAAGGAACCCCGCCCGTGAATACAGGCGAACTCCACATCCACCCGATGATCCCGTCCCGCAAGAGCGAGGGGCAACTCAACCTTCCCGGCCAAGCTCATCGGAATGAAACCCGCCGAGAGCAAGGCGTTGCTCTCGTTCCCGGACACGCGCATTGCATCTCCCGAATTCCAGTGCCGCTTCCGGTGGCGGCAGAATTCCATGGTCATCTGGGACAACCGCTGCACGCAGCACTGCGCAGTGCCGGAAGACATCCGGGCCCACCGCCGCGTCGAGCGCGTGACGGTCATCGGAAACGATCCCTACTGGTTTCTGCGGCTCCCCGGCCTCGCTCGTCGCCTCACTGAGGCGCGGGGGACGGACCGAACGACGCGAGGAGGACTCTAACTTGGCCCGCTTCTTCCGCTGGATCGGAATCTTGATCCTGGCCGCGGTGGCGATATTCGTCCTCACGGCACTCGCCGCCCGCATGAGCGACGGCCCGATCGGGCTCTTCGCCGGGGGACCGCTCGACAGTGGCGAGCGCATGGACGAGGGCCTCTCGGACTGGAGCGCGTTCCGAGGCGTGAATGCAATCGACCTGCAGCTACTCGAACCTCCTCGGTCGCGCCGGGTCTGGATCATCGTGGACGACGACGGAAGCCTCTACATCCCGTCGGGCTTCGTTCGAAGCCTGCCGATGTGGAAGCACTGGCCTCACGAGGCCTTGGCGGACGGCCGTGCCATCATCCGGATCGAAGGACTTCTCTACCCCGTTCAGTTGGTGCGGACCGAAGACATGGGACTCCTTTCGAAGCTGGGTCGAGACCTCACCAAAAAATACGAACTCCCGGAACCGGAAGGCCAGCCCGACCCCGACGACTTCTGGGTATTTCGCGTCGACCCGCGAACTGCCCCATAGCAACAGGCGGCATCGGACAATGCAGGACTTCGACGACAAGATCGCAGTCATTACCGGGGGCGGCACCGGCATGGGGCGGGAACTGGCGCGCCAGCTAGCCGCCAGCGGCTGCCACGTGGCCATATGCGACCTCTCCGGTGAGGAGATGGAAAAGACCCGGTCCCTATGCGAATCCGATTCGCCGGAAGGCACGCGGCTTCTCACCTGCGTGGCGGACGTTTCCGACGAGTCGCAACTGGAGGACTTTCGCACCGCGATCTGCCGCGAGCTCGAAACCGATTGCGTGAACCTCGTATTCAACAACGCCGGGATCGGCGGGGCCGGCAGCATGATCGTGGACGAGCGCGATGAGTGGGAGCGCACATTCGACATCTGCTGGAAAGGCGTCTACTACGGCACTCGCACCTTCCTGCCCCTGCTCGTCGCGAGCGACGAGGGGCACCTCGTCAACACCTCGAGCGTCAATGGATTCTGGGCTTCTCTCGGCCCGGAGATCCCGCACACCGCCTACAGCGCCGCCAAGTTCGCCGTCAAGGGCTTCAGCGAAGCGCTCGTGAACGATTTCCGGCTGAACGCCCCGCACGTGAAGGTCTCCGTCGTCATGCCCGGACACATCGGAACGTCGATCTTGATCAACAGCGGAAAGATCCTGGGCCGCACTCCCAAGGACATGACGGACGAAGAACTCGAGGAGCTTCGCGAACGGATCGAGCGCATGGGCATCGAGCTGGGCAACGTTACACCCGAGCAGATGCGGGTCTTCCTGCAGATGCGCGCCGAGCAGTTCCGGGACGCCGCTCCCACGACGGCTGCCGAAGCGGCCACGACCATCCTCGACGGCGTCCGCGAAGAACGTTGGCGGATCCTGGTGGGAGCAGACGCAGAGATCATCGATCGCATGGTCCGAGAGGCACCAGAGGAGGCCTACGAAGAGGACTTCATGGAGCGTCTGCGCGCCCAGACCGGCTGGTCGCTCGGGGGCTGACGCTCGCGTCGCCCGCCGCGGGACTCTGTTTCTAGCGAAGCTCCGGATGGTGGCGCGTGTAGCGCCAGCGCTGCAAGGTCACCCCCAGGGCGATACCCGCGAGCCCGAGCAGCAGCGAGCCGAGCACGGAAAAGGCCGCCTCGAAAAGCCTCCCGCCTTCGATCAGGTGCACGGTATCGAGACTGACGGTGCTGAAAGTCGTGAGCCCGCCGAGCAGTCCGGTCATGGCGAAGGAGGCCAACAACTCCCGCTTCCGGGCAATATTCGGGAGATCGCCCGGAAGCACGCGCGCATCGACCGGGCGCGGAAAGCCCGCATCCAACGCCGCATAGAACGCGCCGATCAGCACGCTGCCCAAGAGGTTGCAGACCATCACGGCTTCCCAGCCCGGAAGGGCCGCCGCCTCGAAGCACTGCTCCGCAAACCCGCGGAGCGAGACGCCCACGGCTCCACCCATTGCCACCAGGACGCAGCGCAGGCCCAGATCCGGGATCCTCTCGGCCGTCGCTCTCACGCGAAAAGCCCCCATCCGAGCGCCGCGGCCGAAAACGCCAACAACGGGGTCCCGAGAAACTGGAGCAGGAACAATTGGTGTCGGCGCCCTCGCAGCAGGACGTATCCGTGGAGTTCGTAGCTGCTGAAGGTGGTGAAGCCGCCGCAGAGCCCCGTCAGGATCAGGGCCGAGAGCACGCTGCGAACACTCGCCGGATCCGCGGCGGCCAACTCGGCGAGCCGGGCCACCCAGGCCGAGCCAGGCGACGCAATTTCTGCGGCGGCACAACCGATCGCGAATGAGCCCAACACGTTGACCCCGATCAGAGTCGCCCACGCCGGCCATCCGAAACGGCGCGAGCACAACTCGAGCACGAGGAAGCGCGACAACGCCCCCACAGCCCCACCGACCACGAACCAGGGGAGCAGCCACACCCCGGAACGGTAGCCGAGCACCGGGATTGGCAAGTCCCTGAAACGGCGGCTGCCATGCCAACGCCGGCACCCGATCTCTGGTCGGTCGACGGGGACACCGAACTCGTGGCTTTCGGAGAAGTCGAGTTTCCCGCCTACTACCGCCAGCCCTTCCGCAGCATTCCCGGCGGGAACCTGTCCCGGGCGGCGGTCGCAGCGCAGCCCCAGAACGCCGGTATCGCGAAGCTGGAGTTTGAGCAGGGCTTTGCCGCAACGACGCGCTGCAAGAACGCGAGTGCGGACGCGGTGACGATTGTGGGCTCGTCTTCCGCGAGTGCCCCGACGAAATCAAGCGGCAGGTCCTCCTGGAGGCGAGCCAGATCCTCGCGGAGGCAAGCCGGATCCTGCGGCCGGGAGGGACCCCGATTCTTAGCGACGCGGCCTAGGCCGCCGCCCGGGCCTTGTGCGCGGCGAAGATTACCCGGGCAGCGCGCGTATCTCCGTCTCCGAGCATCCGGTTCATGACGTAGCTCACGGTCAAACGGTTCTCGACATCGACGATGCACATCGAGCCGCCCCACCCGGCCCACCACAGCGTCCGGTCGTTGATCCCGACGGGCGTATGTCTGCAGTGAAGGCCGTAGCCGAGCCCGAGCTTGAAATGGATCCCGGTCATCCGGTCGACCCCGTCGGCCTGAATTTCGAAAGCCCGCTCGATCGTCTCAGGAGACAACAGGCCGCGCCCGCCGTTGGCCAACGGCGCCATGGCCAGCGCGATCGACCGAGCATTGCCGTGTCCGTTCGAAGCTGGAAACTCGGCACACCGCCAGGCAGAGGTATTCACGAGCCCGGTGCTGCGGAAACCACTGGGTTGCTCCCGGGACTTGAGTTCGGGGGACACCGGCTCGGTCGCGACGGCGTGGAACGTTGCGACGTCCGCGGCGCGGGCGTGTTCGCTGAGGGGCAGCCCGATGTGCAGGTCGATACCGAGCGGCTCCGCCACCTCTTCTCGGAAGAAGGTGCCGAGCGTTCGGCCGTCCGTCCGCCGGACCAGCTCTCCGAGGAGCCAACCCTGGGTCTCGGAGTGATATCCGGAACCGTCGCCCGGGGTCCATCGCGGCGCCTGACCCGCGAGTCTCCGGCAGCAACCCTCCCAGTCGAACATCGAAAGGTCATCGAGCGGCTCGTCGAATACGGGCAGGCCCGCGGTGTGACCGAGCACGTGACGGACCAGGACCCCCTCCTTGCCCTCGGCCGCGAACTCGGGCCAGTACTCGGCCATCGGGGCATCGAACGAAACGAGACCGCGGTCGTGGAGCATCAACACGGTCAGCGCAGCCACCATTTTCGTCGTAGACCACAAGTTGACGATGGTGTCCCGCTCCCACGGCACGCGCCGCGCCAGGTCGCTATGCCCGCCCCAAAGGTCGACGACCAGCTCACCGTCAACCGTCACCGCACAGCTGGCCCCGAGATCCCCTTCGGCGAAGTTCTGCGCGAGGCTGTCTCGCACGCCAGAGAAGCCGGGCGCGCAGGTACCGTCGATTTCTGCCTCGGCGGGGGGAGTCGGGTTCACACGCAAGCTCCGGACAATGAGACGAGCAGTCTATTCCAATTTTCCGGCCGAAAACACGGTTTCTCCAGCCCCGGTCCGGGTGTGGGATACTCCTGACCCGGTTGGTCTGGGAGGAAATCAGCATGGCGGCATTCGAAGAGCGCACGACGTTGGGACGCACCGGCCTGCAGGTCTCGAGGCTCGGCCTCGGGTCCTCATTCAAGGCGCCCACCTCCGCGTACCGCGAGGCATTCGACCGGGGCGTGAACTACTTCTACTGGGGCAGCATTCGCCGCAAGTTCATGTGCGATGCCATCCGGGAAATCGGGAAAGATCGGCGCGAGCAACTCGTATTGGTGATCCAGAGCTACTCGCGCGTGGCCGCGCTGCTCGGACCCTCCGTAGAACGCGGGCTTCACAAGCTCGGTGTCGATCACGCCGACCTGCTGCTGCTCGGCTGGTTCAACAATCCGCCCTCACCGCGCCTGCTCGACGCGGCACGCGCGTTGCGCGAACGCGGCCGGGTAAACCATCTCGCGCTTTCGACCCATCGTCGCACGCTGCTTCCCACTCTGCTGGACGACGAAGATTTCGCGGTCTGGCACGTGCGCTACAACGCCGTGCACCGCGGCGCCGAACGCGAGGTATTTCCCTGCCTTCGGGGCCGCGAAGCGGAACAGCGGCCCGGGCTGGTCACGTACACCACCACGCGCTGGGGAAACCTGTGTGACCCACGCAAGACTCCGCCCGGAGAGCGAACCCCCCTCGGCACCGACTGTTACCGCTTTGCGCTCTCGCGCCCCGAGGTCGACCTCTGCCTCGCCGGCCCAGACGACAGCGAGCAGATGAAGCAGGCGCTCGCAGCCCTCGACGCGGGTCCCATGGAGCCCGAAGAGCAGGCCTGGATGCAGCGCGTGGGCGATCATATTTACGCGGGCAGCCGCAGCGCGTCACTATTCGATGGAGCAAAATGAGCTTGCACCCACCTCGCAGGTCACACCGGATCCAGGCGACCGGAACGCGACCGAACCCCGCCTCCCGACGGCGGGCCGATCTCCACGTAGACCCCGGTCCAGCCGTTGTCCGCCATCAACTGTGTCATGGCCGGACGCGAGTCCGGGTAACGAGCCTCGAGCGCCGACTCGGCCGCCGCAATCGCCGGGTCGCCGGGCGAGAGGATCCGGGCAACCGCCGGGAACGGGGCCCCGGTCACGTCTCCCGTTTCGGTGCACGGGGCGACGGTCACCCGGGGGGTTCTCGAAATCCGCTCGAGCTTCTTGAAGTGTGAAGCCGTTCGGACGTAGAGCCGCCCCCCCACCTCGGCGAACCAGATCGGTGTGGGGACCGGCTCGCCGGTGGCGCGAAACGTGGCGAGGCTCATGTGCCGCTCCCCATCAAGGGAAGCGAAGTAGCGGATTTTCTCTGCGTCCAATGCAGCCCCCGGCGTGTTCCGAGCCCGCCAAGACCGATCATGCCGCCCGGCGCGCTTCTCTGCTACGTCTCTAGCCATCCGTGATGAACGCGCGCAACGAACACACCCTGCGCTGGGAGCGCGACGTTGCGGCCTGGCACGAAGAAGCGGATGTCGTAATCGTCGGTCTCGGTTCCGCGGGTGCCTGCGCAGCCATCGAAGCCGCTGAGGTCGGTGCCGACGTCCGGGTCCTCGAACGGGCCGGCGGTGGCGGCGGAACCTCGGCGCTGTCCACGGGTCAGATCTATCTCGGAGGCGGCACCGCGATACAGACCGCATGCGGGTTCGAGGATTCTCCGGACGAGATGTTTCGCTACCTCATGGCAACTTGCGGTCCCGAGCCGGATGAAGCCAAGATCCGCCTCTTCTGCGACGAGTCCGTGGCCCACTGCGAATGGCTGGTGGCTCACGGTGTTCCCTTCAAGGCGTCCTACTACGGGGAAGGTTCCTACACCCCGACCGACGACTGCCTGTCCTACTCGGGAAGCGAACTGACGCACGCCTACCGGGACATCGCCAGACCCGCGCCCCGCGGACACACCGTCCAACAGGACGGAATCGAAGCCGGCGGCCAACTCATGCGCAGCCTGATCGAGGCCGTTGAAAAAACGCCCGCCCGGGTCGACGCCGACATCCGCTGCGAGAGCCTGGTCGTAAACCAGGCCGGCCGTGTCGTCGGAATCGCCGCGGTAATCGAGGGAAGGGAACGTCTCTACCGCGCGCACCGCGGCGTCATCCTGTGTGCCGGCGGTTTCATTCAGAATCGCGACATGGTGAAATACCACGCACCCTGGCTGGCACGCTGTAAATACCGCATGGGAACCGACGGGGACGACGGCCGGGGCATCCGCATGGGTGTGAGCGCCGGCGGGGAAGCCATCCGCATGCACACCGGTTGCATCGTGCTTCCCTTCACGGTGCCAAAGGGCCTGCTCCGCGGCGTGATGGTGAACCAGTACGGACAGCGATTCATCAACGAAGACGCCTACCAGACCGCAGTCGGCGAAGCGGCCCTCGTGCATCACGATGGCCAGGTCTATCTGATCGTCGACAACGCCATTTACGAGCGACCGTTCCCACCGACAGAATTTGCGGCCGTGGGGGAGACCATCGAGGAACTCGAGCGCGAGCTGGGCATGCCCGAAAAGTGTCTTCAGAACACGCTCGCCCTCTACAACGCGGGAGCGGAAAAGTCCGAGGACACCGTCTTCCACAAGAGTTCCGAGCACCTGCAGCCATTGGTCGAGCCGCCCTTCGGTGCCCTCGACTACCGCGTCGAACACTCGCTCTGGTCGGTCTTCACCATGGGCGGCCTGCACACGGACACCGAAGGTCACGTGCTCACGCCCGACGGCCAACCCGTCTCAGGCCTTTACGCGGCCGGCCGCACCACCTCGGGGCTCGCCGCTCAGGGGTACAGCAGTGGCCTCTCCATCGCCGACGCCACCTTCTTCGGCCGCCGCGCCGGCCGGGCCTGCGCGCTGCGCGAGGGATAGGAAACCCTGGGAAGCCGCCTCGCGCCGCTCGACGCCGGACCGACGGAAGCCGAAGAGCCCCCCTCGAACCGCGCCTGCGTCATCCAGGCCCTGAGTGCTGTGCAACGCGGATCGTGGCCCGCGGATCAGAGTGCGGATCGTGGCCCGCGGATCAGAGTGCGGATCGTGGCCCGCGGATCAGAGTGCGGATCGTGGCCCGCGGATCAGAGCGGGACTGCAGCTTTCCCTTTCGCGCCCCGTCAGTGCTCGGAACCGGCGAGGAGACGCTCGATCTGCACGAATAGCGCGGCATTCCGATACGGCTTCTGGATGAAGGCATCGCGCGATGGGTCCCCGTTTTCGAGCGTCGCGAGCGCTTCTTCGGGGTACCCGCTCGAAAGCAACACGGGAAGCTCCGGATGATCTGCCCGCAGGCGCGCATGCGTTTCGATCCCGCTGAGCCCCGGCATGGTGATGTCGAGGATGACGAGGTCTACTCCCGTTCCCGGCTCTTCCAGCCGCGATAGCGCGGCGTCTCCGCTCGACGCAGTCAGCACGTCGAATCCCGCCGCTTTGAGCCGCTTGGCCAGTACGGATCGCACCGAGGGCTCGTCGTCGACCACGAGGACCGTACGACCGGCAAATCGACCCGCCCCGGTCGTTGGAGCCATCGAATGCCTCTGTTGATCCACAGCCTGGTCTATCGGAAGCAGTACGCTGAAGGTGCTTCCCACGCCGAGGGCCGTCTCGATCTTCAGATACCCTTCGTGACTGTTGAGGATCCCGCGAGTCGCCGCCAGACCGAGTCCCCGTCCCGTGAACTTGGTCGTGAAGAATGGATCGAAGATCTTCTCGAGGGTTCTCTGGTCCATCCCGATACCGTCGTCCGTAACACGTAGGTACACGGCGGGATCGCAGATTTCTCCCTGCTCCACAGTCGCCTCCGCTCCGGGCATCGGGCCTGGTTTCCCCGCACCGGTTTCGATCGTGACCGTCCCGCCATCATCGCCGATGGCGTCGGCTGCATTGGTCACGAGGTTCATCACGACCTGCCGGAGTTCCGCAGCACCGCCTCGAACCGGCGGAATTTCCTCCTGCAGTCGATACGCGATCTCGATGTTCTTCGGAATCGAAACAGCGATCAGGCTAGTCACCTCCCGCACCATCGCTGAGAGATCCAGGTCTTCGCCCACGAAGGCAGTCTTGCCCGCGTACGCGAGCAGCTGCCGGGTGAGGTCGCTCGCACTGGCGGCAGCGGCTTCCACGTCCGCCAACGGCGCTTGAACGGGAGACTCCGGAGGCAAGTCCTCTCGCGCGATCTCTGCATTGCCCAGAATCGCAACGAGGAGGTTGTTGAAATCGTGCGCGATGCCGCCGGCCAGGACCCCGAGTCCCTCGAGCTTCTGAGACTGAATCATCGCCTGCGATTCGTGCCGCGCCTGGGTAACGTCTGCGAGCCGCCACGCTCGGCCCGCAAAGCCCTGATCGGTTGCGATCGGGAAGGTTTCCAGCTCGAGGATGCGGCCATCGATCAGGTCGAGATCGGAGAGCTCGCGGGAGGAGGCATCGGACTCGTCGGTGCCGAACTGCCACAACCGCTGCATCGCCTCCTGCAGCGGGGCCACCAGGTATCTCGCGAGTTCCCCGCGAAGCGAACTCCCCCATTCGAGGATCTCCTCGGTCGACAGATTCCAGAACCTGCTGAACGCGTCGTTGACGTAACGGATCTCGCCGTTCGCGTCCTGAACCAGGATTCCCTCGCCGGTGGCCAGATCGAGCGCCTTGAGAAGCGCCAGGTGCTCTTCGGCCTCGCGCCTCGCGGCTCGAAGCTCCCCTTGGTCTCGCAAACGCAGGCATAGCCCGGCGGGCACGCCGCGACTGCGCTGAACGTTCGACACCTCGATGGTGACCCAGGATACGGCGGCCGCCTGCGAAACGAATCGGTGCTCCTCAGACTTGGCTTTCAAAGGCTGGCGCGAAGCCTCGTCGGGCGAAAAACTCGGCACCGCGCGTCCGAGCAGCTCATCGATCGCCGAACCGGGAATGAGCTGCCCCGGGCCAAAGAGTGCCTGGGCCGCCGGATTGGCGAAAAGAAGCCGGTAGTAACTCGTAACGATGAGAATGGCATCGGCGTCATCGTTGAGCACGCCGGGAAGAGAGACCCGTTCCAGGACGAAGAGATCCCGCCGCTCCACCGCAAAGAGAAACAGGCTGCAGCTCAACGCAAAGCCCAGCGCCGTGGGGTCGTACGAAAAGGGCGACTCGCCGAGATCCAGGATTTTGTAGAGCAGCGGGCTGATCACGTAGACCATGTTCATGGCCAACGGAATCGCCACGGCCGCGACGAGGATACGGCACTGGGCGCGGATCACCGGATCGGGCATGTGCAGGCTGGCTTTCGCATGCACCCACAGGGTCGCCAATATTGCGGTGTAGTTGATGCTGGCGGTCGCGTACCACAGAGGGCCGTAGGTGCTCCGTGCAGCCGGATGAGCCTCCAGGAACTGTCCGTGCCAGGGATGTGTGATGAGGCCAATCCAGAGAAGTCCGTTGATCACCACCAGACCCTGCAGGCCGGACCGGAATGCGACCTTCTCGTAGCCGTACATCTGCGAGAAGTTTCGCGTGAACAGCCACCAGCCCGGGGCGATCGTCAGAAGACCCGTGTAGACCATGACCATTCCGGCCCACCGGATCGAGTCGTCGTGTGCCCAGACCATCGCGATCAGATCGCCGACGGAAAAGACCAGCCCGGATCCGAAGACCAATGGAAGCGCGGGCCAGAGAGCCGCGGGGGGGCGCCGATAGAAGACATGGGTCGTCAGCGCGACCAGGAGCATGATGCCGAGAGCGGTGGCGACTTGCCAGTTCGGCACGCATCACTCCGTGAAGGATCGCGACGGCGGAATGCCGTCAATTGCGAATGCTCGCACATCTCGTTACACGCCGCGAAATCCGGATCGGCCCGGGGCGCACTGCACGCCGCAAAATCCGGATCGGCCCGGGGCGCACTGCACGCCGCAAAATCCGGATCGGCCCGGGGCGCACTGCACGCCGCGAAATCTGAAATAACCGGGGGCGCACTGGAATCAGTCGCCCACGCATCCGGGCTCTTGCGAGATGCTCGTGCGGGTCTTGCGATGTTCGGCCTGGGGGCGCCGCTGCCGGCTGACCCTCCAATGACCGATGCGAGCGGCTAGGACGTCGACCCGCCGCAGAGCAACTCGCAGGCCTGGTGCAAGAACTCGACCGAAGTGCGCTCGTCCTGGATCGCGGCACGGAGCAGGAACTGGGTCTCCTGATCTGCGTCCATGCGTGCGGCGAAGCCCTCGAGCTGCTCGATCACCTTGGGATCGCCGGCCTGGGCTACGAACGTCTGGAGCTTCTCGGCGTCGCTCTTGTCGGGGTCACCGAGCGTGCCGATCAGAAACGTCTCGAGCTCTTCGGAAGCCTCCGCCTTCGGACTTCCGCCGAGCTCCTTGATGCGCTCCTCGAAGAGCTTCGCGTGGGCGGCCTCCCGCAGCTGAACCATGCGGAGCCCGCCGCGCAGACACTCGGTGTCGCTGGTCGCGATCCAGGCGCCGAAGCCGGCTGCCGCCGTCGCCTCGGCAACCCGGTAGCCATCCAGGAACTCGATGATCTCGGGCGTCGACATCGGGGCGTTGCCCCCGTCGAGGCTGTCGAGGCGCTTTCGAATCGCACCGACCTCTTCGCAAAGGCTCGTGATGGCCGTCTCGATCCGCGCCAGGGCGTCCCTGGCTTCCTTGGGGCTCGGCATGGGGGGTCCTCCTGGATAGGACCCCATTTTACTCGAACTCGGGCCCGGACGGGTGCCACCCCGCAGCTCAGTCGAAGATGAGGACGAGGTATGCGAAGAAGAGCACGAGGTGAACCGCACCCTGTAGGACGTTCGTGTGACCGCTCGAGAAGGTCACGACACTGACGGCGAGCGTGAGGAGCAGGAGCAGCGAGTCGACCGGAGGCAGGCCGAGCGTCACATGTCTGCCTGTGGCGATCGCGATGATGAGCACGGCGGGCACCGTCAGCGCGATCGTCGCCGCCACCGAGCCGAGAGAGATGTTCACCGAGCGCTGGAGACGATTGGCAAGTGCCGCCCGGATCGCGCTCATCACCTCTGGAGAAAGCACCAGGATCGCCACGATGAAGCCACCCAGAGCTGCGGGGGCGCCGAAACGATCGATGCCGATATCGATCGGAATCGCGAGATTCTTCGCCAGGAAGACGATCGGCACCAGGTAGGCGACGAGAAGAGCCGCGTGGACCCAGGCCGCGCGCAGAACCAGACCCGGGTGCTCGTCCTCGAGATCCGGCGCATCCGGGTCCGACGTAGCTCGCGGCGCGAGGAAATACGAGCGGTGCTTCACCGTCTGGACCGCAAGGAAGACAGCGTAGAGACCGAGGCAGGTCAAGAAGAGAAAGACCTCCTGAGGAAGCGAGAGCGTGGGGCCTTCGGTCGAGCGGGTGTAGTTGGGAAGGATCAGAACGAGAACTGCGAGGGGAAGAATCAGCGCGAGGAAGGCATTGGCACCCCGCAGGTTGTATTCCTGCTCGTGATGGCGCAGTCCGCCGAGGATCAGCGCCAAACCCACTATGCCGTTGAGCACGATCATGACGACCGCGTACATCGTCTCCCGAGCCAGAGTGGGGTTTTCAGCACCCGTGAGCATCACAGCCGAGATCATCATGACCTCGATCGAAATCACGGACAGGGTGAGGATCAGCGTTCCGTATGGCTCGCCCAGCAGAACCGCGAGTGCATCGGCGTGCCGGACCACCCCGAAGGCGGCCGCCAGGATCACGGCAAAAAGAATCGACGTCAGGCCCAGTAGCCAGACCCCGCTAGCAGAGCCCAGCCACACCGACCCGAAGACTCCGAACACGATTGCCACGAGCACACCGATCACGAGGGCGCTTTCGGCTGCCAGAAAGGCCAGCGGTCCGGTTGCTGCTCGCTTTTCCGTCATCGGCTGCACCGAAGAGACTCGGCAATACCCTCGGCCAAAGCTTGCTCGTCCTCCGTCAAAGCGAGAACCACAGCAGTCGCCTCGCCGCACTCGGACTGCACTCGCCCGGCACAGCGAGGGCGACGCCCGCGGGCGGAGTGGTTCAAGGTGTCGTGAAGTTGCAATCTGGTTCCTCTCGCCTGCCCGGCACACCCGCCCGGAAGCCTCGGACGCTCAGCGAGCGCGGTCAATCTTGACGCCGTGCCGCACAGCTTGCACGCAATTTCAGAAGACTGCCCAGCGCCGGCCCAGGGCACGCCGGGGCCCCCTCGGTCGGCCATCCAGAGCGCCGGAATGCACGTGTAGCCACCCGCAGGACGCAGCGCACGCTCGAGGAGCCCCGGCTCGCGGCGTTTCCGCGATCGATCGAAACGAGCGGACTGAAGCGCTATTCGCCGGCATCCCGGCCATGAGCAAGCCAGAACCCGGCCACGCCGGCGGCTTGATTTCCCGCCACTCGCCCTTATAGGCTACTGGTCCCTCCGGGTTTCCAGCGGCCGCGAAGGGCCATACGCGCGCCGGACTCGAGGACGATCGTGACCGCCGCAGAATCCACACGAATGGCATCCAAAGCGGAGGCTCTTGCCCGTGGAAAACAACAGCGTTCCTGAGGCCACCGACGCCGTAATCACCGGTATCGGTGGAGTCGTCGGCGCGTCGGCCGCACAGCTCTCTGCGATCCCGGAAACACGCGGGTCCGCGGTCGATGGGCCGTCAGTGGCCGCCAATCGGCATCACCAGAGCTTCCGAGAAATCGTGAACGCCCCGTGAGATGATGGTGTCGAAAAGACCGAACTACACAGACGCAAGGAGGTAGCCGATGACCGTCTTCTCGAGAACCTGGTGTATTCCCGTATTCGCCATGGTTTTCGTAGCGTGCGGATCCAACACCGGAGAAGCGACCGAGTCCGAGCCGTCCACGATCACCGTAAGTGGCGAAGGTGTGATCGAAGCCGAGCCGGACGTCGTCACCCTGAACATCCGAGTGGTAACCGAGGACCGGCTCAGCGCGGTCGCTACCCGGGACAACGCGGCGACGACGCAGTCCGTCATCGCCGCCCTGCGGAAGGCCATGGGAAAAGAGGCCCAGATCCAGACAACGGGCTACGCGCTGACACCGCAGTACGAATACCTCAAAACCACGTCTACCCGTCGGCTCAGGGGATATCAGGTGCGCAACAGCGTCTTGTTGCGAAGCGGTGACCTCTCGGGGATCGGGCGGGCGATCGACGCTGCATCCGATGCCGGTGCCAACGAGATCGATTCGCTGACCTTCGGGCTGCGTGATGACTTTGAGCACCGGCTCCAAGCGCTCGCAGCGGCGACGCAACACGCGCGATCCAAAGCAGATGCGATCGCGGCTGCACTGGGAAGGAAAGTCGCTCGCGTCGTATCCGTCGATGAATCCGGCAGCCCCCCTTCACCCGTCCTCATGCGAGCGCAAGTTTTGGGTAGCGCCCCGACGCCGGTGGAGACCGGAAATCTGGAGCTGCGCGCGCAGGTTTCGATGCAGGTAGAACTCACGGACTAGCGGAGGATCGGAATGCCGACCGCAGAGAAAATGCGGGAAACGCTCGTTCTCTACCTGCAACGAGTGGCGGAACACGATGCAGAGGCGGTCCTCGCCCTATTCGCCGACACGATCTCAGTCGAAGATCCCGTTGGTGGCGCTCCGGGAACCCACATCCGGGGACACGAGGCGGTCGGGCAATTCTTTCGCGAGGGGTTTTCCCGGACCCAACCGGTTCCGACCCTGGTCGGCCCCATCAGAACCACCCTTGGAAATGAAGCTGCCATGGCCTTTACCCTGCGCCTCGAGTTCGGCGAAGAAACTCGGGAAATCGACGTCATCGACGTGGTCAGCTTCGATGCGGCCGGAAAGATCACCCGGCTGCGAGCGTTCTGGAACCCGGAAGAAATTCGCCTGGCGAACTGACCGGAGTTGGCTGCTTCCAGCCCGCCGATCCAGCGAGCTAACGCTCGGCCGTAACGACAGCCTATGACACGGGCTGTGAGGCTCTGGGAGAAACATCCGGACCCGCGCGAAACCGCTCGAGCGGCCGCTCGAATACCTAGCGAACGGGCGGCGGGCTGCCCTGAATGCTCCAGACCTCGACGGGCGTGGCCACCATCGTCACCTGTCCTCGGCGAATGTATTCGATCCGCATCGGCGGCAGGTTTTCGACGTCCACCCGGATGCGCCATTTTCTGAAGCGGGGGGTGGACTCTCTGGCGACCTCATCCAGGCAGGCGGCGAGACGATCGTCGAGGCGTTCGAGCCTCGAGCCTCGAGACCCAGCTTATGGATCCGGTAGCGCAGTGTGCTGCGGGGGACTCCGAAGCGCCGGGCGACACGTGCCACGTTGCCGCCCGCGGCATCCAGTGCCGCCGCAAGCTCTTCGCGCCCGTCTTCTTCGTCCCGATTCGCTTCTAATTCTCTGCCCGCCGCCGGCTGAGCCAGGAACCCGTTTCCCGGGGCCGGTCGCGAAGACGCACCGAGGAGCTGGTCGACGGTGGCTTCGTCCAGTACGCCACCGTGATGCTGGATGACGAGTCGCTCCAATACGTTGTAGAGCTCCCTCACGTTGCCCGGCCACAGATGCGCACTCAGGCATTCGTAAAACCCACCCTCGATGCTCGGCGGCGCTACCTGGAGCCGCTCCGAGAGGACTTCGATTCCCGCACGCGCCAGCGCCGGAATGTCGCCCAGGTGTTCGCGAAGCGGAGGCACCTCGATGTGGAAGACGTCGAGGCGGAAGAACAGATCGGCGCGGAACGCACCTTCCTCTACAGCGCTGCGCAGGTCCCGATTGGTCGCCGCGATGACCCGCGCGTTCATGGAGAGCGTCTCGCGGCCACCCAGCCTCTCGTACTGGCGATCCTGGAGCACGCGCAGCAATTTCGCCTGAAGCCTCGGCTCCAGGTCTCCGATCTCATCGAGGAAGAGCGTGCCGTCTCCGGCGAGCGAAAACCGACCCGGGTTGCGCCCTACAGCCCCCGTGAACGAGCCCCGTTCGTGCCCGAACAATTCGCTCTCGATGACCGTCGGTGCCAGCGATGCGCAGTCGACGTGAACGAAGGGGCGGTCCTGTCGACCCGAGATCCTGTGGATTTCGCGTGCGACGAGGCCCTTGCCCACGCCGGTCTCGCCCGTGAGCAGAACGGTCGATCGCATCGGCGCAACCGACGCCATGTCGCGCCGCAACTGCTGCATCACGTGGCCGTGGCCGATGAGGGCATCGTCGGAGGGCTCCTCCCCCGGCTTGAGAAGATGGAGGGAAGCGCGGGCGGTGACGTCCTCGGCAGAAGCGGGGAGCCCAATCACGTCGGCGACCCCGGCACGCATGACGCTCACGACCTCGTCAGTCCCGATGCCTTCCGCAAGCACCACGATCGGACAGACGCGGAGGGTTCTGCGAACGGTCCGCAGCTTCTCCGCACCGCTGTCGCAGGTCGCGTCGATCCCCACGACGCAAAGGACACACTCGGACGGATGCGCGAAACCGCTCACACCGCCTTCCGGCGCGAAACACTCGAACGAGCGCTGCAACGCCCAATTCTCGAAGGATCCTCGGTACGGTTGCTCGAGGTCGAGCAGGATGACCGAGGGCGCGTCGCTCATCGACCGCCCCGAGCATACCGAGCCAGGACTTCGCAGCGGCCGCGGTTCGCGGGTATCCGGATCGAAGCAGAAAGCGGTGCCCGGTGGAGGGAACTCGACGCACCTGACTCGAAAGCGCGGGGCTCGGTGGCGCCGCCCTTGGTGACACACTGACTGCGTATCACGGCAGTTCCTGCTCCCGAATTAGTTCCACTAATTTAACTGCAATACGCGTACCGCACCTCAAAACAGAACCCACAGTCATAAAATGCCTGTGGAAAAAGCAGCTTACAAATCAGCGCATACAGAATGCATTCGCCGGCCGAGAAGAATGATACGTTTTTTAGGTAATCAATTTCATACGGGTGAATCCGCAGACGTAGGGAAAAAACCCCGAGGTCAAGGCAGTCTCCGCCGCCGGGGCGAAGCACATCGAACTATCGGTCCCCAAATACAAGGGGGCCCGGAGAATCTCTCCGGACCCCCTCGCGTCTTGGGGTTGGTGGCATTCGTTCATCCGACCTCGATCAACTCGATCTCGAAGACGAGCGTGCTGTTGGGTTCGATATGCGGGCCGGCACCCTGTTCGCCGTAGGCGAGTTCCGGCGGCACCACGACCTTCCACTTCGAGCCCACGCTCATCCGGCTCAGGGCCTCGCTGAAGCCCGGAATAACGCGGGCCAGCGGGAACTGAACCGGCTCACCCTGCGCATAGGAACTGTCGAACTCGGTGCCGTCAATCAAGCTACCGCGATAGTGGACACGAACCGTTGCGTCCGGAGCGGGGTTCTCACCTTCACCCTCTTTCAGCACTCGGTACTGGAGCCCACTCGCAAGGGTGGTGACTCCATCCTCCGTCGCGAAGGCGTCGCGGAATGCCTTGCCACTGTTGGCGTTCTCTTCGGCCACGGCCTGAATCTGCTCCTCGAAGGCCGCCTGGCGGCCCGCCTCGTAGTCAGCGACGGCCGCCGTGAGTTCCGGGGCATCCAAAGCGAGTTCCCGGCCTTCCATTGCATCGGAGAGGCCCCTCACAAACGCCGCCCTGTCGACGCCCGTGATGTCCTGACTCAGCTGGCTCCCGACCAAGGCCCCCATCCCGTAGCTCTGCCGTGCGATCGGTTCCTCGAGTCCCTCGGGTGCGGACGCGCCCGCCTGCCAGCAGCCTGCCAAGGCCATTCCACTAATGGCCGTCATCGTGATCCATCGAGTGCGCATGACGAATTCCTCCGCGCTTGGTTTTTCGATGGCTCCAGTGTGGCGCCCAGTCGTTTCCCGGAAGTGTCCGCAACATGAAACCCCGTTCATGCTGGGCTTAGGAAGCCGCGAACGGGGGGTCAGGGGTTCCGGCTCAGCGCGCCGTGAGGTTTCAGGAGTTCCGGCTCAGCGCGCCGTGAGGTTTCAGGAGTTCCGGCTCAGCGCGCCGTGAGGTTTCAGGAGTT
>Ga0207984_1000465_pt1:0-22500 | contig 24625 bp, 19 predicted proteins | sample ETNtaG_30_FD_185760 | JGI IMG/M metagenome (GOLD analysis project Ga0207984, IMG submission 185760) | Marine microbial and viral communities from oxygen minimum zone, Eastern Pacific Ocean - ETNP201306PF43B (SPAdes) (version 2) | ecosystem: Environmental > Aquatic > Marine > Oceanic ...
GGGAAAAAACTTTTCAATTAGCGCCCCATTATGTTTATTTAGCAAATTCGTCTGGGATAAAAGTAGGAATTACAAGAGGTACGCAAGGAGTAATTAGATGGATGGACCAAGGTGCGAGCCAAGCCATTTTGTTTGCAGAAGTGCCAAACAGAAGATTTTCAGGCGACATTGAAGTGGAATTGAAAAAATATGTGAATGATGTTACCAATTGGCGAAAAATGCTTTCTGGAATTCCTGATCCGGTTGATTTAGTGAAAATGAAAGCAGAACTTTCTGCTTATGTGCCAGAGGAATTGAAACAATATATTCTACCTAACAATACCGTAACCGAGATTAATTATCCTGTAAGGGGATACCCAAAAAAAATAAATAGCACAAAATTAGAACGTACGCCAATTGTGGAGGGCGAACTAAAAGGCATAAAAGGACAATATTTATTATTGGATGGAGACAGGGTTTTTAATGTGCGTTCGCATGAAGGATATATCTCCAAATTCTCTTTTAAAGAAATTGCACAGGGAAGGTTGTTCTAATTAATCTCTAAAATAAAAGGCATTCTTGCCTTAATTTTTTCACCTTTCAATAAATTTTCAACTGACTTAACAAATTTCCGATCAATGCCTAAATAGTTAATAATATATTTACTCTCCTCTCCAGTTATTTCCTTTATAAATGTTTCTAAAGGATCTTCTTTTTTTGGTAGAGAAACAAGTCGGTAATCTAAAAGTTCTGCCAAATCAGCAGCAATGTCAATAGCCGTTTCCAGGCCGCCCAAAACATCAACAAGTCCTAAGCGTTTTGCATCATAACCAGTCCACACTCTGCCTTGCCCAATATCATCCACGGCAGCCGTGCTCATATTTCTTCCTTCTGCCACATGGGAAATGAAAGTAGCGTAAATATCCTCTACATGATCCTGAATTTTTGCTCTTTCAAAAGAAGTCAATCTTCTATACATACCTCCAAAATCAGCATGTTTGCTTGTATTTACTGTATCAATAGTAATTCCTAATTTGTTTTTGTAAAAATGCTGCAAATTAGGAATAAGTCCGAACACACCAATAGAACCTGTAATAGTGGTAGGGTTTGCAACAATAGTGTCAGCAGCACAAGCAATGTAATAACCGCCACTTGCAGCTAAATCGCCCATAGAAATTACAAGTGGTTTTTCCGCTTTTGCCAATGTTGTCTCTCGCCAAATTACATCAGACGCTAAAGCACTTCCTCCAGGAGAATTTACTCTTAAAACAATTGCTTTTACTTTTTTATCTTCTCTAGCCTCTTTAATTGCTTTTGCGGTGGTTTCAGAACCAACACTTTTTAAATCTCCTTTGCCAGAGTTTATTTCTCCTGTTGCATAGATAATAGCAATTTTATTTCGGCTAATTTTACCTTGCCTTTCTACTTTAGCATTATTGTATTTTGAAAGTGAAATCAACTGCAATTTTGCTTTCTCCCCCAGTTTGCTTTTTAACTTATTTTCTAGGTTATCTTGGTAAATAAGGGCATCTACAAAATTATTTTCCAAACAATTAGCTGCAGTATTGAGTTCTAAATTATCGGCTAATTCTTCTACTCTACTAATGGTTAATCCTCTTTGACTGGCAATAGAATCTAGAATATTATCCGAGATAGTAGTTAGTAATAATGAGATCTGCTCTCGGTTTTCCTTACTCATTTTATCCAAAATAAATGGCTCAATGGCACTTTTGAATTTTCCATGCCTAATTACTTGGGCCTCTATATCCAATTTTTCCAAAAGATCTTTAAAGAATATAATTTGGGCTGATAAACCTTTGAGTTCAAAAATACCTTCAGGATTTAAAAAAATCTCATCCGCAACAGAAGATAGATAATATCCACTTTGCGAATAATGTTCTGCATAGGAAATAATGAATTTTCCACTTTTTTTGAAATCCAACAATTTATTTCTAATTTCTTCTGTTTGCGAAAGGCCAGCGTTTACAAAAGACACATTTAAGTAAATCCCCTTTATTCTGCTATCCGTTTTGGCTTTTTCTATATTGTTCAATATGGTTTTAAATTCCATTTCAGTTTCAGGATTCATATTGGTGATGGATAAATTTTCAAAAGGATTGTTAGAGGCGCGCTCCACAATTGGTTTGGACAAAGTTATTTTCAAGATGGAGTTGGCTTTTACTTTGGTTTCTTTATCACTATTCAAGGCAGAAATAGCAATACTGATGATGCCGATAAATAAAAGAACTACCACTACGACCGAAAGCACCACACCCACTATGGTGGATAATACATTTTTAAAGAATGATTTCATTTTTTAATTTTTGTAAGGGTTAAAATTTTTGGTGGCCAAAATAATAAATAAAACAACATAGTCTTTTCTATTTCTTATATTTGGGCTTTTATTTCTTGATGAATAATAAAGTTTTTTTACAATTGGGTTCTAATATGGGTGGACGAGAGGAATATTTGCAAAATGCTTATAAGCTTTTGGCAGAGGAAATTGGCACAATTCAAAAAGAATCCAAAATTTATGAGAGCGTTCCTTGGGGAGCGGAAAACCAAAATGATTTTCTAAATCAAGTTTTAGAAATAAAAAGCGAATTTTCAGCTGAAGAAGTATTGGAAAAGGTTTTACAAATAGAAGATAAAATTGGGCGCATCAGAAATGAAAAATGGGGAGAGCGCATTATTGATATTGATATTTTGTTTTATAATGATTTGATTGTAGAAAAAGAAGGGATTTGTATTCCTCACATACATTTGCAAAGCAGAAAATTTGTGCTTATTCCACTTCATGAAATTGCCCCCAATTTTGTCCATCCCAAATACAATAAAACCATAGGCAAACTTTTAAGTGAGTGTAAGGATACAGAAAGTGTGGAGGCATATGCAGTGTAATTTTATTTGTATTGAAGGGAATATTGGTGCAGGCAAAACTTCCTTAGCCAAGAAAATTGCAGCAGATTGTAATGCACGATTAATTCTAGAGGAGTTTGCTAACAATCCTTTTTTGCCAAGATTTTACAAAGAGCCAGAAAAATACGCATTTCCATTAGAGCTTTTTTTTATGGCTGAGCGCTACAAACAACTAAAAGAAGCAATGGTGCAGGAAATATTTTCCTCTTTCACCGTTTCTGATTATTTCTTTATCAAATCACGGCTATTTGCACAAAACAATTTATCAAAAGATGAGCTCACCCTTTTTTATCGTCTTTTCGATATTATGCTTGCCTCTTTACCCAATCCTGATTTACTTGTTTATTTGCATGCCGATATTCAATGTTTGCAAAGAAACATCAAAAAAAGAAACAGAACTTATGAGCAAGACATAACAGATAATTATCTCTTAAAAATTCAAAAGAAGTATTTGGATTTTTTCAAAAAACAAAAGGACTTTACCGTTCTTATTATTGATGTTACGGATTCTGACTTTGTACAGAATGATGAAAAATATCAAAAAATATTAGCATCAATAAAACGGTCATATAGTTTTGGGGTGCATCATCTTAGTTTACACTAACCAATGTGAAAGGTCTTTTTCAATTAGTTTTTCCAATTGCAGAATGTCTTCTTTATAGTATTTGTAGGTAAGTTTTTTACGTAACTCACTGCTTATAGGCTCCGGTTTTTTGTAAGCTGATTGGAACAAAGTTTGCACTGCCCATTTTGGTAAGATTGTACTTATTGAGAGTTTAGGTAGTAATCTATAATATCTTAAAAAGCTTACCGTTTTTCCAATAATACTATTGGTTGGCACGCCTGATACATTAGCAATTTTTGAAGTATCTGGCACAAAAGAATGGTCCACTTCTAAAAATTGATAAACTTCTTGTGTACAAGCAATTGGGTTTTTTACAAAATCCTCAAATAATAGAACTTTAATATTCTCCTTATTAAAAAGAGCATAGTATCTGCTCAAGAGATGAAAATAATAGCCCTTACTTTTGTAATAATACAAAGGACTCCAATTATTTTTTATCCTTTTTTCCTCCTTTTCAAAAGCAGTTTCAAAATCATTTACAGGTTCTCTTTTATCTCTTTTTGCATGCAAAAAATTTGAATAAGCCCTATCAATTGGTTGCCGTAATATTGCAATTATTTTCACTTTCGGAATTAGCTCTTTTATTAGTTTCGGAGCCATTTCATTTAGCATGTAAGTAGGTGACGCTTCCCCAATTGCTTTTTCGTTTTTTACATTATTAAATAAGGATTTGTACTTTTCAAGGGTTCTGTTTTTCACTCTTTTTCTCCCTTTTATAAAATAGTCATTTTCTTGTTTGTAGTTGTTAAAAAACATGGGCTCTTTTACCTTTGGCATATAAATATCAGGATGTTGTAAGAGGTAAGTATAAGCGGATGTGGTGGCAGCTTTCATTGCCCCAATTATTATAAAGTTCGGAAGATTATTTTTCATATCAGCCTTAAAATAGAAAGAACCCAAAATATATGAGGTTCTTTTTAAATTTTATATGGAATTATACTTATTTAATAAGTGCATTATATTCCTGATTTTCTCTGTAATTTACAAACTCTAAATCATTAGCTGCATCTGTTTTATAGCTTGCATCAGCAGCAATGGCTTTCGATAAATTTTGAGTTAGCATTTGCATATTATCAGAGCGAGCGCCAACAATGGCATTCAAATAATAGCAAGCAGCAGTATTGTCTGTGCATGAGCTACTATTGTCTCCATTTAGTACTTTCGCAAGGGTAGCGTTATGCGTGTTTGCATTTTTGAAATATCTTTCTGCTTTGGCGTATTTTCCTTGACGGATATCCAAAATGGCTTGGTTTTTATCAGAAGCATTTGCTTGATTAAATAATTGTTGTGCTTTACCTAAGTTACCATTTCTTGCAGCAATAATTCCGTAATTTGTAAGCACATCAGCATTGTTTTCACTTATTTCAAATGCTTTATCTAACCATGTACTTGCTTTTTCTAAATTGTTTTCTCCAATGTAAATGCTTGCGATATTATTATACGCTCTCCAGTCCTCCTTATACAAACTAACGGCAGTGTTATAGATTTTCATCTTAGCAGCTCTCTCATTTGTAAGTGTAGCAGAAAAAAGGAGTTCTTTTACATCTAATGAATCAGGGCTTGAAATAGAAAGAGATGCTATTTCTTCATTTGTCTTTTTAGGCTGATACGAACGAATCATAATTTGTGCTTTTCTTAGTTGAGGTAAAATATTCTTATCAATAGCGTCATAAAGCTCGGCCATATCTCTAATTGCTTGCTCCCTTTTTTCTGGGTTTTGCACAGAATTTACAATGTTTAACACTCTTCTTTTGTCCTTCATATCAGAAGCCTTCATCAGTTTATTGAACCCATCCCAATCTTCTCCGTAAGAAACATTGGTATACAGCTCCTCATGAGTAGCTCCATCTAATTTTAGTCTATTCAAGATTTGCTTGGTGTATTTTACAGTAGACTTATTCCTTCTTTCTGATACATCATCATTTGCATCAACTGTTCCATCTGGTGAAGCAAAGGATTTGATTTCAATGCTGTGTGTTTTGTATCCCAATTTTGCAAACTCTTGCAATCTGTTCATGTCCTCATCACTTTTTTCAGAGGTTCGGATTACGCTTTGGTTTACCAAGAAGTAAATTGTAGAGAATTCGGAAAGTATGGTTTCTTTCTCATAGTCATGATGTGCAATGGCAATTTCTTCTGTGTCTTCTACTCTCTTAGAAGTAGCAATTACCCCTTGCGCAATAGTTACTGGGCCTAGTGGCTCTAATTGATCTTTTAGTTTTGCCACTGCTTTTATTTCTAAGCCAGAAACTAGCATGTCTTCCGTGTAGTTTATTTTGTCCTCATAAGTAAAACTACCGCCAGTAGCATAGGAAATTGTTTTTTGCCCTCCACTTGCCTCTTCTCCTTGCAAAGTAATGCTCTTAAAAGATTTTTCAGAACTTTCACTTTTTAAAACAGGCGTAAAATAAACTGTTGCATTTTTGTGGAAATATTTTGCGGGTATGTTTCCATCAATTTTTACCGCAACCTTTCCGCCATGTACATGCAAAATTGGTGGCGTTACAGTATAAACTACTGTGTCGTATTTGCTTGTCATTATTGTTAGTCCGCATCCGCTTATTAAAACGCCAAAAAATAGGATGGAAACTGCTTTGGTAAGGCCTACTGTGTTCATGCTTTATTTAAGTTTTGTTGTTTAGTTATTATTTTGCGGCAAATATATGAAATACACGGATAGAAAATGCCTCAAAATCGATTTTTATATTTGAAAATATTAAAAGATTTTAACTACACTATACAAAAGAAATATTTTCTCTAAATTTAAGTGAATTTTATAAATTATAATGATAAAAAACTACCTTTTTAATTCTGATATTTTCTGCTGTTATATTACAATCAAACGCACAAAATACAGAGGAAAAGATCAATCTATTTGTGATGCTCCTTATCATACTAGTGGCAGCATACAAGTTCAGCACCAAAGAGAAGGGGAGCAATTCCATGCAGAATTTATGGAGTTAGATATTAATTTTATTATAAATATTCCCTCTTTGTTCGATAGGAAAGTTAATTCTAAAAATTATCAATCAAATGCATTTGCAAAAAATAGAAGGTTGAATCTCTTGGCAAAGGTATGGGTTGGCTTAAATATTTTTAGAGCTTTAAGGCAAGAATTAAAAACAGAACAGTTTATAAATAGTTACAGTTATCAATGGTTGTCGGAAAATGATTTTCAGGATGCTGGAAAATTTCACAATGAGTGGCATGAAAATGTTGTAGAAAAAACTTTTGTGGTAGGATTTATCATCAACTATAAAGTTAAGGTATCTAAAAATGTTATTCTCGATTTTTCCGTAACTGGTCGAATGAGGAGTAATTATAAATGGGATGCAAAGCTCAGCAATAGAGCCGATATGTTTATGTTCTATTCTTTAGGGACTACTATTAATTTAGGGAAAAACTAATTTTTTAATTCATTTTTTGATACACCTCCCAAAGTACAATCCCTACACTTACCGAGATATTTAAGGAGTGTTTTGTCCCAAATTGTTGAATTTCAATACACTCATCACAAAGATCAATTACCTCCTGGCTAACGCCAAAAACTTCATGACCAAAAACAAGAACTACTTTTTTATTTAACGGTTCAAAGTTGTTTAAGAAAGTAGCATTTTTAGTTTGCTCCACCCCAATAATATGATGTTTTTCCCCTTTTAGCTTTGCAATAATATCCTTTGTATCTTTAATGTATTCCCAATCTATCGAGTCATTTGCACTTAATGCAGTTTTCATGATTTCTTTATTTGGAGGAGTAGCAGTAATGCCACACAAATAAATTTTCTCAATAATAAATGCATCAGCAGTTCTGAAAACCGAACCCACATTCATGGCACTTCTTACATTGTCCAACACCACAATAATAGGTGTCTTTTTTGCTGATTTAAAATCTGCCACACTTATTCTTTCTAATTCATTATTTTTTAACTTACGCATCTATTATATTTGTCCGCAATATTAAAGAAATAATTTTTGACTACTAAAACTAAAAAGCAAAAAAAACAAACTCCTCTTATTGGGCAGTACAATCGTATTAAGGCAAAATATCCTGATGCAATTCTACTTTTTAGAATTGGTGATTTTTATGAAACTTTTGGGGAAGATGCGATAAAAGCATCTAAAATATTAGGGATTGTTCTTACTAATAGGGCTAATGGTTCTTCTAGAACGGAATTGGCTGGCTTTCCGCACCATTCCTTAGATACTTACCTACCAAAATTAGTAAGGGCAGGGAATAGGGTTGCTATTTGTGAACAATTAGAAGATCCGAAACTTACCAAAAAGATAGTCAAAAGAGGAGTGACGGAACTTGTAACGCCAGGAGTATCTTATAACGATTTAGTGCTAGAAAATATACAAAATAATTTTTTAGCAGCTGTGTATTATGGAGATGAGAATCTAGGTATTTCCTTTTTAGATATTTCGACTGGGGAGTTTTTAATAGCAGAAGGAAACACCGAATACATGGATAAATTGCTGCAAAGTTTTAGACCAACAGAAGTTCTTTTTCAGAAAGAAAACAAAAAAGGTTTTATGCAAGATTTTGGCGAGAAGCACCACACTTTTGCTGTCGATAATTGGGCGTTCACTACCGATTACTCTACTGAGTTACTACTTAATCAATTTGACACATCAACGCTTAAAGGATTTGGGATAGAGCAGATGCAAAATGGTAAAGTGGCGGCAGGCGTTATCTTACATTATTTACAGGAAACAAAACATAATCATACCCAGCATATTGCCAGTATTAGCAGAATTGAAAAAGAGAATCATCTGTGGATGGATAAATTCACTATCCGGAATTTAGAACTTTTTTATTCCCCAAATGAAGGAGCAAAAACTTTGGTAGATGTGCTTGATAATACAATTTCGCCAATGGGAGCGCGAATGCTAAAAAGATGGGTGGCCCTTCCGCTAAAAGAGGTAAGCACTATTAATGAACGATTGAAAGTAGTAGATTATTTTATTGGGAATAATGAGTTCACATCTTTAATAAAAGAGCAAATATCACAAATCGGAGATTTAGAAAGACTGATTTCAAAAGTAGCAACTGCAAGGATTTCCCCAAGAGAATGTATGCAATTACAAATTGGATTAGAAGCCCTTGTTCCTATTAAAGATACTTGCCAAAATTCCTCTGAAACTACCATTAAAAATATTGGAAAGCAGATTGATGTTTGCCAGGAAATAAAACAAAATATAGAAAAACAGTTGCATCCTAATCCCCCAGCACTTCTGAGTAAAGGAAATGTTATAAATATTGGAGTTAATTCAGAATTAGATGAATTAAGATCCATTTCAATTTCAGCTAAAGAGGTGTTGCAACAAATTTTAGAAAGGGAAAGTCAAGCAACAGGAATTCCTTCCCTAAAAATTTCCTTCAACAATGTATTTGGCTATTATTTAGAAGTCCGCAATACGCATAAGGATAAAGTGCCGGAAAGATGGATGCGAAAACAAACCTTGGTAAATGCTGAAAGATATATTACAGAAGAATTGAAAGAATATGAGGTTAAAATATTAAGTGCAGAGGAAAGAATTGGTATGCTTGAACAAAAATTGTATCAGGATTTGGTATTGAGTTTGACTAAGTTTATAGCACCCATTCAGCGAAATGCCCAGCTTATTTCAAAGTTAGATTGTCTTTTTTCTTTTGCTTTTATTTCCAGAAAATATAAGTACAAAAAGCCAATTATAGATAATGGCAAGACCTTAATTATAAAAGGAGGAAGACATCCTGTGATTGAAAGGCAGTTAAAAGCTGGCGAAAGTTATGTGCCAAACAATACCCAATTGGATAGGGAACAGCAGCAGATTATCATGATAACTGGCCCAAATATGTCTGGTAAATCAGCGCTGCTAAGACAAACAGCACTTATTGTATTGATGGCACAAATTGGCTGTTTTGTTCCGGCTGATGCAGCACAGATAGGAATAGTTGATAAAATATTCACTCGTGTTGGGGCGTCCGATAATATATCTATGGGTGAATCTACTTTTATGGTGGAGATGAATGAAACGGCCAGTATTTTGAACAATATCTCGGAAAGGAGTTTAATCCTGTTGGATGAAATTGGCAGAGGGACAAGCACCTATGATGGTGTATCTATTGCATGGGCAATTGCCGAATATTTGCATGAGCATCCAAGTAAAGCTAAAACCCTTTTCGCCACTCATTATCATGAACTCAATGAAATGACAAACTCCTTTGATAGAATAAAAAATTACAATGTTTCTGTAAAAGAGATAGAAGGTAAAATCATTTTCCTTAGAAAACTAAAAAAAGGAGGCAGTGCCCATAGTTTCGGTATTCATGTGGCACAAATGGCGGGCATGCCAAGAAGTATTGTAAAAAGAGCAAACAATATTATGCACCAACTGGAAAGTTCTCATTCGGCTGAAACTTTAAGTGAAAAAGCAAAAAAAATCCATAAAATTGACGACCTACAATTAAGTTTTTTTCAACTAGATGACCCAGTATTAATTCAAATAAGAGAGGAGCTTTTGGATATTGATATCAACACCCTTACCCCTGTTGAAGCACTATTAAAACTTAATGAGATTAAAAAGCATATCGGAAAGAAATAAAAGAGTTTCTGAGCTTTGCAAAAACGAATATTTAATTAAATTTGCCACCCATTTGCGAGTGTAGCTCAGGGGTAGAGCATCACCTTGCCAAGGTGAGGGTCGTGGGTCCGAATCCCATCACTCGCTCAAAGTCCCTCTTTTTTGAGGGATTTTTTACACCCGCCCGGGTGGTGGAATTGGTAGACACGTTGGACTTAAAATCCAATGAGCAGTAATGCTCGTACGGGTTCAAGTCCCGTCCCGGGTACATAGCGGGAGATTATCGAAAGATTGTCTCCCGTTTTTGTTTCTATAAAGCTTCTAAGATAATTTTTGTTGCACCACTATGATTTTTGATGTAATCAGTTGAAATTGTACTATCAAAAATATTAAAGTGCTTAATTGCTAAATTTAATTCTTGATAATTAGCAATTGAGATAGATCCCCCAAGAGTAATTAGATCTTTTGCTTCATTGAATTTTTTGTAGTTAGGTCCAAAAATAACAGGTAAACCAAAAGTAGCAGCTTCTAATATATTATGTATTCCAGCACCAAATCCACCACCAATATAAGCAATATTAGCATACTGATAGATATTTGAAAGGATGCCAATACTATCAATAATAAGCACATTAGACATCATGATATTCTTTTCATTTGCCTTTGAATAAAGCAGTGCATCAGTCTGTTTTTGTAAATCAGAGATATAACGCAATTCATGAGGAGCAATAATGTAGTTTTTATCAGGATTTTTGATGATATATTCTGCTAAGATGCTTTCATCTTTTGTCCATGTGCTCCCACAAATAATAGTAGGATTACTTTGACAAAACATCTCAATTAAAGAAAATGTTTTAGGATTCTTTGTAGTTTCTAAAACACTGTCAAAACGGCTATCCCCACTAATAGAAGTATTTGTAAAACCAATAGATTTTAATAAATCTGCTGAGGTTTTGTTTTGTACAAAAAAGTAAGTTACATTTTTAAGTTGTTTTGCAAACCATTTGTATTTAAAAAAAGTTTGATTTTCTCTAAAAATAGCTGAAACTGAATAAAAAGGAATATTTTGTTTTTTGAGTTCAGACATATAATTGAACCAGAACTCATATTTAATAAAAACCACTTTAATAGGGTTGGTAATACTGATGAATCTTCTAGCATTTGATTTTGTATCGTAAGGAAGATAAAAAACAAAATCGGCTAAAGAAGTGTTTTTTCTTATCTCATACCCAGAAGGCGAAAAGAAAGTCAGCAAGATTTTATGTTTAGGATGCTTTACTTTATAGGCTTCTATTATTGGCTTACCTTGTTCGTATTCTCCTAAAGACGCACAGTGGAACCATACAATATTTTGCTCTCCTTTTGTTGCGTCTACTAGTTTATTGAAAATATTTTTTCTTCCCTTTACCCACAACTTAGCTTTTGTATTAAATAGTGATGCAATATGAATTGCAACTACATAAAGTCTGGTACTTATGGTATACAAAAAATTCATTATCGGTAATGAAACTCTTCTGTATTTTTCTTGAAGATTGGAATAATAAATCCTACTTTTATGCCCAATAATATATCATTCCGATTGCTATCAGAGGTGTATTGCATCTCATCAAAATTGTAAGTTCTTAGGTTTTTGGTCCATCCTTTAATCAGTTCCACGCCAGCAAAAAACTTGATGTTATTTTTTTTACTGAAATACATATAATTTGCATTGACTTTCATGCTAATCCCTCCACTTAATCTATCATACCCTTTTTTATACTCTTCACTTAAATGAGGAATAAAATCTTCTTGTGTTTGGATGCGAATTTTGTGCTGCATATAGCCAATGCCCCCCACCACATATATGCCAGATGCATTACTCTCAGCAAAAGTAAAAGCTTTTCCGCCTAACAAAAATGCAGAAAATCCTCTCTCGAAAGTAAGAATATTGGCAAATAAGCCATCTTCATTTATTATTGAGCCATCCTCAGTAGCTATATTATCAAACAGATTTTCATTTTTTACTTTTTCTCCAAAAATATAAGAGCCATCCATACCAAAAAGCCAATTATCAGTAGTTTTCCTGATTACACTTATGCCAATGGAGGAGTTATCCCCAAAGCTTTCCTGCAAATCGGCCATAGGAAATTGGTGAGTGTAGTCAAACAATATTGCAGTAAGTTCTCTATGCTCTTCTTGTGCAGCCAATTGAAGTGTGGAAAAACTAAATAGAAATAATAAAGCTTTTTTCATGGATTTTAATTCGCACCAAAGGTACGCTTTTTCGTTTTTTACAAACGTATACAGGCCGTAATAATTGCCTATATTTGCCGTTTAGAAAAATTGATGATGAAATTACAAATGGTTGACCTTGACGGTCAGTACAGGAAAATACAAACTGAGGTAGACCTTGCCATAAATGAAGTGATAAGTTCGTCTGCATTCATAAACGGACCAAAAGTTCATTCTTTTCAAAGGGAGTTAGAGGAGTATTTAGGAATAAAACATGTTATTCCCTGCGGTAATGGTACGGATGCTTTGCAAATTGCTTTAATGGCCTTGAATCTTAAAAAGGGAGATGAAATTATTTGTCCTGATTTTACTTTTGTTGCTACTGCTGAGGTAGTAAAGTTATTAGGTTTAACTGCTATTTTTGTGGATGTGGACAAGGATAATTTCACGATTGATATTGAAAATATAAAAAGTGCAATAACTTCCAAGACTCGGGCTATTATTCCTGTTCATTTGTTCGGACAATGTGCCAATATGGAGGAGATTCTAAAAATCGCAAAAGAAAATAATTTACATATAATTGAGGATACCGCACAAGCCATTGGTGCCGATTATATTTTTGCAGATGGCAAAAGACAAAAAGCAGGAACAATTGGCACTATCGGTACCACTTCTTTTTTCCCGTCCAAAAACTTAGGTTGTTATGGAGATGGTGGGGCTATTTTTACCCATGATGATACATTGGCAGAAAAGATGAGAAAAATAGTCAATCATGGCATGGATGACAGGTATCATTATAAATATATTGGTGTAAATTCCAGGTTGGATAGTGTGCAAGCAGCCATACTTAGTGTTAAGCTAAAACTACTGGAATCGTATAATTTTGCAAGAATTGAGGCAGCCGATTATTATGATAAATGTTTTGAAGGAAATGAGAAAATAAGCATTCCAAAACGAGTTGATTTTTCCACTCATGTTTTTCATCAATATACCTTAAAGTTAAAAGATATTGATAGGGATAAATTGTGTGAACATTTACAAAATAAAGGCATTCCTTTTGGCGTTTATTATCCTGTTCCTTTGCATCAGCAAACCCCATATAAAGAGAAAAGATTTTCTGAGAGGAATATCTTGGTAACGAATGAGCTTTGTAAAACAGTTCTTTCTTTACCTATGCATACTGAGCTTACTGCTGAGCAAATGGATTTTATTAGTCAAGCTATTTTAGAAGTGATATAATGAGTGATTCCTCTACATATTTTGCACATCCAACAGCCGTAATCGATAAGGGGTGTACCATTGGGAATGGCTCAAAGATTTGGCATTTTTCGCACCTTATGGAAAAAGCAGAAATTGGTGAAAATTGCAATATTGGGCAAAATGTATTTATTGCAAATAATGTGATTTTGGGTAAAAATGTAAAAGTGCAAAATAATGTTTCCCTTTATAGTGGAGTGATTTGTGAAGATAATGTTTTCCTAGGACCTTCTATGGTTTTTACCAATGTAAAAACCCCAAGAAGTATTGTTATTAGAAAAGATGAATTTCAAAAAACTCTTGTTAGAAAGGGTGCGACAATTGGTGCTAATACAACTATTGTTTGTGGAGTTATTATTGGTAGTTATGCTTTTATTGGTGCAGGCGCAGTCATTACTAAAGATGTAGCTCCTTTTGCCCTAATGATTGGTGTGCCTGCAAAGCAAGAAGGATGGATAAGCGAGTATGGGGAAAGACTATATTTTACAGATGGAATAGCCATTTGTAAAGCTACAAATCAGCAATACAAATTAGAAGATAGAAAAGTACAAAAAATATGAGTGAGCAAAAGAAAATAGGATTTGCAGTTGTTGGTTGTGGGCATATTGGCAAGCGTCATATAGCAGAAATAAAAGTAAATCCAAAAGGGGAACTTCTTGCAATTTGTGATGTGAAAGACAAATCGGAATTTGAAGATTTTGGCGTTCCATTTTTCAGTTCTTTGGATGCTCTTTTACTTTCCGATATTTGTCCTGATGTGATCAATATTTGCACACCAAATGGCTTACATGTTTCCCAATCTATTCAAATATTAGAGCATTGTAATGTGTTGCTTGAAAAACCAATGGCACTTTCAGTAAATGATGCTACTTCCTTAATTGAAAAAGAAAAACAAACCAAAAATCAGTTATTTTGTGTGATGCAAAACAGATATTCGCCACCTGCACTTTGGTTAAAATCTTTAATGGATAATAATATGTTTGGGCAAATCTACATGGTGAATTTGAATTGTTTTTGGAATAGAGATAATCTCTATTATAATTCCGCAAATTGGAGAGGGACAATGAATTTAGATGGGGGAACACTTTTTACACAATTTTCTCACTTTATTGATATTTTATTTTATCTTTTTGGAAGTGTAAAAATTAAAGATGTAGTCTTGTCAGATTTCAAACATCAGCAAACTACCGATTTTGAAGATTCTGGCATTATTCGTTTTGATTTGCAACATGGAGGGATAGGAAATATGCAATTCTCCACTGCTGTGTTTGATAAAAACATGGAGTCGAGCATAACAACTATTGGAGAAAAAGGAAGTGTAAAAGTTGGAGGGCAATACATGGAGAAGATTGAATATTGTCATATAAAAAATTATGAGATGCCCCAACTTAATTCCAGCAATGGAGAGCATGATTATGGTAAATATAAAGGGAGTGCTAGCAATCATCATTTTGTGATTGAAAATGTAATTGAAACATTAAAAGAGAATGCCAAAAAAGACGCAACCCCAGAGCAATGCTTGAAGGTAATTGAATTTATTGAAGAGGTTTATAAAAGAAGAAAAGTAGAAAGTATCATTTGAAAAAAGAGGGTATTTTTGTAATTCATAAAAAGAATAATGATGAATAAAACGATATTAATAACAGGAGGTGCAGGATTTATCGGTTCGCATGTGGTGCGTTTATTTGTAAATAAATACCCAGATTACAAAATTGTAAATCTGGATGTATTGACCTATGCTGGAAACCTGGAAAATTTAAGAGATATAGAGAATAAGGAAAATTATATTTTTGAAAAAGGCAATATAGTAGATGAAGGATATATCAAGGGATTATTTGCAAAATATAATTTTGATGGAGTGGTGCATCTGGCAGCCGAAAGCCATGTTGACCGTTCCATTACTAATCCTATGGAATTTATTATGACAAATGTTGTGGGGACGGTAAATCTGTTAAATGCTGCAAAAAACCTATGGAAAGGAAATGAAGATGGGAAACTATTCTATCATGTTTCAACTGATGAGGTGTATGGAAGTTTAGGGGATACAGGTTTCTTTTTAGAAACTACACCATACGGTCCTCAATCGCCATATTCATCATCAAAAGCAAGTTCTGATCATTTTGTAAGAGCTTATGGAAATACTTATGGAATGCCTTATGTGATTTCAAATTGCTCGAATAATTACGGACCAAATCAGTTTCCTGAAAAGCTATTACCTCTATTTATCAATAACATCAGAAATGGCAAATCCTTACCAGTATATGGAGATGGAAAATTTACAAGAGATTGGCTTTATGTAGTAGATCATGCTATTGCGATTGATAAAATTTATCATGAGGGGAAAAATGGAGAGACATATAATATAGGAGGTTTTAACGAATGGACAAATATCGATTTGATTAAAATCCTATGTGCACAAATGGATATTGCTTTAGGAAATGAAGCAGGAACAGCCGCAGAATTAATCACTTATGTAAAGGATAGGCCAGGGCATGACAAGCGATATGCAATTGATGCTAATAAACTTAAAAATGAATTAGGTTGGGAGCCATCACTCCAATTTGAAGAAGGGCTTGCAAAAACAATAGCATGGTACTTAGCTAATGAGGAGTGGATGGATAATATTACTTCTGGAGATTATCAGAATTATTACAAAGAACAATACAGTTAAATGTTAGAATGGTTCTCTAAAAAGAATGAAGAGAAGGACTTAGAACCCTTAGATTTTTCCGTTCTGAAAACTGATATACATTCTCATTTTATACCAGGTATTGATGATGGTTCTCCTGATATGGAAACAACTATCAATCTAATAAAAGAATTGCAACAGTTGGGTTTTAGTAAGGTGATTACCACCCCACATGTTATGTCTGATTTCTATCAAAACACTTCTGAGATTATCTTAAATGGGCTTGCTGATGTGCGTGCTGAATTGAAAAACCAAAATATCAATATAGAAATAGAAGCAGCAGCAGAATACTATATTGATTATGATTTTGAACAAAAAATAGGTAAGGAGCAATTCTTAACTTTTGGAGATAATTATTTATTAGTTGAACTTTCCTTTATGGAAGCCCCAATGAATTTATTTGATATTATCTTTAAGTTACAGTTAGAAGGATATAAAGTAGTTCTTGCTCACCCTGAAAGATATGCTTATTTAATTATGAAAGATTATGAAGACTTAATTTGTAGAGGAGTACTACTGCAATTAAATTTTCTTTCATTAATTGGATATTATTCTGAGGGAATAAAAAAGAAAACAGAAGAGCTTATAGCTAATGATATGGTAAGTTTTGTTGGTAGTGATTGTCATAATATAAATCATGCAGAATTATATAAAGAATGCCAAACTAAAAAAGCTTGGCATGATTTAAATAATAGTAGGAGACTATTAAATAGTACTTTGTAAACTAGCGCTTTCGGTTGGCATTTGTCGGTCTACTTTTTTAAATAATCCTTGTAACACTTTCCCAGGGCCAACTTCTGTTACTGAAGTTAACCCATCTGAAATCATTTGTTGCATAGTTTGCGTCCACATTACTGATGCAGTAAGTTGCTTTTTAAGGTTTTCCTTAATTTCATCTGGGCTTGTAATTGCGGTTGCAGTTACATTTTGATAGATAGGACAAATTCCTTTATTAAATTGAGTTTTATCAATTGCAGATTCTAGTTCTGCTCTTGCTGGTTCCATTAATGGAGAATGGAAAGCTCCGCCTACAGGAAGTTTAAGCGCTCTTCTTGCTCCCGCTTCTGTTAGTTTCTCGCATGCGATATCAATTCCTTTATCACTACCTGAGATTACTAATTGTCCTGGACAATTATAATTTGCAGGAACAACCACTTCATCAATTTTTGAACAAATATCTTCTACGATTTTATTTTCTAATCCTAGTACAGCTGCCATTATAGATGGGTTTTGTTCGCATGCTTTTTGCATAGCTATAGCTCTTTTTGATACTAATCTAAGTCCATCTTCAAATGATAAATATCCAGTAGTAACTAATGCCGAAAACTCACCAAGCGAATGTCCTGCAACCATTTCTGGACGAAATGAATTACCTAATACTTTTGCTAAAATCACTGAATGTAAAAATATAGCAGGCTGAGTTACTTTTGTTTGTTTTAGAGCTTCTGCATCATCACCAAACATAATATCAGTAATTGAGAACCCTAAAATATCATTTGCTTTATTAAAAAGTTGTTTTGCGACTTCAGAATTTTCGTAAATATCTTTCCCCATACCCGGAAATTGAGCTCCCTGTCCAGGGAATACATATGCTTTCATTTATTATTTTATTAGATTTATAAATTCTGATCTCGTTTTCTCATCTGACATAAAAATTCCAGAGAAAGCAGAAGTTGTAGTAAATGAGTGTTGTTTTTCAACTCCTCTCATTTGCATACAAAGGTGTTGCGCTTCTATAACTACTGCAACTCCTTTTGGATTTAGAGTATCTTGTAAGCAATCTTTTATTTCATCTGTTAATCTTTCTTGTACTTGTAATCTTCTTGCAAAAACATCTACTATTCTTGGTATTTTACTTAATCCTACAATATTGCCATTTGGTATGTAAGCTATATGTGCTTTTCCAAAAAACGGCAAGATATGATGTTCGCATAGAGAGTATAGTTCAATATCTTTTACTAATACCATTTGACTATAATCTTCTGAGAACATTGCTGATTTTAAGATTTCTGATGGATCTTTTTCATATCCATTTGTCAGAAATTCCATTGATTTTGCTACACGTTCAGGAGTTTTTAAAAGCCCTTCTCTTTCAGGATTTTCACCAATTTCTGAAAGTACAGATTTGATATTACCAGCTATATTCTTGTTATAATTATCACTCATTTTTTTATAAATAGGCTGCAAATATACCATATATTTGCCATATGAATGTATTAATTGCTGCAGCTACAAAACCTGAAATCACATCTGACAGAATAAGTAATTTCCCTATATTAATCACAGGGGCAGGAATGGTGAATACTGCAATAAATTTGACAAAAGAATTAAATGAAAATAACTATGATTTAGTCATAAACATGGGAGTTTCAGGGTCTTTTTCAGATGAAATAAAAATAGGAGATGTTGTTGAAGTTATTGAAGATTGTTTTTCTGAAATTGGTTTTGAATACGGAGAATCTTTTTCAGAATTTTCTAATTTTGATATTAAAACGATATATAAAGTTGAAGGAAGAACTAGTTTGAGAAAGGTAAAAGGCATCACTGTTAATACAGTTCATGGTAATGAGGATTCAATTCATAACATAATAGAAAGACTGCATCCTGATATTGAAAGCATGGAGGGAGCTGCGGTATTTAAAGTTTGTGAAGAAATAAAGGTTCCTTGTATTCAGATAAGGTCGATTTCTAATAAAATTGAAAGAAGAAATAAAGAAAATTGGGATTTGGATTTGTCAATCTCAAATCTGAATACGGAGGTAGAAAAAATAATTAACAATTTATGAAACTGACTTTAGGATTTTCACCTTGTCCGAATGATACATTTATTTTTGACGCCTTAGTTCATAATAAAATAGATACAGAAGGATTAGAATTTGAAGTTGTATTCGCAGATGTAGAACAGTTAAATAAATGGGCTTTTGTTGGTAAATTGGATGCAACTAAATTAAGTTATAATGCATTTACTTATTGTATTGAAAAATATGTTTTGCTAGATAGTGGGTCTGCACTTGGGAGAAATTGTGGTCCTTTATTAATTAAGAAACCAAGCACTATTTTGACTTCTGACAGCAAGATTGCAATTCCTGGTAAATATACAACTGCAAATATGCTTTTAAGTATCGCAAATCCTGAATACACAAAAAAGGTTGAGATTCTTTTTTCGGAAATTGAAAATGAAATCCTTTCCCAGCAAGTTGATGCAGGACTTATTATTCATGAGAATAGGTTTACATATCAGAATAAAGGATTGGAAAAAGTAAAAGATTTAGGTGAATTTTGGGAGGAGGAAACAGGACTCCCTATTCCTCTTGGTGGGATAGTAATAAATAGAAATTTGCCATTTGAAATTCAGAAAAAATTTGAAAGAGTATTAAGAAGATCGGTAGAATACGCTTTTGAGAACAGAGAATGTTCAGCAGAATTCATTAAATCTCATGCTCAAGAAATGGAAAAAGCAGTTGTTGATGCTCATATAAATTTATATGTTAATGATTTTTCTGTCTCTTTAGGAATTGAAGGAAGAGAAGCAGTACAACTGCTTTTTGAAAAATCAGGAAAGGAATATAGTTCTATTTTTGTTGAATAATTATTTATTCCACAATTATCCTTTTCTTCTGTTTTTCATTATAAAAAATCACCAAAATAATTTCCTAAAATGCTATTTTTTACAAGCTATTCCAATACAATCTTTATTTCTATTACTTTTTCTACATCATAAATTACTTTTCAGGTTGTGCCAACATCCAAAATATGAGGCACTTACATAAAAATAATAAGGCATAAAAATATTATTAAAAAAGAAGAGAAAAGTTTTGTTCGGTATTAATAAGCATTTATATTTGCAGCCGCTTTTGAAAAACCAAATTAGTATTTTAAGGTAAAAAGCTTTGAGGGTTTAGCATTTTAAGTTAAATTTGCTACCCTTTTTTGTTCTTTGAATTAATGAAGATAGAAAATCAAATTAAGCACATTCTATAAGTCAATCAAATTTTTACAAACTTTTTTTACAACGGAGAGTTTGATCCTGGCTCAGGATGAACGCTAGCGGCAGGCCTAACACATGCAAGTCGAACGGTAACAGATCTCGCTTGCGAGATGCTGACGAGTGGCGCACGGGTGAGTAACGCGTATGCAATCTACCTTTAACTGAGGAATAGCCCAGAGAAATTTGGATTAATACCTCATAGTATTATTTATAGGCATCTATTTATAATTAAAACTTCGGTGGTTAAAGATGAGCATGCGTCCTATTAGCTTGTTGGTAAGGTAAAAGCTTACCAAGGCTACGATAGGTAGGGGGCCTGAGAGGGTGATCCCCCACACTGGTACTGAGACACGGACCAGACTCCTACGGGAGGCAGCAGTGAGGAATATTGCACAATGGAGGAAACTCTGATGCAGCCATGCCGCGTGCAGGATGAATGCCCTATGGGTTGTAAACTGCTTTTCTGCAAGAAGAAACCTTAGTACGTGTACTAAGCTGACGGTACTGCAGGAATAAGCACCGGCTAACTCCGTGCCAGCAGCCGCGGTAATACGGAGGGTGCAAGCGTTATCCGGATTTATTGGGTTTAAAGGGTCCGCAGGCGGAACTTTAAGTCAGTGGTGAAAGCCTACAGCTTAACTGTAGAATTGCCATTGAAACTGAAGTTCTTGAGTGTGGTTGAAGTGGGCGGAATATGTCATGTAGCGGTGAAATGCATAGATATGACATGGAACACCTATTGCGAAAGCAGCTCACTAAACCATTACTGACGCTCATGGACGAAAGTGTGGGTAGCGAACAGGATTAGATACCCTGGTAGTCCACACCGTAAACTATGATCACTAGATGTTGGCGATATAATGTCAGTGTTAAAGAGAAATCGTTAAGTGATCCACCTGGGGAGTACGTTCGCAAGAATGAAACTCAAAGGAATTGACGGGGGCCCGCACAAGCGGTGGAGCATGTGGTTTAATTCGATGATACGCGAGGAACCTTACCAAGGCTTAAATGTAAAACGACCGGTTGAGAAATCAATCTTTTTTCGAACGATTTACAAGGTGCTGCATGGTTGTCGTCAGCTCGTGCCGTGAGGTGTCGGGTTAAGTCCCATAACGAGCGCAACCCCTATTTTTAGTTACCAGCGAGTAATGTCGGGAACTCTAAAGAAACTGCCCGTGCAAACGGAGAGGAAGGTGGGGATGACGTCAAATCATCACGGCCCTTATGTCTTGGGCTACACACGTGCTACAATGGTTATTACAATGAGATGCAAACTGGTGACAGTAAGCTAATCTATAAAAATAACCTCAGTTCGGATCGGAGTCTGCAACTCGACTCTGTGAAGTTGGAATCGCTAGTAATCGCACATCAGCCATGGTGCGGTGAATACGTTCCCGGGCCTTGTACACACCGCCCGTCAAGCCATGGAAGTTTGGAATACTTAAAGTCAGTCACTGAAAAGAACTGCCTAGGGTAAAACAAGTAACTAGGGCTAAGTCGTAACAAGGTAGCCGTACCGGAAGGTGTGGCTGGAATACCTCCTTTTTAGAGAACACTTGTAAAATTTGTTTAATTTGATTTTTTCATCTTCTTTTTTTGTGAATATCCCTTGCGAGTCTCGTAGCTCAGCTGGTTAGAGCGCTACACTGATAATGTAGAGGTCGGCAGTTCGAGTCTGCCCGGGACTACACATGGGGGATTAGCTCAGTTGGCTAGAGCGCCTGCTTTGCAAGCAGGAGGTCATCGGTTCGACTCCGATATTCTCCACAAAAAGTTCTTTGACATATTGTAATGAGTATATATATTTAATATTTAAAAGTTAATAAGGGCGTATGGTGAATGCCTTGGCTCTCTTAGGCTATGAAGGACGTGACAAGCTGCGAAAAGTTCCGAAAAGGTGCAAATAACCTTTGAAACGGAAATCTCCGAATGGGGTAACCCGATTAATTGAAGATTAATCATCCATTTATTTGGAAGCCAACCTGGTGAACTGAAACATCTAAGTAACCAGTGGAAAAGAAAACAATAGTGATTCCCAAAGTAGTGGCGAACGAAATGGGATTAGTCCAAACCAAAATTGTTTAGGCAATTTTGGGGTTGTAGGACTGTAATATGGAATGTAAATTTATAATGGAATACTTTTGGAAAAAAGTAACCAAAGAAGGTGAAAGTCCTGTACATGAAATAAATCTACTACCTAACAGTATCCTGAGTAGGGCGGGACACGTGAAATCCTGTCTGAATCCACCGGGACCATCCGGTAAG
>Ga0207984_1000467_pt1 | contig 24559 bp, 21 predicted proteins | sample ETNtaG_30_FD_185760 | JGI IMG/M metagenome (GOLD analysis project Ga0207984, IMG submission 185760) | Marine microbial and viral communities from oxygen minimum zone, Eastern Pacific Ocean - ETNP201306PF43B (SPAdes) (version 2) | ecosystem: Environmental > Aquatic > Marine > Oceanic ...
CCAATGCGAAGGAACGCACGTCAGAGATTGGGATACTCCGGGCAATTGGGATCAGCTCGACAAACATTCTTGTTGTCTTTCTTCTGAAGGCATTCGTGGTGGGCTTTGCCGGCGCGCTGCTGGCAAGTGTTGGTGTAATGATCGCCGGAGCGACCTCTGAGGAATTGAAAGGAGCGGAGCTCGGCGCAGTGATCGCGCTTGCGCCGGTCATCTCATGTGCTGCCGCCTGGCTGCCTGCACTGATGGCTTCGCAGCAGGATCCAGCATTGGTGCTCAGAGAGGAATGAGTGGAATGATGGTCGATGCTTGAAGTGTAAACACCGCACACAAACGTAGAATCTTCCTCCTGAACTCATTTCGAATTGGAAGGATGAAAAAATGCCCACATATGTATATGAAATTATCAACGAAGATGATTCAGGCGGGGAAAAATTCGAAGTCATTCAGCGGATGTCCGATGCCGAGCTCAAGAAGCATCCGGAAACTGGCCAACCGGTACGACGGCTAATCCAGCCGGCCGCCATTAACACCAAGGGTTCGGAAAAACGATTCCTTGACCCGGACTACCAGGCTAGCAAGGGATTCACACGCTACGAAAAATCCGGTGACGGCACATATGAAAAAGTGGCAGGGGAGGGGCCGAAGAACATCGCGAAAGATGACTACGTGCAGTGAGCGTGCCAGTGTCAGCCGGTCAAGAGACGTGCCGCGACCGCTTACCAGGGCCTCTGTTGTGTGATGAACAGGGTCACATCATAAATATTGACGCCGGGCGGAGCCGTGGCCGCATATAGAATAGCCTCCGCAACCTGTTCGGGTTTTAACATGTTTGGATTCGGTGTGTCCGAGACCAATGTAGTGTTGACCCCACCAGGACAAATCAGGCTCACCGCTATGTTGCTGCCTGATCCATGCAGTTGGCGGGCCACTGTCTCGGTCAGGCCCCGCAAACCATATTTGCTCGCATTATAAGCGCCGTCCCCTCCGGCCTCTGTCCAGTGTGAACGGACAGAACCGATATTGATAATCTTGCCGACGTCGCCATTTTCTTTCATGAGTCGCACGGCAAGCTGCATACAATGAAACGCGGCGACCACATTTAATTCCAGGCACGCGCGAAACCTCTCCAGTGGTAGCTCCTCGATTTTGCCGAAAGGAGCCATCCCCGCGTTGTTAACGAGAATATCCAGACGTCCGAAGCGTTCCTTTGTCTCCTCAAAAATATAGTCTACAAATTTCTGGTCCGTCACATCACCATCGAACCAAACTGCAGTTCCGCCGGCATTGGTGATTTCTGATGCCGCAGATTCTAAATCGCTCCGCGTTCGTGAGGCCATAATTGCTGTAGCACCATGTTCGGCCAACATGATTGAGGTTGCCCGGCCTATGCCGCGGCCTGCTCCTGTAACTAGAGCGACTTTTCCCTGCAAGGAGTTATCCATGATTTATCCCTCGATTTCAGGCCAGTTGAATTTCGGATCGAAACCTAAATCGCGCCGGGCCGAGGATATGTCATAAAGCGAGTCCTGCCTTCCGGCGACAACGTTATAAGTTCCATTAGTTACCTCCGCTTCCAGGGCCCCCTGAATTGACTGTGCCACATCCTTCGGGCTGACATATATAAACCACGGCTGGCCAGGCTTTTCCGGTTCTTTCGGACCTGGATTGCTTCCATCACCCTCAATAACACCGGGCCTGATATGAATGACGTTTAATCCGTGTGCCTGGTGGTACGCATTCCCAATGTGTTCGCAAAGATTCTTTGACAGGCAATAGTAAAGATCGCCAGCTTTGAAATCGGCGCGATCGGATTCACAGAACGGAATATCTCGCGGTTGAGGCGGGCCGATGGCGATGATACTTGAGATATTTACTAATCGGCAGATCTCGTTATTCACACAGGCTGCAGCTACGTTCCAGGTTCCCTTAACCATGATGTCAGCAAAGTCTTCATGAGTTTTTGCTGACCGGCCGCGAACAAGTGCTATCAAGTGAACAACCGCATCCTGGCCCTGACAAGCCGCGTTTATATCTTCATATCTGGTAATGTCGCCTTTTATGAACTGCACGTCACGAGCTGGCTGCACCTGGTCAAATACAGTCAGTTCATAATTGTCAGACAATTGTTCGATGACGAATCCACCGAGATAGCCCGAACCACCAGTAATCAGTATTTTTCTGTTCATTATTCTTTGCATTGAATGATGCGGTTCTCTTCGAGGCTTCTTGCTGCTGCCTCAACTAATTCAAGGGTCAGAAGTGCATTTTCGTAGTCCGAACGGATCAGGGTTCTGTCGCCTGTCTCGATTGCCCGCAGCCATGCACCGGTTTTATCCAGGCTGAGTTGATTCTGACTGGGGGCAGATTCTTCAATTTCTTCACTGTTAATAAAGCCCTTAATCTTAGCATCCGTCGTGTTTGCGTGAAGGCGCAGGTGCGGGCCGATGAGTTCCAGGTCAAAGGCAAACTTGTCATGGCCGCAGTGATTAGTATGGATTCCCCTTGTTCCGTCCTCCAACTCATAAATCATCTGCAGGGCATTTTCTGCATTGAATTCTGTCCGCCCCATGGCCATGTTCTTAACACCTAATGTGACCGCCTGAACGGGCCGTGGATCGCCAAGAAGGTAACGGACGCAGTCCAGCAGGTGTATGGCCTGTTCTGCAATCGGGCCGCCGCTGATTTCTTTCTGCAGGAACCAGGGGGACATGCCGAAATTTAAATAATAATCAATGGTGCAGACCGTGCGGACGAGATGAATGGCCTCTCCCTGCAGAAGTTCCTTGAGCCTTTCATAGAGCGGCGAATAACGGAGCTGAAATCCGACGGCAGTAATGACTCCCGAGTCCAGAATGGCTTTCGCACATTTTCTCCCCTCTTCCATGGTCATGGCCGGCGGCTTTTCGATCATGAGGTGAAGGCCCCGCTCACATGCTCTGGTGATCGGCGTCATTCGGACTGGAGGAGGTGTGGTCAGCACGACCGCGTTCAGCGGTGCTTTGAAGAATTGATCGAGATCGTCGGTAACGACATCGGCTTCAAATTCTCTGCCGAGATTCTGTGCTGCCTCGAGCCGGGTGTCGTGGATCGCTGATACTGTTGCGCCGTAGTTTTGGACTGCGCTAGCGTGGGACATGCCCATTTTCCCTGCGCCAATGATTCCTACGTTCATCATTCGATATTCTTCTGATCTGAATTCGTGTGGGCTAGCTCAGGCTTTTCTCGAATTCATTGATAAGTCCATGCATAGAATCCTGCAATTCATTCATCATCGCCAGAACGATACTTCGCTGCCTCTGTTTCTCCTCAGGATCGAGATATTCCAGAGGAGACCTGCCGTCTGCCCTGGCCAGCATGCATGCGAGCGTGTGCAGGACTGCGCGGTCAGTGAATGGCTGGTCGGGCCCTGCTTCCTGTTCATATGTTTTCCAGTAAAGGTGTGCCCCCTCAACTAATACCTCCCTGTGATTCTGAAGATGCAGAGCTTTGCTCAGGAAGTGCGTCATTGAAAAACCGATGTCGAAGGCTGGGTCGCCCCAGTGGATGACCTCGTGGTCCAGCAGCACGAGACGATTCTCGTGAACGAGAATGTTTTTGGGACTGTAATCGCCATGGACCAAAGCTGTCCTGATGGACCTGGTTTCGTCTACGAGAGCTCGTAGAAAACCCGCGGCCTCCGGAACGGCCGACGCTGCAGTTCCGTAGTATGGATCGAGCCTGAGTGACTCGAAGAACGAACGGTCATCGAATGCGCGTCGGAGCGAATCGGCCTGCTGTTGTGACCTTCGATGGATGGCAGCAAGCATGCTCGCGAATTCGTGTGCGTGGCCCGGATACAGCTCACCATTGAGCAGCATCTGCTTCCAGTTTCTGTGCGGTTGGGGCACTGCCTCCATCGCCAGGATGTGATGCGTGTGGTCTTCGAAGACGAACGCGGGGACAGCACCTTCCGGCAACATCCGACCGAGTGCGCGCATCCCTTTCGCCTCACGGTGCACCCTTTCCGGGCGGCTGAGCCATTCGCCCTGGACTCGCAGTTTTTCCAGGGCCTGCTTCAGAACCCAGTCGCCGGCTGAATGTTTGACGAGCACGGCCCGGTTGGAAACGCCCCCCGCCAGGATTCTCATCTCCGGCGTTTCATTGCGGCCAATGTGGCCGTGGTCTCTGAGATAGTTGACGAGCTGTTCTGGATGCTCGATATCGAGATTCATGGGCGCCTAATCTCTCATGAAAGGGGCGCTCTCTTCGGGGGCCTTCTTCACTTCCAGGGGAGGCAACTTCTCGCCGGTGGGCCCGAAGGCCTCCACGTCTGCGAAGGCCGCAATCACTTTGGCGGCGCGTTCTACATGATCCCGCTGCAGGTCCTGAAAACAGGAGACCGAGCTTTCCCCTGATGGGCTGCCATTCGCAACCACAAGGGTGGGCCAGTAAATCTTCGGGATGATGGTGCGGCCGGGCTCTTCCGCGCCCGCTTCGGCCTGGACCTTCACGCATCGAATCTCGCCATTTGGATACAGACCCCGGCTCTTGAAGCCCATGAAGCCTCCAAGGAGCTCGATCGCTCCCGCCTCCGTCCGCAGAGCGACCGCGCTTGGAAAGACAGCCCGCACAGAAATGGGAAGAAGAAAGAATCCTGAAACAATGCAGCCGACGACGATCCCTTCGAGCACGCTGTAGAAAAGCAAACCAAGCACGAACGTATGAAACGCTACCAGCATGGGTGTTATGGATGGTCGAGTTCTGAGCAGGATGTCTTTTCCGTGCTGGATAATTCGTACGGCCATGAAACTGTCCGTCTGATTCTCGAATAGCCCGTAACAGCATCTCATTTTAGACTGAAACACGGTTCATTCGAAGGCTCAATTGGGCAAATCTGAAAGAGAACTGAGACGTGGGTGTGACATGAATCTGTCCCCGCCTTACCGGATCTTTGCATCGGCATGCCTTACGCCTAGAATCGCAGGTTCTCTCACGAGGAGAGATAACCGCCCAGGAAACGCACAGTTCAGCCGATTATGGAACTGCTCCAGACAGTTACTGATTTCGTCAGCTCATCCCCGCACTTTTTTGTGTTTCTGATCCTGTTCTTGTGCGGGCTTGGGCTGCCGGTGCCTGAAGAGGTAACGCTGATTGCGGCAGCATGGATGACATTGAAAGGTCTGGCTAATCCGTGGTCCATGTTCGGTACGGCGCTGCTTGCCATTCTTGTCGGTGATCTGGCGACATATACTGTCGGTCGCACGTTCGGATATCGCCTGGTTCGGCTGCCATACTTCAAACGTGTGCTTTCCGAAGATCGCTTGAAAAAGGTCGACCAGTTTTTTGACAAGTATGGTGACTGGGCCGTTTTCTTCGCCCGGTTTGTGGCCGGCTTTCGCCTGGGCTGTTATTTCATTGCCGGCATCAGCCGCCTGAAGGTCCATGTTTTCATTTTCATGGACGCCCTGGCCGGGGTTTTGAGCGTCGGCCTGACATTTATCGTCATTCGAAGATTCGGGGGTGAGATTGAAGAGGCTATCCAGTGGGTCAAAAGGGGCCACTATGCTTTACTGGTTCTTGCTCTCGTTGCTATTTGCGCATTCGTCGGTTGGAAGTACTTCAGGAAGAAACGTGCCGAATCGATGAGTGTTGTTGAAGAGACTGCCGAGTCTCCTGAAAAGGCCGGTTAGAAAACCGAAAGAATTTCCATGGGATCGAAGAAATCGAAGCAGGTCAGAGAAGAGAAGACCGGCGCGGAGGCAGTTCCAGATTGGAAGACACTCTGGCCGCATCTTCTTGCGCCGGTCGGCATCGCGCTGCTGCTGCACATTATTTATGGTTGAACAGTGCCCAGAGTGATGCAAGAGTGAATTCAGGAAACCACTCGATCCGCAGAAGTAAACAATCGTCAAACAGTCTTCTATGCATGTTTGACCGTCTATACTGGCTATCTATAATCGTTTGCCACATCGGCGGACGGTTCAACAGATCAGCTGACAACTCTTACCACAAAACCCCTACGTGGAGTACACATTATGGCCAGAAGTCGACGCTTTATCGGCAAGATTCTGCTCAACAAAGGTTACGTAACCCCTGATCAGCTCAATGAAGCTCTGGAGAAGCAGAAGGAAACCGGACAGCGAATCGGTGAACTGCTGATCGAGCTCGGCTATTGCACCGAGCGTAATGTGTCTGAAGGGCTCGCGGAACAGTTTGGCGTAGAGCTCGTCAATCCGGCAGCGATGGACATTCCCGAAGTTGCCCTGCAATCCATCACCAAATCGACCATTAAGGAACTGCTCGTCTTCCCTCTCGATAGAAGTGAAGGCATCCTAAGGGTTTGCATGGTCGACCCGCTCAACCTGTTCGCGATTGATAACCTCCGTTTTGCCACAAGCTGTGACATCCAGTGGGTTCTGTGCTCGAAGGAAGACCTCGAGACAGCCATTCATAAGCATTACGGCCTTGAAGAGGAGACGGTCGATAACATGCTCCAGGAGTTCACGGAAAGCGACATCGTCTATACCGATGACGAGGAAGGGGACGGTGAAGAAGAGGAAGACGATGCCCCGATCATCCGCCTCGTAACCCTCATTGTTGCCGAGGCGCTCAAACAGCGCGCGAGCGATATTCATATCGAGCCAATGGAAAACCGGCTTCGCATTCGTTACCGCATTGACGGTGACTGCTATGAAGTTGAATCGCCGCCCAAACGCCTGCAAGGCGCGATCATTTCACGCCTGAAGATTATGGCGGACATCGATATCGCCGAGAAAAGGAAACCGACGGACGGCCGAATTAAGATGAAAGTACTCGGCCGGGATATCGACCTCCGTGTTTCGTGTCTGCCGGCCAGCCACGGCGAAAGTGTGGTCATGCGTATCCTCGACAAACAGGCCGTCCTCCTCGGCATCCAGGATCTCGGATTCATGGATGACGATTACGCGCGTTTCCAGAACATCATCAAACGCCCGAACGGACTGTTCCTGGTAACCGGGCCTACGGGAAGTGGCAAGACCACGACCCTCTACGCGGCCCTGAACGAACTGAATCGGCCGGATACGAAGATCATCACTGCTGAAAACCCGGTGGAGTACAACCTCGCGGGAATCAATCAGGCCGAAGTGAAAGAGGCCGTGGGATACAACTTCGCGCGCATTCTCCGCGCCATGCTTCGCCAGGCGCCTAACGTGATTCTGGTGGGAGAGATTCGTGACCAGGAGACCGCTGAAACAGCCGTGCAGGCGGCTCTTACGGGCCACCTGGTGTTCAGTACGCTCCATACCAATGATGCTGCTTCCGCGCTGCCCAGGCTGATTGATATGAACGTGGCCCCGTTCCTGGTCTCGTCCTCGATTCAGGCTGTCATGGCGCAGCGCCTTATCCGAACCATATGCAAGAACTGTAAGGTGCCCACGGAAGTCTCCGACAATGAGCTCGCAACGGTCGGGCTGAAGCGCAGCGATGTCGAAGGAACACAGTTTTACGCCGGTACAGGATGCCCTGAGTGCCGCGACATTGGAATGAGGGGCCGCCTGGCCATTTTCGAGATGCTTGAAATGAATCTCGCCATGCGCGATATGGCGTTCAGGCAGGCCCCCGTTCACCTCATGCGTGAAGAGGCAATCAGGAATGGAATGCGCTCTCTGCAGGGAGATGGCATCCGCAAAGTATTGATGGGCGTTTCCACCATTTCAGAAGTCCTCGCTGTGACCGCAGCCAAGCATTAGCCGATGCTATGGATGCGTGCCAACATGGCGTTCTCTCCTAAAGTTTGCCGAGCAGTATCCGTTGATCGGCACATGATTTTTGCGAGGTTTTGATGGCTCTGCAGATCTCTGAACTACTGAAGTTCATGGTGGATACAGGAGGCTCTGACCTCCATCTGTCCGTTGGCAGAGAGCCCACGGTTCGCATGAGCGGCAGATTGCGCTCGCTCAACAAACGCAAACTTACATCAGAAGACACGGTTGCCTTTGTCAAGAGCATCGCATCCGAGCGCAACCAACGGGAGCTTGAAGAAAGTGGCAGCTCGGATTTTGGTTTTCAGTTTGGAGACAGCTCCCGTTTCCGCGTCAGCATCTTTCGGCAGAAGGGCCACATGAGCCTGGTGCTCCGTCAGATTCCCAACCGTTTCCTTACATTTGAGGAGATTGGTCTGCCCCAACTGCTGAAGAATCACATTCAAAAGCCGCGGGGGCTGATCCTTGTGACCGGGCCCACGGGCTCAGGCAAAACGACGACGCTGGCCACGATGGTCAATTTCATCAACGAAACCAAAGACCGGCACATCATCACCATAGAGGACCCGATTGAGTATTACTTTCACCACGAAAAATCAGTGGTGACGCAGAGAGAGATCGGCGTGGATGTCCCGGATTTTCCGGAAGCCATACGCCGTGCCCTGCGCCAGGACCCGGATGTCATCCTGGTCGGCGAGATGCGCGATCTCGAGACTATTCAGGCAGCGATTACTGCCGCGGAAACAGGACACCTCGTCATGGGCACCCTGCACACAACCGGGGCATCGAGAACCATTAACCGTATCATTGACGCGTTCCCCACCAACCAGCAGGAACAAGTCAGGGCCCAGCTCTCCACCTCGATTGAGGCCGTTATCTCGCAGGCGTTGATGCCCCGGTCCAACAAGAAAGGAGTCGTGGCCGCGTTTGAAGTACTGATCATGAGCCCTTCAATTGCGAATCTGATTCGGGACAACAAAGTCCATCAGTTGAATTCGGAAATCCAAACCGGAGGCAACGCAGGAATGATCCTGCTTGACGATTCGCTTTTTCATCTGTACGCCACTGGCCAGATAGAATTCTCGGAAGCAATCCAGCGCGCGCAGAACCAAAAAGAATTTGAAGAGAAGGTCAAAGCACGCCAGGCCGCGGGCATCGAAGACTAGACGACGAACATGTAATACAACCTGATACTGGAAGGACCCGAATTGTGGCAAAACAAAGAATCAGAAAGCCTATTGGTGAGATCCTCAAAGACAGGGGCCTCATCAACGACCAGCAAATCAACGAAGCCCTCTCCATTCAAAAAGAGAACGGTGCCGTGCTGGGGACTATCCTCGTCGAACTGGATTACGCCTCGCAGATCGACGTCCTCGAGGCCCTTGCTGCCCAGGCGGGAATGGATGTCGTCGACATTGACAATATCGAGCTGCAGCCAGATGTCATTGCCCGAGCTTCGGCATCCGTTACCCAGATCTATCGCATCATTCCTTACTCGTTTGATGATAATATCCTTCACGTCGCCATGGCTGACCCCCTGAATGTCAGCGCACTGGACGACCTGAAATTCATGCTTCAATGTGACGTCCATGGTGCGGTCGCCGACCCCGATGGAATCGATCGGGCGATAGAAAAATATTACGGAACGAATGAAGAATCGGTCGAAGACCTCCTGGACGAGCTTGAAGGCGCCGGCGGAGATATGCCTGACATGGAATTCGGCCAGCAGTCACGGTCCATCGACCTTGCCAGCCTGGAAGAGCTCGCCAACTCCATGCCGGTGGTAAAGCTCCTCAACCTGATCCTCCTCCAGGCCATCAAAGACAAGAGCAGCGATATTCATTTCGAGCCTTTCGAAGATGAATTCAAGGTCCGATATCGTGTGGACGGCGTGCTTTACGAAATGATGCCTCCGCCGAAGCACCTGGCTGTTGCCATTATCTCCCGCATCAAGGTTATGTCACTCCTTGATATCTCCGAAACCCGTCTCCCACAGGACGGACGCATCGAGCTGAACATCAGTGGCAACCCCATTGATTTGCGCATTTCCACCCTGCCGACGCTGTTCGGCGAAAGCGTCGTCATGCGTGTACTCGACCGTTCGGTTATCTCCCTGGATCTCGACCGAATCGGACTCAGGGAAGACGACACCGAAAACGTTCGAAAACTTCTCGATCTGCCAAACGGGATTATCCTCGTTACCGGGCCCACGGGCAGTGGCAAGACAACCACTCTCTACAGTTGTCTCAATGAAGCCAACGAAATCGACGTCAAGATCATCACCACGGAAGACCCGGTCGAGTACGACTTGCAGGGCATCATCCAGGTACAGATCAATGACGACATCGGCTGTACCTTTGCCGCTTGCTTGAGAAGTATTCTGCGCCAGGACCCGGATACGATTCTGGTGGGAGAGATTCGTGACATCGAGACCGCACAGATCGCGATCCAGGCGGCCCTCACGGGGCACGTGGTGCTCAGTACACTTCACACCAACGATGCTCCTTCCACTGTTACTAGAATGATCGATATGGGCGTCGAGAAATTCATGATTGCCGCCACCATCCAGGGGGTCATTGCGCAGCGTCTCGTGCGAACCATCTGTGTCGAATGTAAAGCCGAATACACACCGGATATGGAAGAGCTTGCCAGCATCGGCATGACGCCGGATGACATGGGAGGCAAAACTTTCTGCTACGGCAAAGGCTGCGAAAACTGCAACAACACTGGCTACCGCGGCCGCACAGCGCTCTTTGAAATGCTGATCATGACAGACGCCATCCGCGACTTGATCCTCGGCGAAGGCATTACCTCCACCATCCGCGAGCAGGCCACCAAAGAAGGCATGCGCACCCTCAGGCAGTCGGGCCTGCTAAAAATCTATGAAGGGTTGACCACGATCGAAGAAGTGGTACGCGAAACCATCGTAGGCTGACCTGAACTAGATATCCTGAGCCGCCGACCAGATTTTCTCGGGAGTGGGGCCGTGCCCTTGGTCGGAGAGTTTCTTCACCTTCGCCTCGTACTCCTGCCTTTTCTTTGCCAATTCTTCGAATTCAATAAACCTTCGGGCTGTGCGGCGGTAATTAACATACGCCCTGGCGCAATACTCAGCGGCAAGTTTTGGTGAATTAAGACGCTCCTGCGCATCCCGGGCAAGCAATTCACTGACTTTAGCCCGCTCCAGATTAACGACGAGACCGTATGGATTTCCTTTGAATTCCTGGTCCCATTCTGCCAACACTTTTTTTAGTCGCTCCGCGGCATCTGCCCGCTTCACCTTCATTATCTCTATTGCAACCCTCTTCTCCGCTCTCAGGCGACTGAATAAAGTGCGCGCCCGCACAAGCTCTGAAACAGATGCCCGTCCAGATTCCCCCTTCATGATTTCGGTGACATTCTGGTAAGCACGCAAAACCACCTCATCCTCTTTTTCACGCTGACCTGTCAGGTAATAGTATTCGGACAATCTGACAAAGACGTGTGTCATCATTGTTCGATGGGCCAGCAATTGGGCTCCTGGTGTTTTATGGGCCCGTTCGAACCAGATGCCTGCGTCTCTTAATGGGTGCCGGCCGTTGTTTTCCTCCATATATCTTTTGGTGAAATAGGCGCGGTGGTCAGGAGTCATATTTTGAGAAATCTTGTCGAATAATACCCATGCAGTCCAGAACTTAATTTCATACAGATGTGGATTCTTGCGCACGCCTTTTCTCAGAAAGTTATAGCCGATTTTTACCCAACCGTATTTTTCCTCCAGGTCTTCCGCCTCATGGGAAATGTTGTAAGCAGCATTCCAACCGTTAAAAACGTATGCGTCCGAAAAATGGGGCTGAAGTTGGGCGATAAAATTCATGTTAAACATGACCTCATGATATCGGCCTTCCTCCTGAGCAGTCATTGAGCGCACCCAGAAATAGTTAATAGCGATCGCCCTTAGGCCTCCAAGAATCAGAAGAAATGCCTGGTTGGGGATATCTTTCGCAAATACGTCCGTCTGCGCTGTACCCTCTGCCTCACGAGTCCATCTGATCGGCCCCTGCAATTGGCCAACTACTCCAAACATCAGGACAACCGTGATGGCATAAGCAATATATGTTTTCTTGGGATCAGCGGTCATTTGTTAATGAATGGATCTATGTCTGAAAATAATCCATCCTGCCGAAAGAGAGAGTGTCACAAAAAGGTTCATGTAAAGGAAGGATGAAAATAGAGTGCCGAAGGTGACCGAATAGCCATGGCTCAACATTTCCATTGGACTGAGTCTGTCAAGATTTGGTGTAACCACCTGCAAAATCTCGAGAACGAATTTCATGATGTGGTGAATCACTGTGAGTTCGCCGGAACCGGTTGGTGCGCCGTGGTGACCTTGAGTTCCAATGGCGTCGATAATCTCTCCGAACATCGCTGCCATGGAGCCGCAGAAATACACAAAAATGGCGGTAAGTGCGGTGATGGGCCAGGAGAGAAAAGTGGATGCGGAAACAGCGACGACAACGATCACGATGACCTGGCAGGAAAGCATGGCGACCGCTTTCAGAACATTAAATTCAAATGACCGCGGCCTTGAAAGCAGGCTCACAGTATATTCCTCGCCATCGTACCCGTAATAATGGGGTGAACGTTCAGGGCATTCGAGATCAATCACGAGGTTTCCCGATTCGTCAATGGCATCCGATGGGATAAGAAATGTATGCTTCCTCCCATCACGAGTGCGTACACTAGTTAAGTGGCGTTCGCCATTTGTGTAATACCAGAATCCAAGATCTATCCGCTTCGATCCGGTGTAATAATTAGACCTGTTCAACAGTCGCAGATTGCACTGCACGGTGATCGCTTTGCCGGGACCATCTTTCAAATCCTGTGAATCTATTTCGATATTATTCTTGTTAATGCCTGTGAATAGCCAACGTCTGTTCTCGGCAGACCGCAGGAAATCCAGCTTTTTTGAACGGGTAGGTGGATGAACTCTAACGACTTTAATTCCGAGTGAGGTGAAACCATCCGGTGTCGTGAAGAAGTGCTTTCTGTCCAGGTAAATGAGCGGGCTGACTGCTCTTTCCGGGTCAAGTGGTACTTTCATTTCTGTGCCGGCGTTTGCAGGAATGGGCTTACCCGGTTCTATCAGTGTCGGGTCTACAATCTGGACAACCAAGTGGCTGTCTTTCACGTCTTCATCAATATCTGTTGCCTTCCCTTCTTTGTTGGTCAATTTGCCTAATGAGATGACTGCTGGAATTCTTCCGTGTGAGTCCTTTTTAACGACCGCCAATCGATCTGTTCGCATGACGAAACGAAACATGGATCCTGGCGGGCTATGCGGCCGCAGCCTCAAGAAAAGTCCACGTTCTATGGTGACGGTAGCTTTGCGGTATGTATGAAGAGAAGACTTTTCGGCTTTGATTAGTTCTCTGGAACCGAGCAGCCTTTCTTTAACTTCATCGGAAGCATCTCGTGCGGTCCACCGAACGAAAATGACCATAAAAACGGCCATTGAGAGCAGCATGGTGAAAGTAAAAACACTGAATCCCAGTACTTTGCCGCAGATGACACTCCATCTCGAAACCGGCTTTGAGATTAGGGTGTAGATGCGTCTGTCTGTGATGTCATTCGGGAGTGATAGGGAAGTGAGAAAGATGGCGGTAATGGCTGTAAAAAGCGCCATCAATCTCAGGCTCCATTCGAGGGTGTTCCTGATCTTCCATTCTTCACCGAATTTCTGTGAGCCCGCGACTTCGACGAATGTGAGGCCGAATAACAGGGCCCCGGTAAAAACCAGTACGAGCAAGAAGCCTTTGCTGCGGATGGCTTCTTTCCAGGTCTGAATAGAGATCGCCAGGATGCCGTTACGGTCTTTGACCGTGAAGATGACCATCACTGCAAGAATACAAAGGCATAGGCTCTGGAGTAGCCAGTAAACCATTATCAACTCTCCTTCGAGCTTTCCTTCTTGGCTTCGGACCCCGCCTTCTGCTCTTTCTCCTTCTCCCTCTCTGGTGCCACCTCGGCAACCTTGCGTCCCCATTCCTGGCGATAGGACTCCTGATCGCCCTCCCTGGGATTCTCCTGAATCGTTTTGAGGAACAGATCCTCAAGGCTCTCCGAAGGGTGAGACATATCGAGAATCTCGGCATTTTCCGCGAGGACCTTCGCCACTCGCTCTTCGCCTTTCTCATCCAGACCGGCGAGGGTTACCTGCAGGACGTCCCTGATTTTCAGAAGGTCTCTGACCGGCCCCAGTTTCCTGAGCGTCCCCAGATGAAGAATGGCGATTCGATCGCATACATCCTGGACATCTGCGAGCAGGTGCGAGGAAAGCAAGATTGTTTTGCCCTCGCTCTTCAGTTCCAGGATCAGGTCTTTCATCTCGCGTGTTCCGATGGGGTCAAGCCCGCTCGTCGGTTCATCGAGAAAAAGGACTTCAGGATCATTAATAAGGGCCTGCGCGAAACCGATGCGTCTGGCCATGCCCTTGGAATACTCTTTCACCTGCCGCTTCCGTGCGTAATCAAGTCCGAGACGCTTTATCAGTTCATCCGCTTTGGCTCTTCTTTCCGCCTTCTTCATCCCGAATATCTGTCCGTAGAATTCAAGGGTCTCTTCGGCATCCAGAAACTTATACAGATAGGATTCTTCCGGCAGAAAACCGATGCTGTGTTTCACGGAAACATCGGTCGCGGGCTTGCCGAGGACTTTGGCAGTGCCGGAAGTGGGGAAGATGAGCCCAAGAAGCAGCTTAATGGTTGTCGTCTTGCCCGAGCCGTTTGGGCCGAGCAGCCCGAAGACCTCACCTTTCTTGATGGTGAGCGACAGCTCCTGCAGGGCCTTTGCTTTGGGCCGGCCTCGAAAGTCCGTATAGGTCTTTGTCAGATTTTCGATTTCTATGGCAACGTTATTTTCACTCATTCGAATGGGTCTTCGGTTTTGGGCCGCGGAGCGTCAACACCACGGGCCGTTCATCCGTCTCTTTGTTGGATTCCTCTCCGCACCGTGAGGTTTCAGAGCGAAACACTTTGTCCGTTTTGATTCAACTCTCTTACTTTCAAACGGCAGTTTAAGCCAGCAGGCCCGTGAATGCGCACGAACCATCGGCGCGGGGCGAAATTATAGGTATGGCGATGCCCCATTCAACGGTGCTTGACGGTCATAGGGGGCCGCTTAGAATCCTTGCCGAATTCTAAGTCTGAAGTCATCACTCCGCGTGTTGCGGAGAAAATCGTTGCTGGACTCTCCGATGTCAGGAGTTCCGGAGCCTGAGACTCCAGCTACAGTTGCGGCCGAAGGCCGCCTGAGGCGAAATGGCCCTTCTTATGTCCTCCCGCGCAGGAATGTCTTATGGAAACTCCCAGAAATTCTATCCTGGTCGTGGATGATGATTCGACGATTCGTCTCGGATTTAAATCGCTCCTCGAAGAATATGGGTTTGAGGTCGAGACGGCTGACGATGGCCGGGAGGGTCTGAAGGCGACCATGTACCGGGAATTCGATCTGATCCTGCTCGATATTTACATGCCCAACATGAACGGCCTTGACTGTATCAAAGCGCTCCGAATCTCCAGGCCGTACGTACCGGTTATTATCGTGACGGCGACGCCTGAATCCGATCTGGCCCAGGAGGCCCTCCGTGAAGGCGCGGACGACCTGCTGCCCAAGCCCGTTCCAGGCAAGGTGCTGGTAAATAAGATCAATGAAGTCATGACGAATCGGGCGAACGGTCTGGAGGCCGGCCATGGATAAGATCCTGGTAATCGGAGCTTCCAGTGGTGGACCGCCCGCACTGCTGGAACTGATCCCGAAGTTTCCCAATAGCTTCCCCTACCCGATACTCATCGTGCAGCACATGCCTCCCGGTTTTACGGGGCCGATGGCCGATTTTCTGGACGAACAGAGTGCGGTGCGGGTGCTGGAGGCGAGGCAGTTCGACTCACTCGAGCCCGGCAAGGCCCTGATCGCGCCGGCGCCTTTTCATATGTATGTGGAGAAGGGCGATGATGTACAGATCGTACTCAGCCAGGAGCCTGCCGATTCCGTTTGCTCTCCCCGCATTGATTGCACGATGATCAGTGCGGCGAACGTGTTTGGGGCCGGCGTCACCGGCGTCGTACTCAGCGGCCTTTCCGCCGGCAGCGATTGCATCAAAGGTGCGGAGACCATCCGGGAATCGGGCGGAACCGTGCTCAACCAGGCCCGGGAAGGCTGCACTTGTTACTTTATGCCGAAGGCTGTCGCGGATGCCGGATTTTCTGATGCCGAGGTCCGCCTCGATCAGATGCACAAAAAAATTCTGGCGGCGATGGGCGTCACTTGATGAAGCTATTACCTGAGCTGAGCGATTCTTAAAGACCCATCGGTCCGTCCTGGCCGAGCCGCCGAATTGAATATTCTTACCACACTCCATCGCCTTACCTGGCGCCATCCGTTCCTGATTCTGACCGTTGCATTCATCACAGGTCTGGTGTGCCTGAATTTCATCCGGACTCTTAAGCTGGATTCGAGCCTTAAGAGCCTGTATCCCCAGAACTCGCCTTCCATAAACAGACTTCTGGATCTCAACAGACGCTACGGAGGGATGGATAACCTGGTCACCGTAATTGATGTGCCTGGCGGCGACCAGGATGACCTGCTGGATTTCGCCGAAGAGATGCTGGATGGGCTGCGTGCACTGCCCGAGATCGAATCCATCGAAGAGGCGCCTGGCATTGATCACGCGACCCTTCTCGAAAGCAACGTCGCCGGGAAGGCGCTGCTCTACCTGAACGTAAAGGAACTGGATCAGTTTCTCGCCCGCATCACGGACGCATCGATTCTGGCCAGGATCAAGGCGAACAGTGAACTACTGAAGAGCGGCGCGGGGTCAACAGCTACGCGCATACTGGGCGCGGATCCGCTGGGGCTGAGCCCGTTGGTTCTTGACAGGTTTCGGCAGCCATTCTCAAAATTGAAAATTCGCTATGAGGACGGCCTGCTGTTGAGCAGCGAAGGGGACCTGGCCGTCATCCTCGCCCGTCCTAAAGGGCCTTCTGAGGATATCAAGTTCTGCGAGCAGTTGGCGGAAGCCCTGGAGCGGCTGGAAAAGAGAGCGGCCGAGGCGTCTGAAATCAACGGGGCCAGGGTACGTTACACCGGGCAGTATCAACTCCTCCACTTCTATCATTCCATCATCAAGCACGATCTGATTACCTGTGCCTGGGTGTCGTTTCTCATGGTAATGGTGCTCTATCTGGTGTCATTCCGTCGGGTCGAGTCTGTGTTCATCGTCGGCCTGCCACTCATTCTCACGATGGTCTGTACCCTCTCCTTTGCCAAGGCAATGTTCGGCTCCGTGAATGCCCTTACCGGTATCTGCATCGCACTGCTTATTGGGCTCTGCGTGGATTTCGCAGTGCATCTCTACCACCGGTATCTGGAGGAGCGTGTGAACAATGAGCCGGAGACATCTCTGAAGGCAGCTATCACAGATACCGGCCCGGCGGTGTTCTCCGCGGCGATGACCACTGTCGTCGCTTTCCTCGCCCTTCGCCTCAGCAATGTCATCGGCCTTCAGGATCTCGGAATGGTGACCGCGGCCGGGATGCTCATCGGGCTGATCAGTATGTTTACCGTCCTGCCCTCGATGCTCGCGATCTCTGGTGGCATGAGAAAACGTTTCCCATTTCTTGACAGCGCGCTCGGCGCAAAGACCGGAATGGACGTCCACCTGGGCCCCGTGGTTCGGTTGGCCACCAGGCGGCCGGCCATCACGCTCGCGATCGGCGGGGCATTAACTCTGTTGGCGCTGCCGGGCGTCTTCAAGATACGATTCGAAGATGACTTCACCCGGCTGCGGCCCCAGAACGCCGAAATCTTTCAACTTGAGAAAGAACTGACCCGGCGGCTGGGCTCGCCCTTGCTCCATTTTCCAATCATCGTCCAGCACAGCGACCCTGAAGCCGCATGGGAGCTGGCCAGGCAGGTCACAGAGGAACTGCGTGAGGCCATTGATGCAGACGAGCTCTCCGCGTTTATCAGTCCGGCGCTCTGGTTGCCGGACAAGCAGGAGCAGCAGAAAGTGCTCACCCGAATCAATCAGATCCGCGATCGGGAAGACGGGTTGCTGGATGCCACAAGAATTCGAGCGACGCTGACTTCGGCATACGATGCGAATGGGTTGCGTGTGAACCGGGATACAAAACGCTTCATTGACTTTCTTGAAAAAGCGCTTTCCGTTCAGGAGGTAATAACCTCTGCCGACCTGTCTCGAAACGACCTGGCGCCGCTGACGGCGCGTTATGTCGGCCGCAGCGAGATGACAGAGATCATCGCTCTCTCGTACGCATCGACTGCCGGGGGGCTATCTGTCACGGAGAGCCTGGAACGGGTTCTCCAACGTATGTCAAGATTCGGCGATTCCGTCACAGTGCCAGGCGCACGCGCCCTGGGAAAAGAGGTGAAGGCTATTCTCAAAGACGATTTCGTGATCATGGTCTCGGCCGCCCTGGCCGGCATTTTCATTGTTGTGCTTCTGCATTTCCGGAGCGGCCTTCTAAGCGTTTACACCCTCATCCCGCTTCTCACAGCAACGTTATGGACCCTGGGCGCCATGGGCTGGTTTGGCATCGAGCTCAATATCATGAACGTCGCCGTCATCCCCCTCATCCTCGGTATCGGAATCGACGACGGCATCCAGGTCGTCCACCGTTTTCGCACTCGGCAGACCCGCAGCGCGTCGGAAGTAATCGGCCAGACAGGGATGGCCCTCGTGGTGACAACCCTGACCACCATCGTCGCATTCGGTTCACTCTTACTGGCCCAATACCCCGGCTTGAAAGCATTCGGACTCCTGACCACCCTCGGAGTCGGCTCGTGCCTTCTGGCGTCGCTGGTCTTGCTGCCCGCGTTGCTCACGTGGTCTGAAGGAGAATGAAGAAGGCTTCGTTCCTCTGCGTCTTTCTCATCGTCTTAATCCTTATCCCGGAGCATCTGAGATTAAGACGATGAGAAAGAGCAGGCCAAGTCTCACCTTGCCCAAGGCCTACTAAGTTTTGCCCCTCGGGGAGAAGAATGATGAGATGGACCTCTTTTGGCCACCTTCCTGAGCCACCGCGCAGCCGAGCCCAGCAAGGGCAGATTACACGCCGCCTTCGAGCACTCGGCCTATCTTTCGGTATTTTTCGTAGCGGGTAGCCACCAGTTCATCGATAGGTTTTGCCTGAAATTCGTCGAGTAACCGGATGACGACGCCCTTGATGAGATCCGAAGCCCCTCTGGGGTCCCGATGGGCCCCGCCCAGCGGCTCTGGAATGACTTCATCCACGATGCCCTGCTCCATCAGGCTGGCGGGGTCAAGGCGTAGCGCTGCCGCGGCCTCCTCTCGCTTGTCCGCACTCTTCCAAAGGATGGCAGAGCAACCTTCGGGGGTAATGACGGAGAAATAAGAATTCTCCTGTGCGCACATGTGGTCAGCAACGCCGATACCCAGCGCACCACCGGAGCCACCCTCACCGATGACGACGGCGATGATGGGCACTCTAAGGCTCGCCATGACGACCAGGTTTTCCGCGATGGCCATGGCCTGTCCCCGTTCTTCCGCCCCAATCCCGGGAAACGCGCCTTGGGTGTCGATGAGAGCGACGACTGGCAGTTCCAGCATTTCGGCAAGTTTCATTTTGATTTTAGCTTTGCGGTAGCCTTCGGGGTTGGCCATGCCGAAATTTCGTAACTGCTTCTCTCTGACGCCGTGCCCTTTTTCGTTGGCTACGATCATCACTTTCCGGCCGTCGATCGTTCCAAAGCCGGTAATGATGGCCTTGTCATCGGCAAAAGCGCGGTCCCCATGCAGCTCCAGAAAACTGTCAAACATACTCGCAATGTAGTCCTGCGAAGTGGGCCGGTCCCGATGCCGGGCCATGCAGACGCGCTCCCAGGGGGACAGATTGGCTACCAGCCGGCGGAGGATCTCCTCCTGCTGCTTTTTGAGTGCGGATATGTTTTCGCCGAAATCGACGCCGTGTTTTTCTGAAAGCGACTGAAGCTCTTTGATCTTCTGCTCGATTTCAAAAACGGGGCCGTCGAAGTCCGGCGGCGAACCATTCGAATCCGGTTTTGGTTCTTCAGGTTTTTCTGGTTCTGAATCAGCCATCTGTTGTAGTTATGGACGGGATACTGCTAAGTTTTTCGAGGCATTCAGTACAGTCTTCGGGGCGGTTGCTCGGTTTCTTTTCGAGCATCTGCATCAGCAGGCCATCAAGCAGGGGATGTACGTCGTTAATATGGGAACGCAGGGAAGAGGGTGTACCTTTGAGATGTTTTTTCAGTAAGTCGTTGGGGCTTTCGGCAACGAACACATTCCTGAAGGTGAGCATTTCGTAGAACGCGCAGGCCAGAGAGTATAGATCCGTCTGCGGGACAGGGTTCTTCCTCCGGATGGTCTCAGGCGCAATGTATGAACGCGTGCCGGCAATCTTTCGAACTCCCAGCTTGAATTCGCCAATGCGCTCAGAAAGGGTGAAATCGATCAGCCGGGATTCGCCTTCGTCATTGATAAGGATGTTTTCCGGCTTGATATCCAGGTGCACATAGCCGGAGTCGTGGATGTAACGCAGACCTTCGAAGGCTTCGCGCATGATTCTCAGGCAATTGGTCTTTATGACGTCCTCCTTGTGCAGGATTCGGTGCTTCAGATTCCGGTCATCGAAATACTCCAGCACAATGGCAGGCTGGTGTACTTCAGGGAAATAATCGAGCACTCTGACAAGCCGTTCGTGGTTCCATTGCGCGGTGAGATAGGCTTCACGCCGGAAATGACTGCGTGCGCTGCGTACATTCGCCTGGTCGACTTTCAGGAATTTGATAGCCACGATTCGGTCATCCGGTGTCAGCGCCCGGCATACAGTGCTCACCGAACCTGAATAAATCTCACCCAGGAACTTGTAATCCCAAAGTTCCCATCCGAGCACGTGCTCCAGGTCGTCACGCTTTTCCTGGACAAAGATGCCTTTAATCTGTGAGGCAACGCTCATGAGCGGCGGTATCTATCGGTGGGGATGCGAGCGGCTTGGCTAAGCCTATGAAAGGACTGTGCTTGGCGGTAGATAAGCGAGCAATTTTACTCCCTGAACAGCACTCGTTCAATGAGCCAATTGACCCTTCAGAATCGCACTGGTACCATCCCTTAGATGTTATTTCATATAGAAGTTGCCCGTCGGCAGACCATCGGCGATCCAGACGGCAGGGACGTTCTCGAACAAGCCCGGGAGCTCGGCATCAACACCGTCGAAGCCGTCCGAACGGCCTCCATTTTTGTCATCCAGGGCCTCTCCAATGAGAGCCAGGCGGAATCCGTCGCAGAAGGTCTTCTGACAGACCCACTCGCCGAGGAATACGCGATCGGACGCCCCATTCTGGTCGAGGGAATGGGCACGCGCATCGCGCAGGTTTTGAAGAAACCTGGAGTCATGGAACCGGCTGCGGCGAGTGTCTTGAAAGGTATTCATGACCTCGGCCTCAGCGCGGAGAAGGTGCGTATCGCACGCAAGTATCAGTTCGAGGGGGAGCTTGACGACGAGGAACTGGAGAGCCTCGCCAGACGCATTCTCGCAAACGATGTGATCGAAGACGTTCTTTACGGCAACACGCTTGTGCCCATGCTGCCGGATGGACACGGCCATGCATTCGAGCTCGTAACTGTCCCGCTCACCGGAGCGGATGAAGATGACCTCATGCGAATCAGCCGGGAAGGATGTCTCTCGCTGAATCTTGAAGAGATGAAAGCCATCCAGGCCCACTTTGCCGGCCTCGGCCGTGAGCCCACGGATGCCGAGCTCGAATCCCTCGCACAGACCTGGTCAGAACACTGCGTCCACAAGACGCTCAAGGGCGATATCCTCTTCAAAGACGAGCTCATCGAAAACCTGCTTAAGAGCACCATCGTCAAGGCCACTGACGAGCTCGACAAGCCGTGGTGCGTTTCAGTGTTCGTCGACAACGCGGGCATCATCGAGTTCGACGATCGATACAACGTCTGTTTCAAGGTCGAGACACACAATCATCCTTCCGCTATCGAGCCCTACGGCGGCTCAGCCACGGGCATCGGTGGCGTCATTCGCGATATCCTCGGCACCGGCCTCGGCGCCAAACCGATTCTGAATACCGACATCTTCTGTTTTGCTCCGCCGGATACGCCGCAGGATTCGCTTCCCAAGGGCGTCATGCACCCGAAACGCCTGATGAAAGGCGTCGTCTCCGGTGTACGTGATTACGGCAACCGGATGGGCATCCCGACCGCCAACGGCGCCGTCTTCTTTGACAGGCGTTACCTCGGCAACCCGCTCGTTTATTGCGGCAACGTGGGCCTCATTCCGAAAAACCGGTGCGAGAAGAAAGTTCAGCCCGGCGACAAGATCGTGGCCGTCGGCGGGCGCACTGGCCGCGATGGTATTCATGGCGCTACTTTTTCATCCATCGAACTCACTGAAGAATCCGAAATGTCCAGTAGCGGCGCGGTCCAGATTGGGAATGCGATTACAGAGAAGAAGGTGATGGATGTCCTGCTCCAGGCGCGAGATGGTGGCCTCTACCGCAATATTACCGACTGCGGCGCGGGTGGTTTTTCGTCCGCGGTGGGAGAGATGGGCGAAGGCTCTGGTGCGGAGGTCCATCTCGATACGATTCCTCTGAAGTACGACGGCCTCACCTACACCGAAATCTGGATCTCCGAAGCGCAGGAACGCATGGTCGTGGCCGTCCCGCCGGAGAAGGAAGAAGAATTTCACGCACTCATCCAATCCGAAGATGTTGAGAGCACGACCATCGGCACGTTCACGGATACAGGCCGGCTGGTGCTCAAATATCACGGCACGGAAGTCGCCAACATCGAGATGAAATTCCTGCACGATGGCCTGCCGCGCCTCAAGCGCGAGGCCGTCTTCGAAAAGCCACAGAATCCAGAACCGAAACTGCCGAAAAAGGAAGATTATACCGAAGACCTTAACGCCCTCCTCGCATCATGGAACATCTGCAGCAAGGAATGGGTCATCCGCCAGTACGACCATGAAGTCCAGGGCACGAGTGTTCTCAAACCGCTCGTTGGTGCCGATAACGACGGCCCCGGAGATGCCGCGGTCATCGCGCCCGTGCTCGGATCGAACAGGGGCGTCATCGTCTCCAACGGAATGAGCCCCAAATTCGGCGATATCGATCCCTATGCCATGGCCGCGTCCGCCATAGATGAAGCCTTGCGCAACATCGTCGCAGTGGGCGGCAATCTCGACCGGGTCGCGCTGCTTGATAATTTCTGCTGGGGCAACACAGACAAACCCGACCGCCTTGGCAGCCTGGTGCTGGCTGCGCAGGCGTGCCACGACATGGCCCTCGCTTATGGCACACCCTTCATTTCAGGCAAAGACAGCCTCAATAACGAATACCAGGCAGGTGACGAGAACATCACCATCCCGCCTTCTCTGCTCATCTCGGCCATCGCGGTCGTGGACGACGTCAGCAAGTGTGTCTCGATGGACGCCAAAGAGGCCGGCAATTTCATTTACATCGTCGGCCTCACGAAGAAGGAGCTCGGAGGATCCCATTACTACGATCTGCACGGCAGTACCGGCAATGACGCGCCACAGGTCGATGCCACGCTTTCGATATCCGTGATGAAAGCGATTGCAGGTGCAACTTCCGCCGTCCTCATCCGCTCCTGCCACGATTGCTGTGAAGGTGGCCTGGCCGTCGCGGCCGCAGAAATGGCATTCGCTGGAGGGCTTGGCATGAAACTGGATATTACCGCCGTCCCGACGGATATAAATCTCCGTGACGATGAGATCCTCTTCTCCGAATCCACCGGACGCTTCATCTGCGAGGTGAACCCTGTAAACAAAGAAGAATTTGAAGCCGCGCTAAGCGAAGTTCCATTCGGTTGCATCGGCGCGGTAAATGAGACAACAAATGTTGTCATTCGAAAGGCCGAGACAACGCTCGTCAACGATTCTTTGCAGAACCTGAAGGAGTCCTGGCAGCAACCGCTTCGCTGGTAGTCTTCTTCATCAACCATTAGCCATCAACCATCTTCCCCCGTGCCGCGTGCATTAATCATCCGCACAGCCGGAACCAACTGTGATGTCGAAACCGCCTTCGCCTTTGAAAAGGCCGGAGCAGAGCAGGACATCGTTCACGTCAGGCGCCTCACTGAGCAACCTGCCACGCTCAGCGATTACCAGATCCTCGCCCTGCCTGGCGGATTCAGTTATGGAGACGATGTGGCCGCTGGCAAGGTCTTTGCCAACGAAATCAAGAACAAGCTCGGCGACGCTCTGGCGGAATTTGTTGAGGCCGGCAAGCTGGTCATCGGCATCTGCAATGGCTTCCAGGTCATGGTAAAGATTGGACTTCTGCCCGGGCCTTTCTCGGCAAACGGGGCAGAGCAGACTGTGACCCTTACGAATAACGATTCCAATAAATTCGAAGACCGCTGGGTGCATCTGAGGATCGATACCGAGAACTGTGTCTTCACTCGTGGCCTCGAACGCATCTACATCCCCGTCGCTCACGGCGAAGGAAAATTCGTCGCGGCAGAGGCGTCCCAACTCGATGAGCTTGAAACCAACAGCCAGATCGCCTTCCGATATGTCGGCCCTGATACAGAAAAACGCGGCTACCCCTGGAATCCCAACGGCTCGCACCGCGACATCGCGGGCATCTGCGATCCCACCGGCCGCGCCCTCGGCCTCATGCCCCATCCGGAACGCCACATCCTGCCCACCCAGCACCCCCGCTGGACACGGGAGGGCCTCAAAGAAGAAGGTGACGGCCTCGCTATGTTCAGGAATGCAGTGGAGTACTTTGCATAGGGCTGCCCGCCGGCC
>Ga0207984_1000468_pt1 | contig 24498 bp, 22 predicted proteins | sample ETNtaG_30_FD_185760 | JGI IMG/M metagenome (GOLD analysis project Ga0207984, IMG submission 185760) | Marine microbial and viral communities from oxygen minimum zone, Eastern Pacific Ocean - ETNP201306PF43B (SPAdes) (version 2) | ecosystem: Environmental > Aquatic > Marine > Oceanic ...
CGCGCTTACTGGCGGGGTTGTCGCGGCAGCCCGTGAGGGTGAGCGTGGTGCGACACTGGCGATGCATTCGGTGATGGGCTTCGCCGGTGGTTTTCTCGGTCCGCTGGTGGTGGGGCTGGTGCTGGATCTTTCGGCAGGACCCGGATCGGTAACCGGCTGGGGTTTTGCCTTCATGGCAATGGCTGGCGGCTCGCTACTGGCTTTGACTGGCGTACGCTGGCTGCTGAAAGGGGCCAAGTCATAAACTGGCATCAATTGACTCTAGCCAAGGTGTGTTCAGAACCGATCTATGCGAAACGCTTCGATCGGCAGTTTGCTCGTTCCCGCAGTTACCAGATCTGCGATTATGCTCCCCACCGCCGGGGCAAGTTGAAAGCCATGCGCCGAAAACCCAAAACAGTGGAAAGCATTTTCCTGCCTGCTTGGGCCGATAATGGGAATCCCATCGGGCATTTCCCCTTCAATGCCTGCCCAGCAGCGGACAATTGTGGTCTTTTGCATGATGGGGAAAATACTTATGGCGGCTCGGGCATTGGCAGTCAGTCCGGCAGTATCCAGTTGGGCTTCATTTAACTCGATATTTGCTTTGCCGAAGCGCCCGCCACCGATTAATACCGTGCCGTTGTCGAATTGTTTGAAGGACAAAGCACGACCTTGGGCGCCTACCACTGGCTTGACGAACGGCGCCATCCGGGCTGTGATCATCAACATTGGTGCCCGGGCTTTCACTGGGACTCGCTCTCCCAGCATTTCTGCCACCTGTCCGCCCCATGCGCCAGCGCAATTGACGAGGGTCGGTGCTTCAAACTGGCCGTGTGATGTCGATATTTGCCAGAGCCCTGCATGGCGCTCTATCTGTGTAGCTGCGACACCTTCAAAAAATTGCACGCCAAGAGCCTCAGCCTTGTATTTGAAAGCGCAGGTGGTGCGGTAGGGGTTAGCATAGCCATCCCCATAAACCACCATGCCGCCAATGCACTGATCAGAGATGGCAGGGAGCAATTCCCTCAGCGTTTTTTGATCAATGATTTCTTCATGATCGAATCCAAGCTTCTGGACTTGTTGCGATCGTGCCTGCAGCGCCGCCAGTTCATCGTCAGTTTCAGCTACCTTGACCTGCCCGCTTGGCACAAAGCCACAGTCATCATCAACCAGGTCACAGATGTTGTGCCAGAGTTCCCGCGAAGCTTTGGCAATGGGGATTTCAGGTAGAGCGCGACCCAGGATTCGCACTCCGCCTGCGTTGACGCCCGAGGCATGTCGCCCGACATGGTCTTTTTCCAGAACGATACAGCTGACCCCCCGGGATGCCAGGTGGACGGCCGCAGAACCTCCGTGCAGTCCGCCACCAATGATGACAGTATCAGCAGAAATGCAGTTCACCCGTTTACCCAGATAAAATAAGTTAATCTCTGCCGCCAGAGTGGATTCGGATGCGCTCTGGGGCTGTATTAATTAACAGCCCTTACTTTTGAACGTTTTCCAGTTTGTAGTTTTCCTATCATACCTTTAACTCGTGCCGGTATTGTAGGACGGCATTGTCCCTGAATAATGCAACATGACCGAAAGTACTTTAAAGCGTATCCACTGTAAGGCTACTAGGCCCCACTCCTGCTAGCGGGGGCCACAAGTGCATAAATACGCCCATACGCTTCTGGTGGCGTCTTCCAAACAGGAATAATATAGCGGTATGAATCGGCGCCACTGCCGACAGATGGTGGATAAGCAATAATGTCTTTTTACGTTACGGTGACAACAGACCGAGCGCAATGCTAACTCAACTCTATTTGATCGTAGACCCGATGTGCAGTTGGTGCTGGGGCTTTCGATCTTCATGGCAAACATTCCTAGCAGAGTTGCCCCCATCGGTGATAGTTAAGGATTTGATGGGAGGTCTTGCACCGGATTCTCATGAGCCAATGGACGCACAAACCCAAGCCTATGTTCAAAATGCCTGGCGGGCAGTTGCTGAACGGACCGGAGCCAAGTTTAATTATCAGTTCTGGGATGTTTGTGAGCCTCGCCGTTCCACCTATCCGGCATGTCGTGCGGTGATCTCCGCTGGCCTGCAATCCACGAGCGCACGAACACGATATTTCGAAGCAGTTCAACAGGCCTATTATCTGGAGGCCAGGGATCCATCGCATACTGCTACATTAATTGCTCTCGCTGGTGAAATTGGTCTAGACAGTGCCCAGTTCCAAAAAGACCTTGACAGTTTTACTGTCCAAGAGGCATTTGGCGAGGAGTTGGCCCAAGTACGTGCCTTTGGAGTAACGGGATTCCCCACTGTATTTTGGCACCAACAGGATGCGATTGGTGGAGACCGGACAGGGTTACTGAGTGCGGGTTTTGTTGACGTAAATATCCTTCGTGAAAATTGGCTCAGATTGACAAATTGAGACTCAATGATGACTGTACAATTTAAGGTGGGGTGTTGGGAGTGAGTTAACCGCTTTTGGAATATCTCCCGATAAATTATCCTCAAGGAAACTGATCATCGGAGGAAGTAGACGACCATGACACCAAAAGAAGTTGTTCTGAGTGGATATCAATTATTTGCAGAAGGAGATGTGGAAGGTCTGAGCAAAATAAACCACGAACACGCACTGTTTAAGGTTAACGGTGACCACAGGCGGTCAGGTGAATATAAAGGGTTTGCTGATTTTAGAGATAATTTTCTAGCGCATATTCCAAATGATTTTCCAAGCTTCAATTTAGAAATCAAACATGTTGTCGCCGAGGGTGACCGTGTACATGTTTTTGTAAAGTACACGGCAGATAACTTAAACGCCCATAGCGTTCACATATTTCTAGTGGAAGACGGACTACAAAAAGAGTTCACGATTTTTGACGACTCCCAAAAAATAGCGGTGGCACATGGCGACTAAAATATTTACCTGTTAACCTAGACTCTCCACCAATTCCTCCGTGGAGGCATCGTTCAACACAAGGCTTGTACTAAATCCGATTTAAGTCCTTCTGGCACATGAATAGGGCAATGACCCAGATTCGACCAAAGTATGTCCGAGAATCCCCAAAATGGATTGTTTCAAACGTTTTTGACTTTGCCTGGGTTTTGGCGTATTTCTTTGTGTCAGAGTACGATAGTGGTCATCGGAGACCGACACTCTGAAGACCACCATGGCGAAGAAACTCTCCAGCCAGGCTTTCGTCGTCACCGGCACTCTTCAAGGTTACTCAAGGGCCAAGGCGAAAAAAGAGATTGAAGCCTTATGCAGCAAAGTCTCGGTCTGGAACGACTGCTACACACCTTTGAATACAAAGAGCTAAATTGTGGCACGACTGGGATCTAAATAAGAGGAGAAACACTATGACTGCTGTAATTTCTGGTATTAAGACGACGCCGGTTTTAGTGCCTTTCAGGCGGCCACCGGTTACGGCCAGTGGTTCCGTCAATGAATTTCCTCTTGTTCTGCTGGATCTGGAGACCGATGCCGGGCTGATCGGACGTGCTTATCTGTTTGCATTTAAGAAATCTATGTTAAAGCCGACCATAGCTTGTGTGGCTGCGATCGAAGAACTGGTACAGGGTATGAAAGCTGACCCCGAGCAGGTTGACCCAGAGCTGCGACGGCGGCTTCGACTGCTGGACATTCACGGGATCCTCGGCCAGGTGCTGGCGGGGTTGGACATGGCACTCTGGGACATAAGGGCCAAATCTGAAGGGCTCTCGTTAGCTGCAGTTTTAGGGCAGCAACGCGATTACCTACAAACTTATAGCAGTTGTGGCCTTTGGCTTGGAAAGGATGGGCCAGAGAAGCTTGCAGACCAGGCGCAGGAGTTGCTTGCTGAGGGTGGCTTCAGCGCGGTCAAGCTGCGACTGGGTTATGAGTCTTTCAAAGATGATCTCGCCGCAGTTCGCGCAGTCAAGCGCAGTTGCGGCGATACGGTCGATGTGATGAGCGACTTCAATCAGGGGCTCGATAAAGATGAAGCGCTTCTTCGTTGTCAGGCGCTGGACGGAGAAGGGTTGTATTGGATCGAGGAGCCTGTCCGCTATGATGATTACCACGGCTCGGCCGAGATCGCAGCCGCTGTGGAAACACCGATTCAGACGGGTGAAAACCTGCTCAACCCGCTTGAATTTCAGAAAGCTCTGCAAGCCGGGGCCGCTGACTTTTACATGTTTGATGTACAGCGTATTGCCGGTGTCTCAGGATGGCGCGCGGCCGTCGCCCTACCGGATGCTGCGAATATCCCAGTGTCTACCCATCTTTACCCAGAGATAAGCATTCACCTCATGGCCGCGACAAACAACGCACACTGGCTTGAGTATGTCGACTGGGCCAGTCCGGTGATCCGTGAACCTACCGTTGTTTCAGAGGGCAAGGTTTATGTACCGACGACTGTCGGCAATGGTATCGAATGGAATGACGAAGCGGTTGCACGTTATCGGGTGGAGTAGTGCAACCGATATTTTGAGTGCCTAATCGAATCTCTCGGCCAGAGAGCTACCGAACCTCAAACACTGCCCATAACATAGTGTTTAAGAGCAGCACAAATAACGTTATTTGCGGGTGTGGGAATGCTAAGTTCCTGTCCCATTCGAGCAACGGCACCAGACAGCCACGGCAACTCAAGTTGATTTCCACGTTCTAAATCAACTGCCATCGATACCTTCGCCTGGCCCGGTAAGCTATCGATGTAGTCCAGCCGCGCTTCGATGTTTTTATTTGTAAGGGGGATATCTTTGGCATTTGCAACAGCCATGACCTCTTGCATTATCTGCCTCAGCAAAGCTCTGGTGTCGGGGTCTTCGCGGACGGGACCAAACGGTTGACGGGTAACACAGTTCAAGGCGCTAGCCCCAACAAGCCACAAGAACTTATCCCATATTGTCAGGTTGATACTATCGACATGATCAGCTTCGAGTTCGGCAGCAGTAATGGCTTCAGAGAATTGAATCGACCGAGCAGAGCGAGACTGGTCAAGCTCACCGAACCGTATGATTGCAAAGGAGGTAAAACGACGGACGAATCCAGGTTCGATGATGTTGGCTCCAATTTCTGAAACAGCTCCCATAACATGTTCGCAGCCCAAGATTCGGCTAAGAATTGGCTCCGGGTCGACACCATTCTGCATGGATAAGACTGCTGTATCAGGACCAACCAAATCCCGACACTGCTCGCCTGCGGCTTCTGTGTCCCAAAGCTTTACGCAGAAAATGACAAAATCGACCGGGCCGATCTCTCTGGGGTCGTTCGTCGCCCGAATTGGATCGATAACAAAAGCCTCGTCAGGTCCTTCAATCTTCAACCCATTGTTCTTCATCGTCTCTAAATGAGCCCCGCGCGCGATAAACGAAACCTTGTAGCCAGCTTGGGTGAGCTTGGCGCCAATATAACCCCCCATGCCACCACTGCCCATAATTGCAAACGTAGGGCTATTACTCTCAGCCATCAAATTCTCCTTGCGAGACGAGTTTAGGAGGGTTATCTAAAGGCCAGGTCATACTGACACTTTAACTACTGCTAAATACTACAGATAGCTCGTAACACAATCTAGGGTTTAGCGTCTCAGCTACTGGAAAAGATTGGATTGCGCTCTTTACTGTCTGTTCAGATTTTAGCAACTGTGGTAGTTCACAGATAACTACCGAATGTCCCCCGATATTTTTCCCTTGGCAACTTGGCCTAAGACACAACAACCTATCGCGAACGTGTTTAATAAAATTAATAAATATCCTAGACTGGATGTCAGCAATTGTTTTAAAGGATCAAAACCAATTAACTTACAAAGGAGGCATACATGGCTACATTATTTAGCGGCGGTCTGATTTTTGACGGAACAGAATCGTTGGTCTCCGATCATGCGGTACTGGTCGAGAATGGGATCATTTCCGAATTGGCTCCGACGAGTGAATTCTCCGGCTTTGATGGAGAGCAGGTCGATTTTTCTGGCGGCACACTGATGCCTGGTTTGTTTGATTGCCATGTTCATCTGATTTTTTCAGGAAGCCCAGACCCGTTTCAGGAACTCAACAAGCTTTCCGCGGGCGATTTCACGATCCAGGCTCTGGAGAATGCACAGACAGCCCTGGCCGGTGGCATTACCGCAGTCCGAGATTGTGGTGGAAAGGACTATCTGGAATTCGCTGTCCGTGATTCTTGCAATTCAGGGCGAACACTCGGCCCGGTAATCTCTGCAGCTGGTCGCATGATTTGTATGACGGGTGGTCATGGGAACAATATCGCACGGGTTGCTGACGGTGTCGATGATGTTGTTCGAGCGGTCAGAGAGCAGGTACACGCTGGCAGCGACCTTATCAAGATCATGGCAACCGGTGGTGTGATGACACCTGGCGTAAACCCGGAAGATGCGCACTATACGGCGGAAGAGATGGCCGCAGGAATCTATGAAGGTCACCGATTCCACAAGCGTTGCGCAAGCCATGCCCAGGGACGGGATGGAATCTTGAATGCTGTCCGTGGTGGGATCGACTCGATCGAACACGGAATATTTATGGATCAGACCTGTATTGAAGAGATGATCGAAAAAAACACATACCTTGTGCCAACGCTGGCGGCTATCAACAATATTCTTAACAATTCAGGGAGTGGGATCCCGGATTATGTTGTCGAAAAATGTGAGCGGGTGGCAAAGGCTCACCGGAATTCGATTCAGCAGTTCTACGCTGCCGGTGGCCGAATCGCCATGGGTACCGATGCTGGGACACCATTTAACCTCCATGGGCAGAATGCCCTGGAACTCAGATACATGGTTGAAGTGGGCATGTCGAGCACCGATGCGCTTCGGGCCGCGACCTCTGCAGCGGCAGACCTATGCGATCTGGGCAACCGGGGGCGGATAGTAAAAGGAGCAGTAGCTGATTTTCTAATGGTCAATGGTAATCCGGTGGCTGATATTGAAATGGCAGCCGACAAGGGCAATCACCGATTTGTGATTAAAGAGGGTGTAGTGGTTGCGGGTAATTCGGGCACTGTGTTGTCGGGATAAAAACGTTGTTGACTTGATATGAGTCTTATATATTAGGTGTTTATACTATCTTAAGGGTGCCGTCACTTCTGCAGGTCTGGGGCTTCAACGGACCGGTTGGAAATGATTCGCAAAAGTCTGTTAGCGACAGGATTCTTGCCAGGCGCTTAAGAGCAAGTCAACACTTACCTTGGAGGGTAAATCGATGAAAAGAAGAGATTTTATAAAGAAGACAGGCGTAATTACGGGTGGCGCCGTACTAAGCGGTGTACCGATGATCAGCGCGTTCGGACAAAGCACAAACCCAACTAAAGGCGGTGTCATACGGTGGGGTCATTCTGAGACCAGTCAGAACATTGATATGCATCAGACCGGTACTGCGTCGACTCATCGCACGATGAACAATATTATGGAGTCGCTTTACTGGCCTGATGAAAATTTGGTTTTCCAGCCTGTGTTAGCAACAGGTACTGAGATTAGTAGCGATGGTCTCACTTATACAATTGGTCTTCGTAAAGATGTCAAGTTTCATAATGGGCAGCCTATGACTGCGGCTGATGTGAAGTATTCGATAGATCGAATTTTGAACCCGGATACGGGAGCTACTTCCTACAACGATTTTAAGAACATTACTGAAGTGGTCGCAGTAGATGACCATACCGTACGTATTCACCGATCAGCAGTGGATCCTTTTTTCATTTACAGAATCGGTGGCATGGGTGGCGGTGTAGTGATGCCAGAGGGAAGCGGCGACGTGCAGGGTACAGAACCTATTGGAACCGGACCATTTCAGTTTGTGTCGAGAACTATGGGTAGTGAGTTCAAGATGAAGCGTTTCGATGGGTATTGGGGTCAACCGGCATACCTCGATGGCGTGGATATCTCTGAAGTGACTGAGGCAACAACTCGACTTACAGGTCTTATGACGGGTGAATTTGACGTGATTAATGATGTTCCACTTGATCGCGTTGGAGAAGTGCAGGCAAACAACAATGTTCAAACGCATAATTTTTCCCCGGTCTCTAACTGTTTTCTCAATTTCAATCACGGCAAGGAACCATTCGGAGACCCACGCGTTCGACTGGCGATGGATTACTGTATTGATAAACCAACCTTGGTCCAAGGTGCACTATGGGGACAGGGTGGGCCAGAAACGAATATGCTTTATGGCGGACCTGCGTATAACAACAGTCTCAAACAAAGGCCGCAGGACTTCGACAAGGCCCGTAGCTTGCTTAAAGAAGCTGGCGTCAGTGGATTGGAGTTCGAGTTTGCCGTGACGACCAATTACCCCTGGCATGTCGATGCAACACAAATCATGGCGGAGTGGTTCAAAGAAGCGGGGATAAAGTGCAACATCAAGAAATACAATTGGTCTGATTGGCTGGCTAATTGCTGGATTGTGGGTGATGTGCCCAATTACGATGTCACGATGATGAACTTTTTTGGAATTACTAACCCCTCATTCTTTAATCTGGTTTATCACTCGAAGGGTGGATTCAATTATCGAAGTATTAATGATCCGGCGCTGGATGAATTAATTGATCGAGCTGGTGTGACCATTGACGACGATAAACGAAATGCCATTCTTATTGAAGTGCAGAAGTACGTCCACGATCAAGCTATTGATGTTGTTTTATGGCGTCGTGATGGCACAAACGCCGCATCCAAAAAGGTAGGTGGCTTAGATAACCTACCTCAGGCGGACAACATGTCGTTTTTCTTCAAGAACGTATGGATGGAAAGTTAATTCAGACGAGTGGTTCTGTAGAAATCCGCTGTAGCAGTTAGGCGGAAACTGGACGACAATTGTCGTCCAGTTTTCTGTCTGTCTATGAGCCTTATTTAACCACGCAGTAGCGAGGTCGTTTGTGGCCTATTTAGCTAATCGGGTTGCATTACTCATACTGACACTGTTCTTGGTGTCGATTATTGCATTCTCGATTACCAATCTTTTGCCGGGCAACGTTGCAAAGATGATGCTCGGGCTAAAGGGTACGCCAGAGATGTTGGCAAACCTCGAGAATGCGCTTGGTTTAAACGACCCACTTCCTCAGCAGTACTGGAGATGGTTTTCGGGCATGCTTCAAGGAGATATGGGGGACTCGATTCGATTTAAGGAACCGATTGCAAAGCTTCTAGGTCAGAAGCTAGCCGTCAGTAGTATTCTGATGGTGATGTCGCTGCTTATCGCCTTTGTCCTGGCAATCCCGCTGGGGATCATTAGCGCCGTCAAGCATAATCGCTGGCCCGATACCTTAGGCAGCAGTGTTGCGTTGGCCGGCATTAGCTTGCCGGATTTCTTTTGGGGCATCATTTTTATGCTGCTGTTTGCACGAACGCTTGGCTGGTTACCGTCAAGCGGCTACGTGTCGCCCGCAGATGATTTCTGGCTAGCGCTTCAGCATGCAACCTTACCCGCCCTGACATTGGGCCTGGGATTGATGGCTCATCTGACTCGAATGATGCGGTCGGCAATGTTAGAAGTCCTTAGAGCAGACTACATACGAACGGCTCGGGCAAAAGGTGTTCGTTCGACACCCGTAATATTGCGCCACGCCCTGAGAAATGCGTTATCACCCGTGATTACGGTATTGGGATTACAACTGGGCTACATATTTGGTGGAATTATTGTCATCGAAATGGTGTTTAACTATTCGGGTATGGGTTTCTTGACCTATCAGGCGATGCTGAATAGAGATATTCCATTGATTCAGGCGTCCATATTCATCATCGCGGCCGTATTTATGGTGACAAACCTCATAGTTGATCTCTCTTATCGCCTTCTTGATCCACGGGTTCAGCTTGAGTAACGTGCCTGATGCCCGTAGAAAGTACAACCAAAAAAAGCAAACCTGCCGACCTGCGTGATGACAATCGTACAAGTCGCAGGTTACTCATAGCGCTTAAGTATCCTAAAGGCATCATCGGTCTATCTTTGGTCGGTGGCTTTGCATTCTTGGCAACGCTTGCACCTCTGATAATTCCTGAGAGTCTGAGTACGGCGATCGATATTACAGCGCGACATTCGCCGCCATCATTTGAGCACATCCTTGGCACCGATAAGCTCGGCCGGGATTTGTTTTTTCGGGTCTTACTAGGTGCAAAATCATCCCTACTGATTTCGGTCAGTGCGGTCGTCCTTATGATTTGTCTTGGGCTGCCAGTCGGACTGATTGCGGGTTATTTCAGAGGATGGACTGATCTTGCTTTGATGCGGGTAGTCGACAGTATGTTGAGTTTTCCGGTACTGGTGTTTGCTCTCGCAATTGCGGCGATCCTTGAACCTAATTTACGGAACACAGTAATTGCAATCGGTATCGCGTTTTCACCCTATCTTGCACGAGTGGTGAGAGCAGAAACACTTCGGGTAAGCGCTTTACCGTTTGTTGAGGCAGCGAGGGCCGTTGGTTCATCACACTCGCGAATAATTGTGACCAATATACTGCCCAACATCATGGGGCCCGTGATTGTTCAGGCAACAATTAGTATTGCTTTTGCAATTTTGACCGAAGCGGGGTTGTCTTTTCTTGGGCTTGGTACCCAACCACCGACACCCTCTTGGGGGTTAATGATTCAGTCGGCACGTAGCTACCTGGACGTGGCGCCGTGGACAGCCTTGGTTCCGGGCATGGCGATTGCATTTTCGGTGCTTGGTCTGAATATGTTGGGTGATGTCCTAAGGGATGCTTTGGATCCGAGATTAAGGATTGACCGGTGATTGCTGGCAATTTAATTGAACCAATTAAGACCTGTAGGTTAAAGGGGAGTTTGTAATGAGTGACAAAAGAATTTCACTATCAGATATTGCAGCTGCAGAAAAACTACTCGGCATTGAGTATTCGCAAGATGAACGCGAATTGATGGCGGACAATTTAGAAGATCTGATCGCGGCGGCTCAGGCCCAACGTAGTGTGATATTTCCGAACACATTGCCACCCGCAACGACATTTGATCCGAGGCTTTCTACAACTGTGATGCCAGCTAGTCAAATACCAATCTCAGTTTCGAAGGTTGATGCTGGATCATTGCCAGAGAATGATGCTGATATTGCTTATTCTCCCGTAACCCACTTATCCGAATGGATTCGCAGTGGCCAGATCACGAGCCGGCGATTGGCCGAGATTTATATTGACCGAATAAAAACGTTGGGACCAAAGCTTGAGTGTGTTGTAACGGTTCTGGAAGATCTGGCGCTTGAGGAAGCAGACGACGCTGACAGAATGATTGCTGACGGTAAGTATCTGGGGCCATTGCATGGTATTCCCTATGGCTTGAAGGATTTATTTGATACCAAGAATATCCAGACCACATGGGGCGCGATGCCTTACAAAGACAGGATTGCAGAAAAGGATGCACGCATAGTGACTCTTCTTCGAGAAGCCGGTGCTATTCTGGTTGCAAAAACAACTTTAGGCGCTCTGGCTTACGGCGACATTTGGTTCGGGGGAGTAACCCGGAATCCCTGGAACATAGCAGAGGGCGCGAGTGGCTCCAGTGCGGGTTCAGCGTCAGCAACTGCTGCGGGATTAGTTGGGTTCTCTATAGGAACCGAAACACTGGGATCGATCACGTCACCGAGCCAGCGATGTGGCACGACTGGTCTGCGCCCGACATTTGGCCGCGTATCGAGAAGCGGTGCAATGGCGCTTTGTTGGTCACTCGATAAGATCGGTCCAATCTGCCGGAGTGTTGAAGATACAGTACTCGTCCTTTCTGCCATCAACAGTTTTGATTCTGACGACAAAGGATCCATTGATGCGAGTTTCAATTACGATGCGAGCACCAGCACAAAAGGACTTCGTGTCGGGTATATCCCCGCTTCGTTCGAAGATGAGGGTTCGACTGACGTGGATCGAGATGCACTCGATGCAATGCGCCAACTTGACGTTGAATTAGTTGAAGTCAGCTTACCCGAACTACCCTATATGTCATTGATGAATGTGGTGTACGCCGAGGCGGCGGCGGCATTTGAGGAGTTGACATTGAACAATCGTGATGACGAACTTGCCTGGCAGGCTAAAGGGGCATGGCCAAACATTTTCAGGAAAGCCAGGTTTCTATCAGCGGTGGATCATGTTCAACTCGATAGATTGCGTTACAAATCCATGCAGGTAATGGATGAAATGTTCTCTAAGGTCGATTTTATGATAGGTCCATTTATGGGTCCTATGCTGGTCATTACCAACTTTACCGGTCATCCATGCCTTCACCTGCGAGCAGGGTTCTGTAAAACCAAAACCAGGGGAGAGGCTTCACTGGGCACTGGTACCTTAGACACCGGGCAGGAGGATGCCGGTAGTGAAACCCTGCATGAAACCCCACACGGTATTTCCCTTTGGTCCGGCTTATTTGATGAAGGTCGACTGTGTAACTTGGGAGTTGCATTAGAGAATCAACTCAATGTCTGGCAGCGCCGTCCGCCGTTAGGCTAAACCTGACTTGGTTATTGAATAAAGCTCTCCAACTCATGCGTCATACCAATCGACGGCCATTCAAGAAATAACCATGCGCGACAATCGAGTCATTGAAGTAGAAGGGCTTAGGGTCTGTTTCAGACTTGATAGGGGTGTCGTAGTCGATGCTGTAAAAGGCGTTTCCTTTCATATCGATAAAGGAGAAACAGTAGCCTTGGTTGGTGAGTCGGGGAGCGGTAAGTCAGTTACTGCCATGTCGTTGATGAGACTAATTGAAAATGCGGGTGGAGAAATTGTTGCTGGAAAAATCGCTTTGAGAGGTCGAAGCAACAACGTTGTAGACATTCATTCCCAGACACCAGCAGCGATGCAAGATATTCGTGGTGCTGATGTTTCTATGATTTTTCAGGAGCCAATGACCAGCCTTAATCCGGTTTTACCGATTGGCTTCCAGATTTCTGAGGCCATTATGCGGCATCAGAATAAAAGAAAAAATGAGGCGATGAAAATTGTGCTGGAAACGCTCCGACTCGTTCGCGTGCCTGAACCAGAAAGTCGCCTGAGCCAGTATCCACATAACTTATCAGGTGGCATGCGGCAACGGGTCATGATTGCAATGGCGCTGTGTTGTCGTCCGTCGCTCATGATCGCAGATGAACCAACAACGGCACTTGATGTGACTATTCAAGCTCAGATTCTTGATCTGATGAAGCTCCTCCAGGAAGAGATAGGGATGTCTGTGCTGTTTATTACTCATGATATGGCTGTCGTGGCGGAAGTGGCGGATAGGATTTGCGTAATGCTGCAGGGCGAGATTGTCGAGCAAGGTAGCGTGTATGAAATTTTCGAAAATCCGACTCATGCCTACACAAAATCACTGCTGGCAGCGGTGCCAAGGCTTGGCAGTATGGCTGAAAAAGAATACCCGGAAAAATTTCCAATAGACAAAATGAAAGACACATTCGAGCCTGGAGAGCTCAGGGGCTAGGGCAATTTACATGGATTCCGATGAGCCTTTGCTGACAGTTAAAGACCTGGTAACCAGGTTTGATATTCGGTCTGGGATTTTTCGACAGGTTTCACACCGCGTCCATGCGGTGGAAAGAGCTACGTTTGAAATAGGCGTGGGCGAAACCCTGGCTCTCGTCGGAGAATCCGGATCTGGAAAGTCCACAATTGGTCGAAGCATACTGCAGTTGGATATGCCACGGTCCGGGTCGGTTAATTTTGATGGGAAGGAGTTATTGGGTCTTTCTCACAAGGAATTACGCCCTTTTAGAAAGAGGGCCCAAATTATTTTTCAAGATCCCTTTGGTTCACTCGATCCAAGAATGACTGTTGGCCGGATCATAGCTGAGCCAATGATCATCCATGCAGAAGCCAAGAAAGATGAGTTACGGGAGCGGGTGCTTAATCTTTTAGAAAGAGTGGATTTGGGATCCGAGCATATGTCTCGTTACCCACATGCATTCTCGGGCGGGCAACGGCAGAGGATCTGTATAGCAAGAGTATTAGGTCTAAATCCCAGTCTAATTATTGCGGATGAGTCTGTCGCCGCTTTGGACGTAACAATACAAGCACAAGTGATTAATCTTTTGATGGATCTGCAAACGGAACAGAACATTTCGTTTCTTTTTATCTCTCATGATATGGCTGTGGTCGAAAGGATTGCCCACCGTGTGGCTGTAATGTACGCCGGTGAGATTGTTGAAATAGGAGGTAGAAGAGATGTGTTTAACAACCCACAGCATAGCTATACAAAGAAACTCCTGGGCTCTGTACCTGTAGCAGATCCAAGACAGCGTAGAACATCTCGCAGAATCAATATAGACGAAATACCAAGTGTTATTCACCCCGTTGAGTATGAGCCTGTTCATTTACCATTCCGGCACATAAAGGGTAATCACTACGTGCGCGAGGAGCAATAAATAGGAAAGCTAAAGATGACAAAACCAATTTGTCGATGCGTTAGATAACCCCGGGAACTTCTCATACCACTTCCTGGCACTCCCCTCGAATGAATCCTCGTCAAATAATGCTTTGGCCAATGCCCGGTAGATAAGAAGGATCGACTCCTTCAAGATACCGTCAGAAGTGCTGGAGTTGGTTGCTAGTAGTGGGCGAAGGTTTGAAGTCTATGGTGTAGCTTCAAAGGTGCGCGTACTCGCCGCACCTGGATACTACGTCGTTTCATGGATATTCCTTACCTTAAGTGTCGCAGAACCATTTCGATTTTAACTCTCGCGAACTCCGTACTTGATGCCACCATCTAAACTTGTTCGTCGCCATGTTAGCCCCAGTCCATTGTGGGGCCTTGCGGGCTGGTTTGGGTTTGGTAACCCCGGTAGTGTCTGAGCCAACTCACCTGCACTATTGAGCGACCCGCCGGCGATGCCAACCACCTCCTCATCACTCAATTCCGCCGACTCTTGTAAGTCCTCTGCAGTGAATTCACAACCACTTTCTGCCCCCAGCGCAATCAGGGTGTTCGCGTCAGTCTCTTCACCTATTCTCGCCTGCAGTTCTTCACTCTCTGCTACCTGACTCAGAAATTGCTCAAGACTTTCCTTGCTCATGGTTTATCCCCTTAGAAATGACTCTCCAATCCTACGTCTTTGTCTGAAATGGTTACCATAAAATTCTTGTTTCAAGTCAATATTGGTCGAATATTCGAGTGTAGATACGCCCTAACAGGCTTTGAGCCTGGCCCACGCCGCAGTGGAAAGGTGATCTTAGTAATGGAGAGGGATGTGAGTGGGGGAACCACATCATTCTTGAACATCAAACCGGGTTTTTTCCAGTACTTATTGGACAAAACCTATTCAGGCATTAACAAGTTTCTTACCTGCTGTAGCATAAAGTGAATCCAGTTAGCGGGTGACTCCATTAAAATGCCCAAAATACTCGACACCCAACGGGTCAAGAGATCGTTGTAGTTCGGCAGATGGGCTGCCATATATTTTGGCTCTGGTCATCGTCGCAAATGTAAAAAGTGTGTCGAACATATGACTGACATTTCCCAAGTGGGCCATGAATGCGTCAGAGTCCTTGAAAGTTTCAAGTAAGTGACACTCATTTCCATCTTCGTTGATATACCATTCATAGACTAATGTGTTGGGTTCATTCGCATCGGTTATTTCAATCATCGTGTCTACGAACGCCTTGAAATCTTCAAGTTTTCCTTCCTTAATAGAAAGTTGAAAATCAGTCACAATGTAACTCGACATATCCTATCTATCCTCTGTGTGATGTGTTTCATCCGATTAAAAAGAGGAGAGTGGCTCGATTGGGTTAGATAGCCACCCCAGTCGTCAACACAGGCATACTGACAAAATCGAAATGGCCGCCATGATCCGCCTCTTCGAGTTGTCGAAGCCATAGTGCGATGGCTAGTATTAGTGTTTGGGTACCATGTAAGATACATACAATTACATTTACATGGAAGGAGTTAGCTATGCCAAAAGGTTATTTAGTCGCGCATATTAGGGTGCATGATGCAGAGGGGTTTAAGAAATTTGCCGAAATGGCAATGCCCGCAATTGCCGAATACGGCGGTAAAGTTCTTGTTCGTAGTCCCAACCCTGAAGTAAGAGAAGGAAGTGATTCCGGGCTTGTTATCGTTATAGAGTTTGAGAGCATTGAGAATGCTCGGAATTTCTATGAATCAAGCGAGTACACAGCAGCAAAGGCAGTACGTGAGTTAGCAGCAGATACCGATTTGCTATTAGCTGAAGGAATGTAAAGATGATTGGATAATCTGATCAATAGTCTTAATAGGCATGAAAGAAAAACATCGGTATCTAATCAAGTGCCATTTCCAAATAGTTTTATCTATTATGTGTAGATTTGCTTCATACCGCTGCGATTGCACTCGGTGCCAGGGTGATGATGAACAACAACCAGCTCGCGATGCAGTTCGGCCAAGTAGGTGTTGACTACCAAGGCGATCAGGTTCTCTTGACCTATCGCATTAGATTTTGATTGGTCAGACTAGTTAACGCAGGACTCCTTCCACTCTATTACTTATATAGGGAACAACACTGCGGAATCCTACTACTGACACTAACTGGGATTATATGAATTTTTCCCTTAGCTAAACGAACTAGTCGTTTGCTATTGCCATCTTCGCCAATGCATTCGATGTCAGCAGTCCGATCAAGGATGCGATGGCTGAACTTAATAGTGGCTCTACCCTTTACATCAACATCCATCACTCAGGAAGTATCAGGGACTGATTCCAACTTAGACTGGTGGCCAAATCGCCAGTGTATCGCCGTCTTTTAACTTATTCTGATCTCTATCTGGCGGTGCACAATACACGCCATTTACAAGCACGTTATGCACTTTTTCAGCGGGCACTTCAAACTGCTCAATCACCTGACTGATACTCTGCTCACTATCCAAGGTAACCTCAACTGAATTCCGATAAGCACCGTCCGGTAGATATTCGGAAAGCCCGCCAAATAGTTTAAGCGTGATCTTCAAAAGGGATAAGGACAAATAAGTTGAGTGCTATTTGGACAGTATTGGACGCTATTGGATATGTGTATGGTGGCTATGGGTAGGATCGAACGGGGCTGTAACTCATTGAATTATTGTTCTTAGTTCTATTCTACCTAAATAGTTATCGTCAAAGCTACCGTCACTAGTGCTGGATTTGGTTGGACGGGATTGGACGCCTGTCGGCTACACTGATCTGGCGACAACCGTTTGTCTGCCTCCGATAAATTCAGAATGAATTAAACTGATCTTTGTTTCATGATCTTTCGAACTCATATGGGAATTCAGACTCATGATGATCGCCAACGCACCGCCATGGCCTGACGGCGCAAGATGCGCTGTCGCATTCACCTTTGATATGGATGCAGACAGTATCTTGCACTTGAGTCACCACGCCAGTGCCAACACTCGAATCGCGCAGACATCTGCACTTCGCTACGGTCCAGAGGTTGCGTTACCAAGATTACTGTCGATTTACCGCGAGTTCGAGATGCGCCAAACCTTCTTCTTACCGGCCTGGTGCATGGAACGATACCCGCGGGCAGTCGAGCAAATCTTGGACGATGGGCACGAGATAGGCCATCACCACTACCTCCACGAGCACGCAAATACCATGAGCGCCGAGGAGGAACGTTACTGGTTTCAGCGCAGCAAAGAAGTGATCATTAGCATGACTGGTCAACCGCCCCGTGGCTACCGATCGGCGACATACCGTTTCTCCCGAAACACGCTTGACATATTAATAGATGAAGGCATCCGTTACGATGCCTCGTTGATGGGAGACGACGTGCCTTACGCTATAGCCAACACACGTGGCCGCACCTACGAAATACCTTCACACTACGGCTTAGATGATTGGCCGCATTATCAGTTCAGTCGCGATTTCAATACGCTTATGCCCATCAAATCCACCCGGCAGGCATGTGAGGTTTTTCAGGAAGAATTTGACGCTGCCTGGGAATTTGGCGGGCTGTGGGTTTCTGTATGGCACCCTTTTCTCAGTGGTCGACTCGCGCGGGCCTCGGCTATCCGCAAGTTAATCAGTTACATGCACGACAAAGGCAGCGTATGGTTCGCTACTTTGGAGGGGATCGCAGATTATTTGGCCGAATTGGAACGAACGGGCCAGTGGCACCCGAGGATTGATCAACTCCCCTACTATTTAGACCCTATTCCAGAACTGGGTGAGGTAGAGGCAGAAAATGCCACTTAGTCGCGATCGGTAGTTTCACGCTAGATTGGCCTTTAATCCCACAGCCTTGACTAGTCGCGGATAAGCACTGAATGCAACGCAATAATAGATACTCAGGGTGAAAGGTTTCGAACCTATAGAGTATATTGTTCTGATTTTCGTTTGATGAATTCTTTTCCCTTTATTGAAATTTCTGGCTCCCCATTTCAAAGGGGTAAGCAGTATGGAGAAAAAGTAAGAGAGCTGGTTTCAGAAAGTGTTGAGACATATGGAAGGCGGATGGAACTTCAAGGTGTAAAAAGAGCGGATATATTCAATTACATAAAACCGTTTGAACAGCTTTGCTCGTACTTTAAAGAAGATCACCTAGAAGAAATTAGGGGAATAGCTGCCGGAGCCAATCTTAGTTTCGAAGAAGTATTACTCATTAACATCAGGACTGAAATTGTAGCGAAAGCAAAAAGAGAAAAAGATCAAAGGGATGTCTTTAAATCAGATGGATGCACCGGTGTGCTGGTATTACCAAAACGTTCAAGAACTAGGAAACTAATTCATGCTCAGAATTGGGATTGGCTCACATCATGTAAAGATACTGGGATAGTCATTCGTGTTTTACCAGAAGGTGGAATTCCTTTTTTGACCTTTACCGAGGCAGGAGGTTTAGCAAGAAGTGGTGTAAATCAGTCAGGCCTTAGCATCACGGCTAACTATCTTGAGTCTGACAGAGATTTTCGGAATGATGGCGTGCCTTTACCATTCATCAGGCGTCAAGTTCTTGAGCATCAACATTTAGCTTTCGCCATAAGAGATATAACTACGACACCCAAATCTTGTTCAAACAATATGATTGTCGCACATAAAGACGGCTGGGGAACCAATATTGAATGTGCTCCAGATGAAAGTTTCGCAGTAGATTCTGAACAAGGATTGATCGTACATGCTAATCACTGGATAAGCCCAATTGCTAAAACGAAACTAATTGATACCGGACTTCATAATTCCCCAGACTCTTTATACCGACAGGCGCGAGTAACAGAATCTCTTAAGGAAAAGAGATTGATTTCTAAAGCAGATATAGAAGAGGCCTTATTTGATGAATTTGGTTCTCCCTATTCGGTGTGTCGACCCCCCACCGACGATGAGAATGGAGAAAGTTTCTCCACTGTAGCCATGATCATAATTGATCCGAATGAGGGATCCATGAATATCTGTAAAACGCCTTACGAGGGTAGGAATTTCATGAAGTATTCTCTTTTTGATGCGCCAGAAGAAATATAAGACTTATTTTGTTCTAGATTTAAAATATTTGTTCCAGAATGATTCCATGCATAAGATGCATGAAAAAATAATTGGGCAGATTTTATGGAACTAATTTCTTTGTGAAAAAACGATGAATCAAACAGGCTACTGCGAAACCTTATCGGCCTTTTTAAAGGAGGCTCGCCAGGCTACCGTAGAGTTCGTCTTATCCCATAGTCGTCAGCCATTCCAAGGTACACCCTCTATAATGATCTTTGATCCCAGTGGAACTTTCGTTGCTTTTCAGACTGGTCCTATTCCGGTCGATTCGATCGAGACATTTATTGCGCAATGTTCTAACTGACCGTAGTTGTCCTCTGGGTTACAACATCCATCGAATATGGATACACGTGGTGCGTCCCTAATCCGATGTTTTGGTGACAGCGCAGACTATAACCCTGGGAAAGCTGGAGAACGCTTTGAGTGCTGACTACCGTAAAGGGTTTTGGCTAACACTGGCAGGTGTTCTGATCTTTACGCCAGATGCCTTGCTGATCCGACTTACCGATGTCGAGTTCTTCACGTTTGTTGTTTATAGATGCACGATCGCGGGTGTCCTGATGTTGATTGGATATAGCCTCTACTGTGGACGAAATTTTCTGCAGAATATATTGATGATGGGTGTCGGGGGTCTAGTGGTGGTAGTGCTCGAAGGGGCAGCAAGCTGGACCTTCTACTTGGCGTTGGAGCGAACAACGGTAGCGAACGTTCTCGTCATATTTGCAAGTACACCATTGATAGCCGCACTCCTGACCCGAATATTTCTAGACGATGTGATTGAACGGCCCACATGGCTCGCCATCTGGTCTGCAGGTCTGGGTCTCGTGGTTGTGGCAAGTGCTGGGCTGGCTACGGGTAACTGGTTGGGAGATCTAATAGCACTGATTAATGCTGTTGTTATTGCTGGCGTGTATACGGTGGTACGTTATTGTCGAGATCTCAATATGATTCCTGCTGCTGGCTTGGGACTATTATTGGCTGCGTTGGTGGCCTGTCCTTTTGCCCAGTTTCCTGTTCTAGGATTCGATCAGTGGTTTTATTTGGTGGTTGGTGCAAGCATTGTATTGCCTGTAGCCCTCGCACTCCTAACTCTTGGGCCGCGCTATCTTCCAGCACCGGAGGTGGCCATGCTAACTCTTTTAGAAACAATCATCGGTCCGATGTGGGTTTGGATTGTGATTGGAGAGGAGCCTGGTATTAGAACTCTTTTAGGCGGTACTGTTATTGTTGCTGCATTGCTTTTTCATGCCCTATGGCGCTTCCGGCAAACCCGACAGATCTTTGAGTCCCGTCAATGAAGAAAACCGTAAACAGGGGTCTGAGACAGCTAATGCGGAGACATCGGCTAACCATAAAGGAAGTTGCTGATCGGCTTCATGTCTCACAAGGGACGGTTAAAAGTTGGAGACGACGAGAGGGATTATCGGGGTATCGCAATATGCCGCAAGCGCACCTCGACCTGCTTAAATCTATTATGGCGAATGTCCCGAATATCAGCCGGTTACGCATCGCACCCGAAAATAGAGGGAATTGCTTCATCAGGTTCCTTGTGTCCGTACATTTCGAGTGGGTGTTCGAGTTCGGACTCTGTCTGCGCCCGGACTAATTCGTTTTCTCCGTCCACTCGTGTGACAGGGGAGGCTCCTTGCTTTCCTTGCGAGAAATGAGTTCGCCGAGTGGACGCGGGTGGTTAGCCCAGTGCCCGCTTGGATCTTCGCCCCGGCACACGATCGAATTCTCATTCCAGCCGTTGTAGGCCCGCACGTCCGACGACAGGTACCGCATCGCCAGCCCGCAGCGACGCCGGTTAGAGCGATTGACGTCCGAACCGTGCAAGACCCAATCGCTGTGCAGAGACATCTGGCCGGCCTTGAGCTCCAGAGCCACTGGCCCGTCGCCGTACTGTTCTGGATTTTTCACCGTCTGACTGAGAACGTTGTTCTCTTCCGAGGTACTTTCGTTAAACGGCAATTGGGCGTGTAGGTGAGACCCCGGAATGATCTGCAGGGGCGCATTCTCGGAGTCCACGTCGTCTATGGCGAGCCACGCCGATACGACCTTGCTCGGAGAGATGGGCCAATAAGAAGCGTCCTGATGCCAACTCACCCGCTTGCCGTCGCCAGGCATCTTGATGAAGCAGCTGCTGTTTCGCAGGATGAGGGTGGGGCCCAGCAGATCCTGGACTACGTCCAGGATCTCTGAGCGCGTGACGATGTCCCACACGCCCCGGCAAGTCTTATGCCAGTCGGTGATCTCGTAGCTATCCCAGCCTGCATCGAGCGCCTTGGGAAGGAGTTCGTCGAAATACTCTCGAATGGCACCAATCTGCTCTGCATCCAACACGTCAATGGGCGCGATATAGCCCTTCTCGTTGTAGTGGTCTATTTGTTCGTGGGTCAACAGCATCGGGTTTTCCACGCCGAGCGGGAAGAAGCGCAGGTCGCGATTCAGTTCGGGGTAAGCGTCGATAATCTGTTCCATGATCGATCTCCGGCTGGGTGGCGGACAGGTCTAGTTTCGCAGCCCTTCCACAAAAAAAGCCACCCGAAGGTGATTCTTTCTTTTTTCTATTTCGCCCTATTCAATGGACGAAAGGTACTCCCACAAGCCCATTTGGTTGTTTTGCCATAGTCCTTCCGTGGACAGAAAACCGGCCATCCTGGCCGGTTTATAGAGCTAATGGTGTGCGAAAGCGTACCATCCACTCGATGGAATGACTAAACTAATCCTCAGTACCTACAACGGAGATAAAAGCTATGAAGAATATATTGTCTTACAAAACAACATTAACCATTTTTGCGGTTGTGCTAACGTTGATTAGCATAAGGATGCACATTGACCCTGCAGGTATCACTGAAAGTGAATTTCCTTACGCTCAGGGTGACGCATTTGATATAGCAGTCACAATCCGGCATCTCATCGCTTCACTACTCTTCGTAATAGCCTCTATTACCTTTTTTGCAGGAAGAGTAGAGGATACAAAGTCACAGCAGTCAGTTCTCAACGGATGCATTCTGGGATTTGCCGTTATGTGTATCACACTTGGAATAGCGACAGTCACCGAAGCTGGGGAACTTATTGGAGGAACCACAGTGTTTGCTGTATTGACTGCACTTTCCCTCTATAAAAGAGTTACACAGTAGAAATACCACGGAGATAAAAGCTATGAAATATGCCGTAATGACTACTTGGAAACATGCCAATGCGATTGACTGGGATGATATGGAAGCGAGCATCGGTGACGGCCTACCTGAAGGAACAACGATACAGTGGTTCGAAATCGATGGACATAATCACGGCTCATTCGGCACTTATGCCTCAAAGGAAGTATATGAAGACTTCAAAGCAACGATAGCCGCCTATCGAAAGGAACAAATAGGCTCACGTCAAATAGAAATGACTATGGAAGCGGTTGGTCCAATTCGTGTCGATGTAGGAAATTAAATGCAATAAAAAACTGAACATCCCATCTGCAATAGTTGGCCTAGTGTTTGGTCTCATAGGCGCAGTATTTGTTTATCTATTTTCTCCATCGAGGTCCTGTGCGTCTACCGAGACTAGGTGCATAACTCGCTCAGCGCAACCAACATACGGTAAACTTTTCACACTCAGAGAGCAGCAGAAACTAATGATTATCCGTCGAATTCTAGGCAGTTTGTTGTGGCTTGTAGCGCTGGTAGTGCTGGTCGGACAGTTCAAGAATTTTGGGGCTGACTGGAAATATGTCGAATATGCAACGATCGTAATTACTCTATGTGCCGGTTACCTAATGATCACTAAATAGTCAAAACTCACAGGGACCCAATGTGGGAACCCTTTTGGTTAACTTTCTTCGATTTTGGCTTCCCAAAATAGCGCAAAATTAAGCGGCCTCACGCTGTTGTAGTGTTACCTGTTCGCTTGAATACTACTCCCCCCGCTGTGTGTCGAGGATATACGTATGTGTTTTCGTAACTAAACCGTAATGGTGCTTGGAGTGGAGAATAGACCCCCGTGATCTGGGCAGATTCTGTTTCTCTGGCCCACTTGGTCGCTTCAGACCGCTTACGGAATGTGGCCGAAATTGGAGGCTGATTCTTTATCCGAATCTGGGCGCGATAGGTTTAGTTTGGTCTCGAGTGCTTTAGGCATAACTATTTATATAAGACATAAAGTGGCTGCACGGGGGACTTCAGGGATCAGTCACGCACAAGGGAGGCGTTAAACGATACTACATCCAGTTTCCGCACGCTTTCTTACCTTGTAATTGACATTCCTGCGTGAACGGTCGGCCTTTCCCTAAATGAGCTAGCTCATCAAGTCCTTTTCCATGCTGGTATCTAGACAGCGTAACGGTCTGTCAGGTTGAGACCCTGTTAACGCACAACTACAGTCTCGACGTCATTAAAGATGCTCTCCGGCATGTTGTAAAGATTCATGGTCCCCGAACCATCTTTTGTAACCGACAGTTGCAAATAGCCTGGAAAATCGAAGGTATAGACATTACCTGCACCAACTGTTGTTTGCCAGTTATAGGTCAGGGTATCAACGATTACACCGTTAAGCTTGAGGTCTACCGAAGCCGGCGCTGCTGAGTCAGGCACAAGGCTAAAAAAGGTGTAGGTTCCCGGTTTTGCTGCTTGGTCTATCGATAAGGACGTTACTCTGTAATAAAGCCTCCCACTACCAGCGTCCCCATAGGCATTATCCACGACAACACTGCTGGGTGCAGTAACCTGTCCTTGTGTCTGTCCGCCCTGGTCTGACTCAGGTATGGCATCAACGATGACCTGGAAAGTCACATTAACCTGGCCATTCCTGGCAATGGTGCCCACATCTAAACCTGCAATCAATGCCGACTCCGCCGGGTCCGCAGGTGGATCCGCCTGCTCTTGGCCATTCAGATAAGTCGTATTCTCAATGTAAGTCGTAAACAAAGGCATCGAAGATCTGATCACCACATCGTTTAGATCACCCGTGTTGCCCGCACTCTGCACAATGATGTACTCCAACACGTCTTCAGCAGAGGCCTTCACCTGCCCACCAGTACCATAGTACGACTGATCAGCAGTGGCATATCCCGCATCACCTTCACCATTGGGATTAGTCACATTGCGCACCCAGTACTCGGTCGAGGCCGGAATCGGCGCA
>Ga0207984_1000471_pt1 | contig 24333 bp, 18 predicted proteins | sample ETNtaG_30_FD_185760 | JGI IMG/M metagenome (GOLD analysis project Ga0207984, IMG submission 185760) | Marine microbial and viral communities from oxygen minimum zone, Eastern Pacific Ocean - ETNP201306PF43B (SPAdes) (version 2) | ecosystem: Environmental > Aquatic > Marine > Oceanic ...
CATTTAAGGTTTTGCCAATTGCGTCGAAGAGAGCAATTTGTACGCCCGCCCCCAAACCATCTTCCCAGAGGAGCCCACCTGCGTCCCGTCCCACAACTCGATCTGCAATGTCATTGGGAACTGTTGCCCATGTGTAGTTGGGGATTGTCTCCCCCCAACCGGTCACATCGTTGTCGAGCGTGATTTTGCAAATCTGGACGATGCGCCAATGAGGTAGCCAATACTGCATGTGCTCATTGGTATGTGGAGTGAAGGGAACGTCCAAGTAAGTTAATTCAATGTCAGCAATTTTCACCGTCACATCCTTTCTAACACGACGAATAACCGGGCCAATACAATATACTAAAAATGGACAAATTAAGATTATGGTTCAGCACGTCAGATGCACCCATGCTAAGTATAATCTATTCTATCACGATTGGCGTATCAGGGTAAAGTGGTGAGGCTCTGGAAGGAATTGGTTTTGACGAGAAGCACCAGATCGAACAAACAATACAAATATTTAAAGCAGATAAAAAATGACACAAATAACAATGGTTTTGGTGGCCAGCACACTTTTCGCATCGACCCCGAAGGTTAAATTCAGCGGGGTATTGCCCCAAAAATCAAAAGGACCTATTGTGGTTTTCTTCCCAGTCAAGAAAACGGTGTCGTGTTTCTTCAATTGTTAATGGTAGATTGGCCAGAGTGTCTTTTAGAAACGCGCGGCAAGATGTTTCGTAATCCAAATCCCTGAGCGTGTTTTCGAGAAGACCTTTATCACAAGTGTATACTAATTTGTGTATTTCAACCCCATCGGAATAGTAGATTTCATTGGTAATTCGCCTTGCCGATGGATTGTTGATGCGCCGAGTCGAATGGTCTTCACCTTCAACGCGTAGAAAGATGAAGAGATTAATGAAACGAAATTGGATCAACGGGACATTGTTGCTTTCGCATATTTGACTGTGTGCTTCATCAAGATCATCGACGTGCATGTTTCCGACTAGCATATGACCTTGTTCTGATAAATTAAAGAATTCGCGGAGATCCTGTCCCCAAAGGTAACCCGGTGGGCGATGATCGCTGAGTTCATGTGATATAATACAATGTGGAGAAGTATATGTGTTAGCAATCTTTTCTGGTAGTGCAATTCCAAAAGGAAGTTTACTGGGGACCAAACTAAGTAAAGATCTCATGGTCGTAGTCTTTCCCACACCACCGGGGCCAGCACCAACTATAAATGAAGCCCCACGTGAAACGTGAGACATCAGCCAAGTTGCTAATTCAAGGTCGAATGTGCCTCGGTCGATCAGATCTGATAAGGAGAGAGGACTTTCTCCATTTCTAGAGCGACTCAATTCATTCAGAATACGCATGTTATCCTCATTGAATGTTTCATGGGAATCTAGGTTTCGCTTCATGTCTGTCATACTCACCTTTCTGTAACAAGCACTTAGTTATACTGTACACATCAATGTTTGATTGTTGTGATGTTTACTGTAACTAATGTTTTATCATATCTCCTTTTTGTATCGACACAACCAATCTTGGTGTCTTCATCGTAATTTCATACATCCTTGATTTGGCCGTTTACCATCGCTGTAAAACCGGATGGCCTTAGGTCAAGTTCCTTACAAACTGACAGCTTCACCGAATGCAATCATATTACAATGCTTTTGCACGAGTGTATTCTATTACTCCCTGTTCCAAAATCTCATGCTTGATGCTCTTGTTGCCCGCTTGTGCCACAGCAAGCAGCTGTCGTGATATGGCAAAAACGCCCTCGGGTGCGCACTCTTTCTTTAGAGTTTCCCTTCGCCGTCCCCAAGTGCTCATCCTAAGCATCATCATCCAAGGTCGCTCATACTCTACCGCAAACAACAACTCGTTGACAAGACGCTTTCCATCATCCAATCCACAAGCCTGTAGATACCCACGTGCAAAACCATGTCTGAAGTCTAGAGATGGATATTCAGGACGTTGATGGTTCATTTGCACCTCACTGAAAAACCACGCGATGTCCTCAACAGCGATCCCAATTCGACAAAGTTCCAGATCGATGATATGAAACTTTGGTCTGCCTTGTTTCCCCTCGGGCTTGGTCATCAACACGTTGAGCCAGTGAAAATCGCCGTGGACTAAGACCAACCGCGAACCCGGGTTCCCCACGAGAGGAGGGCGCGTCCGTAGAGCATCGAACTCGATCCAAACGTTCTCCAGCTCCTGATCCTGTTCGCACAGTCCTGGCAATGCCTTATCAAACTCCCAAGGAGTGTAGCAGATGGGGCCAACTCGTATCGCCTTGTCAGCGTATACCGGAAGCTGGTGCATCCGACCGAGCAACGTCCCGATTGCCACCGCATGCTCGGCGTCATCTATAATCATATCAAAGTTGTCAAGCAAAGGAACCATGTCCTCGACCCACTCCTGAATCATAGCCTGCCCATCAGAGGCCAGTACAGTAGGGCCAAGTCCCGCTTCGCCAACGGCATGGGTATACTGCACCAGTGCGGATGGTGGGATGTAAGGTCCATTCTCAATCCTGCTTATCCATCCTTCATTCAAAAGCCTGACAAAATAATCACTACTACCATTTACATTGGCCTTGAAAGTAGCTCCATTGCAACCAAATTGGGTGGGAGACACGATGACATCGGTACCCTTGGCACAATTTGGGAGAAGGCGAACACAGGCGTCCTTGATTGCCAAACTCTTAGATTCGTCGATCGTTTCAACAATTCTACTATTTTGCTTTTCTGACATTGATTCTCTGAATCACCCTGTCATTGGTGGGATTCGTCATTCGCATTTATTTGGCACAGATGTCGAATCGAAATGGATATGACATGCTGTATTAGAGGATCGGTTTAAACCACATGAATAAATTGTCGCTTAACAATATGGTTAGCTTAAGCATTCTATCACGATTGTGGTTTCGGATAAAGTGGAGGGTGAGGGAAAGTACTGATGAGATTAAGGAGTTCAGTTAGTTATTGTTAAGAATAGCAATTTAATTAAACTGAAGCAAATCATTTGGAAGAAAGATGGAACCAAGATGAGGTGTATTCCTGAAGATTCCTTTCAGATGTCAGGTTTGACAGTTAAGTTAGGTCCATTCTACATGGATAGCATCGAGGCAACTCCTATTTTCTGTTGGTGAGAGATTGGGAGAACAGCCATTTCAAGAATACTAGTTCTGGATCACAGCGATTACTACTGTGTTGGGTGCTGCCATTATCACTGCCGGCAATCATTTTTTCGGCAACATCATGTCCGTCACCCACCCAGGTCGTAAACTTCATGTTCCCACCTAGCTTCTCCATCTTGGTGAACAATCTCCGATCGCGTTCGATTGGACAAACCTTATCTTGGTCCCCATGAAAGGCCCATATCGGGACATCCTTGATCACTGACGCATCGATGAATTCTTCAGTCTGAGGCAGGCCACTTCCTGCCGAAGGTGCTGCCGCCGCAAAATAAACAGAATCGATTTGTATGATGATGTAGGTTCCATGACCTCCCATCGAGTGCCCGAGAATATAGATCCTGTTCATGTCAACGGACGGCAATGCTGCAATGACATCTTGGATGTTCTTGAGGTGTGCTCCATCCCATAAGCGGTTGGCTTGCGGAGCAAGCACATAGCATGGGTAATCGGTACGTCTCTGCTCTTCAGCAAGAAGCCTGTTCCAGCCGCGCAGTTGTTTCCGGTTATCTGTCCCTCTGCCGCCTCCGCCATGCAAGGAGACAATAACAGGAAAGCGCTTATTCGAATCGAAATGAAGAGGTGTCATAAGCCTGTATGGCATTTCGTTATAAATATGAGGTTCATAGAGGTCAACCCAGCTTTGTGATATCTTCCCGTCTGCGCCTTCGGCATTAGCGTACATACAAACCGTCAGGAACAAGGCCGTCAGATCGCTCAACCTCCGTGTGTGAACTGATGATGCATTCATGCTTTCCTCCAAATCAAGTCGAATTTTCCCTTTACATCGTATAGCAATGCCGATCACATTTACCATGCAAGATTCACGGTGATGTTCATCGTTTCAGACAGTTAACAAGTGAATTCTTTCTCATGGTAGTTTGTTGATAAAAAAATCATTTTTCTTCTCAGACTATTTTGTCTGAAATATCTCCTAGTTTATATTTTACATAAGTTAGGACCTCAACGAACCCAACCGAAAATACCAAGTTTTGATGATATAGGGGGGAGATCTTTTCTCATGGATTCTCAACTCTTGAATCGGCCCAGCCTATCTTAGCCTGAATCAGTCAGGATAGTTGCTGTTTCACTTAATCCTAGCAACCTGTTGAAGTTAAGGCTAGGATGTCAAGCTCTCTGGTTAAATTGAGGATTGAGTTGATTCTCAACCGTTTTTTTATTAGTTTAAAATTAGTAAAGGTCAGTAAATATAGAATTTCATGAATTCTTTGACTTGTAATTAATCAGCCATTGGCCAAATGCGGGGAAAGTATGGGCCTTCAAAAAGGTCTCCTTCCTCAACATAAGGTCCTAGCAGATCCGCGTTGGGATGATAGTCTCCTCTTTGGGTGAAACCACAATTTTGAGGCATCATGTGGACTGCGATGGACAAACGTGGTTGAGTCGAGAGGTTCGGACCGGAACCGTGGTAGATCAGAGCATGGTGGAAGCTAGCCTGACCAGCTTTGAGTACACAGGGTTCCGCGTTCCACTTGTTGTCCTCGGAGTGGTATTTGGCTTCGAGGACCTCCAGATTCTTCTCACCAAAGGTGTTGGCATCGCGGCGGAGGCCCCAACGGTGTGAGCCCGTGACCAACCTCATGCAGCCATTGGATTCATCAGTGTCCTGTAGAGCCACCCAAGCGGTACAAAAATTGATCGTGTTCGCACACTGCCAATGAGCATAATCCTGATGCCAACCAATGTTGTTGCTCAAGGCTCGTTCCTCAGTAGCACCCAACCCTGGCTTCCAAAGCATTTGGTCGTGCCAGATTCGCACTTCGCTGGCACCCATAAGCTGCGATCCGATATAGCCAATGACCGGACTCTGTACCGCTACCCGCATGATTTTGTTAATCCACCAGCCATTGTTGACTTGGCGTACAGCAGGATCCTCGGCACCAAAGTTGGGTTGCTTTAACCAGAAGAAGCCATCATAGTCACGCTCGCCGGCGCAAATGCGTTCAAGTTCTCGACGCATTGTTTGTACCTCCTCATCATCGAAGAACACAGGGCTAATCCAATAACCCTTATTACGATAGATAGCAAAATTCTCTGAGGTCAACGCGATATCTGTGTGGTTGAGTGACATGCTGAATTTCCTCTGTTCCTTTAGTTTATGAGTACAATGCAACTACCTTGATGGGGGAGCTGTATTAGGATTTGTGCTTCTTAATCATAGCAAAATCAAAATGAGGAGCACTTATGAAGCATTACCATCAACTCACATGAGAGCAAAGATACGGAAAGATTTTAGCAAAAAAGTTGCTCCAGCACAACAGACTTAACACCGTTTTTAGTACTAGTCCAAAATATAGACATAGTCTCAAGTAAAGGCACAGAATTTTTCCATAGCTATACAAAAAATTGGACAATTCTTCAGCGCAAAAGACAAGCTTCCAAAACAGCCGGGTATCTAGTGTATCCTACTAATTAGAAGGTGTAGCCTGAGAAAATGAGACGAGAGCTAACTAACTTGTCATTCTGCCAGTAACCCCACCGTTTTACCCCGGGCAATCGTGATAGAATGCCTAGCTAGTTCCTCGAGGCTCAAAGGACAGCTGATATAGCTCATCTCCCATTCACATTAAAGATATGGAGTTCGCTCAACAGCTGTATCACCATAAGTCGAAGCCAATGCCGATCATAGTCCAAGTTCCACCAACGAAAATATTACCCATCAACAAGCCGAGAAAGAAACCCTTTGTTCGTCGAAAACCGTGCATCCCGGTCATTTTAAGGATAGTCAGTTTCAACAACCAGACAATAAAGAAAGATCCCCACCCCCAGTTCATCTGCCAACTTCCAGAGATGGCATACCCCAATGGGTGGAAAGGCCACCATATAAACCGTATCCTTCCTAACATCAAGCCCATTGTCACTAGAAACCCAAAGCCTGTAAAGCCAATGGCTACTATATCTGTTTCACTAGCGTAGGACGACCACGATTGAAACCGCATCCATGTTTCTCGACCAAAGTAGAGGTTGACAGGAGCCGCATTCTGAATACCAACCTCATAGCTGTGGTGGAGCATAGCCCAGATTGCCATTGGTCCTGCCAATAAACAAGCTACGATCATTGTACAGATAAAACCAATAGGGCTAGCCTTGATTCTCTCCGCAATTTTCAGCGTTTCCAGTTGGTGTGGAGAAGCGTTAGAACGATAGGCTCGGTCGACACACCAGAGTTGTGCCAAACCAACCAACGTACTGTGCGTAAATCGGCGACTACCAAAGGCGTTCATCAATATGGTACTAGGCCCACCAAAGTGGAGGTCGTGGAGTGGAGTTCCTATCTCAGCTCTCATTCGACCAATCGCTATCTGAATCAAATAATAGGTCAGAAAAAATGCTACCGCCACCCAAACCGAAATACCGAGATAACTACAAAATAGGATTAAGCCTCCTAAGCCAATAATGACGGTTAACACTGCCAACCGGTAGATAGTGCTCTCTGTATCACCAAAAAGCATCTCAGCCACCCATTTTAGATGTCGTCGTGTTAGCCAAAGAGCGATTAAGCTCACTGCCAAGTAGCCACCAGACGACTGCTCGTAGGAGTAAGGGAAGTTTGGTAGTCCTTGAAAACCAATCATCTTGCCCAAAATCTGCTGAATTTTGAAGGTGAACAAAAAGAACCAGCAAGAAAAGAGAATATCCACTGGCACGAAAAACCCAAGGCCAATGTAATTAAAAATGATATTAAATGGTGTCCACCCAATAGCGTTCCACGGGCTTTCGGTTAGGTATCGATTAAGATCAAAGCGGAGTGGAACCATTGGCATTTGTGGGAAAATACGGTTAAGGTGATTGATGCTTAAAATCAAACCAGAGGTGGCGATACCTAGCCAAACTAACCGATCTTTAAAGAATCGCCAACTTGGTGCAGATAATTGATAAGGCAGTTGAATAACAGGATAGCTGAGTCGATCAGTGTTTATCCATTGCTTAGCGACAATTACGTTGATAGCTAAGGAGACAAAGAGTAAGAGAGCTATAAACATCGACCAACAGAGGAAAGGCCACTGCCAAGCGGAAAGATGTAATTTGTTGTAGAAGGTCGACTCGCCAACGAAGTAACGTAAAAGTGCTGATTTGTCTTTAACTGTAATGCCTGTAGGAAGATAAGGTAACAAAATTCGGGCCCATTCATTTTCCGAACTGGCGTACCATTGTGGGTAAGTGATCAGTGGAATCAAGATCTGGATTAGATCGTGTCCAGCAACGCAAGCAGCAATATTACACATGGAAAAAATAGCCAAGAGTTCAGCTCGGTGTAAGGCCAGCTTGGGCCAGAAGCGCTGAATCAATCGGAAGATAACTAGCAGCACAACCATGCTATAAACTGAGGTCCAGATTAGTGAGGAAGTACTTCCTCCTCCACCTTTATAGACAATAGCCTCAATGCGGGAGATCCAATAGGAGTGAACTGGCATCATCAACACACCTATGAGGATAGCAGTGAAGCGAACTTGGTTGGTTGGTCTGGTAGTAGACATCATGTTAACCAAATTGAAAGGGCAAAGGTTTTCTTGGGCGGAAGTTCATTTTTTGAATATCGAGAAGCTTAAAGAAACAATTCCTCAGATTTTAATCGTGAGCGGTAGACATACCTAAAAGCCTTATTCACTATTTAACAATAATCAGCAATTTTACTGATCTCTAGTTTCAGCGAGGTGGAGCACTTCGACCAGAATAGCGAAAGGTATCTAGTTGCTTTTTTAAGTCTTCAACGATCTCGGGACATACGAAATAGAGGTTGGTTGTCTCACCAGGGTCTGTCTCCAAATTATAGAGCTGACCTGGAGCATCTGGTTCCGTTTCGGTCAGTGCATAAGGCTTGAGACTCTCACGCTGGTAGTCGTTACCACCTGAACCTTTGTGGTCAAGGTATTTCCATTTTCCCTTTCTAATAGCTAGATCGAGCTTATTCGTTTGGTGCAACGTATGATGGCGAATAGCATCTTTTGTCTTCTGTTGACTTTGCATAGCAGGTAAAATATCGAAACTGTCTTCAGCCACATCGTTTGTTAGTTGGACATCTACCAAACTGGCACAGGTCGCCATTATATCGCATAGGCAAACAGTTTGATCACTGATGCTATCTGCTGGGACTGATCCCGGCCAGCGGACAACAAAGGGAATACGGTGACCTCCTTCCCATTGATCTCTCTTCATTCCTCGCCACGGATGGGCTCCATCATGCTGATAATCAGCACGCATATTTACAACACTGGTCACTTCAGGACCATTATCGCTAGAGACCATCACCAGCGTGTTATCAGCTATACCTAGTTGATCCAGCATTTCTAGTAATTCTCCGACCACATAATCAAATTCAAAGATAAAATCGCCGTGAGGACCGGCATTGGTTTTACCTTTAAAATCTTTGCCAGGGAAAGAGGGGAGGTGAACTGCCTGAGCTGAGTGAAAGAGAAAAAAGGGTTTGTCGGGCGTTTCTTGAGCGTGATTTTCCAAGAAGGTTTTGCTTTTGTCTAGGAAGATCATATCCATCTCTTCCAAGTCAAAACCAGGAGAGATCATGCCCATGCGATTGTCTTTTGAATAGGCGTGGTTTGGCAATGGGGTTCGATCAAGAAACCCCGTTGGTGGTACTGGAATCCGGTCGCCGTCAATGAAAGCATATAGAAAATCGGTTGTGGGGCAACAAGCAGTACCAAAAAAATGGTCGAACCCCCGATGGATCGGTGCATCGGGAATTGATTGTGTATAGTCAATAAGTTGCACGGGGTCGAACCCATTTTCGTTGATGAACTCTCCTTTCTGGTTGGGGAAGCTAAGTCCAACGTGCCATTTTCCAAACAAGGCAGTAGTATAACCTTTACTTTGAAGCATAGAAGGTAGAGTCAAGCGGGAGTTTTCAATTAAGCACGGCCCTCCAGCACCAGTGAACACACCTGCGAAACCTGTTCGGAAAGCCATTCGGCCCGTCAAGATGCTATAACGACTTGGTGTACAAACTGTGGAGGGGCTGTGTGCATCAGTAAATCGCATCCCTTCACGGGCCAATCTGTCGATATTTGGTGTGGGTACTTTTGATTCAGAATTGTAACACGACACATCCCCATAGCCGAGGTCATCTGCAAGGATAAAAAGAATGTTAGGCAATTTGTTTTCTGGCATAAATTAATTATAGCAAGAAAATAAAGCTAATTCTAGGTGTGATCAGAATTATGATTAGCATTCTTTAATAAGCATACTTGTTAAGACAGGAATATTTGACATTTTTGCTTAGTTTAAGCAGGCAGTAATGCATTTGTTATAGTAATTTTTATTTTTTACTCTCTAGGTGTTTGGTTATGGATTAAGCATATTAGGCGGTATTTTATTAAGTTATTATGGCTTTTTTAATGTCCTTTATTCACTTGCCGCATTATTTAATCTCGAACCTAACTTGTAAGTCGATTTTTATGCCTACATCATTCGGGGCTTGAATTGGCACCTTAGCATCCATGGCAAGTTCTGTCATTGCCATATTTTCTGATCGGACCACAGGTCCACCATAGGATAGCTCCTGGATACTGATTGGTTTTCCTACCTCTATATCACTCGCTTCAGCTAAAATTTCAGCCCTTGATAAGGCATCTTCCATGGCAGCAAGTCGAGCTTTTTGTCTGAGTGGCGTAGGGTCCTCAATAGAAAAAGTAAGCCCGTTTATTGTGTTGGCGCCATTGTCTATAGTAGCTTGCATCAACTCTCCCACACGATCCAAGTCTCTAATCTTAATTATTAACATGTTGGTAACATTAAACCCGATTACAACTGGCGGTTTATTATTCCTGTATTCTCTTTGTGGGGAAATATTGAATGAGTTGGTCTCCATATCCTCGTCAGTAAGACCTTTGTTTTTTAGAGAGGTGATGATTTTTTCAACCTTGAGATTATTATCAGCAGTTGCTTGCTGGGCGGTTTCGGCGAATGACTGAACACCAACTTGCAAAGTAGCTAAATCAGGTGCAGATTGCACGGTTGCTGAGCCTGTGACCAAAATGCCTTCATTTTGTACTGTAGGCAGAGTTACATGAGTACAGGATAAAAATAGAAAAATCCCCTGTAAAGTGATTAATAGCATAGGAATTAATGTTCCGGAGTTTTTTTTTGTCATTGAATGTATTCCTTTTTTTATTCATTAAAAAAACAATTTTATAAACGCTTGGAAGAGTTTGTGAGTTCACCTAGATAAACTTAAAAAGTAAAAGTACATGTATTTAAGTTAAACTTAAAATACTGTTTTTTTAGGTGAAGTACGGGTACAGAATACCATAGAAACATTAGGCACTTGTTTCTGTTGACAAGTAAAAAATTCTTGGTAACCCCAACCTTGATACTGATATCCTTACTTATAGGGTAGTCGATTTATGTTAATAGTAAATAAGCATGATACTGTAATAAAATGCTGGCTTGGAAATTCTAAGATTAGCTATGCAATTAATAAGGAATCAGATTTATCATTGTTGATGACAACGAAGATGTATTTATCTGAAGAAACAGCTAAAGATTCTCAAGCCAAAGGCTTGATAAAACTCTAGCATTTAAAGAAACTCGAGCACTAAGTTCGACATAGGAGATACATATGAAGTTAGCTGTTAACAACCTTGGTTCGTTAAGTAAATATTAACGTACGATGTCAATTGCGGTTGGTGTTGTCGCTTATGATAAGAATGAACCATTGAAAGAAAACTTCAAACTAGTAAATCAGCATGTAGAAGCTGGAGTGTATCTGGTAACGAATTAATAAATCAAATCCTATCAAATTCTGATTATGAAATTGATATTATAGTTTACTCGATATGTCAGGCAACGCTATTGAATAGAGATGAGGCTATTCTGATTTTACGAAGTTACTAAAATTTGGTGTGAGACTTGAAACCACTCTTCTGACAGCCTGCGTGTTGCTTACCTCAGCAGTAGCCAACTGATAAAAGCTTTAAACTCAGATTTGTCCATGTGTTAGGATCTACTTACCATTAAAGTAAGAAATATTCGCAGTCTAACAGTTGTATTTAAGTTAAAAAATACAACAACTCGTGCGAACAACTAAGAAAAAAGACTAGCGAATAATTAGGTTATTTAGATTTTTTGGAAACTCCAGAAGTAGCTCAAGAAAATCTGCGTAGAGCAAAGATAGTTTTTATGCAGGCAGAAAGTTTTGAAAAAAGTAATCACTTCAATCAGGTTTAAGATGAAGAATAGAATTAAGATCAGTATATCTTTACTGATGGGGCTAATAGGTCTAATGGTTGGGGCCATTAGTGCCCAAGACTCAAGTAAGAAGCTGAATGTAGATGATATTTTTCCTGCCGATCGGGTCTTAGATGTCCAAATCACTCTCGATCCAAAGGACTGGGACACCATCCGCTTCCAATCTCGTGATTTTTTCGAGGCCTTGAACGCGAGGCGGCAATATGCTCATCCTGATCATCCTTATACTCTTGTTGAAGCTAGTGTCTCCATTGACGGGGTTATCTTCTCTCGAGTGGGTATCCGGAAAAAAGGGTTCCTTGGTTCTCAAAATTCTATCCGCCCATCTCTTAAAATTAAACTCAATTATGTGGATGAAAAAGGTCAAATTGAGGGGCTAACCGATTTGACTTTTAACAATAACCAACAGGATGTCAGTCTGGTCAGCCAGTTTATGGGCTATGGCTTGTTTAATGCCATCGGTTCACCAGCTCCTCGCTGTGCTTACGCTAATTTGACGGTTAATGGCCAAAACATGGGCATATATGCTCATGTAGAAGGAATACATCGAGCATTGCTAAAACGGGCTTTTGGCAATGATAATGGTGTTTTATACGAGGGTACGGTTGTCGATTTTTATCCCGGTTGGATAGGAAGCTTTGAACACAAGTTTGGCCTAGACGAAGTGGGTCGCCAGAAGATTCAGCAGCTAATCGCGGTCTTAGAGAAAGCAGATGAAAATGTGGAGTTAGCTATAGGTAAATTGGTTGACCTGGACTCTTTTTATACCTTCTGGACTATGGAAGGATTAGTCAGTTTTTGGGATGGCTATTCAGGCAACAACAATAATTTCTTCTTTTATCTCAACCCAGAAACGGATAAATTCCACTTTATCCCTTGGGGAGCAGATAGCCTGTTCGAAAGATACAGTCCTATTAGGGACGATAGAAGGGGCCTGGTTTCAGTTAAAATACAGGGCTTGATAGCCAATCGGCTGTATCAGCTGGAATCAGGGCGTCAGCGTTATGAACAGGTATTGAGAAAAATTATAGAACAACACTGGGATGAGCTAGCTTTATTAGCAGAGACGGAGAGAATAGAGGCTCTGCTTAAGCCTTACCTAACTATTGGTAAGGAAACAGAAACACAACAAGCTGTTATGAAGGAATCAGTGCGAACAGAAGCCGAAGAAAGGGAAAGAGACGATGGTAAAGAGAGAGGTCAATTTATCACTGATTGGTCTCTATTGGGTCCCTTTTATACTCAAGAAAGGCATGATTTGGATCAAGATTTTTTATTAGAACATGGTGGTGAAGCCAACATCCAGCCCAGTCAAGAACAGGAATTCCATAATTCTAGAAACCAGACCCTCAAATGGCATCCGATCTCAGGTAAAAAAAGGGTAATCAATCTGATTGAGGAAATAGGCAGGTTGGATGATGTGACTGCCTATGCCTTCCGTCAGATCGAAAGTGGTAAAGATCAATATGTTGAATTGGGGCTGGGCAGTGATGACTCAGTTAAAGTCTGGATTAATGGCCAAGTAGTCCATCAATATCCAGATGCACGTGGTGTAATGACCGACCAAGACCAATTTATTGTTAAGCTTAATTCAGGGAATAATACATGTCTGATTAAAGTTAGCCAAGGGATGGGAGACTGGGGGTTTGTAATTAGGCCTGTTGATAGCTTTCCTCTAAATGAAGGAATCGTGTTGTCAGGCCAGTTGATTTTAGAGGGCGAAAATAAGGATAATTTCCCCAAAATTCGACTTCAAGCCAGTATTGACTCAGGTGGAACCATCTATAACCGAGATTTTGGTTTTTTAGTCAATGGTGAGAAGTATCAGCGAGTAGCCCGTGCTCCCAAGGGAACTAGGTTAAAATTGCAACAAGCTGTGGCTGGAGGAGCAGTGTTAGCTGAACAAGATATGGAACTAAAATTAGGCCAAGAAAAAGGGGCGGATCTAATTGTAAATACCGAATCTCCTTTAGCTTTAAAGGTCCTTAATTTGGGAGTGGCACAATCAGTTTATGAATTTGTTGGGTCATTGGAAGAACGAAGAGGATTCATCCAGAAAAGGCGGGGTGAGATAATGGCAGAAATTGCCAATGGAATGCCTCAATGGAAGGCTATCCCACAAGAACCATGGGTTTTAGAGTTGATCTTTGGCAATGTATTCTCACTAAACAATTGGAAGCATGATGAGGCCTTGGGGAGAGATTTCCCATTCAGCAATTGGAGGGAGCTAGTAAATTTTACTAGGTTGGTTTTGCTGGGGGCAGTTTTGATTTTATGTTGCTTTCAGTTATTTGGCCGCAGGTATTCGATCCATTGGTATTTGCAAGTTCTGAAAAAGTATATCGTCTTTAGTGGAAGAGCCAGACGGAATGAATTCTGGATGTTTCATTGCTGTAACTCACTAATATTCATCATCTTCCCAATAATATTGGTCAACTCGGTTATTATGATGGGAGGAAGTATGGAGCTAATTCTGATTGTCTATGGACTGTCCATAGGGCTTTATGGTTTAGGCGTCTCGATTCCCAATTTAGCCGTTAGTATACGCCGTTTGCATGATACAGGTCGTAGCGGTTGGTGGTTACTGGTCGGCCTAATACCTTTGGTTGGTTGGATTCTAACTTTGATCTGGTATCTCTCCGATAGCGAAGTAGGAGAAAACAAATATGGGCCAAATCCTAAATTAATGGAAGGAGACCCAACGAAAGATGTTCATTCTATTTAAGTTAAAAAACTCAAATAGAAACAGACCAAATCCTCCCGACACCAGATTTTGGTTTCCCTAAACCTTCTGGCTATCTTAGCCCCCCTTCAGTCTGTTAAATGAAGACTCCATCCTGTCGTTTTAGAACGCCTGTCGTAGATTTAACCTCTTTTAAACGGCACCTGAATTATGTTAGAATGTATTTGTTTATTTCAATCTGCTGTCTTTTCAATAAACCAAAACTAAAATAATCCACAAATTCCGATTTACTGACAAATCTAATTCCAGATTTATTGGGCAAGTAAAAAGCAACATCCCATTTTTACCTCTTACACATAATTTATTATATTCAGATGAAACTTGATTTGGCGTGACAAAAATATACGATTGCCAGCCAACCCTCACTGACTCACAAGTGTTTTCTTTTTGTCGAGATGGATACTTAATGTTGGAAAGTGTTGTGCCAAACGAAATCAATCAAAAAACAACTGAGTTCATTGATCAAAGTGGACATCGACCACTGCTGAAAGAAGACTGGTTCATTGAACAAATTTTTCTTAATTCTCAGGTGGTTGGCATAATAAGATCCCTTTTGGGTGCCAACTTCGCATTGCCTATCAAATTGCCTAATCATCGAGCTAAATGCCCTCTGCCAGCACAAAACTGGCATCGAGACGGCGGCTCCCGTTACGGTTGTGAATTGAATCATCTGCAAGTCTTCTATTATCCGCAAGATACACCAGCGGAACTGGGGCCCACAGAAGTTTTACCGGGTTCACACTTCCTTTTCTCTTTAGGAAGTTGGATGGGACATTATGAAGCTATACGTGGTTCTGTCCTGACCACTGCCCCAGCGGGATCGATCTACATTACCGCATACTCTATTTGGCATCGTCGTGGGATTTCTACATCTAAAGGCATACGCAACATGTTGAAGTACATATATTGGAGAACCACTCCTCCCAAGCATGATTGGATCAAGGAACCTGACTTCAATCATCGTCCTCCTTCCAATTTTAGCATTCCATCTGTTCAGCAGCAGCATCGCAACTGGTATGATGCTGCTGAGATGTACTACTGGTTATGTGGCAGTAAGGACAAACTTGAGACTATGGTGGGTGACAAAGAATGGCCACCTGGATATCCTGTCCCCGATTGGACCCCGGAAAACTATCACAATTTCTAGATAGTCGAAGAAATGGCCTGCACTAATTGATCTGAATATTCCTCTGATTAATCCTACCAAATACTTTTTCATACCTAATGCATAGTTAATGGATAACCAAAATCAAACCGACGAAAAAGCATTCCTGATTGGAGTTATCAACGGAGCACTATGGAATGTCGTTACAGCTGTTATCCAACCTGAACTCGTGTTGTCAGCTTTCATCCTTAGGTTGAAAAACTCCATAGTTTTGACAACTCTGCCTTTTGTTGTCATGCGTCTTGCACACATAATCTCAAGCCTGTTTATCTCAAATATTGCTGAAACATGGTCACGGAAGAAAATATTCTATATTGCTGGAGGAACCTTCCGTGTAATTACTTTAGGCCTGATTTCCTTATCAACTTATACCTTAGGCACAAACTGGCCAAATCTCCTGATATGGTTGTTTTTAGCCCTTTTAGGTTTCTACGCAGCTGGAATTGGGTCTAGCAGTATAGGCTTTAACGAAATTATTGCAAAAACCATTTCCTTCCGTAGACGGGGGCAATTGATGGGACTACGTGGTTTTTTCGGTGGCTTGGTTGGTATCGCTAGTGGATTCTATGTCAGATTTATGCTGGGCGATACAGGCCCAGCATTTCCATATAATTACGCTTATCTATATGCAACAGCTGCGTTTTTTCTTGGTTGCTGTGTCTTTAGTTTTGGTTTGGTTAATGAACCAGCTGGACATGCCAACACCAAACGCACTTCTATTTATCTACATATTATCAAAGGTATTGGTATTTTCAGAACAGATCGTAATTTTAAGTTCCAATATCTCAATAACTTAACGCAGTCCATGGCCGTTATTGGGCCAGTTGTTTACTATCCTTATGCTACCAAGTTACTTGAGATACCGGAATCTTTCGTGGGTAGCTTACTGATACTTTCCGCTGGACTGACTCTCCCAATGAACTTCCTTTGGAGCTATATTGGAGATAAACATGGAAATCGCCTTCTTTTGTTGATAAATACGTTTGTTTTCACACTGTCACCAATCTTGATTCTCCTATCTGGATATTTGATGTGGACACCACTAGCTACAGTGGGTTGGAATACAAAACTCGGTTTAATTACCCCAGTCCGCATTTGTTTGATTTCAGCGTACGTCATTTTTACCATGACGAATATTGGAGGGATGATTGGCAATATGAATTACCTATTGGAAATTGCAACCGAAGCACGACGCCCATCCTACATTGCTTTTATGAATATTATGCTCACACCAGCGGCTGTTTCCCCCTTAATTGGTGGCGTGATATCGGAAAACCTATCATTCCAAACGAATTTCTTACTTTCGCTTATTTTAAGTTTGGTTGCCTTATATTACGCATACCGATTAGGTGAACCTCGCAATCAGCAAATAATAGAAAATGATTTTTAACAGTAGCAAATTCTGATACCACTTTATTGGGTTGTTATTCAATGATAACCTCCTGCTACTTTGCCCAAAGCTGATTAATTGTGCTAGAATACTCCATAATAAACAGATTCTATTTTGGAACACATGAAGGAGCATCCGTATGAATAAGAAAACCTATCGAGTTGGTGCTATTGGGCACAGTGGGGCAGGCAATTTCGGTCACCAAATCCATTTAGCCTACAGAGGTCTAGATAACGTTCAATTTATCAGTATTGCAGACCCAGATCCAGATGGCCGTAAAAAAGCCGCCCAAGAGGCGGGTGCAACGTCAAGTTATGCTGATTATAATGAAATGCTGGCAGAGGAAGATCTAGATATTGTTAGTGTGTGTCCACGCTGGGGGACCGAACGTTTAGATATGGTATTAGCCTGCCTAAACAATGGTTGTCACGTATATTGCGAAAAACCTATGACAATGACCTTAGCAGATGGTGATCAAATTGTGCAAACTGCAAAGGCAAAAAAACTAAAAGTTGCCGTTGCTCATCAAGCAGTTTACCTTCCACGTCTACATCAACTCAAACAGTTGATTGAACACGGAAAAATTGGAGAGGTTGAAGTTGTAAGCGCCACAGGGAAACAGGATCATAGAGGTGGTGGTGAAGATATGATTGTACTTGGCACCCACCTGTTTAACATGATGCGATTCTTTTTTGGAAACGTTGATTGGATGTCATCTCACGTAACTGAAAACGGAAATGTAATTACCGCTTCTTCTGGTAGGCAGGCCAATGAACCAGTTGGCAAAATTGCCGGCGATTGTATTCGTAGTTACTTTGCTTTTGAAAATGGCGTTTCTGGCTACTTCCAGTCCAAGAAAAATCGCGCTCAAGGAGAGCAAACTTATGGCATGAACATCATTGGGACTGAAGGGATTATTTCATTGTTAGGCGGGGCAGCTGACAACTTATCTCTCTACCCCCATCGATATTTTAATCCGGCAAACCAAGACCAAGAATGGGAAAGTCTCCAACTAGAACACAATCAGTTAATGGAAGGAAATCAGCTGGCAGTAATTGACCTGATCCAAGCGATTGAAAATAACAATGAACCTATTTCCAGTGCAGCAGATGCTTTAGCAGCTCTGGAGATGATTCATGGTGCTTACGTATCCCAAATCTCCGAGTCACGGGTCTATTTCCCTATTTTCGATCGATCACATCCTTTAGAGTAACATTTTCTAGGTCTGGCTATTGAACACTTTACATGCAACACGTGGAAATACACATGAGCATGTGATTGATTCAGCATGAACGATCTTTTTTTTAAATTGATTCTTTCTTGACCAATTTCGATCATTCATGGCTCATCAATTCGGCAAAGCGTAGTAATTAGCGTAGTGAGAAATGGCTTGCTGCCTTACCCAATCAAGGTTTTCTCCGTCGACTCCAAAACGAGAGTGATCGAACATCGATAAATCAGCTTTTGGTGTGCTATCCATTAACCATTCGGTCACCCAGTGGCCGATAGCGGCAGAACCTACAATACCCAAAGCAGCGCAGCCACAAGCCAAATACAGGTTGGTCATCGAAGGCACTGGACCAAGAAGATATTGTCCATCTGGCGAGAACCCTACCAGTCCTTGTTGATATTCGTCGATTCGCAAATCCTTCAGAATGGGAAAAACCTGCGCAAAATTGGTTTTAGCCATTTGCATGGCTTTTTCAGGTGGCGGTAGATCATCAGTACCAAAATCTGGTGACAACTGACTCGGATCGAAAGTCGTTGGGTTGGGTTCAAAATAGCCATATAGGTAGCGATTACCGTCTCGACGGACATAACCGCTGAGATCTTTAATCCGTACTACTGGATGATGATCGGGGACTGGCACTGACTCCGTTACCATTCGTTGATGTCGGATAGTTTCCACAGCAGATTGGATTCCCAGTTTGCGCATTAGCCGACGACTCCACGGCCCAATAGTGACAACGACTCGCTCGGCTTCTATTAAACCATCGCTAGTCTGCAAGCCTGTTACAACACCATCTGATGAAACGGCCAGATCGTCAACTGCTTGGTTGAGCCGAATTTTTACCCCCAATTTTTCAGCTTGGTTGGCGTAGGCCATAGCACACCGATACGGATCGAGGTAACCATCTGTGGGAATAAATAAAGCTCCTGTCAAGCAGGATGGATCGATATTAGGAGCTAATCGCTGGATTTCGATTTCATCAACCAACATCGCCTCAACACCGTGTTGCTGGACAAATGCCATATCTTGTTGGTAAGCGGCCATCCGTTGTTCATTCATAGCCAGCATCAAACTACCAGATTGAATAAACCCTGGGTCGCAATCTGTTTCCTCTGCCATTTGCTGAAAAAGTCGAATAGCATACTGTGTGGCTTGAATCATGGTGGCTGAGTTTCGGACTTGCCCCACCAAGCCAGCTGCCCGTTTAGTTGTTTCCGCCGCTAGTTCAGTATTTCGTTCAAAAACAACAACGTCTTCTTGACCTTTTCGTGCCAAATGGTAAGCGGCAGATAGCCCCCAGATTCCGCCCCCGATAATGGCAACTTTGATTTTTTCCCCTGTCATGAATTCACCTCTCTAAAAATTTTCATTCCTTTAAGCATAACTTCCCATCCTTGAACCTGCAACAACTACTTCCTTGGCCTCAGCACGAGCAAAACCTACCACGATAACTATCAACAACACGGCAAAAGTTTCACTCTTATCTAATATCAATAAATTTCACCTTTTGTTATAATGACCTTAACAAAAGGGTGAACCACCAGTCCAACACCAGACGAATTGTATCAAAAGCGTTTATTCAGCACCTGTTAAGAGCCTTGATAACATGGCTGTTTTGCGATTTAAGCGATTTCTGAGGATTTCTAAGGGGGAGTTGCAACCAAGCTTACCTACCCATAAAAGCAAGCCTCGGTGCAAATGCCCTGTCCAACACAAGGCTAATTTTCAGCCTTTTATAACAGTTTGGTAACAATTTACCTGATTGTTATCGGCATTTCCTGCACCTTTGATTTGCCCGTCTACCATCGCTGAAAAACCGAGGGGCCCTTAGGTCCCTCTACAGATTGAGATGTTTAGCTGACTCTGCATCTTTAGCGCGAATTCGACTTTCAAGGGACTAGCTTAGGCATTCTATCGATTGCCATATTGGGGTAAAGCGGTGGGGTCGCTGGCAAGAATCGGCTGGTAAACCGGGCGCATAGCCCAAAGGTGAAAGGCTATTTCTTCAGTATTAGATCGATTTGAATTAGACTCCAGTTGGTCAATGGCTAAAGCAATGTAATGTTCTTGTTCTGTAGTTAGTTGAATCTTAAAAAACCATAGAAGGTGCTGATGGCGAATGGTGCTGGTATTCAAACAATACAAAAACCCCATATCAATGCCTCCTATCGGTAGGATATCAATCAAAAAACGATTGATCTTCTTCTTTCAAAAACGGCTTAGTTATTTCCGGAATCAAATTTACCCCCATGCCAGGTCGATCCCAGACTTCAATAAAGCCATCTTTCACAATTGGGCTTGGCAACCCTTCTACAATATCATACCACCATTCCGGTTGGCCTATCGGATATTCGAAAGCAATATAATTCTGTGGCAAGGTGGCACACACCTGTACCAAGGCAGCTAAACCGAGTAAGCCATCGCCAATTCCATGTGGAGCCATCAAAATCCCGTGCAAATCCGCATATTCAGCCACCCACTTCAACTCTGCGATTCCTCCAATATCACACGGATCCGGGCCGATAATATTAACCGCTTTCTGTTCAAGTAGATCCTTGAAATTCTGACGCAAATAAATCTGTTCGCCGGTATGGATAGGGGTTGATGTTGCCCGTGTTACTTCTCGATAGGAATCGGGAGCCACCCACGGAACGTAATCCCCTGTCAGCATATCTTCCAACCACATCAAGTTCAAGTGCTCGACTGCTTGCGCTAGCCGAATCGCATCGGGTACCGTAAATCCAGGCCCACAGTCAAGTGCCAATCCAACTTCATCACCCAATACCGCTTTCATCGCTTCGATGCAAGCGATTAAGTGTTTCATCCCTGACTCGGTTATTAATCCTCGATTGGCACGGTGTCCTGTCGGCAGCACTTCACCATAATAAAAATTGGGTACTTGTTGTGCCATGGGTCCATGAAAGGCCACGCCTTGCTTAATAATGGTGAACCCTTCCGGTGCCTCCTTCATCGCGGCCATATTCTCGGCATAATGCTTGGGTTCAACACCTCTTGAAGGGAAGCGTACCGCACCATTATAAACTCTGACCTGGTCACGAACTTTTCCGCCCAACAGCTTATAGACAGGTAGATTAGCCGCCTTGCCGGCAATATCCCACAATGCCATCTCGATGGCACTAACCGCACTGCCCCATGGTTTGAAACTTCCCAGTCGCCGGATCTGCATCATCACTCGCTCAACATTTGTCGGATCTTGACCCAGAATATAATCCTTATAAAAGATCACATGAGGTTTCAGATAATCCTTGAAAGACTCGACCTCTCCAAATCCATCAATGCCATCGTCCGTCACAATCCGCACTACCGGATTGTTGCCAATAACCGCACATTTCAAATCTGTAATTTTCATTTATCTGCCCTTGATTAGCCAAGCAACCTTAGCATAGATTGTTAAATTATCTTCAGCACCGTTGAAATCGAACGGGAAATGCATAATTCCAAGTATTAAAACCTAGTGTCATATAATCGATGAAAAAGTGGGGTGGCCCTAGGTTCCCTCTTTACATCTGTAACGCGAATTCCTGAACCTACAATGTAGGCAAAATGAACCCACCCACACCAGCTTGAAATCTAGTTCAAACCAGCATGAATAGGTTGTGTGACTTTGGGACCCTTGCTAGAAAGGGTGTAGTGCAACGCTGTTTTTGAAGCTGATCTTTTGCGCGGGAAAATTATCCGACGTAATGTATATGCCGCCGTAAGTGTAAATCCTATATGGAGACATTGAACTCAGCCAGTTTATTAGTGCTACATATGAACTTTAAATCACCTTGATCGCCGTGTATCAATCTTTACGTGTATGTTTCCAATTCAGAGCTACACCATCACCAATGTGACACAGCGAAAATCTATATATTCTATAACGAATGCATCCGCTCTGCAATTTCAGTCAATTCTCTTACAATCAATGCATTTTCCAGTTCATCAATGACATTCGTAAATTCATTTGGATCCTTTTCCAGGTCAAAAAGTTCCGACCGTCCCCAACTCAAATAATTCAATTTCCACTGGTTTGTTCGTACCATCAGGATGGGCGATTTGCCTACGTAACGATTATCCTGTGTGAAAACGCTGTGACAGAAGTCATATTCTGAATAAACGTACTCCCTAGGTTTATACGCTTCATTGCAAAACAGTGGAGCAAAACTCCTACCTTGGACGTTTCTTGGTACTGGCAAATCACACAATTCGGCAAGCGTAGGATAGAGATCAATGTGCTCAATTAAGTGATTTTGCGCTGTCCCAGCATCCCGGTCATCGGGTAAGCGCACAATCAAAGGTACACAAACCGACTGCTCATACATATTGTGCTTCGTCCACATCCGGTGGGCACCCGCCATTTCGCCATGATCTGAGGTATAAACAATAATGGTATTCTGATACAGGCCAAGATCATAAAGTGTGTCGAGTACTTTACCTACACACGCATCCATCTGACTGATATTGCCATAATATCCAGCCAGTGCACACCCTAGTTCTTCATCGGTTTGACCATACCATCCGCGTTGTTTGGAACGAACAAGATGTCCTTCAAACCCCGATTCCAAGGAGTTTTCACTGCGTTCGGGAAGTGTGAGTATTTCAGGATCGTACAGATTAAAATATTCTAGCATTGGCACCAGAGGCGTGTGTGGCATAAAGTATGATGACCAGAGGATAAATGGTTTATCCGGATACCTCTCTTCACGAAGATACCGCACCGTTTCATCAGCATAGTACGTATCCTGAAAATAACGCGATGAAAGTTTAGATGGACGTCCCATAGTCCCAAAACCATCTTGATCCCGGCGCAACTCCTGCCATTCACTATTCGTAAGCGTCTTGCGAAAACTGCCTAACTCTACCCGATAATCAAACCCATGTTTCTGCGTTTCGTCAACAAAATGCATTTTTCCAATAGCTGCCGTTTGATACCCGTACTGACCAAAGTGATGGGCAATAGTACGTGTATCAGCCGGCAGCGCATCCTGCAGTATCCTCGCACCATGCGTATGAGGATACTGCCCAGTAATAATAGACCCGCGAGCAGGTACACATACTGGTGATTGGCAATACGTGCGATTAAATCGTACACCTGCCGCTGCAATACGGTCAATATTAGGCGTATGCACTTCCGAATGTCCATAACAACCCGACGCCGTGGTTTGGTGTTGGTCAGAACATATGAATAAGATATTAGGTTGCTGATTGTTCAAAATAAATGTCCATCTTGCTGCTAATTTTGTTTATATTTTCATTGATTGAGGAAAAGTTCACACCCAATCCTCACTTCAACGCTTGGCACAAGGTCCATTTTGTATTTCCTTAGCCATGAGGTTCTTCTTCTAAAAGATATACGCTTGAATTTTCTTGTACAAAAATTACAACTATAAGTGCAGGTACAATCAAACACTGCACACCACACAGTTTGGATTTAAACCCTACAAAACGATCTATTGGCTTACGTAACCAGATGATCATCGATGGCGTCCTAGGAACGTAACCTTTTCGTTTACCAGCTAATTGGGCTGCAATCGATTCGTGTCGTTTCTCCACGAACTCTCTCAACAGTGGCTTGCAAACTACCTAGAACCCATCACGCATTTTGGCCAGCGTCATCACCTTTTTCATTTCGGCCTTTACTATTCTTTTTCTTTTTATCACGCTTTCCAGAAAACCATGCGTTATTTTCTATTGTCTCACCGTTGCCTTCACCAGTCTTGTGCCCGAACTGACTCAATTCGACGGGTTATAAACGGCTTGATGGCTCATATACGTCGCTGTGCGACATGCCAATATAACTATCGATATTAACAAGGATAGAAGTCGCGGCCAGATAGGCGGCGAACTGCTTTAGATCCATCTTTTTGCGGATCTCCTATTCGAACTCAGCCTTCGGTGCTTCCTTGATTAGCTTAAGCAACTCAGCAAACTGTCGGATCTGGTCTACGTTCTTTTTCCCTGCCTTGATGTTGTAGAGGTTGTAAACTTGCAGGTCATTTCCTAGATACTCCCAGTCATCAAACGAATCCGGCTTCATTAACAGGCTATCTTTTAATGCGTTACCCAGTTTGCTTTCGAGGTAGCGATTGTCCACCTGCTCAACGACAACATAGATATCCATCAGTTTTTCGTCCACCTATCCCTTAATCGTTACGTTGGCCCAGCCAACCCAGCAGCACGGTACAAACGGCAGACATCAAATAAAATTGTCGACTTCTTTATTTCGGTGAAATTCAGACAAAGCATTCTATCACAATTGCTGTATCGGGGCAAAGCGGTGGGTTAGTCTGAAGCTGTGGTGTAGACCGAACCCACCCACACCAGCCTGAAGTCTAGTCATGACTGGCATGGATGGGTTACGTAGCCTTGGTTTTAGACTCTAGCTGGAGAG
>Ga0207984_1000475_pt1 | contig 24260 bp, 21 predicted proteins | sample ETNtaG_30_FD_185760 | JGI IMG/M metagenome (GOLD analysis project Ga0207984, IMG submission 185760) | Marine microbial and viral communities from oxygen minimum zone, Eastern Pacific Ocean - ETNP201306PF43B (SPAdes) (version 2) | ecosystem: Environmental > Aquatic > Marine > Oceanic ...
TAGATGAATTACCCCAGTTAATTAATATCTTGAAAGGGCATATGAGCATAGTAGGCCCTCGTCCTGAAATGCAGTTTATTGTTGATGAATACAATGATGTAGAAAAAAAGCGCTTGCTGGTAAAACCGGGATTAACCGGTCTTTGGCAGATTAGCCGTCATAGAAGTTCTGAAATAACACATAATATGGAATATGATTTTTATTATATTGAAAATCAGGGTTTTGTCCTCGATTTTGTAATTATGATAATGACATTATTTTTTGTCGTCCGTGGTATCACCCATTAAAATTTTATATCAATGCTATATGTCGGATGCCAATCACCCAAATCAGGTGTCCACAGGATCGGCCTAAATATTCCTACCCCCAGTTTTACTTCCTTGATCAACGTATTTTCTCTTTGTTTTATAATTGGTATATAAATAGCCGCATCAATTACAGTGCCCAAATAATCTTCTTTTTCTACTAATCCCACAAAACTTCCCCCAATTTCATAACCTTTACCCAGTTTTACTGTATAGAGCAGCTGCGGAACAAATATATGCTGTTTATCATCATTGATATATTTTCTTAATCCTACGGCAGTTGCCAGGTCTATGCGGTTGGACTCATAGAACTGATAAAATAACCCTGCATAGTAATTATCATTATTATTCACAGGACTGGAATAATAGCCATGGATATCAATCTTATCGGTGATTCCATAACCAAGCACAACATAGGATTGTCCATTTTCAAAATAATCTAGTGGATTCCAGGTCAGGGATATATCCAAGTTTCCTTTCCCTGCGGCTGTTCCATGGTCGTAACCGCTTCCCGCCATGAGGCTTGAAATCAGTAAAAGTGTGTATTGTAATTTCATATCCTCTAAACCAATATTAAGCACAAAATCTGTCAATATCATTATTAATAATATAGTACCATGTTCTTTCTACTATATCCACTTGTTTACCCGCCGTAGCCCGAGTGAAGACGGTTCCAACTATTAACCACAAAACATCAATAACTGTCATTGCGAGCAGAACGAAGTGGAGCGCGGCAATCTCCTTGCATTAATTAACGTACAGTCATCATGATTCCTCGAATTTTATCGTCTCCAAGGAGATAGCTTCGTTGCTACGCGCCTCGCTAAGACAATATGATTGTATTTTTAGTCTTCAAACCACCCTTCCGCTAGATCCTTCCAATCCGGATTCATTTCTTCAATCATTTCAATTTTCTTTGCCCTTGAACCGGCTTTGATTCTTTTTTCTTCTTCAAGTGCAACCCAAACTTCGTCTGTTTCGGCATACCACACTAACTTATTACAATTATATTTTGCCGTAAATGAAGATGGGTCTACTTTATATTTATGTTGCCAAACTCTATCTTCGAGATCACTGGACATGCCGGTATAAATGACAGTATGCCATTTATTTGTCATCATATAAACATAATAGAATTTTTCTTCCATAATTTTAATTTACATAAAAACATCAATAACTGTCATTGCGAGCGGAACGAAGTGGAGCGCGGCAATCGCCTTGCATTAATTAACGTACAGTCATCATGATTCTCTGGGCGCTATCATCTCCAAAGAGATAACCTGCCCCGCCCTCCCTGCACATTTATGTCAGGGCACCGAAATATGATGTCAGGGTTACCATTAACCAATCATCAGTGTCCACGGATGCTGCAACTGCCTCTGTTTTACAAACTCAAAGACTCATGGGACAGTAATTAAGATTCTCTTAGATTAAAAACATGAAATTGTATAAAAAAACACTGTTTTTTATATTTTGTTTGCAAATATTAGCTGCCCAGCAATTTATATCTGCAGATCCATTTAATCTCATTGGAATAGAACAGGATGGGTTCCGTGATTCAATTCAAATACACTCTTTAATGCTCCGCCCCATTATGAATGAAACAACCAATCGCAAATGGTCTGTAATAACTAGAAGCGAAATATATTTAAACGATAATGCGCCTAACCTGGAAAACATGGGTAACCGTTACGTGGGCAAAGGTGCAGGTTTTTTTACCGGTTTAAATATTTCGTATGCAGGTAAGTATGTCAGTTTTAGTCTTGAGCCATTTTATTTCACGAGTCAAAATAAAGAAGTAAATGTTACTGGGCGAGAATCTATTTTTAGCCGCTTGAATGATGTTCCACTTAAAAGCGCATCTCCTTTTTCATCTGCCGGATTAAGGGAAGCGCAAATATATTTTCATTATAAAGAGTTTGGTTTTGGTTTCTCCAACGCCAATATGTGGTGGGGTCCGGGTTTACACAATACACTCACAATGACCAATAATACGACAGGTTTTTCCCATCTGATGGTCGGCACCCTCCGTGAAAAACGGATCCGAAATATAGGGCTTAATGTCCGCTACATTTTTTCAAAACTCGATAAAACACTTGGCGAACCTTATTATACTTCCTTGGTTTGGACGGTAAGATTTTATACCGAACCGTTCATAACAGTTGGCATAAGCCGTAATTATCTTTCAGGCGGTTTGCCCACGGACAGGCCTTTTACAGATTGGGATGCAGCGTTGATCGTATTTGAACAATTAATGGTTGATACAAAGATTAAAGAATATCCGCCTGATTGGGATCCCCATGACCCATGGGATGAAACCATGTCTGGTTTTGTCATGCTGGATTTTCCGGAATCGAAACTGCGTTTATATGCAGAATTCGGCACCAATGATCACCGCCAGGATTTTAGTGATTTGCGGGCCCAGCCCGATCACGCAAGTGCATATATACTGGGTCTCCGCAAATATGGTTTACTGCATAATGACAATTTTGTAGCCGGATTTGAATATACAAACTTGATCCTGGGTAAATTCTGGAAATATCGTGCCACGCCAAATTGGTACGATAGAAATTTTTACGATTATTCCAGCTACGATGACCGCCGCTGGGCCGCCCACAGCGGCGCCGACTCTGATGATTTACTGATTTATTTTGGGTATCACAGCGATAAATGGGCATGTATACCGGCATTTAACTTTGAACGGCACGGTGTTCTTTATACTCGCCCGGCAGAAGTAAAAATAGAACTCCGTTTGGATTTCCGTTATACATACCGGGAGTATCACTTAAATGTATTTTATGAACGTGAATGGTTGGAACACGCCGGGTTTATTCCGGATAAATGGCGCATTGGCAACGTTATTTGGTTTGGCGTAGAGCGAGACATCACAAATTTATTTACTGATAAACTATCTTCTCTCCGTAAAAAATGATCAAACAAGGTCTTCTGATAAATTAGATGAATAAGTGGCCCTTAAACCTACCGAAGGGAACGTGTCGGGGTGTCCGTTTACCGTCTAACATGGTTTTTTTAGCTTATAAATAACTTCTACAAGTGTAAATTGATCACTATATTTCATAGATTAGAATTAATTATTAGTTATAATATTGTTGTATGAGAAAAATCACAATACATGTCGCATTGATACTATTTGCTGGTGTAGCATTGGCCCAATCCCAGCAGGATATCGAACGATATAAAAAGCAATATGAACAATTATTGCAGGACAGGTCGTCGAATCAGGTAATAGGTGTGGAAAATATTTCAGAGAGTATCGATGGTGATATACCCACTGAATTTATAATGGCTGAAAAAAAGGATGTGGAGAAAACAGAAAAAACGTTAAAATATTTTGGCTATAATTTTTTCACCATGCGTGATTCCATACCTATTTGGGATAATCTGCCTTTACCTTCATCCTATCGATTGGGGCCTGGTGATGAAATTATCATATCCCTTTGGGGCGAAACTCAATTGCGCTCCAGTTATTTTATCGGCCGGGATGGTATGGTCTATATCGAAAGGGTAGGCCAGCTAAACCTCACTGGCAAATCCATGGAGCAGGCCGGATCCTATCTTGAAAAACAATTCCAGAAAGTATATGAAACATTAAAGGGGTCCAATCCCAGTACTTTTTTGGATGTGTCTCTCGGTAAATTGAAATCAATAAACGTTACGTTTGTTGGTGAAGTGAAATTACCGGGTATTCATCCCCTTCATCCTTTTTCTACAGTTCTTACCGGTTTGATTCAGGCTGGCGGTGTGGATACAACCGGGAGCCTGCGTAATATACAGATTATTAGAGGCGATAATGATCCTCAACAGGTAGACCTCTATGCATTTTTATCTGCCGGGAAAACTGCCGCTGCCAATACCCGTTTACAAGATAATGATGTTATTTTTATTCCGACACGAAATTCCAGCATAGAAATTGAAGGTGCCGTGAAACGACCAGGTATTTATGAATCAATCCCGGGTGAAACAGTGGCAGATTTGATTGATTATGCCGGCGGGTTAAAAATCAATGCCCAGCATAATCTAGCGGTCTACCGTTTCAATCCGGCATCATCTTCTTTGGAACAAAATGCTAAATCTGTTATCTATGTACCTTTCAATGAAGCCCATCAGGTTACCATTCAGGGCAACGAACAAATTATAGTATACGCTGTACCGGATTATACCAAAAGCGTTTACGTCTTTGGTCAAGTTAAAAACCCGGGTGAATATGGGTTTGAAGAAGGTATGCATTTACTGGATCTGATGCATCTGGTTGGTGGACTATTTGATGATACGTATTACCAAACCATTTATGCCGAGAAGGCAGACATTCTCCGCCGTAACTCAAAGTCTAATTTCCCAGAGATTATTTCCGTAAACCTCGCAGATTTAATACAGGGAAACCAAACCCAGAATATTGAACTCCAAAACTGGGATGTTGTCCTGGTAAGACAAAACCAGAATTTTACTATTTCAAAACAAGTGCAGATAACAGGTTCAGTCAAAGTTCCCGGTGTTTATTCTCTACAGCAGCCAAATGAAACACTGGAAAATCTCTTGGATCGTTCCGGCAGTTTTACCGATCAAGCAAATGTGGATGGTGTAAAATTGTTTAGAAATAATATACAGGTTGCACTGAATAGCTTCGATTTAGCCCTCGTGGATGGCGACAGCATTGATGTGCCGGAACATACAGGTGTTGTCCAGGTACTGGGTGAAGTATATAACACTGGATATGTTCAGTATGTTAATAAAAGAAACTTAAATAATTATATTGAAGCAGCGGGTGGTTTTACACTGGATGCCCGTAAAAAATACATTACTGTCATTTATCCCAACGGTGATGTGAAAGTGAAAGGTACCTTTTTTATTCCTGTAATAATAGAAGGATCCGTTATTATTGTTCATAAGAAGGAAGAACAGTTACCCTTTGACATGACAGAATTCTTAAAAGAAACCGCCTCCATTATAGCTTCATTAGCTACCATCTTTTACATCCTCCAGATCTAGAACTAATGCTCATATTGCACATACTAAAAAATCATGTAAAAATGCTTTTTACATTTACCATCACAACATTAATTATAGCTGCAGTTTATATTTTTCTCCTGGTCGACCCGGTTTATGTTGCAACTGCCAAGATAGTGCCCACTGGAGATGACAATTCTATATCAGAATTCCGCGGTATCGCATCCCAGTTTGGTTTTTCTTTGCCTTTTCAATCAGGATCAAAAATTACGTTTGCTGATATTTATCCGGAAATCGTTAAAAGCCGCAGGCTAACTTCAATACTGTTACAGCAAAAATACGATACAAAAAAATACGGGTCCAATCAGTCTTTATTATCCATTTTATCACGCCAGCACTCCTTAGAGAAATACAGTGATAGCCAGCGTTTCAAGCGCGCCAATCATATCCTTCAGGAAAAAATAAATATATCCAAAGCCAGGCTCACATCGATTATTACGTTGGAAGTCGGTGCCTTCGAATCGGAGTTTTCTGCTGCATTGGCCAATTCAGTTATTGAAGAATCAGACAAGCTTCAGCGTCAGTTCAAGGTCCATCAGGTAGCTGAAAAGCGTTCCTTCATCGAAGAAAGGATAAAAGATGGCCAGGCAGAGCTGGAATCAGCCCAGGAAGCCCTGAAGGAATTCAGGGAACGCAATCGTCAGGTTCAATATTCTCCGGCACTGATGTTGGAGGAAGAACGCCTGATTACGGAGACAGAAGTTCAAAAGGGTATTTTCATTACATTAAAGCAGCAATATGAACTGGCCAAGATTGAAGAAGTGGAGGAGGGGGCCACTGTCCAGGTTTTGGATGAACCGGTAGCTCCTTACAAAAAATCCAGCCCAAAAGTATTATTAACCCTGTTTCTGGCTCTTTTCATTGGTTTCGGTTCTGCTGTAGTAATTGCTTTTAGCCTGGAAGGACAAAATGAGTAATTCAAGCATTTTTTTCTTGTTCAATTATACAATAAATGATTAAGAGCTGTATCTTTTCCGATCAGGGATGGATTTGTTAATCGTGGATTTGCGTAGATTAAGCACATGGAGGCTGCTTTTTACTAGAACGTCTAACATCCAACGTCTAACCTTTTATTTGTTAAAATTCGTGTAATTTGCCTGTCCTGTGAAATTGAATATTTCTATAGGTAAGGAGTATATTTCTACAGGGCATCAATTTTTATTTCCATCTCCCATCTTTTTCACTGCCTTCCCGCCGGAGACGTTAGCGCAGGCATGGTAGAAAGAGGCGTAGGTTGACCACTTTTTACAAAAGATGAGGTACAGATAATAGTAGATACGAAATAATTACCCCGTCCTTTAAGGCGGGGGCTGTACTAAACCCAAAGAGGTTAGGGGCTTAGCCCCTTTCTGGAATAAACTAAAATAATGAATCTAAATTTTTCTTACATGTTTAAAGATACCATCAAATATACTATAACCAAATTAATTCCTGGTATAATGGGTTTATTGGCTGTCATCATTTTCATCAGGATGATTGGTCCGGAAGAATATGGAAAATATAGTATCCAATTGTCTTTTTTGATGGCATTTAGTGCTTTTTCCATTGGTTGGCTGAATCAATCTATATTGCGTTATTATTCAAAATATAAAACATCAGGTTTTCTTACCCGATTGTTTGGTGTGGGTGTATTGGGTTCGATTATATTCGGTCTGGTAATTTTGAGTATAATCTCTTACTTTAAAATGGTTGATAATTTCGCCGGACCAGAATCAATAATAATCTTCGTACTGTTTGCGGCACTTTGTGTATTTCAGTTTTTATCTACTCTGTATCGTGCCCGGCTAAAACCCAATAACGTTATTGTCATTACAGCAGTCCAATCTATTTTAGGACTCTTACTTCCAGTCATATTGCTGAATATGTTTGGAATGCGCCATAAATTTTTATTGCTAGGCCTGGCTTTATCTTATTGTACACCGCCAATTATATTATTTTTAGTAAATATCACTCGAGTAAAAGAATTTTGGGATAAGGAAATTGATATAGATAAATCGAGACATGTTTTAGGTGAATTCTTTAAATACGGCACACCCCTTTCCCTGTGGTTTGCTTTAAGTTTGTCGCTGCCTTTTTTAGATCGCTTTTTTATTGAATATTTTTTTGAATATGAGACAACGGGAATCTATGCCAGTTTCACCGATCTGGTAGTAAGAGTATTTTCCATACTGCTTTTCCCTCTTACATTAGCCGTCCATCCCAGGATTATGTCTGCTTGGAATAATAATAAACAGTCAGCGGCCATTGCACTATGGCGAAAGGCATTACAATATCAATTTGGACTATTTATCGTTCTAATGGCTGTTGTTTATATATTTTCAGATAATATATTTAATGTGCTCATGGTCATTTTTCCGGATTTGAATGTATCCTATTCATTTTTATTAATGCCTATTTTGGTAGGTGGTTTCCTGTGGCAATTTGCACTTCTGTGTCATAAACCCCTTGAAATGGATCAGCGCACTACACTGATGGTGGGGCTCATGATAAGTGCATTATGCGTTAATTTAATCGGTAATATCATTTATCTTCCCCAATATGGTATTATTGCCACAGCCTACACGTATATTGCCTCAGCAGGTATTTACATAATTTTTTCAGTTTATTTTTCCAGGCATAAATTCAAACTGGCAATGATACAAAAATGATATCCCTCTCACCATTGAGCAGTATGACAGTAATATTGTCATTAATAGCAATGGCTTTTCTGGCATTGATAAGTCGATTATACAATAAAACCTGGTTGGAGCCGGGGACTTTTTTTCTCATGATTTGGTTTTTGTTTATAATTATACCTGCGATCGTTACGCCGGAGAATCCAATTTATCTACTTGGTATCTGGTATATATTCTCCTTTTCCTTATCCTTGCTTTTAGGGTCGCTGGCTTGGAATCATCTTGAACCGGACAGAAGGATTGATAATGAATTGAAGGCAGGTGATCAATTGCATTCCTATACAAATACACTGTTTTTTTGGTTCGGATTCTTTCTATTCATTTCCATTTTTGGTGTTGTAGCATTGGTAAGCTTTGGCATTAATCGTTATAACCTGGATACGAATATTTTCAGCCTCTCTGCTTTACCAAATTTGTACTATGTAGATCGAGATACGGGTATTTTTACACTACCGTGGCAAGTAAAGGGTTTTATGTATTTTGTATATACAGCTTCCTTATTGGGGGGTATCATTTTCCGATTCTTAAAAGACAAGAGAAAATTAATTTGCTTAACACCTATACTCATTGCTCTCTTTTATGGGTTAATATTAGCAGTGCGTTCCGGTCTCCTATTATCTATAATATTATGGCTGGCTGGCTGGCTTGGTGCCAAGGTACTATTCAAAAATTATTTGTTCAATTTTAAAACAGTCATGCTTGCTGCACTTTCTTTTATGATTTTTATCATGTTATTTATTTCTGTTAAATGGCTTCGCAGTGGTGCAGACGATCCATTTCTCATTATTTTATTGCTGGATAATGCCAGGATTTCCCTGTTTGGTTTTATAAGTGCATTTTCAACATGGGTGAAGGATTATCAGTACGCTGGGCTGACTTTCGGTGCCAATACCTTATCTGGGCCCCTGGATTTATTTGGGATAATTGATAGAGAAATTGGATACTACAAAGAAAATATCTTCCTTGCGGGTAAAGGGTATACCAATATTTACACTGCTTTCCGCGGATTAATTGAGGATTTTTCCATACCGGGCTCATTAATTATCGGCTTTGCTATAGGCGTACTGGCACGAATTTCCTTTAATAAATGCTGTCGTAGCCAATTTATGTGGCTAATCCCCTTAACATTGTTCTATGCTTTCGTACTTTACTCCCCAATTATTAGTTTATTTAATTATAATAGTGTTATTATGGCTTGGCTGATCACAACTGTACCTCTAATCCTCATCCATAAAAAATTACAACTGTGAATAAAACCCTGATAATTACGGTAAACTACAAAAATACTGTAGTGACCAAAAATTTTGTTCACAGTCTTGAAAAATTAGATCATAGTGATACAGTAGAATTAGTAATTGTTGATAGTGCCTCAACCCCGGAAACGAAAAAAAGCTTGCAAATATTGCAGCAGCAGACTGCCCTGGAAATCCGGTTAATCGCTTCTGAAAAAAACACATATTATTGGGGTGGGGTAACCTTAGCTTTACGGACTTTGGATATAGATTATGCAAATGGTCCATCATGGATCATTGCTTGCAATAATGATATTTTATTTACGCAACAGAATTTCTTGGAACGGTTAATTGCACTGGACCCAGATAAATATCCCATAATTGGGCCTACAATTTATTCATCAGTCACAGGGAAAAATTTGAATCCATTTATGATGAATCCAATTAATATTATTGGTAAAATTTATTATTCAATACTTTTCCTTAATCCCGTAACTGCGAGATTAATATACTTTATACGAAAAATGGCACAAAAATTATTTTACAGTGTGTTTAAAAAGTCAATACCAAACTTGGGTAAAATTTATGCGCCACATGGATCTTTCATTATTTTTTCAAATAATTATTTTTTAAAGGGTTGTAATATTGATAATAATTTCAAAATGTATGGTGAAGAAATCACTACAGCCGAGATTGCCAAAAGAAATGAAATACCCATATTTTTTGTGCCTGACTTAGAAGTACTCCATGTTATCCATTCCAGTACTGGTACAAATATTTGGCACGATTGGTTTTATCGCTCAAAAGAAACCTATAAATATTTAAAGAAAACATATTTATAGGTTTAAGCAAAGATTATTTATGGAATTTAATTTATATTTCAAACCTGATAAAATGTTTATGGGGGTTTTAATAAAATAATCACTAGCTTTAAATAGGAAAAAAAGTTTAAACAGGAGTAATTATAATCGATAACAAATTCAAAATCGGTGACCGTGTAGCAATAAAAAAAAGTTTGTTGCGAAAGATATTCAAATATTTTCAGAGTTATCTAATGATAAAAACCCGATTCATTTAGATCCGATTTTTGCAAGTAAAACAAATTTCGGTGAACAGGTCGTACATGGAATGCTCATCGCAAGTTTATTTTCTGGTTTATTAGGAGAAAAGCTACCGGGAAAAGGCACTATTTATTTAGGACAGACAATCACCTTTCTTAAACCCGTGTTCATTGATGAAGAGGTAACAGCTTCAGTAGAAATAACACATATCAGAAAAGATAAGCCTATTTATACTCTCAAAACGATTTGTGAAACTAACCTTAATGGAATTGTTATCAAGGGTGAAGCAGTAGTAAAGAAATCAATATGAAGTTCATAGAATGAACAAAAAATGGCTAAATAAATCTTTCATAAAATCTGATCTTTCCAAAATTGAGGAATTGAGAAGATCATTTGTAGACCCGTCTCGAGGTACATGGAAAAGATCTATAAGTACTGATTATTATCATTGGAAACTGATTAAGAATTATCTTAATACCGGGATTTTACATGTTGCTGAAATAGAAGAGACAGTAGTTGGGATGGTCTCAATCACTCCAAAATCTATTCTATACAAAGGAAAAAAAATAAATAGTGGTGAGTTAGGAGATTGTTTTATTAATCCACAACACAACCAAAAAGGTATGTTCTTTTCTTTATTAAAAAGTACAAAAGATGCGGCCCATAATAAAGGGATTGAATTTTTATACGGTACTCCCAATAGTGTAGCACTACCTGGAGAGAGAAAAGCTGGTTATGAAATAATCCCATCCTCAAATATATTTAATTTAGTTTACCCAATTAATGTGAGTTCAATATTATCTGTAAAAACTGATTTAGAAATAATTAGAAAATTATTAAGTCCAATAATTAGCATATACTTAAAATTTCTTCACCTGGTAAATTGTTTAATGTTTTGGAAACCTAAAGTAGCTATTGAATCGATTTCTGAATTTCCAAATGAGATTGATGAATTATTTGACAAATGTAGTACTAATTATGATTGGATAATGGAACGTAATAAATTCTATTTGGATTGGAGGTTCACTAATAATCCAGATGAGTATTCAATGTTTTTAGTAAAATTTGATAATATTATTATAGGATATTTCATTATAAAAATAGGAACATGGCAAAAATTAAAAGTAGGTTATGTTGCAGATTATTTAATCGACCCCCACTATTTCAAAACATCCTCAAGTATAATGCAACATATTCTTTCTTCGTTTGATGATTTTAACATTGATATGATTTCTATTTGGGCATCAATAGATTGTCCTTTTTATAGAATAGCTAAGAAATATGGTTTCCTTAAATTCAAGCCAATTCCAGTGATTTGTTATAAGAATAAACTGGGTAATAAAATTATTTCTTCCGATTTGAAATGGTATTTTACAATGGCAGATTCAGATAATATATAGCGTATTTCCCTCATTTGAATGTATCAATTTATTGTATTAATGTATCATAATTTTTCTGATAAACGTCAGAATAAATATACTTTAGATTTTAAAACATTTAATAATCAACTTGATAAACTGTTGGTCGATGGGTTTGTTATTGAAGGATTTGATGGTTTGTTGAAACGCATTAAATCAGGTGAATGGCCTGAACGGTACGTTTTAATAACAATTGATGATGGTCATCGAAGTAATTTAATTGCAGCGGAAATACTTGGCAATAAAGGAGCGGGGGGTACATTTTTCATAACGAAACACTATCCCAATAATCAGGGTGATTACCTTAATCAAGATGAAATTTTTGAATTATCCAAAATAGCACATCTAGGGAGTCATTCCGTTACGCATAGTAATATGACAAAACTTGACCCTGAAAGTTTAAATTTTGAATTAGCGAATAGTAAATTATGGTTAGAGGAAATTACAGGCCAAGAAATTACTACTTTAAGTGTACCGGGTGGATTCATTAATTCAAAAGTTGTAAAAGCTGCAATTGATAATGGTTATGAATTAATCGGGAACTCTAATGAATGGTGGAATAACACATCTGAAATTCAACATTCACGAATAGTCAATCGAATAGCTATTAGAAATACATTTTCTAATCATACTTTATACAAAATTATAAATAAAGATTTAAAATTTTTTATAGGTCGCAAAGTTCGTTCTGGGATAATTTCACTCCCCAAACGTATATTATTTCAATAATGATACTTTATTAACCATGGATATAAATTACATCATCACCACTGATACGGATTATTTTTTATATTACTTATGAAGTGGATTACATTTAAATCTGCCGCCTACCCGTCTGCGTTTTCAGCATTGGAAAAAGATAAATTAATTGTTTTTCATATAAATCGCTGGATAGGCTTACGTTTTGCCTATCTATTTTACCATCTGGGTTTCTCAGCAAACTTACTATCAGTTTTTCGGATTGGTATATCAATGATCGGCCTATTCCTGATATATTCTGATTATTCACTACCCGGTTATGCCCCAATGATTGGTATTCTATTATTGACGTGGCAGGTGAATCTGGATTTCGCGGATGGCGCCATTGCCAGGGTTCTTGGAAAAGCAACGACTCTGGGGGAAAAATTTGATGGTTTGGCTAATGATCTGACACGCGGTGCAGTCTTGATACAAATAAGCATTATTACTCACCATTATTACATGATTATAATAGCTATTTTTACAGCATTTATATTAATTAAGTTTTTTGCTGAAACATTTGCTTTAGTGGCAGAAAACTATGCATGGGAAAACTATCCGTTGTTAGTTAAAATAACAAGGAGTCTGCTATTTGTTCCGGTAATGGTCATTGGATTACCGCTACTCACGATAATAGTAAAACTGATTAATCAACAACACCTGCATCTGTTTGCTGTAGCGTTGACTATCCTTTACACTGTCTTGGCCATTATATGGTTGTTTATTGCAGCCAAATCTGGAAAAGGGAAAACCAAAAATGGATAAATTAAAAGTTTCAATTATTATTCCCTGCCGCAATGAAGAAGCATTTATCCATGAGTGTATTACTAGCGTTTTAGCATTCAATGATCCCGATAATATTGTTCATGAAATATGTGTTATTGATGGAATGTCCACCGATAACACAAAAAAGATTATTACAGAATTTTTCCTGTCAAATCCACGAATTAAACTTTTAAACAACCCGGGTATCCGTCAGGCTTCTGCTCTTAATATTGGCATTCGAAAGTCAACGGGTAATTATATATTGCGGCTCGATGCCCATGCAGTATATCCAAAAAATTATCTGTATTTATGCCAGCAAACCGCTGTCCGGACAGATGCAGATAATGTGGGAGGAATTGTAATACCCAAAGCAAGGAATAACCACTATTGTGCTAATCTCGTTCAGGCCTTAACCACACATAAGTTTGGTGTCGGAAACTCTGGTTTTCGAACAGGCATGAAAGCTGGATCAGCGGATACAGTTCCCTATGGATTTTTTAAAAAATCTATTTTTGATACCATCGGTTTTTTTGATGAAAGGCTTGTTCGAGCCCAAGATTATGAATTTAATCGCCGCTTAATCAAATCAGGTGGCACAGTCTGGTTGAACCCTGAAATACAAGTTGCATATTACAACCAGCCAACATTTTGGCTATTTATTAAAAAACAATTATTCCATGAAGCACCCTACAATGCCTATATGTGGTATTTGGCACCGTATACATTTGCATACCGCCATGCCGTTACCGGTGTATTCTTTTTAGGCATACTGACGGGTTCGATTCTTTCCTTCTATTTCAATTGGTTAAAGTGGTCTTTTTTTGTTGTTATTGCTTTATATTTAGCACTTGCGATTATTTCCAGTATCCAGCAGGCTTTTCGTTACAAAAATATTATCCATTTAATTACGTTACCGGTTAGTTTTTTTCTATTTCATTTTTTCCATGGGTTGGGTTTGGTTTTTGGAATCATTAATCTGTTGCTTGGCCGATCACCAGTTCAGCTGCATACTGAACCTTGGGAGGGGGCTGGAAGAATTCGTGCCTTTCAAGCTGACGTAACACTAGACGTATGAATTATGTACCGGGATTGAATTACAAAAAACAGGAAGAACTCCATGCTGATAACAAAATTGTCAAAGGAGATGTTAATAAGGGGAAAAATATTTTCGACAAAATGTTACATCCCGCACACCAGCATTTTGAAACATTGGTAAAACAATATTTGGCAAAGAACCCTCGGGGAACACTACTGGATTATGGCTGTGGTACTGGTTCACGAACTCTGAAATTATTGAGAGCTGAATGGCGTTTGATCGGTATTGATATTTCTAGAGAATCAATAAAAATAGCTCAACAAAATTGTAAAAACACTCATCTAACTGCCGAATATATTGTGATGGATGGCGAGCATATGAATTTCCCGGATAATAAATTTGACTTAATTGTAGATTATGGTACCTTTCCAAGTATAGATATGCAGTCGGCACTACCTGAACTAATTCGCGTACTAAAACCCACTGGTTCTATTATAGCAATTGAAACACTGGGTCACAACCCATTGTTTAATTTAAAAAGAAAACTGAATGTATGGCAGGGAAGACGCACTCCCCGGGCAGCAAAACATATAATGAAAATGTCAGGTTGGCATAAAATAATAGCACATTTTCGTTCAGCAAAAATGTATTATTATGGATTATCCGCATTAATTATTACTCCACTAATTAGCTTGTTTCCAACAATGATTCAATCCCGTCTTATAAAACTATGTACTGCTATAGACCGGCAATTGTTTAAGGTAAAAGCCATGAAAATATTTGCCTTTAAAACACTGGTACAGTTTAATAACCTTAAAAACAATTAATTTTATGTTTAAAGAATTGAAAAAAACACTTACTTCGTCCTTTAGAGCAGGGATTATAGAACAACTCAATAGCGGGTTTCAACCCTAATAAATGTTTCAAAATGTTATTAGCAAAACATAGATTACTATTAGTTTTATATTTCGCTTTTTCTAGCAGTTGTTTTGGCCCTACCCAATCCTATCCCACGGTTCAGCAAATTGTATTTTTTTCCAGTAGAGATGGTAACCTGGAAATTTACTTAATGGATATTGATGGTAACAATCAGGTGAATTTAACCCATGACCCGAATCGCGATATAGAACCACAGTTTTCTTCAAACGGATCCGGGCTTCTGTTTATTTCAAATCGGGATGGTAATGATGAAATATATTTCGCAGAACTGGCATGGTATGGTGGTTATACCAGATATAGTATAGTCAATCAGGTAAACGTATCTAATCATTCCAGTTATGATGGTGAACCGCAGTTTTCTCCCGATGGCAGTAAAATAGTGTTCGAATCTGCCAGGGATAGTACCTATGAAATATACCTAGTTGATATAGATGATAATAACCTTATCAATATTAGTAATCATATCGCCAATGATCGCTATCCTCAATTTTCCCCGGACGGAGAAAATATATTATTTGTTTCAGACAGGGATGGAAATGATGAAATATTTATCGTGGATATAGAAAAGGGAAATCCAGTGAATATCACCAACGATACCAAACCTGACTATCGTCCCCGGTTTTCTCCCGATGGCAGTAAAATTGTGTTTGAAGCCACCAGGGATGGTAATTATGAAATATATACCATGGATATGGATGGCGGTAATCCGAATAATCTGACGAATAATACTGGCTTTGATTGGAAACCACAATTTTCTCCTGCTGGTGACAAAATAATGTTTGAATCAACACGTGACGGGAATTACGAATTGTATATAATGGATACAGACGGCACGAATCTGGTAAATCTTACCAATAATCCCGGGAAAGATTATGCAGGGAATTTCGCACCAGATGGTAGTAGCATTACTTTTTCTTCTCTTAGGGGTGTAAATTTTGAGATCTATATGGTTAACATTGATGGCAGTAACTTGGTGAATGTATCAAATCATCCCGGCAGCACAGATCATTCATCATCATTTCAACCTTGGCCATAGGAATTAGAGTAATTTTTGAATAAATGATTGTTTATTTTTACGCATAGTAATGAAAATACCATTCTTTAATTATCCCCATGTGTTTAAATCTCAGGAAAAAGCATTCCTTGATATCCTAAAAAATGTTGGTTCTCGCGGCGCATTTATTATGCAGCAGGACTTGCAGGATTTTGAACAGCGCATCGCAGATTATTGTCATGTAAAATATGCCGTAGGTGTTGCAAACGCTACCGATGGACTGCAAATGGGCCTAATGGCAGGGGGAATAGATAAGGGCGATGAAGTTATTTTTTGTTCTCATACCATGATTGCTACTGCCTCCGCAATCCATTTTGCAGGTGCTATTCCTATCCCCGTTGAAGTCGGGCCTGACCATACCATAGATCCTAATTCCATCGCAGATGCTATCACAAAAAAGACAAAAGCAATATTACCTACCCAGCTAAATGGCCGTACAGCAAATATGGATGCAATAAGATTAATTGCTGATGAATTTGGCCTCGATATTTATGAAGATGCAGCCCAGGCGTTGGGATCAAAATTTAAGGGGCAATTCGCGGGTACATTTGGTAAATGCTCCTGTATCAGTTTTTATCCGGCGAAGATTTTGGGCTGTTTAGGTGATGGCGGCTTGGTTTTAACTGATGATGAAAGTATCTATAAAAAATTGTTGTTATTACGTGACCATGGACGAACAAATGATAACACTGTAGCCTTATGGGGCTTCAATAGCAGGCTGGATAACCTTCAGGCTGCATTTCTGAATATTCAATTTGATAATTATGAAAAAATAATCAGTCGCAGGAGAAAAATTGCGGCACGTTATCATGAATTACTTGAAAACATAGACCAAGTGCATTTACCCCCAGCTCCAGAAGCAAACACCGATCATTTTGATGTATACCAAAATTATGAAATTGAGGCGACCCAGCGAAATAAATTAAAAGAATTTCTTGCAGAAAATGGTATTGGTACACTTATACAATGGGGTGGAAAAGCAGTTCATCAATTTACAAAACTTGGGTTCGATCAATCACTGCCCTTCACCGAAAAAGTATTTGAACGGCTATTGTTGCTGCCTTTGAATATGACAATTAGTGATGCAGAAATCAAGTATGTTGCTGAAAAGATTATTGAATTCTACACGAAAACTTCTCCATAAAATCCTGTATGATTAAATCAAAAGAATTAGCTAAAAGAGTACGTATCCATGCCTTAAAAATGGCTAATAGCGGTGGAGGATCACATATCGGTTCTGCCCTGAGTATCGCTGATATTTTAGCTGTACTGTATTCAGATATACTGAATAAGGATCCCGATAACCCACAGCACGATGAACGGGATCGATTTATACTCAGCAAAGGTCATGCCGGTGCCGCATTATATGCAGTATTAGCAGAAACAGGATTTTTCCCCTTGGAAAAACTGACGACCCATTATCAAGATGGGTCTGACCTGTGCGGCCATGTGAGCCATAAGGGAATACCAGGCGTGGAAGTATCAACGGGCAGTCTTGGTCATGGTTTAAGTATCGCAACAGGAATGGCAGTTTCAGCGCAAATGGACAATAAAAAACATCGTATTGTTACCCTGCTATCCGATGGTGAATGTGATGAGGGATCAACTTGGGAGGCGAGTTTGTTTGCTGCTCATCATAAACTGGACAACTTGATTGCGATTATTGATTATAATAAAATTCAAAGTCTGGCCTCTGTTTCAGAAACATTAGAATTAGAACCATTTGCAGAAAAGTGGAAAAGCTTCGGTTGGCAAGTCCGTGAAATAGATGGGCATGACCATAATCAACTGTATTCTGCATTATCTTCAATACCAATAAAGAAAGGGTATCCATCAGTCTTTATTGCTCATACAGTCAAAGGAAAAGGTGTGTCTTTTATGGAAAATACTGTATTATGGCATTATCGGATTCCTAAAGGAAAAGAATTTGAATCTGCTTTGAAAGAACTGGAGGACGTATAGTGCGGGATCATTTCATCCGGCGTATGAGTAACCTTGTGAAGCAGGATCCGCGTATTATGTTAATTACGGGAGATTTGGGGTTTGGCGTGTTTAATGATTTTCGTAAAGATTTTCCGGAGAATTTTATCAATGTGGGCGTCGCAGAACAACAAATGACTGGACTTGCCACCGGTTTAGCCTTGGAAGGGAAAATTACATTTACCTATTCAATCGCTAATTTTGCAACACTGCGTTGCCTGGAACAAATCCGGAATGATGCAGCATATCATGGCGCCAATGTAAACGTTGTAGCCATTGGGGGAGGATTTAGTTATGGTGCTTTGGGAATTTCTCACCACGCTACTGAAGATTTAGCAATAATGCGCAGCATTCCGGATATGACGGTTGTAGCACCTTGCGGCTATTGGGAAACGATGGAAGCCACAGCAGCCATTGCAAATCAACCGGGTACCGCTTATCTTCGTTTAGATAAATCTTCCGGAGATGATACCCCCCAAGAAGTGAATGAATCATTTCACTTAGGACAAGCTCGTATTCTACGCCCTGGCCATGATTGCACTATCATCACCGCCGGTGGAATATTGGAAGAAGTTCTGCAGGCTGCGGATACACTCACCGCAGAGGGTATTCATGCCCGCATAATGAGTATGCATACAATCAAGCCTATTGATCAAGAAGCCATAATTAATGCTGTTACGGAAACAGGTACTTTAATTACTGTGGAAGAACATACGATACATGGCGGATTAGGCAGTGCCGTTGCAGAAGTTCTCTTTGATCATGGTAAAACAGGTAATTTATTACGCATCGGGCTTGATATGGGCTTTTCAAGTATAGTAGGATCTCAAAAATATTTAAGACAGCAATATAAACTCGATGCTGCATCCATTGAACAAAGAGTAATTAAATTTCTCCAAAAGTAAATAACATTGGTTAAGCGACTTTTTGATATAATATTCTCTTTCCTTGGCTTAATAATCTTCAGCCCGTTACTTTTATTGTTCATATTCCTAACGTGGTTTCAGGACTTTAAATCGCCATTTTATATTGCACCCAGGGTGGGTAAAAATGGTAAAATGTTTTCCATGGTAAAACTCCGTACCATGGTAGTCAATGCTGACAATACTGGGGTTGATTCTACAGCATCAGATGATGCCCGCATTACACCGGTTGGACAAATCATCAGGAGGTATAAAATGGATGAATTGACACAACTTTGGAATGTATTGATTGGACAAATGAGTTTGGTAGGTCCTCGGCCACAGGTAAAACGGGATGTGGATATATATACCGATATTGAAAAAAATCTCTTGTCTATACGCCCCGGAATTACAGATTTCTCTTCTATCGTTTTTGCTGATGAGAGCGACATTTTAACTGGTATGGAGGATCCTGATTTAGCCTATAACCAATTAATAAGACCATGGAAAAGTAGGTTGGGTTTAATTTATGCTGAACAAAGAACCCTATGGATAGATATTAAATTGATTGTGGCTACTGTTATGAGTGTTATAGCGAGAAACAAAGCGCTAAAAACTGTACACAATGTACTGAAAAAAATTTGCAATGATGATGAGGTATTGGTAATCTCATTGAGAAATTCTGAATTAGTCCCATCACCTCCCCCAGGAGCAGATGATATTGTACAACAAAGAAATTGAGACAGTTAAAACACAATAATATATATTTTAATCACTTTATTTATTTTCGGATGTATTGTAGCCCAACCAATCCCATCCAATGACCCAGCATATCAATTTCTGCAGCAAGAATTTCAGCAAACACAAAATTTAGAACTTTACGTAAAACCATTCCCATTTAATGTTGATCAATTTAACGGCCTTCGTTTTTATCCGGGGAATCAACATGGTATTATCAGGATTGCACCAAATATTAAAATAACCAGGAATATTCCTGATGTTCGTTTGGGTATATGGTTCTCCGGTCAATGGGATAATTTTTCTTTTCTGGCAGAACCATTAGTTGTAAATGAAATATATGCTGATCAGGTTCTTGGCCGAGCTTATTCTAGGGGCGGCGTTGCAGGTAGATTCGAAAATGCTTTTATTAGATATCAAATTAAAAACAATATTATTCAATTGGGCCGATCGCCTGTTTGGTGGGGTCAATCATTTGCATCTTCAATTATTCAATCTGCAACCGGTCAACCTTATGATCATCTTACCTTAAAAATGAACATTAGCAATTTTCAGTTTGAATTATTGGCTGGACAGCTTACATCAGAAATGACTGAAAATGATGAACGGGTAAAAAGATTCATATCAGGCCATCAATTAAAGTGGCTTCCTAATCATAATCGCTGGTTTCTTGCTGTTGGTGAGCAAATAATTTATACGGGCATCAAACGCTCATTTGAGTTTCATTATCTTAATCCAATAATACCCTATTGGTTTGCAGAAATTGAAGAAGAAGAAGAACGCAATCCTGCCGGTACAGAAAATGAGAATACAATATTATTTTTCCATGGTCGATATCTACTGAAAGAAAATGTTGGTTTATATGGTGAACTTGTTATTGACGACTTCCAGATAGACTTTAATAATCGTGATAGTATTCCAGATGCGATAGGCTGGAAAGTGGGTATAGACGGAGTATTGGGTAAAGAAATATTATTTTTATTTGAACTGACCACCATTGGCACGTGGACCTATACCCATTGGGGAGAATTTACAAGTTGGCATAATAGCAGTATCCCTATTGGTTATAAATATGGTCCTGACTGTCGTTCATGGTTAGTGTCATTTGATTATTGGTTAAGCAATGACTGGTTATTATCGGTGGAAAATACATTTTTGGAGAAAGGGAATGTGAACATTTTCACCCAATTACCGCCCGAAGTTGAACGAAAAGTTGATTTTCCATCGCCTCCGGTTGTAAATCATCATTATTTGAACGTATCTTTTAACTGGCACACAAATCGTGGTTTAATTTCCTGTGGTTGGAATGGAAATTTTCAACAGCCAGATAACGATACAATTTATCTTAAGATTCAATTAATCAATGATTTTAGCTTTGATTTTTGAATCAAATCCTAAAAACATACTTTTATGGCAGAAAGCATTTCATGGGGATATATAACACTCTTTTTACTTCATTTTCTATGTCAAAATTATTTCAATTTTTCAAATCCTTTATCTTCTATATTTCAAGAGAATTATATCTTAATAAAAATTTTGCATTATATTTTATGAATTCATAACTTCTTAATGATTTATTTTATTAATGAAAGATAATATGTACAGAGGGACATTTAAGAAAACAAGCACATATTTTATTGTGCTCGCCGATATAGCAGCAATTATTATAAGTTTGATTTTTGCTTACTGGCTCCGCTTCGATTTCCGCTTACCTTTGCAATATTGGGTAACTATAGGAATATCATTATTATTTTTAGTTCCTTTAAAACTTCTAATTTTTTCTTCTTTTGGTTTGTATCGTGGTATTTACAGGTATACATCATTATGGGATGGCCTGACAATCATGAAAGCAACAACAACGGCCTCTTTAATTGTGATGGTATCCTACAGTTTTGCTTTGGAAATGGAAGGACTGAATCGCTCTATTTTCGTCATAGATTATTTAATTTCATCTATTTTCATCGGGCTAATCAGAATAAGTGTACGCTTTTATTATTCTAGGTTTCAAAAACCTACTTTTTCAAACATTAGAAAAAAAACAAGATTGATCCTCCTTGGAGCTGGAAATACAGGAGAAAAAATTGCACGGGAAATATTAGCTACCCACCCAACTGAATATGAAATTGTGGGATTTTTAGAAGATGATTCCAGGAAACATGGATCCAGTATTCACGGTATTCAGATATTTGGCCCCATCAAGAAATTAAAATCTATTACTATACCATATGATGAAATTTTAATCACTACACCCACAGCCTCAACGGAACAAATGCGCCAAATCGTTGAACTTTGTGAAAAAACAGGTAAAAGATTTAGGACAATCCCTAGCTTTGTAGAATTGATGCATAATCAAGTATCATTAAAAGATTTACGCGAAGTATCGATTCTTGACCTCCTTGGTCGTGAAGAAATTCAGTTGGATAAACAATCCATTGAAAATTTTATTGGTGGTAAACGTGTTTTGATTACTGGGGCAGGTGGTTCCATAGGATCTGAATTGGTTCGCAGTTGCCTTCAGTATAATCCAGGTTCTCTTATTCTTGTTGATAATAGCGAACAGAATTTGTTTGCAATTGAACAAGATTGTCTTGAAGTGGGTGGAAATACAATCGTGAAAGCAATACTTTCTAATGTATGTGATAAAAATCGAATGGAAGCAATATTTAAAGAATATAGGCCCCAAATTGTGTTCCATGCTGCGGCGTATAAACATGTGCCCATGCAGGAAATACATCCTTGGGCTGCTGTCAATACGAATGTACGCGGTACTATGATTTTAGCTGAATTATCAACAAAATATTTGGTAGATAAATTTGTTTTAGTATCAACTGATAAAGCTGTATCACCTGTAAATATCATGGGCGCCACAAAACGGTTGGCAGAGAAAATAATTCTTTCAGCTGATAAAATAAGTCAAACGAAGATGATTGCTGTTAGATTTGGGAATGTCATTGGCAGTTCTGGAAGTGTAATACCTACATTTCAGAAACAAATAGAACATCATGGACCGGTGACAATTACTCATCCGGAAATGTATAGGTACTTTATGTCTGTATCTGAAGCAGCTCAACTCATTTTCCAAGCCGGAACAATAGGGCAAAAAGGTCGTATTTTAGTTTTGGATATGGGTAAACCTATCCGTATCAAAGATATGGCCTACGATCTTATTAGATTATCTGGATTTGAACCAGAAAAAGATATTCCAATTGTATATACGGGCCTTCGCCCAGGAGAAAAACTCTACGAAGAATTGGTGGCCAAAGAAGAAAAGGTTAAACATACTGTTCATAAGAAAATAATGGTTCTTCAAGACCAAAATAACCATCCCAAATGGGAAGACCTCAAAATGGACATTAAATCGTTAATAAAAATTGCTAATACATACGAATCTGATGCTATAAAACAAAAATTGCAACTGCTGGTACCCGATTACAGTCCACAGGATTATTTTGAGCTGGCTGAAAAACTGGATTTAGATGTAGTTGCTTTCAAGGGTCAAGCCTGATAATAAAAATAGAGAAAAAAACAAAAATTATATAAGGCTCCCAATTTTGGGAGCTTTTTTATTTTCACTTTGCGAAAGTTTTTTTCAAAATTTTCCTATAGTCTTTAAGCTGTTTCCCATCCACGTAGTTGCTTTGTAGGGTTAACAGCATAATTATATCCTTTTTGAGATAAATCTTTCAATCAAACATCCATCATCCAACATTGATTCACCTGTGACTTTCAATTTTTCACCACTTACTGCTAACATCTACCTTCTCACAGCTCACCGATCACAGTTCCAGCCACTTCCTCTCCTATAGCCAACGCTGCCGTCAGTCCCGGTGATTCAATACCGATCAGATTAATCCACCCCGGATATCCTTTATCCTCTTCGTGTGAAATATAAAAATCAGACAGTGGATTTTTTTCATTATAAATCTTGGGCCGAATCCCAGCAAAATCCGGTGTTAGGTTCTCTATCCTCAAGCCTTTTATATATTGCGCCGCACCAGCATGAAATAGAGCTAAAAGGGCTTCCTCTACATCGTAATTCTCCACTCTGTTATTCAGCCAGTGGGCACTGGGTCCCAGTTTTACTGTTCGTGTTTGGTCAAAGCTTAAGTGAATACCCAGGGAACCATGTTTTTCGTCCGGTAAAGGGTACACCAGGTGCCGAAACTGTCCCCGCCACCGTGACGACAGCTTAAAGTAACATCCCTTTGAATATTTTAATTTTGGAAAAGATTCTTCCTCTCCCAGCATTTGGGCGATCATATCGCTGTGCAGTCCCCCGGCATTGATTACCCATGTAGCTGTAACGTGTTCTATGTCTCCATCAGGATTACAGATGTCTACTTTATATCCATCTGCTATCTGGTCTATTCCCACTACTTCCGACATAAATAG